>Ga0315297_10000639_pt1 | contig 20512 bp, 17 predicted proteins | sample YL17G15_0_MG_FD_203628 | JGI IMG/M metagenome (GOLD analysis project Ga0315297, IMG submission 203628) | Sediment microbial communities from Yellowstone Lake, YNP, Wyoming, USA - YL17G15_0 | ecosystem: Environmental > Aquatic > Freshwater > Lake > Sediment | place: USA: Wyoming | collected... | reverse complement strand
GTGATATGTCGTCACCGAGGCAACCGCCTTTGCCAGGCGGATGGAATAATCATCCGGCGGCAAACCACCTGCAAAGATGCCCAGTGCCGCACTGTGGTAGTTGATGATTGCATCCATGGGGTGACCCTGGATAAAGGACATGAGCGCCTGGGTTTCCGGTTCTGATCCCGACTTTTTTCCGGATGTGACATATGTGTACGTCCAACAATTTTGGCGCGGCCAGTCTTTTTTCCAATTGGCATCCCAATTCCTGTTCAGATCAACATTATTGGCATTGGCACGGCCAGTAAAATCATGGGCGCGCGCTTCACCGTCGGGATTCAGATCGCGTAAAATGTACAGGGTTTTATCTGCGGGGATGGTTTCGGGATGTCCCTTGAGATAAGCGATCAGTAAATCGGCCAGCTGGATGGTATTAAATTCACTGCCTCCATGCATCCCAGCCACGATCAATCGAACGGTGGCTCCCGTGCCAAAGCGATAAACTTCCAGGGGACGGCCCTGGACGGAGCGCCCGATGATGATCGGACCTTCGCTGAACGGGATGGGCGTTGGCGAATCCGTGGGAGTGAGTGTCGGGGTGTAAGTGGGGGTGTATGTCCCAACAGGGGTTTCAGTCAGGGTTAAGGTTTCAGTGAGGGAAGGTGTAAATGTGAATGTGGAGGTGGGTGTTTGGGTGGGTGTCAAAGTTAATGTGAAGGTTGGTGTCGGGCTGATAAAGATGGCACGTAGCGTTGGATTCGAAGAAAGCAACCAGGCGGTCATCAACAGCATGCCGAAAAATAAGTTGAACACCCAGAAACCGGTCACAACCCGTCCGAGGGATTTTGATGAAGATTTGGGCATTAATGGGATTCCTTTGCGCTGCGCCTCAGCCAATCCAGCGCCATGTTGACCGCCCATCGTCTTGCGTTTCCGGGATGACCGCCATAAGACAGGTGGCGTTCCACTTTTTCGCCAGGAGTTATTAGTATTACATGGACATCCTGCTTTTCCTCTTCCTGGGATAAGGAGACTCCCAATGCGGCGGAGGCTGCAAACTGCAACCGGGCTGCCTCCGTCCCGGCAGCCAATGATCCGGGTTTATCTTGGGACCGGTTTCCGCCCAGGTAGGCGGGATGTCCGGTCTGTGCAATCCGGGTCAGCAGTGCCCCATCCAGGTTGTTTTCGAAACAGGCGAGGGTCCAGCCCCGCTGACCGAGTGCCTCCAGGGTGACTCCATCCAGCGAACTGTCATCCACTCCGAATATGTCCTCGCCAAGGCGGGTGCGAAGGTCCTGTTCAATTCTTGAGATCATTTGGAGCGCTTCTGGTTCAGTCTCAGCCTTGGCAGCAATACGGATGTCCACCACGCCGGAGTGAGCGGTCAGACCGACCGTCGGGTTGGCAAGGGATTCCAAATCTCCGATCCGATCGTCGATCATCCCTTCCCCAAGACCGCTGACATGCAGGGTCCTGATTTTCAGGACAGCATGCAAGTCAAAATGCTTTTGGAGATAGGGGACAATAGACCCCGTTAACAGGGTTTCCATTTCACGGGGCACGCCTGGCAGCGAGATGATCACTTTGCTTTCCATTCGCGGAGCGATTCCCGGGGAAAATTCAGGGGTGACATTCACGATGAAAGCCGGGGCAGTACCCACCGGGTTTTCAATGACTGTCGCATTTTTTGGGATGTATGCCTGGCGCTTTTGGTTCGCAGTGGGGGTGCGCCCATACCTGGCAATGCGGGTTGAGATTTGCTCCCAAAGCTCGGGGTGAAATTCAAGGGTTGTACCGGTGGAATCAGCAATCGCCTGCCGGGTGGGGTCATCCACGGTAGGACCCAGACCCCCGGTGGTGATGACAATATCTGCGCGCTCTAGGGCCTGGCGCACAGCCTCTGCAATGCGCCCGGCATTGTCTCCAATGACCTGGGTTCGGAACAGGTCCACACCCAGGCCGCGCAAGGTCCGGGCCACGAAACGGGTGTTGGTGTCGGCGGTCTCGCCGAGCAGGAGTTCGGTACCGATGGCGATGATCTCTGCGCTGGGCATGATGATTATTACAGATATCTATGACCGGTTTACACTACATTGTACTCTTTAATTTGCCGACCTTCTTCAAACCTGGCCATGTCGAGCATGGAGACATCAACTGTCTGGAATTTGCCATCCAGGATGATCTCGGACATCAGTTTCCCCGAGATGGGACCGTGCATAAAACCGTGACCCGAGAAACCCCCCACAATGTAAAATCCGTCCACGGGCGATCTGCCAAATATCGGATGCGCATCAGGGGTGACTTCATACAACCCGGCCCAATGCGATAGCAAGTTGGCATGCTCCAGGCAGGGCATGCGCCTGATGGCTGCCTCCAGGTTGACCATTTCGAAGCTCTCGTCGACATTCTGATCGAATCCGATTTTTTCTTTTTGGTTGGACATGCCCGTTAAAATTCCATCCCCCTCCCGGTGAAAGTAAAGCGATTGGGCGAAATCTAGGACGAAGGGGAAATCTTGTGGGACTTCGGGAATGGGAGTCGTTGTAATGATCTGGCGCCTGTAAGGATCGATCGGGATGGCCACCCCCGCCATTTGACCAACAGGAGCAGCCCAGGGACCGGCGGCATTCACGATCACGCGGGTGGAAACCGTCCCCTGGTTCGTTTCCACGGCGGCGATTTTACCTCCCGAAACCTGGATGCCGGAAACCTCGACATTATTAAGACAGCGGACTCCCATTCTTTGGGCTGCTCCAATATAACCCATGACCACACCCATCGGGTCAACCAGGCCGTCTTGCGCGTTGAAGGACCCTCCCAGCGCATCCTTGAAATGCATCAGAGGAAGACGCTGACGAATCTCATCCGGTGCCAGCCATTGGGTATGGACGCCAAGCTTCAGTTGGAGCTCCAGGCTGTGTTTAAATTTTTTTACATCCTCGGGCTGGGTAAGGATAAAAAGGTACCCGCATTTTCGGTAGTTAATCTCCTGACCGGTTTCATCATTGAAACGTTCGAGCATTGGCAGACTTGCCAGGGACAGCTGGACATTTACTTCAGTCGAGAATTGGTAGCGGACACCGCCCGCGCAGCGGCCTGTTGCTTCCTGTCCAAAGAACTCATCTTTTTCCAGCAGCAGAATATTTTTTTGCCCGCGCAGGGCCAGGTGATAGGCAGTGCTTGCACCCATGACACCGCCACCTATAATTACGATATCTGCCGTCCCCGGAACCATCATTCCAAACCGACTCCTTTCATGCAATTTTGGCAGGAATTTTATCCTTTATTTTAATATTGAGCCAAATATAAACGATTATCGCCATCTGTGTTGATAAAACGCCCAACTTCTTGGGCGTTTTGTGAAGTGACCGGCATTGGGACTTTTATAAAGGCAGCCAGGTGCCAATATTTTTTTCACGTGCCCGGCGGTATATTTCCGGAGCGATGGCCATGTCGTCCATCGCCAGGCCAAGATTGATCGCCAGGTTCCGTTCCTTGCCAGTTTCCCGCCCCGGTTTTTGACCGGCAGCCAGTTCTCCCAGGTCTGCATAAGGCTGGGGGGTTTCCTGGAAATATCCACTCGTGCGGTAATACTGGAACTGTGCATGGTCATCCGTGCTGATCCTGTCCATTTGGGCCATCGCCGGACCGGTCCAATACGAGTCGAAATCGACCGCGGATCCGAACCCACCCGGTTTCAACCAGTCTTTTTCGATAGTCGGGGTGGGATGTTTAAGGATCGGACCGGAGGTGACGACCAGGTCACTGTCCACGACCGCCTGTTTGGGTCCCCCGGATGGAAGAATCTCAAATTTGAATTTCGCTTTCATTTCCTTGACAAACTTCGCCTGGACATCCGGCAGGATGTCATAGGCATAGACGCGCTTGAGCGGGAACAGGCAGGCAAAGGCTTCCAGGTTGGTCCGACCCTGCACACCGCAGGCGAGGATGCCAGCCACCTCGCTTTCGGGACGTGCCAGGTACTTGGCGGAAAGTCCGGTGGCTGCCCCCGTGCGGTAAGCGGTGATCCAGGAGCAGTCCATGACGGCGTAGGGAATCCCGGTCTCGTCGTCATTTAATATCAGCAGCCCGGTAATGTAGGGAAGACCGCGCTTGAAATTCTCGGGGTAACCGCTGACCCATTTAATGCCGGCCGAATGCAGGGAGGGAATAAAGGCAGGCATTGCATGGATGAAGGCATCCGGCATGGTGTGGATTCCCGGTTTGGGCGGCATTTCAACCTTGCCATGCCCTTTTTCTTTAAAGGCTTCTTCGAGGAGTTTCAGAATGGTCTGCATGTCGAGAGATACATTTTCAACATCCGCGCGGGAAAGGTAAAGAAGTCTGTTTTCGGTCATAAATCATCCTTTCAAAAAAAATTAATTTCCATTTTCGTGTTTGCTTTGCAGCAATTGATAATTTTGATTAAAACCGGTTTGTAATCCAAAATCATTTTTTCATAAATGCCCATATATCTCGTTGATCCAACATGTGCTGATAATACTCACAGGCTCCCTTCATGAACTGTGAAGAGAGCCTGGTTCCCAAGTATATCCATTAAATTTGCGCAATCCGTCATACCATTTGAAAATTGCTTTTATTCCACGCCCAAATATGATTTTTGTACCATTTTATTATTCTTAAGTGCATCCGCGGTGTCCTGTAAAACGATTTCTCCGGTCTGAAGCACATACCCGCGCGAGGCGACGCTCAGCGCCATAAGAGCATTCTGTTCCACCAGCAGGATGGTGGTGCCTTCCTTGTTTATCTGGGTAATCGTATCAAAAATATTTTCGACAAGCACCGGCGCCAACCCCATGGAAGGTTCATCCATCAGAAGCACGCGCGGGTGAGCCATGAGCGCCCGCCCGGTGGCAAGCATTTGCTGTTCCCCCCCGGAGAGGGTGCCCGCCAATTGTGTCCGGCGCTCCTTCAGTCTTGGGAAAAGATTGAAAACGCGTTCCATTTCGTTGCTATATGAACCTTTTTTACGTGTATAGGCGCCCATTTCCAGATTTTCGGCGACGCTCAAGCGGGCAAAAACGCCGCGGCCCTCGGGTACCATGGCGACACCTTTAAATACCACTTCATGGGCCTTGTAACGCAACAGGTTCTCCCCATCCAGCCTGATCGCACCCTCACGCGGGGTAAGCAGACCACAGATGGTACGCAGCGTTGTGGTCTTTCCCGCGCCGTTGCCACCGATCAGGGTGACGATTTCCCCCTGTTCGACGGAAAGCGAAATTCCCTTGAGGGCATGTATGTTCCCATAATAGGTATGAACATTCTCGACTTCTAGGATAGCCATGTCATTCACCTCGTTGTGGTTGATGCCGGCATGGAGGAAGACGCAGGTTGGGTTGCCCTGCTGCCAACGACACTGCCTCGACCGAGGTAGGCTTCAATAACCTTGGGATTATTCTGGATCTCAACAGCCGTCCCCTCAGCGATCTTTACCCCGTAATCCAGCACGGTGATCCGCTGGGAAATACCCATCACCACGCGCATCTGGTGCTCGATAAGCAGGATGGTGATTTCAAGTTCATCGCGCAAGCGGCGGATGAAAGCCATCATCTCTTCGGTCTCGCGCGGGTTCATTCCGGCGGTTGGCTCATCCAACAGTAGTAATTTTGGCTTTGTCGCCAGGGCACGGGCGATTTCCAACCGACGTTGCGCCCCGTAGGGAAGATTCCGGGCAAGCAGATCTCCCTTTCCTGAAAGTTCGATGAAATTAAGCAAACGGCACGCTTCATCCAAGGCTTTGGTTTCCTCACGACGAGTCCCGGGAGTTCCCAATATCGCTCCCATCCAACTTGCATGCAGGTGGAGGTGCTGTCCGACCAAGATGTTTTCCAGGGCGGTCATATCTGCGAAAAGGCGGATATTCTGGTAAGTGCGCGAGATGCCAAGGTGGGCAATGTGATCGGTGCGGAGATTATGTATGGGCGTGCCGTCAAAAAGAATCTCACCCTCATTGGCTTTCTCGAAGCCGGTGATGCAATTGAAGAATGTGGTTTTCCCGGCGCCATTGGGACCGATGATGCTGGCAATGGTCTTCTTTTCGATCTCGAAATCCAGGGAACTGACAGCGACCAGGCCGCCGAACCGTTTGGTAACTTTATTTGCAGTCAGAATAGCCATGTGCCGCTCCTAATCAGCCGAAGTGGGGGCGTTGTTTGGCCCCGTATCATTCTTGACGTCCAAATGGAGTTCCCGCTGGACGATGGATGACGGCCACAGACCGCCTGGTTTGACCAGCATCATGACGATCAACGCGGCGCCATAGAACAGGAAGCGGTATTCGGAGAATTCGCGGAAGGCCTCGGGAAGACCGATCAACACCAATGCACCTACCACAACTCCAGGGATGCTGCCCATGCCGCCCACAATGATCAGGCAGACCACATTGATTGAGACCATTAGCTGCATGCTGCTTGCAAAGATCGAACCCACCAGGGTTCCGAAGATGGCGCCGCTAAGACCGGCAAAGGAGGCGCCCAACATGTACGCCAGGAGTTTGGTCTGGATGAGATTTACGCCAAGGGCTTCAGCCACATCTTCATCCTCCCTTATCGCCATCCAGGCCCTCCCCAAGCGTGAATCGCGCAAGCGGCTGGCGACGAAAGCCACCAATATTGCGCAAATTATGGCCAGGTAATATATTTCTTTTGGACCGCCGAGCTCCAACCCATGGCAGACCCGGGGAATACCCAAACCGACATACGGTCCCAAAATTCCAAGACAGGGCTTTTGTATGCCTATGACCCCTTGTGGACCTCCCAGCCATTTCCCCAGGAAGTCAGAACCTGCCAACAAGCGGACGATCTCGCCAAATCCGAGGGTGGCAATGGCCAGGTAGTCACCGCGCATGCCCAGCACGGGAAGCCCAAGAAAAGCTCCAACCATGAAGGCGACCAGGATGGCGATGGGTACCACGGCCCAGAAGGAAATGTGCGCCAATCCATATTCGCCGTAGGAGGTGAGCAGACCAACCGTGTAGGCGCCCATGGCAAAGAAAGCCACGAAGCCCAGGTCCAACAGACCTGCAAAACCCAGGGTGATGTTCAGACCCAATCCCATGAGGATGTTCAAGCTGATCAGGACGATGACCTGAGCGATGAACGGACCCGAAAAAAGAGGCAGGGTCAACGCGAGAACACCTGCCAGGCCAAAAAACACCCAGCGTAACGCAAGTTGACCGGAGCGAGGCCACTTTGCGACACGTGCCTGGACGGTCTTTCCCCTTGCCGACCAGAAGGCAACGATCCCGGCAATGAGAATGAAGGTGATCAGGGCACCACCCTGTGTAAGACCGGTTTGACCAAAAAGGTATCGCCCCAGCGCTTCAGGCAAACCAGGAATGGCGACCAGCAGGGGGCGAACCAATCCTGCAAATAAGCCCACCAACAAAATTCCAATGAAGCCCTGCATCAACGGCTTCTGGATCCTCGAAGGTAAAACGCGGATCAAGGCTCCCAAAGCGCCCAGGGCTGCGCCAACCAGGAGAAGCAGCCATACCCCGGCCATGCCGCGCCCAAAGCTGAGAATTTTATACAAATCCGGGGAGGCGTGGATGAACATGGCGCGAATGTTGATAACACTTCCAAGGAGCATGAATAGTGCTAAAACAATGCCTGCAACAGCACCGGATATTGTACCTGCCAACGAAAGCCACAGCCGTCCAAGCGGGGCCTGGTCGGACTTGCGAGAAGCAGTCACAAAGCCAGTGGCCAGGAGGGAGAGAAACAAGAAAACATGTCCAAGGGAGATCAGACCCTCGATCAGGCTGCGTTTGCCAAAAATCTCAACGATCCCGACCAGGCAGAGAAATAATGCAACAATCCCTCCGATCAAACCGGTTCGCACGGCCTTGCCGAAGGTGAGACGAAGTTGTTTGTTCATCGCATTTCCATCCTTGTCTGGTCGAGGTTCATGCTTTCTTGGTGGTTAATTTTTCGCCCACGATACCGGAGGGGCGGAAGAGCAGCACCATCACCAGCATGATATAAGCGATGGCATCCTGGAGTTGATAGGGCCGGATAATCCCCAAGCCATCCAGGAATAAGGCAGGACCAATGGATTCAAAGATGCCCAGAACGATACCGCCCACCATTGCCCCGGGAACATTGCCGATGCCCCCCAGCACCGCAGAGGTGAAGGCCTTGATTCCAGGGGTGAATCCCATGAAAAAATTCACTTGGCGGAACATTAGGGCGTACAAGACGCCAGCCGCGCCAGCCATGGCGGCGCCAACACCAAATGTCGCCACGATAATACCGTCAACATCTATCCCCATGAGAGCGGCCACATCCTTGTTTTCGGATACAGCCCGCATCGCTTTTCCGATCTTGGTGCGCATGACGATCGTATAAAGTACTGCCATCATAATGAACGCTGCCACTGCAACGACCACCTGCATTTTAAGGATTCCTATCCCGAAAATATTCCACTCACCAGATAAAACCTTTACGTTTGGGTAGGCATAAATTCCAGGACCGAAGAAACCGCGGAAGGTGTACTGAAGAAAAAAAGAAGCGCCGATCGCACTGATCAAGGGAACCAGGCGGGGCGCTTTGCGCAGCGGACGATAGGCAATGCGTTCGACAAGCAAGGCCACTCCGGCAGATACAAGCATCCCGACGAGGACAGCGGCAACAAGTCCCAATACCGGGTATTTATCGAGAAATCCGGATTGACCCATGGCGTTGGCGAGAAAATAACCTCCGAAGGCACCGCTCATGAAGACCTCGCTGTGGGCAAAGTTGATCATGCGCAAGATGCCATAGACCATGGTGTAGCCGAGTGCGATCATGGCATAAATGCTGCCCCGGGCGATGCCGAACACGATGAAATCTATCCACTGCACACCGGTGTATTTCCCCTCTCGAATGGTGAGAATTGTCCCGATTATTACCACGGATACCACAAGAATACGAAACCCCCACAAAAACACAGCGACAGCCACTTCACCGATTTTTTCCGTAAGGGTCGTGCGCATGCGGCTTCTCCTTATTAACTTATCTAAAGGATGAGCCAGACAGTGTGTTGCCTGGCTCATCCTCGCGAGCTACACGTGCGTTATTTCTGATTTACGGATAAATTTTCTTCGGGTTTGTGCCCGGATTCCATGACGTGGGATCGGAGCTGGTGATCTGGTAGACCGCAATCACCGGGGCACCGCAGTCGCCGTACTGGCCACAGGTCAAAGTGCCGGTAATACCCAGGAAATCCTTGGTGGCATAAATGGCGTCGCGCAATGCCTGGCGGCCAACGTGCAGAGTGCCATCGGCATCCTTCACGGCAACCTTGGTGAAGGCGGCGAAGATGATATTGGCTGCATCATAGGCATGGGCATGGAAGATGCTTAATGGTGCGGTGCCATATTTTGCCTTGTACTTGCCAACAAAGGCTGTATATCCGGCGGGGAACAGGCTGAAGTCAGGGCTGGAAAGATACATGCCCTCAGCAGCCGTGCCTGCACCCTTGAGCAGATCGGGTGAGAACATGCCGTCCGCGCCCATCAGCTTGACATTTTCCAAACCAGCGACTTCTTTCGCCTGGGCGGTGATGTAACCGCCGGCAGCGATGAAGATCGGGTAATAGATGAATTCCGGTCCAGCGGCAGCAACCGTGGTCAGAACCGCATGCATGTCGGTATCTGTCTTGGCAACCGCTTCCTGGGCGACGATGGTGCCGCCAAGGGTTTTAAAGTTATCCACGAAGACCTGCTGCAAAGCCTGAGCATAGGAACTGCCATCATGAATGGTGGCGGCCTTGGTGACTTTCAATACATTGTAGGCAAAATCGGCAGCGGTCTTGCCCTGGAAGGCATCGCTGTGGGCCGTGCGCAGGTAACCAGCATAGTCCGGGCTGCGGTCAGGAGCAGTAAGGACCGGGCGGGTATTCGATGGTGAGATGGTGGTCAGGCCGGCGTTGGTGAGGGTGGCGATGCCGCCCACTGTCTCGTCAGAGCAAGATGAACCGACGAGTGCCACGATGGTGGTGTCAACAGCCAACTTGGTTGCAGCTGTCGCGCCGCCCTCGGGAGTGCAGAGGCCATCTTCAGTGGTCAACTGGATGTCGTGACCGAGCAGTTTTCCCTGGTCAGCAATGGCGATCTCAACGCCATACTGTGAGTCTGTTCCCAGGGTGCCATCGGCACCGGAAAGGACACCCCAGAAGGCGATGTGGACGGGATCGGTTGGAGCAATGGTTACACAGCCGATCTTATCCGTGCAGGTGAAAGCCTTGGGTCCGCAGGCGGTAAGGATCATGGTGACTGCAACCAGGAAGGTAAGTGTAATGTATAGACGTTTCATTATTTTCTCCTCCAGAGAATAGGCAAATATGACTGTATCTAATATTAAAGCCGACCAGGCTCCTGCAAGTCGAGACCACCACCTCCTTTGGATGCTATTTTTTTATATGCAAACAGTATATTATTCTCTCATCAACCTCATAAAAACCGTGCAGGTCTTAAAATGTGATTGATTGAATGGAGAGAGGAATATTATAGTTGCATAAGAATTATTAACTAAAGGATTATTATACAGAATCATCCACTGGTCAAGGGTCTTGTGTCAACTCAATAAAGAAACACCGGGTAATCCCCCGGGTTGCGAGATCCATCGATTGCCCATGGTATTTCTCAAACTTGGCTTTGGGTGGATCACAAAAACCCATCAGCAGGTTGATGAGGAACGTGAGGGTGGGAACAGCAACAACGACATGCGCCTTCACCATTCTTGGTTAATGGAGAAACCTGGAAAATGTTGAATCCGAATATTGAATTATCGGTGCCAAGACAATCGGGAGGGACCCGGCACCTAGTGGGGGAAGGTTTGGTTAAGCCATTGGGTCGGATTAACCTGGATGCCGTTAACCCACAGATCCCAATGAAGGTGGGGACCGGTGACGCGCCCCGTTTTACCGATTTTCCCGATCAGTTGCCCGGCAGTAACGCGGTCTCCCACGGTGACATATATTTCTTCCTGGTGATACAGACCGCTGTAAACTCCCTGCCCATGGTCAATGATGGTGGCATTTCCCCGCACGGTCTTAAGTCCGGTAAATACCACCACCCCATCGGCTGGCGCGTAGATGTCGTAGGGATGGGTTTTTGAACAAACTCCAAAATCGATCCCGCTGTGAAACCCGGTAAGTGCACCACCGTTGTAAGTACGCCGATTTCCGTATTTCGATTTGACACAGTACGTATCTTCTGCCACCGGCATCTGGAACATTCCCTGCCAATTTTTATCGGGTGTGACAGGAGCGACCAGCGCGAGGAGCCAGGCGTCTTCAGGGACGGTGACTTCCGGGTCGATGAAGGAGGATTCAACACTTAAAGTTTCGGCCTGGTAGTTGCCCGAGGTGATTAAAACCATCTGCTCAAAGGAGTGGGTTGAGCCATCTGAAGAGGTGACATCAATCCGTAGAGGGTACAGACCAGGGTCAGTCATGGCATGAACCCCTTGCAATGCCACCCGGGAACCGTCTTCCAGGGGGAAGAAATAAAACGGATGGTCCACCAGCATCCCGCCCAATGAAACCGGCAGGGATGTGGTGGCTTTAATTTGAACAGTCACTCCCTGGGTGATCGGTAACGGATTCACCTCCACAGAGGCCTGGATCCCGGGAATCCAGCCGGGAGCAGGAGTGATCCCACCAGAAGGGAGGTAAAGTAAATCACCCGCTAGGACGGACTGGGGTCCGGTGAAGCCGTTAAGTTGAGAGATGGACCATGGATCGCTGTTTTGCCTGACAGCCAATTCCAGCAACGTATCCCCCTTGGCAAGTTCATCCCGGGAGGTCAATGCCGGGTGTGCATCATTCTGCAGTACGACCAGGTTGTAACCGGCATACAATTCAGCGGGGCTGACGATGTGGTTGAGCCTGATGAGCAACGCCGGATCAATGCCGAATTTCCGGCTCAGGCTGTTCAAGGTCTCGCCAAACGGAACAGGTAAAGTAACCAGCGTTCCGCTCAGACCGGTCAAGCCGGGAATAATGAGCCGGTCACCGGTAAAAATGTCCTGGCTGACCATGTTGTTGACAGCCATGATGTCAGACACGCTTACACTGAAGCGAATGGCAATGCTCCAGAGCGTATCACCAGATTGGACAATATAAACCGGACCGGAGGAAGGAGGGGGAGTTTGGGCAGAAGCGGGGGTTACTGCATTAAAGACAAATATTAAAATGAAAGTAAAGACGACTATTTTCTTAAACATTTTGGAACTCAAGGTGATCCCCTATTTTAAATTCCGGCAACCGTTCGGGGTGGATCTCCAGGATATACCTGGCTGGCTGCCGGGGGGCATAGACCAGCCTCCAGGTGCGCGCCAGCACAGTATCCACGACAATTTTATCGGAATTTATCCAGACCACACCCAGGTCCATGAAAACGAATAGCATATGGATGGATGTTTCGATCCGCCCCTGGCGATTTTCGACCAGCAGCAGGCCGTCATGCGCTTCGAGGCTGGAGTGGAACATCAAACCCCGCAAACGACACAGAAAACTGTCACAATAGGTGGCATACAGGGGAGATGCAAGAGCCTGGTTTGTATTATCAAGCTGGATTTTTATCATTGGAATATGAAAACGGGGCGTTCGATACGCCCCGTTCTGATCGGAGGGGTTCAGGCTTTTTGCAACCGTGCCAGAACATTATCCACGCTGGAGAGCAATTCCTGGGGGCTGAAGGGTTTGGCAATGTAATCGTCCACCTTGGCAATATTCAGCCAAAGTACCTTGTCAATGCTCTGGGCCTTGGCGGTGACGATGATCACCGGGATATTCTTGGTGGTTTCATCCGCTTTCATTTGTTGATAGACATCCTTGCCATCCATCTCGGGCATCATCAGATCGAGCAGGACCAGATCGGGGTGTTCCTTGCGGATGATTTCAAGGCCTTCTTTACCACCATTGGCGCCGCGAACTTCGAAGCCCCGACCGCTGAGGATCAGACGAATCAAGTCTATCATTTCCTGGTCGTCTTCAATACAGAGGATAACCTTTGCATTTTGTTGGGCCATTGGTTTGCCACCTCACCGGATTAAGTTTACCACAATTAACACCATCCTCGATTTCCAGACGATATGGTGATTTTTTTGGGGTTATTTGACAGCAACCTGTTGATCCAATGGTGGAATGCATGTTCCCTGCCGAACAACCGATTATTTTTGCATGCAGGTGCACTGTCAGGCCCCCTTTTTGCCTATTAATTGTGAAATATCGGATAAATATGGTGAATTTATAAGAACTTTATATAACATATTCGTCGAATCTGGCAGGGATGTATATAGGTTGGTATAATCTGTGCGCACGGATAGGAGGTCCATGTGAATTCACGCAATCAGTCTTACATTATATATCTCCTGCTTTTCATCGCCATCGTGGTGATGGTCTACTTTAATGTCCGGCAGCAACCGAACGCACAGGGACCGTTGACCATCAGCCAGATTGCCCAACAGATCCAGGAAGGCAAGATCGCCCGCATCGTTGTCAATGATGACAACAGTTTGCGGGTGATATCGTCCAATGCAAATGGAATCGAACAAACTGCCCGAAAAGAATCCGAGACAACCCTCGTATCGCAACTGCTGGCATTTGGGGTGACCCCCGACAAGCTTGAATCGGTGGTCATCGAAGTCAATCCTCCGAGTCCCTGGGCTGGAATTTTGACCCTGGCCACTTATATCGTACCGATCATCCTGATCGGCGGATTATTCTGGTTCATTTTTCGCCAGGCCCAGGGAAGCAACAACGCAGCCATGGCCTTTGGTAAATCCAAGGCGCGCATGTTCAGCGGCGAGCACCCCACGGTGACATTTGAAGATGTGGCAGGCATTGACGAATCCAAGGAAGAACTGAAGGAAGTGGTGGAGTTTCTGAAAGAACCCCAAAAGTTCATCCAACTGGGAGCCCGCATTCCGAAAGGAGTCCTCCTGGTTGGTCCCCCCGGAACAGGGAAAACCCTGCTGGCGAAGGCGGTTTCAGGCGAAGCGGGTGTACCCTTCTTTTCAATTTCCGGGTCGGAATTCGTTGAAATGTTTGTTGGTGTGGGCGCCAGCCGTGTGCGTGACCTTTTCGACCAAGCCAAACGGCACTCTCCCTGCATCGTTTTTGTTGATGAGATCGACGCTGTGGGGCGGCAGCGGGGGGCTGGCTTGGGCGGCTCCCACGACGAGCGTGAGCAGACCCTTAATCAAATGCTGGTTGAGATGGATGGTTTTGACACCGACACGAACGTGATCGTGGTGGCTGCCACCAACCGTCCGGACATCCTTGACCCGGCTCTGCTGCGCCCGGGACGGTTTGATCGTCGGATCTCTCTCGACCGTCCGGATATGCGCGGCCGGGAAGCCATCCTGAAGGTGCATGCACGCGGAAAACCCTTTGAACCTGCCGTGGACCTGGGAAGCATTGCCCGCGGAACACCCGGTTTCGTTGGTGCCGACCTGGAGAACTTGATCAATGAAGGTGCCATCCTGGCAGCCAGGCGCAGCAAGAAAGCCATCGGCCAGCCGGAACTGGAAGAAGCCATCGAGCGGGTCATCATGGGTCCCGAACGCAAGTCCCGGCTGATCAGCGAAGAAGAGAAGCGAATCATCGCCTACCATGAAGCAGGCCATGCCGTGGTGATCAATGCCATCCCCGAGGCTGACCCGGTGCAAAAAATTACCATCGTGGGACGCGGGCAGGCTGGTGGATTAACCTGGAACCGCCCAACGGATGACCGCATGCTCACTTCACGCAAGAAAATGCTGGCTCAAATAACCCTGTTCCTCGGTGGTCGAGCGGCGGAGCAGCTGGTCTTCGATGATATTACTTCGGGGGCAGCCAATGACCTGGAAAACGTCACCCGCATGGCCCGCACCATGGTCACCCGGTTGGGGATGAGCAATGATCTCGGGTCAATGGTATACGGTCAAAAGGAAGAACTAATTTTCCTGGGTCGGGAGATTTCAGAGCAGCGGGATTATTCAGAGGCGGTTGCTGAACAGATCGACCGTGAAGTGCGCAAGCTGGTGGATGATGCCTATAAACAAGCGCTTGTGCTCCTAAAAAAATATCGAAAAGAACTGGACGCGGTGGCTGAAAAACTTCTCGAGGTGGAGACGCTGTCACGGGAAGAATTCGAAAAGATATTCCCACCTCCGTTCCCCAAGAAGAGTGGAACACCCCAGCCCGCATAAAAAAGAACCCGGCATTAAGCCGGGTTTATTTTCATTATTTATCACCGAAACTATTGCCCGGGCGAAGGCGGGGATTTTATTTTCTCCAGGAATGTGTGAATTCCATTTTCAATTTCATTCAACTTGACTGCCTCCAAATTAAACCAATGGATATTTGGATCGTCCTGCTTGAACCAGTTCGCCTGGCGCCGGACGAAGTTTCGCGTCAAGCGGCGCATCTGCTCCCGGGCGGTTGCTAGGCTCATTTCCCCCCGCAAAACGGAGGTGCACTCCCGGTAACCGATGGCTGACATGGATGGCAAGGAGGGGGAATATTCCAATGCCAGCAAGTGGCGCACCTCCTCCAGCAAGCCGGCGGTGAACATGGCCTCAATGCGTGCATCCACGCGGGTATAAAGCTCCGCACGCGGGCGAATTAAACCGATCATCAACAGCGTATACGGATTGTCAGTTTTCCCGCGCTGGTCGGAGAATTTACGACCGGTGGAGAAAATAACTTCAAGCGCCCGGATGATGCGGCGCAAGTTGCGCGGGTCAATTGCCTCCGCGGCTGTCGGGTCAAGAAGATCCAGTCCCTTGTAAAGCCATTCATTTCCCAGGGACTCAGCCAACTTTTCCAGGATGTTCCGCAGTTGGGGATCTGGTTTCGCAGCGGGCAGCTCCCAGCTGTGGGTCACCGCCCGGATATATTGACCCGTCCCGCCAACCAGGAAGGGCAGTTTGTTGCGCATGTGGATGTCCTGGATCGCATCCCGGGCTGCCCGTTGGAAAACCGCCAGGCTCCAAGTCTCGTCAGGATTTACTACATCGAGCAGGTGATGCCGGACGCGGGCTTGCTGCCCAGGGGTCGGCTTGGCAGTGCCGATATCCATTCCCCGGTAAAAGAGACGGGAATCTGCCGAGACGATTTCCCCACCCAGCCGTTCGGCAACTTGGATGGAAACCTCCGTCTTTCCCACCCCGGTCGGACCGACCATAACGATGAGGGGAGGTTTGAAACCAATCGATCCCGGAAGACCGATGGGACCCTGGGATTCAAGAGATGACATTTTCAAAATGCTCGATGGAGGCTTTTCCACCAGGGATGCCTTCCACAGCGATCACGTCAAACTGCCAGCTTTCACCGCCCTGGGGGTGTGTCTTTAGATACTCCTCAGCGGCGGAAAGCAAATATTTCTGTTTGCGCAGAGTGACCGAATCCTCAGGGAAGGCAAAGGCATGTGACCGGCGAGCCTTGACCTCGACAAACACCAGCAGGTCGTCCTTGCTGGCAACGATGTCAATTTCCCCGTGAGCGCTGCGGACGTTGCGTGCCAGTACCCTGTAGCCTTTATTTACCAAATACTCCACTGCGGTGTCTTCACCCCAGCGACCCATGATCTGTCTGCGGGTGCTCATGTACGCAATTTCTCCCAAAGGATTCGGATCCGCGAACCGAGGCTGTGGCGCTGAGGCAGCGCGGTCTGAGCCAGGCGTTCATAATGCGCCAGTATGATTTTAACGGTGTGTTCTATGGCATATTTTTCTGAGGCTTTGCGGGCTGCCTGCCCCATTTTCCGGCGAAGGCTGCTGTCGAGACAAAGATGAGTCAGTTTGGCAGCGAAGGCAGCCTGGCTCAAGGTGGAAAGGAACCCTGTTTGACCGGATTCGATTACATCGCCTACGCCGACTGAATGGATTCCCATTGCCGGAAGACCTGATGCCATGGCCTCGATCACGGAAAGAGGGAGAACCTCCGTTACCGAGGCAGTAACATAAATATCTCCCATTTTCAGGTATTGCGGGATGAGGTCATAATCGACCATGCCGTAAAAATGAACCCGATCTGCGAGACCGATTCCGGAGGTGAGTTTTTTCAGGTTTTCCTCTTCCGGTCCACCACCGATGATGAGTAAATGAGTGTTATCCACCGCCTCAGCCACGCCATTAAAGGCATTTACAAGAAAGTCCAAACCTTTTTCAGGCCCCAGCCGCCCAGAAAAGACCAGCAGAATATCCGTCGCTGAAAATCCGAATGATGCCCGGCAGTCATTACAAGGCTGCTTGTATCGTTCCAGGGCAACACCATTCGGAATTATTTCCATGGGACTAGTGACGCCCAGTCTCCGCAGAACGTCCGCCATCCCGGGCGAAGGTGAGACCACCAGGTCAACTGCATCGCAAAAGGGGGGCATGTAGCTGCGGAGAAAACTGGCGCTTATCTCTTCAGGCAGCATGGGGATGTAGGCCTGGGCGTACAGGTCATAGCGGGTGTGATTGGTAAAGACGATGGGGATGTGCAACTTGCGGCAGTAGTGCAATGCCAGGCGTCCGCTGAGGAATGGATGGTTGACATGAACCAGGTCCATGGTCTGAAGCAAGGCCTTGGCTTTGCGGCTGTAACGGAAGTTAAGATAATAACCAGTATCCACCACCGGCAGACCCGGAGAGCGGATCACATTGGTCTCTTCATCGGGAAAGTCAAGATCCCCGAATGTAAAAATAAAAACTTCGTGCCCAGCACGTTCCAAAAACTGTTTGTTCAAAGAAACGTAATTGGTTATCCCGCTGACATGCGGCTTATAAACATCCACCATCATGCCGATGCGCATCCCAACCTCCTTAACAAACGCACGAGCCTTTCGGAAATCTCCATTAAAATGGTGTGGCTGATTGTATCGGATGATACCGATGCAAGGCCTGTTTTTCTCCCTCCAGCAGGGAAATTCCACAGCCCCATCGTAAGTCAAGGGAGATGACCTGTCAAGGTGGGGTATAATCATCGCATTCAGGAAGTTCCACCCAATGTTTTTCACCCCCCGCGGGTAATTTAAAATACGAAGGCAGTTTATGGCAAGCGTTCCTTTCTCTTTGCCTCCGGACTACTGGCAAAATTTTTCCCCCAGTAAAAAAGATCTGGAATTTCTCAGCACCTATTTATTCGATAACGAGACGCCTCTCACGGAGAAGGAGCTGGTTCCTGTTCTGATTGGAGAACGCATCCGCATCGAGCGGGAAGCGTTATCGAACAAGCAGCGTTCAATTGGCAAGGTTTATTTACCTGAAAACAGGTACAAGGTTGGGGAGACACTTGTATTTCCTGCGTTTGATTGGAAACCAGGGAAAATTGCCAGCCTCCGTCCGGGACTAAATCCGACCATCGGCGAATTCGACGTCGTGGAAGTCGAATTCGAGGGGGGAACCTCGCGTTGGCTGGCAACCGGCCTGGCGAATCATAAATTGAATCAGCCCGCGGAAACTGCAATAAATGATCAATTGCTGAACCCTGAATATGTGATCAAAGCCTATGGGTTGGACCTGGAGCAGAAATTTGGAAAAGCACTGTCCGCCAGTGATGACCTGGTAAAGGTGGCGGCACATTGGTTCCCCCGGGCGCTGTTGCTGAATATCAATGTCGGTCAGCTAAACCTGGCTGAGGCAGTGCTGGACGAAGCGGCAGCCGGCAAACCACTAACCACGCAGTCCCTGCTAGATCAACTTGAGATCTCGGGGAATGTAAATCCGAAGCTGATCGAGTTTTCGATGAACCATGCCCTGCAGGCGGACGAACGTTTTGATGAAGTTGGCCCGGCGGGGGAAGTCCTGTGGTTTCTAAAAAGGCTTGAGCCGAAGGATGTGCAGCAAATTCCTGCCCCTTTACGGTACATTAAAATCCCATATGACCGTTCCATTCTTTCGCGTGAGATGCTGGCGATGGAAATGGAGACGGACGATGAACTGGCAGAATGCGAACCTCCCATCAAAGACCTGGACGAGGTGACGATCAGCCTGAGTTATCCCCACTGGCGCGCTGGAACCATCCCCGTCTCTGCGCGAGTACGCAGCTTATTCCCAACCGCCTATGAATCACCGCGGGTGCGGTTTACGCTCATAGACGGACAGTCAAAGGATGAATTCCAGGCCTGGGTAGTGCGCCAGCACGGCTATGTTTATGGTTTGGGCTCCCTCTACCAGAAATATGGATTGATCCCCGGGAGCCTGATCTCGGTGGCCAAGGGCAAAAAGCCGGGACAGGTGATCGTTACGCCCAAGACCCGCCGCCCGATGCGCGACTGGGTGCGGACGGTGCTGGTGGGCAGCGATGGCAGGATCGTATTTGCCATGCTCAAGCAGAACCTGACCACTGAGTTCAATGAACGCATGATCGTCGCGGTCCCCGATCCTGCGGGGGTGGACGAGGCCTGCGAGCAGATTGCTCAGCAGCACCTGCCCTTTGAGCAGTTGGTGGTGGATATGATGCACGAACTGGTCAAGCTCAATGTGCAAGGACATGTCCATGCGCAGGAATTGTATTCAGCCCTTAATATCATCCGCCGCTTCCCGCCGGGTGCGCTGCTGGCATTCCTGACCAGCAGTTCCAGCTATAAGCATGTGGGCGATCTGCATTACCGCCTCGCGGAAATGGAGGCTGAAAATGCCTGAAGCCAGAAAGTTCAGTCTGATCAAGCCAAGCCTGCAGACACCTTTCCATATTGATTTTGAGTGGTGGCAGATTAACGATACGAATTGGCACGTGGCGCTGCAAAGCCTGCTGTGCCCCGAACACAAGGAGGCTTTTGCCGGTCTGCCGGAAGATCAGATGATCGATTGGGTGGACCCGGAGACTGCCGAGGTGCGTCAGCTGGACGGTCTGCAAAATACGCTCATCAGTCACTGTGCCCAGCAGCCCGGTTTCCTTGATGAACACACCGCCCTTGTGGATGCCATTTTTCGTCTATTGCTGGTGACCGGCAATACGCCCGTATCGGTGGAGGAACTTGGGGAACGCCTGCATCGTCCTGCGGATATCATCCTTAAGACCATTGCAGGTCCCCGGGTGTACAAGGGATTGAAACCATTTGTTACTTAGTGTCATATAATTGCGGAGGCTGGCTTTGGCAAGCAGTCCGAAAGCCCCTGTAGCTCAACGGACAGAGCACCTGCCTTCTAAGCAGTAGGTTGTGGGTTCGAATCCCGCCAGGGGCGCAAGAATTCCCCGACCATATTCCCATATTTTCAATGGGGATTACCAGGAGGGGAAGGAGAAAACATGACCCTTGAACGATTTGGGATCGTAAAATTTAAAGGTCAACCCGTCACCGTCCTAGGCCCGGATCTGAAACCGGGTGATTCCGCCCCGGAGTTTTCCGTCCAGACCCTTGAATGGGCTCCGTTTAATGGGTTGGCAGATACGTCGGGAAAAGTGCGGATTATTGCTGCCGTTCACTCACTGGATACCGAGGTGTGTGACAGGGAGACCCGGCAATTCAACCAGGAAGCTGCTTCCCTGGGCAGAGATATTTCCATCCTGGTTATCAGCACCGATCTGCCTTATGCCCAAAAACGAT
>Ga0315297_10000636_pt1 | contig 20565 bp, 13 predicted proteins | sample YL17G15_0_MG_FD_203628 | JGI IMG/M metagenome (GOLD analysis project Ga0315297, IMG submission 203628) | Sediment microbial communities from Yellowstone Lake, YNP, Wyoming, USA - YL17G15_0 | ecosystem: Environmental > Aquatic > Freshwater > Lake > Sediment | place: USA: Wyoming | collected... | reverse complement strand
CGTAATTTTACTTTTTTTGAAACGCTCAAAATGGTTCGCGAGCTGGGAGTCGAGTCCATTCAAGCCTATGATAACCAGCCGCTGGGATTGGAGGCCCCGAGCGCTCTTTTTAATTACAGAATGAGCGACGAGCATATCCGGCTCGTCCAGAAAAAGATCCAGGAGTCGGGGCTCAAACTGTTCAGCTATGGAGTCGTGAACTTCGACAACGACGAAGCGGAGATCCGCAGGGTGTTCGACTTCGCTCGGAAAATGGGCATCAGCCTGATCATCACCGAGCCGAAGGCCGAGCGGGCCGACATCCTGGAAAAATTCGTGGGCGAGTATGGGCTGTATATCGCCATCCATAATCACCCCGAGCCTTCCCCGTTCGCCAAGCCGGAGACAGTCCTGTCCTATGTCCGGGATAAGGACGAGCGGTTCGGCTCCTGTTTTGATTCCGGGCACTTCATGCGCGGGGGACACAAGCCCATCGAATGCTTGCGGAGCCTCAAGGACCGGGTGTGGGATGTCCATTTCAAGGACAGGAGCGATTTTGGGATTGACAACGTGGAGGATGTTCCGCTGGGCCAAGGCCGGGCCGATATCCGCGGCCTCCTGGCCGAGCTGACCCTCCAGGATTATCGGGGCTACCTGACCATCGAGCACGAGGCGGACAGGGATGTCTCCAATCCCGTCCCGGCCGTGAAAAAGTGCATCGATTATATTAAAAGCGTTACCTATTACCAGGATTACCGGGAGCTTCTGACCCGGAGCTTGAGGGGTTTTGAGAAGCACGGCTGGAACCACTACGGCCCCGGCTATTTTGAACTCGACCGAAAGACGGGCGTCCTCAAGTCCCAGGGCGGCATGGGATTGCTCTGGTACAGCGCCCGGAAATACCGGGACTTCGTCCTGGAGCTGGACTACATGTGCTCCCGGAAGGAGACGAATTCGGGAGTGTTCATCCGCGTGCCCGAGGTCCCGCTGAGCGACGAATACATCTACCATTCCTTTGAAATCCAAATCAATGACGCCGGCCAGGGCCTTAGCAAAACCGCCGCCGTTTATGACGCCGAGCCTACCGCGGGGGACGCGGCCAAGCCGTCGGGCGAATGGAATCATATGAAAATCACCTTCCGGGGCAAGCACCTCCAGGTCGAGCTCAACGGCCAGCGGGTCGTGGATTGGCAGGCCGAGCCGCGGGGCAAGGTCAGGGATTTTGCCGCGGAGGGCTACATCGGGCTTCAAAATCACGAACCGGACTTTCCGGTGTTTTTTAAAAACATTTTCGTCAAGGAATTGAAATAACCCGAGTCGGCTTGAATCAATCGCTCGGGCGGGCACTTTGGCCCGAATCCGGTTTAAACTTGGGACGCGTGCCCGGAAGAATTTGACAGCCCGGCCGGGGTTTGATAAGTATGGAGTCACCGTCGGCCGGCGGTCGAGAGCCGGCGACGACAAGATGGCTGAAAAGGAAGAATCCCGGAAAAAACGCCCGCGGAGCGAAGAGCTCTTTTTTTCCGGGCTCAAAAAAAGGCCGGTTTCGCCCCTCAACGCCCCGGTATGGAAATATATTCTTTTCGCTTCGGCCGGTTGCTTTCTGGCTTGGCTCCTGAACCGATTCTTCCCGGCCGCGGCCGGAAATTCCAAGACCATTCTGGTGGCCGCGACCGCCTTGACCGCTTGGGCGATCGCGGTTCGGCTGCTGTTTATACAAACCAGGGCCAAGGTTTTTTGGATCGTCTGGCTGGCCGTCGGCCTGATCCCCCTGGCCGCTTCGGGCAACAGCGCCCAGGCGTGGATCGGGCCTACGTTTTTCTCCTTCGTTTTTTTGCTCTTTCGAAAGTATCGGCCCTACGGACATCTCGCTTCTAAGCGCCAAGCCGCCCTGTTCGGGATCGGCCTTGTCCTGCTTATAATGTTGATACCTTTCTGGCCGCCCCGTCCCGCGTCACCCCTGTCGGCTTCGAATGTAACGCCCGGAACCGCGGCCTTCGTCCAGACCGTCCAGCCCCAGCTTCCGACCGACCAGAACGTTTTTTTCAAAAATATCCTGCGCTTCAGCCTGGTTTCCTTGCGCTGGTTCTGGTTTTTCAGCCTTTTTCATCTTTTGGTCACCATCCGGCTTAATTTCATGAAACTCAAGCCCAAGCTGGCCGTGGCCGCCGTTTTGCTCGTGATCGTGCCCATCATTCTCCTGATCGCTTTGGGCACCGGCTCGCTTTACATCACCCTGGGGCAGAGCCATGCGGCCGGGGCCAAGTCCTTGCTCGAAGAATGGGGGCGGCTGGCGGCCCTGGACCGCGATTTTGTCCGGACGATCTCGCCGGCCTGGTTTTCGGCCGAGGTTATGGAGGGGAACGTTCAATCAGCCGGCCGTCCGCCGAAATGGCTTCCGGAATTGGCGACCGGGCTGGGAGCGCCCGCGTCTCCGTTCGGTCCAAGCGTTTCGACCTTGGGTTTTGTGTTCGGACGGAGCGATGGGCTCTGGCTGTTGGGTTTTTCCAGGCCCTCGTCCGGCATCGTTTCAATCAGGGGCTGTCCGATCGATGAAACGTCCTTATCGAAACTGGCCGACGTTCTGCACAGCGATGTCGTCCTGGGCTTAGGCAACCCCCTATCCTTCATGCTTTCGGAGTCGAAGGTTCGGGAGACCGACCTGAGCCGCGAAGACCTTATCCGGATCCGCGGCGCGCGCTTGGAGGTGCGGGGTGTTTATCGGCCTGTCCCGGCTCGCGCCTCTTCGCCTCAGCCGCGGCCCGCGAGTTCCGCGTCCTTTTTACAGAGTCGCATTTTTTTCGGCATCACAGAACTCGACGTGACGATGCGGGAAAAGGGGCTGTGGGTCAAGGGCAGTCTCATCCTCCAGACACCCCGCAGCCTGCGGACGACCCTGACTGAATTGTTCACGGCCTCAAGTCCCATGAGCACGGTCGTCATGGCCGCCCTGATCGCCCTGGGATTCCTGTTCCTCGTTCTTGAAACATTGGCCCTCATTTTCGGCCTCAGGATCAGCGGCGGCATCACTAAGGCCGTCCGGACAATGCACCGCCATCTGTGCTGTGTGGCCGAGGGCGATCTCGACAGCCACATCGAGATCCCCAACCAGGACGAGCTGGGCGACCTGGCCGCGTCCTTCAACCAGATGACGGCGGCCATTAAACAGGGACGGGAAGAAGCCATCGCCCGGGAGCGGTTGGAGAAAGAGCTCGAAACCGCCCGCGGGATCCAGGAGCGGCTCCTGCCCCACAGGATGCCGAGCGTGCTCGGATTCGAAGTCTCGGGCACCAGCCTGCCCAGCCATGAAGTCGGCGGGGATTATTTCGACTTTCTGGACCTGCCGACGGGCCATCTGGGCGTGGCCATCGCCGACGTTTCGGGCAAGGGCATCCCCGCCGCCCTGCTCATGGCCAACCTCCAGGCCAGCCTTCGCGCCCAGGACTTGCAGCCCGAGAGCGTGTCGGTCATCGCCTCCCGGTTGAACGGGCTTCTGGTCCAGAACACCGATGAGCGGATGTTCGTCACGTTCTTCTACGGAATCCTGGACAAAATGAAAGCCACCTTCACATACACTAATGCCGGCCATAACCCGCCCATGCTGCTGCGGGCCAACGGCAAATTGCTTCGGCTGGAAGAAGGGGGGATGCTCCTGGGCTTCTTGTCCGACCAGTCCTACGTCCAGGCCGCCGTGTCCCTGGAGCCGGGGGACGTTTTAACGCTTTTTACCGACGGCATCACCGAGGCGGTTAATCCGGACTCCGCCAACCGGGATACGAAATATTTCGGAGAGGAAAAGCTGGTGGAGGTCCTGAGGGCCAATGCCGGACGTTCCACGGCTGATATCCAGGCGGCCGTCCTGGCGGCTGTCGCCGCCCATACTCACCTGGCGCCGCCGGGCGATGATATGACCCTGGTCGTTATCAAGCGCACCGGCGGCCACGAAGCCGCGGCTTATGTCAGCTGACCAACGCGCCCCGGGGGTCAGCGATTAGAAACCAAAGCCCAGCGTAAATCCCACCGTCATATCGCTGAAGATACTGTCAAAAGAGCTTAAGGCATATAGCTGGAGCTTGAACGAATCGGTTTTAAACCCGCCGTTGAGCTTGAACAGGAAATCGCTGGACAGCGTATAGCCGCTGCCCAGGACGATAAACTTGGCGATTCCGGCGCCCAGGAACAGGCCGGAGAAATTGAGGTTCAAGGTCACGGCCGGCGTCAGCCAGAGGGGGTTGAAATTGAACTTATAAACGATGATGTCGCATTCGGGGCTGATCATCAGCATCGAGCCGAGGTTGAAGTCAAAGTTGGCTCCGATCGTCCAGAGGAGAGGCGAGAAGGAAATAGAGTCATCTGTGATCAAGCCCGTCCGGATATAGAAATTGTATACGCCTTCGCCCCGGGCGCTTTGGGGAACTGCGGCGATCACGACCAAAAGAATGACGACCGAGACGATAACTTTTTTCATGATTCCTCCTTCTTTGAAAATGCTGAAAATATTATACGGTCTGTCTGCCGCATTCGTCAAATGGAAACTTCGGATCGATTGACAGGTTCCAGGAGGAATGTTATGAATGATAAATGGAGGGGGTTGCGCCTTTGAAGCCAGGCTATCGTATTCTCAATCTTCTGGCGGCCTCTGCTCTGGCGGGGCTGAGCATCTACGGCTTCTCCCTGCTCCATCATCGGCCTGGTTTTCCCCCGGATATCGATCGCGCGTCCGTCATCCGGTTCGATGGGTATCCTGTTCACAAATCCGACGAATTGAATTTTCTCTTGAGCGGAAAAGCCATCGGGAACCGGACGACGGTTGTTTGCCTGACAAGCCGGGGTCCCGAGACCAGGACCACCGTCCTGGTGCCCTATTACAGCCAAGCCCCGTTTCCGGTCATTTATTTGATCATCGGCCTGATCAACCTGGCCATCGGGCTGGCCGTATTCCTTCTCAAGCCCGAGGATGTCCTGGCCCGGATTTTTTTCTGGGGCATGGTTGCCTTTTCCTGTGCCGTGATCATCAGCGGGGATTTTTATGGCGTAGGCCCCGGCCCGATGACCTATGTCCCCGGGTTTATCTTCCACATCCTTTATCCTCTGGCCCCGGCCGTGCTCCTCCATTTTTCCCTGGCTTTGTCCGGGCGGCTCAAGCGGGTGCAGTATCTTGTTGTCTACGGTCCGGCTCTCATCCTGGCCGCGGTCATCAACGGGCTATACCTGGCCTCGATCCTCAAAGGTTCGCTCCCGCTTTTCCGGCGCGAGCTCCAGGCGGTTTATATCCTCCGCTGGTACATCTTGGCCTTCATCGCCGTCATTCTGGTCCGTCTGATCCTCCGCTTCAGGAAAACTGAGCGTGAGGAGGAAAAAGCCCAGATCCAATGGATCCTGTACGGGCTGGTCATCGGCCTCCTGCCCTTCATCCTTATGTATCAGATCCCGCGCACCCTGGATTTATCGCCCGTATTGTCCGAAGAGGTGTCCAGCGTCTTTTTTATCGTTATTCCCCTGGCCTTTGCCGTCGCCATCGTCAAATTTAAGCTGATGCACATCGAGCTGGTCATTAACCGAAGCCTGGTCTATGCTTTCCTGACCGTCCTGCTCGTCAGCCTCTACCTCTTTTCTTTGGAATTGTTCCGCCTCTTGTTCGCCCGAGTCATCAAAGGTTCCCAAACAGCCCTGTCTCTGGCCGCCACGATCGTCGTGGCGGCCGCTTTTCATCCCGCCCAGAAAAGAGTCCAGGGATTCGTGGACAAAGCCTTTTTCCGGCAGAGCTACGACGCCCGCCAGGCCGTCCTTAAGTTCAGCGACCAGGCTCAGCGGATCGCCGATTTCGAAGGGCTGGCCGATCTCTTCCTGGCTCGATTGAATATCGCTTTGCCCATGGAACAACTCCACCTGGCGGTCTATGACGGGGAGGAGGCGCGCGCCGATCTCCGCCTGGTCCGGGGTTCTGAATCGACCGTCAAGGGTCTGGCCCTCGGAATTTGGAGCGGCGACAACGTCCTGGCCCGCAGCGCGGCCGTCCATTTTTCGGCCGGAGTGGATTTTTCCGGAGAGGCGTTCCTGGAACTCCATCGGGTCGAGCTGGCCTTGCGCCTGCCTTTCAACAATCGGGCCCTAAGAGGTTTTGCGGCCTTCGGAAGAAAAAAGTCGGGGGCGCGGTATGCTTTTGATGACCTGGAGTTTCTGGCCGCGCTCCTGGCCGAGCTGGCGCTTCATCTGGAACGCATCAAGCTTCAGGAAGAGGTGATCTACGAGAGGGCCTCCAAGGAAAAGCTGGACGAGCTCAACAAGCTCAAGACCGAATTCATCTCCAGCGTTTCCCACGAACTCCGGACGCCGCTGAGCTCGCTTCAGGGCCTGGTCGAGATCCTCCAGTCCGGGACGTTCAAAGACGCGTCGCGCCGGGAGAAGGTTCTGGAGATCATGGCCGGCGAGAGCAACCGCCTCTCGCGATTTCTCCATAACATTTTGGATTACGGCAAGATGGAGCAGAACGTCAAAACCTACGAATTGCAGGAAACGGCGCTCCAGCCGCTGGTCGAGGAAGTTGCGGGGTTGTTCCGCTTCGGCGGCGAGAGCCAAGGCGTCACGATTACCCTGGGCCTGCCGTCCTCGCCCATCGTCCTCAATCTCGACCGGGACGCCGTCAAGCAGGCTTTGATAAACCTCATCGACAATGCTATTAAATACTCGGCCGGCAGGAAAGAGGTTGAGGTGCAAATCGTCAGCGGAGCCCGCGAGGTCGAGGTCCGGGTCCGGGACTGGGGCATCGGCATCCGTCCCGAGGAACGGGACAAGGTCTTCGATAAGTTCTACCGGGCGGCATCGGCGAGCCGTCACAATCCCCAAGGGGTGGGGCTGGGGCTGAAGATCGTGAAACACATCATGGAGGCCCACGGCGGGACGGTCAGGGTCGAACCCGCGCCCGGCCAGGGGACGGTCTTCATCCTGGCTTTCCCGAGGAAATGAGCATGTCCAAAGTTCTGGTGATCGACGACGACCGGGCCCTTCAGGAGACGCTCCGGTTGGCCCTGGAGGCGGAAGGGTTCCAGGTGCTGTCCGAAACGGACGGCGAGAAAGCCCTGGAGCGGGCCTCCAAGGAGAGCCTCGACCTCATCGTCCTGGACTTCGTCCTACCGCACCTATCGGGGATGGAGATACTGCGCAGGATGAGGGACAGGGGGAACGCCACGCCCGTCATCATGCTGACCGGCCAGAAAAAAGAGGAAGTGGACAAGGTCCTGGGGTTAGAACTCGGCGCGGACGATTATGTCCTCAAGCCCTTCGGAACCAAGGAGTTCATGGCCCGGGTCCATGCCGTCCTCCGCCGCAGCCGGCCCGGTCCGGTCGCACTGGACGATTATGCTTTTGACGATGTCCAGGTCCATTTCAAGAAAAGGACCGCGTCTCGGGGCGGCGAAGAACTGCACCTGACGGCCAAGGAGTACGGGCTTCTCCATCTTCTGATCAGCCACGAAGGGGACGTGGTCAGCCGCGAGACCATCCTCAGCGACGTCTGGGGCTACGATAAGTTTCCGAGCACCAGGACCGTCGATACCTTCATCCATAACCTCAGGCAGAAGATCGAAGCCGACCCCGGCCATCCACGGCACCTGCTCACCGTCGCCTGGTCGGGCTACAAGTTTCAGAAATAGGGCCGCGATTTTTTTTGGTCTTCCTCCCTTGATCGATCCAGGCGAGTTTGGCCTTCGCTGACAGGAGGGTCACAGTCTGGACGCATCCATTTGCGCCTTAAGCCGGGCTTTACCTAAGTCTTATCGCTTTCCAGCCTAAGCCGGTTTTTCTTCGCTGCGGGAAGCGTGCTGATTCGGCTTATTCTCCCCCGCCAAAACGAGCGTTTTCTTAACACATCTTTAACAACTTCTTCGCATCCCCGTGACAACTCAAACCGGGGAAAAGCCTACATTGGAGACAGAGGAAGAAGACCGAGAGGGAAGAAAATGACAACCCCCGCCAAACACATCATCCTCAACCCGGTCTCGGCCGCCGGCAGAACAGGAAGGCGCCAGGCCGAAATCCTGTCTCTTTTTGAGCGCGTCGTGGGCGGGCCCTACACTTTGCGCGTGACCCGGAAGCCAGGAGAAGCGACGGACTTCGCGAAACAGGCCCTGGGCGATGGGGCTGAGTTGATCGTCGCCATCGGCGGAGACGGGACCATCCAGGAGGTGGTCAACGGCTTTTTTGTGGGAGGTCGCCTCATCAACCGGCGGGCGTCGTTGGCCGTCATCAACGCGGGCACGGGCCATGGGTTTGCCCAGAGCCTGGGCTTGCCCGAAGACCTCGAGAGGCAGATGCGAGTGGCCGCCGGGCGCACTTGCCGCTTAATCGATGTCGGATGGGCGCGGTTCATGAACGGAGGAGCAAAACCCGTAGAGCGCTATTTCATCAATGAATGCCAGGCCGGGATCGGCGGCGAAGTGGTCAGGAGAGTGGGAGTCAGGAGCAAACGGCTCGGCGGGGCATTGGCGTTCGGGCTGATCAGCGCGGCCGCGGCGCTGAGCGCGCCTGGACGGCCCGTCATAGTCCAGGTTGACGAAGAGCCGGCGCGGACGCACAGGCTCATCGGCATTGTCATGGCTAACGGCAGCCGCATGGCCGGAGGCATGAACTTGACACCGGATGCCGAGCTGAGCGACGGATTGCTGGACATCCTCCTCATCCACGAGCAGTCCAGGTTCGAGCGGCTCAGAAATTTTCCCAAAATCTACTCGGGGAAGCACATCGGCCTGGCCTCCTTCAGCCATCGGCGGGGGCGGCGTATCTCCGTGTCGTCCGCGGAAAAGATACCTTTTGAGGCGGACGGCGAGCTATGGGGCACCGTGCCCTGCCGGGTCGAAGTTTTGCCCCGCTTGCTTTGGGTCAAATCTCCGGTCGTGGGGAGGGAATGAGCCATGTCCAACATCCTGGCCCGGATCCAGCGGTTCGAGTTCGAATCGCGCATCTTCATCTCGTTCGGTATCGTCGCGGGCCTCTGCGCACTGTCGTTCATCGTCTTTGCCGGGTCTCCGACGACCTCGGTCCTGGCGGGCCGCCTGATGAGGCTGCCCGCGAGCACGGCCTCATCCTTGGGCTTCCTGGTATCAGCCCTGATGATGGCCGCGGCCTCGGCCCTAAGGATCTGGTCGGGCAGTGTTTTGACCTCCACCCGGATGATGGCCTTCAAAGTCCAGGTGGATACGCTTCTGGAGACAGGGCCTTATCGGCTCGTCCGCAACCCGATCTACCTGGCCGACCTCATGGCTTTCAGCGGGTTCGCCCTGTGCCTGGCGCCCTGCGGCCTGGTCCTGCCTCTGTTTCTCTTCTTGCACTACACCCAGATCATCAACTACGAGGAGGTTTCGCTGGGGCGCCGGTTCGGCACGCAGTATGCCTCCTACAAAAAGTTGACTCCGAGGCTTCTGCCCGACGGAAGGAGCCTGGGCCGGATCGGACTGGCCTTCCAAGAATTCGAGGTCACGCGCGACGGGCTTCGTCACAATGCCCTCTACCTTTTGTTCATCCCCGGCTTCATCCTGTCGGCCTTGACCGGCAGCTTGATCTGGGCGGTCGCCCTGGGCCTGCCTGCGGTTTTCGATTGGGCGATCGTTCACACCCAGATCGGGACGGCCAAGGCCCCGGCCGAAAAAGCAGGGGAGAGGGTCGCCGTTCCGGCGACACCCAAGCCGACCAGGGTCTTCCAGGGGATCCTCTACGCTCAGTGCTGGGAGGACCCCCAGCTCGACCGCGAGGCCTTTCATTTGACGCCCCAGGATGCGCTTTTTTCCATCACCTCGGGCGGCTGCAACGTCTTGACCTTCCTCATCGATGACCCAGGCCGGGTGGTCGCCCTGGACCTCAACCCTCACCAGAACTACCTGCTGGAAATCAAAGTCGCCGCCTTCCGCGAGCTCTGCTATGCGGACCTGCTGGCGTTCTTCGGCGTACGGCCGTCGTCGTCGCGGATCGGCGCGTACGCCAGGCTTCGCTCCGGCCTGACTGCCGACGCGGTCCGATTCTGGGACGGGCACCTCCGGGAGATCGACCGGGGGCTCATCCATTGCGGCCGGTATGAAGGCTACATGAGGCTTCTCAGAACAGTCCTGGTCACGCTCAGAGGGAAACAGACGCTCGTCCGGGAATTCTTCGCGGCCGAAGACCCCTCGACGCGGCAGAAGCTCTACCGTGAAAAATGGGAAGACCTGAGCTGGAAGCTCTTCACCCGTTTCATCCTCAGCCGCGGGCTCAATTCCCTGCTTTTTGACCGCGCCTTTTTCGCCTATCTCGACCGCGATTTTTCCTTCGGCCGGCATTTTGCCGAAAAGGCCGAGCGGGCCCTGGCCGGCCTGCCGGTCAAAGAGAACTATTTCCTTTCTTATATCCTCCGGAGAGGTTACGACGGCCAGGATTCTCTGCCTCATTATCTTCGGGAAAAGAATTTCGAACTCATCCGCAGCCGGCTCGAGCGGGTCGAGATCGTCACGGATTCATGCGAGCACTATTTCGCGGCTCTGCCAACCTCGTCCTTCTCCCGTTTCAATTTTTCCAACATCTTCGAATGGATGTCGCCGGAAGCCTACGAACGCCTGCTCCGGGAAACGGTGCGCGTCGCCAGGCCCGGGGCCATCCTGACCTACAGGAACCTGCTTGTCTTCCGGGAGCGGCCGGCCTCGCTGGCGGCTGTTCTCGAGCCCCGGCCCGATATCGCCCGTCCTCTCCAGGCCAAGGACCTGTCGTTTATCTACGACAATTACGTGGTCGAAGAAGTTCGCAATGGAGAACGCTCATGACGTACCAAGTCGTATCGGTCAATCATCCCCGGGACCGGGAGACTTTTTTGAGGCTGCCTCACATGATCTATGCCGGCGACCCGAACTGGGTGGCGCCCGTGACCTCGGAAGTCCGACGGACCCTGGATGTCAGGCGCAACCCTTATTTCAAGAACGCCTCCCTCCAACTTTTCCTCTGTTTGGCCGGCGACGAACCCGTCTCGCGTCTGGCCTTGGTCATCAACAAGCTCAATCAGGACGGGTGCGGCGCCCCGACGGCCTTTTTCGGGTTCTTCGAGGCAAAAAACGACCCAGAAGCGATGAAGGCCCTGATCCGTGAGGCCGAGGACTTTTGCTGGCATCACGGGGTCCGGGTGCTGGAAGGCCCCTTCAACCCCAACCATTACTCGGAGCTGGGCATACAGGCCGACCGGTTCGGAACACCCCCGGCTTTCTTCCAGACGTTCAACCCGTCTTACTACGGCCCGCTCCTGGAGCAAGAAGGTTTCCATGTGGCGGCTTCATTCCAAACCATGAAGAATGACGACATCGGTCCTTATTTGCTCGAACGCTATGGGCCTCCCGCGGATATCCCTGCGAGGGACGGCTACGTGGTCCGGTCCTTCCGTCCGCGAGAGCGTGCGTTGGAGCTCGAGCGCATCCGCGAAGTCAACAACGAAGCCTTTGACGGCAACTGGCATTTCCTGCCCCTGAGCCGTGAAGAATATGTTTTTTCGGCCAAGTACCTGAGCCTTGTCACCGAGCCGGAGCTGATCCAGATCGTCGAGCATCGCGGCCGCCCGGTGGCCGTGCTTCATTGCGTCCTGGATATCAACCCTCTTCTGCGCCGACTGAAGGGGCGGGTGGGGCCGTTCAAGTATGTGAGGTTCATGTCCGACCGGCGCAAGGTCCGGAACCTCATCATCTTCACCGTGGCCATCAAGAAGGCCTACCAGCACTCGCGCGTTTATTATTATCTGCTCCAGGCTTTTCGCCGGCTGGCCGCGGGTTACAGGTCGGCGGAAACGACCTGGCTCTCTCCCGAAAACCTTCCCGCGCTCAAGGCCGCCGAAAGCCTGGGCATGGTCCCGGACAAGCATTTCGCGATCTATGCCAAGTCTTTGAAGCCATAGGACGAGAGCAAGACCATGCAACACGATAAAAAGGCTTTCACGCCGGCCGACTGGGGGCTGACGTCCGGCCCGGCCGGAGAGCTCATGATCGGGGACGTGCGTGCCGTTGACCTGGCCCGGGAATTCGGGACGCCGCTCCATGTCCTGAACGAAGCCCGTGTCGAAGAAACGGCCCGTTCTTTCCGGCGGACCTTTGGCGCGGCCTATCCCGGCGCGGCCTCGGTCCATTATGCCTTCAAATGCAACTCCGTTCCGGCGGTCGTCCAAACCATAAAACGCGCAGGGCTCAAGGCCGAAGTGATGAGTCCCTACGAGCTCGAACTGGCGGCGTGTCTCGGGTTTGAGGGCCGGGAAGTCGTCGTCAACGGACCGGCCAAGACCCGGGCCTTCCTCCGTCAGTGCCTGGACCGGAGCGTGCGTTTCATCGTCGTCGATTCTTTGAGCGAACTCGATTCACTCCAGCAGGTCGCGCGCGAGGCGGGCCGGACGGCCGATATCCTGCTCCGGATCAACCCCGATTACACCCCGCGCGGAATGAATTCCGGGACGGCCACCGGCAGTCGCAAGGGCTGTGCCTTCGGCCTCGACTTCAAAACCGATGAGCCGGCACGGGCGCTCAGGCTGGTCCGGGGAAGCGAGAGCCTCCGCTTTCATGGGTTTCATTTTCATATCGGCACGGGCATCCGGCAACCGCGCGATTACGCCCGGGCGATAGAACGCCTGGCTCCCCTCCTGGCTCAAACCCGTTCGGCGGATTTTCTGATCAACGTCCTGGACGTTGGCGGAGGGTTCGCCTCGAGGACGACACGGGAGCTGACGGGCCGCGAGCTCCTTCTTTACCAGGGCCTGGGGCGGTTTCCGGCGGACATCGCCGGAGAGGATTGCGGACGGGTCGAGGACTTTGCCGCGGCGATTTCCCAGGCCGTGCAAAAGATCTTTCCGTCCTCCAAACTTCCGGAATTGCTGTGCGAGCCGGGCCGGTCGATCGCCAGTCCCGGCCAGTTTCTGCTCCTGACCGTCCATCATGTCAAGGAGCGTCCGCGGCTTCGCAAGTGGCTCATCACCGACGGCGGGCTGGGGACCGTGACCCTGCCGACGTTCTATGAATACCACGAGGTCCTGCTGGCCGACGACGTGACGCGGCCCAGGACCGAGACCGTGACGATCATCGGGCCGGTCTGCTTCGCGACGGACATCGTCTACCGCCATATCCGTATGCCCCGCGTCGCGCCCGGCGAGGTCATCGCGGTCATGGACAGCGGCGCCTATTTCACAGCCCTGGAGTCGTCCTTCGGCTTCAGCCGGCCGGCCATCGTCGCAGTCAAGGGAGCGGATGTTCGGCTCGTCCGCAGGGCCGAAACTTTCGCCGACATGGTCAGCCGTGATCATTTTGTCCGGCCGCATTCCGGCCAAGGAGGTTTGTCATGAGATTCGCAGTCATCAAGGAAGACGCCAGCCCCGTCCGGGACGTGATCGCCCAAGACCTGGTCCAGACGTGCGTAGATCACGGCCACGAGGTCTCGACCCCGGACAACGGCATCCGTTTCGTCCTCAACCTGACGGATACCGAGAACCCGCGGATCTTCCGCCGCAGGGCCCAAAACATCTTCGTCTTTTCCCTGGTCACGGCAGACCCACAGGTCCGGGACCTCCGTGCCCTGTGTTATTCGACTCTGGTCAGGACGCTTTCTAACGTGGTGGTATGCGCCGTTCCGAGGAACGGTTCCGCGAACAAACTCCCCGACAAGGGCTGGGACGTTTATTTCACGACGCCCGAAGCCGGTTTCTACCACCTGGCCTTCGACCCGGAGGCCGTCTATGACCGTCTGATCCCGATCGCGAACAGCCATTTTGCCATCGGCAACCTTTTCTCGATTGACCTGCCTCCGGAGTACTGGCAGTCCTCGGCGGTCGTGAACAAGATCCGGGAATACGGCCGGGAGCTCGACAAGCTGGGCGTCCTGCCGGCCCCGTTCCCCTTGCGCGAGGTCCTGTCCGAGGAAAGCATCCAGGACATCTACCGTCTCTTCGAGATGAAAGGGCTGAGCTACGGCAACCTCAGCGCCCGGGAGTCAATCCCCGCGCTCGGTCCAGCGACCTTCTGGATGACGGCCCGCGGCATCAACAAGGCCCAGGTGTCCAAGGTCGGCCGAGACGTCCTTCTCGTCAAGGGGTTCGATTACAAATCGGGCCGGGCCCTGGTCAGCGTCCCGCCCGACCACGACCCCAAGGCCCGGGTCTCGGTGGACGCCGTGGAGCATGAGCTCATCTACCGGATGTTTCCCGGTGTGGGCGCGATCGTCCACGTGCACGCCTGGCTTGACGGCGTGCTGAGCACGACCCAGAACTTCCCCTGCGGGACGATCGAGCTGGCCGAAGCGGTCGCGGGGCTGCTGAAACGAACCGAGAACCCGTCGCGGACCGCGGTGGGCTTGAAGAACCATGGCCTGACGATCACAGGCCCGAGCCTGGACGATATCTTTGACCGCATTCGCGGCCGCCTGCGCACCGAAGTGCAGATGATGAGCTAGCCGGCCCGGAGGCCGGAGCCCGAGGGGCAAAGGAGAGCGACCATGGACATGTACGCGATTCGGATCCTGCGCAGCCAGCCCCTGCGCCTTGTCTTGACCGTCGGCGGCGTGGCCCTGTGCATCATCCTCATGTTCTTTCTCCTGGCCGTGTACCGGGGCGTCGCCGACGGCTCCGTCGATTACATCCGCTATAACCGGGCCGACCTGTGGGTCCTCCAGCGCAACGCTACGAACATCCTGAGAGGGTCGTCCCTTGTCTCCGCGGCCCAGGGAGAGCAGATCAGCCGTATGCCGGAGGTGGATTCGGTCTCCTCTGTTCTTCTCCTTTTGGCCACGATCAGAAAAGGGGACAAGGTGAGGACGGTCTTTTTGACCGGTTACGAGCCGGGCAACGGTTTGGGGGGACCGCCCCGGCTCGCGGCCGGCCGCCCCGTCGCCGCCGATGACGAGATCGTCCTGGACAGGTCCTTCGCGGCCAAGTACCGCTTCCGGCTGGGCGACGACGTCGACATCCAGGACCGACGCCTGCGGGTGGTCGGGATTAGCGGCGGGACGAACGCTTTTGTCATCCAGTACGCTTTCGTTACTCTCCGTCTGGCCCGCAGTCTGGTCGGGTTTCCCGGGTTGGCCACGTGCTTTTTGGTCAAAGTCAAGGCCGGCACCAATGGCGGCCTGGTCGCGGGCCGGATCAAAGAAGACATCCCCGGCCTTGGGGTTTACGGCCAGGAGGATTTCCTGCAAAACAACATCCGGGAGATGAAGTCCGGGTTCCTGCCTTTGATGTACACCGTGGCGGTCATCGGGGCCGTCGTCCTGACCGTCATCTTGAGCCTTCTGCTCTCGGTCAACATCCTGGAACGGCGCAAGGACTTTGCCGTCCTCAAGACGCTCGGCTCGCCCATGCCGTTCCTGTGGGGCCTTGTCGTCAAACAGGCCCTGCTCATCGCCGCCGGTGCCGTGGTGACCGCCCTGGCGTTCTTTTTCCCTCTGGCGCGTTTGATCGAGCGTCTCTCGCCCGAGATCAGCACCAAGTCATCGGTCGGCCAGGTCGCGGCCGTGATCGCCGTCGTCGGCGTTATGAGCCTGGCCAGCTCCCTGCTGTCGATCGGGAGGCTCAGGCGCATCTACTACCTGGAGGTGTTCTCATGAGTGAAGCCCTTTTTCGTGAACCGGTGGTCCGCCTGGACAACGTGAGCAAGGTCTTCGGGAGGAGCGAGCGCGCGACCACGGCTGTCCGGGATGTCAGCCTGCAGGCCTACGCCGGCGAGCTCATTCTCCTTCTCGGGCCGAGCGGCTCGGGGAAAACGACGCTTCTGACCCTGATCGCCGGCCTGAGTCAGCCCACGGCCGGGCGTGTTCAGCTTTTCGGGAGCTTCATCGACGATTACACGCCCCGGGATCTGCAAATTTTGAGGGCCAGGCGGGTCGGGTTCGTATTCCAGACCTTCCTCCTCCTGGACTCATTGACGGCCCTGGAAAACGTGGCCATGGTTCTTGGTTTCAACGGGCACTCCAATCTGCAACGCCGGCGCCTGTCTCGGGCCCTGCTCGAACGATTCGAGGTCGGTTACCTTGCCGACAAGTTCCCGCGGACCTTGAGCCAGGGTGAGAAACAAAGGGTCGCGATCGCCCGCGCCCTGGCCAACGACGCCGATCTTATCATTGCCGATGAGCCGACCGGCAGCCTTGAAACGAGGCAGGGCCTTGATATCATTCGGCTGCTGCACCGCCAGGCCAGGGAGCGAAGGGCATGTGTCCTCGTTGCCAGTCACGACCTCCGCCTGGCTGAGTCCGCCGATCGCATCTTTCGCCTGGAAGACGGACGGATCATGGCTCTCGATTCCGCGGATGATCGGGCGTTCTGCGCCGGCGTTTAAAAAATCATGAACCGGCTGGGGGGATAAGGGCGGGCGAGTTTGTTCTCGCCGCGCCTTGTTCTTTGATTTTTTCGTAGAGAAAGGCCGCTTGAATGTAGGAGGCCGCCGCATTTTCAATTTGCTTCAGGCCGATGAAGGACTGGGCCTGGTTGACGATCTCTCCGGCGAAATTATAGGTCCAGCTATCGATTCGGTTTTGACCGAGGGCGTTGACCTCTCGGGTTTGCTCGGTTACGTAACCCTGGAGGGCCTTGAGGCAGGCTTGGTCGTTTGGACATCCCTGGGACAGGCGATAGATCCTTTCCAGGACGCGGTACAGCGTTTTGGCTCCGGAAAAATCGTTCTGGAGAAGAGCGTCTTCGGCGCTGGATTCCTCGTTGCGGGCCATTAAGAACAGCAAGTTTTTATCGGACGGGCCCGCGTTCTGAGCCTGGGCTTTGGCCCGAAGCATGCCGTCCTTGGCCGCTTGCACCGCTTGGCGCTCGGCCACAAGGCTCATCAGCTCCTGCATTTGGATCTGACTTTCCCGGCGGCTCTTCTGGGCCAGGTCGGATCGACCTTCCTCCTGAAATTTTTTGCCCTCTTTGGCTTTCTCTATGGCTTTGTCCAGGCCCTGGGTGAGGCTCGGGTCATTCGGAACGGCCTTTTTCAGGCTTTCCATCAGATACTGCATGTCCTGGAATTTTTTGAGTTCACCCGCGCTGAGGTATTTCTGGGCCTCGGCGGACAGCCAGCCCAGTAAGCCCCTATCGGAGCTTTGGGGGGAGGTCGGGGCCGCGGTGACGAATGGGCCCTTGCCTCCTGTGTGCGAAGAGGGAAGGGTGGTGTGCTCTCGGCCCAAGACGCGTTGTTCGGCCGCGACGCTCGGCTTGAAAATGACAAACCGTCCCAGGAGCGCCGCGGCGGCCAGGGCCAGGACGATCAGGCCGGGAGTGATCAGTTTTTTGAGGCGGAAGGTCACCGTGATTTCCCGGGAGCCGGTGGGCGTGCGTTTGGCGGCATTGATTTCGGTCGTGGGCATGCTCTGCAGGATGCGGTTCAGGTCCGCCCCCAGGTCCCGGGCGGTCTGGTAGCGTTTGCCGCGGTCCTTTTCCAAACACTTGAGAATGACCCCGGCCAGGGCGGGGTCGATCTGGGGGTTGAGCTCCCGCGGGTTCTTGGGGGGCTGGCTCTTGTGTTTCAGGGCGATGCTGATCGGCGTTTCGCCCTCGAAGGGCACCTTGCCGGTCAGCATCTCGAACATGATGATGCCCAGGGAATAGATATCCGTCCGGGCATCCACTTCCTTCATGTCGATTTGCTCGGGGGACATGTATTCGGGAGTGCCGATCATGACCCCCGAGGCGGTGATGGTTTCGGAGTCGACGAACCGGGCGATGCCGAAATCCAGGACCCGGGCGTTGCCCTCGGGGTCGATCATGATGTTTTGGGGCTTCAGGTCCCGGTGGATGACGCCCAGGTGGTGCGCTTCGGTCAAGCCTTCGCTGACTTGGAGGGCCAGGTTTACGGCCTTGGCCGGGGTCAGCTGACCCGACCTCTTGATGAAGCGCTTGAGGTTCTCCCCGTCCACATGCTCCATGGTGATGTAGTGGGTGAAACCCTCTTCGCCGAGGTCGAACAGCCGCACGACGTTGCGGTGGGAGATTTTCCGGGCGAAGCGGAGTTCGTTCCGGAAGCGGTCCACGGCTTTGGCGTTAAAGCTGACCTCGGGGTTGAGCAGTTTGAGGGCCACGACCTCCTGGAGCTTTTGATCGAAAACCCTATAGACGTGGCCCATACCGCCTTTGCCCAGCTCCTCGATGACTTCATACCGGCCGGCGAATACTGTCCCGCGGCTCAGCTCTCGGATATAAGCTTGAAAGGTGTCGGTCAGGGGAATGATATTCGAGGTGTCCTGGGGCAAGGGCGTTGCGCATTTATGGCAAAACCGGCTGTCGGGCAGGTTGTCTGTTTGGCATTGAGGGCATTTCATGGCGGGCTCTTATAATTACACTTATCATGATGTCGGAGCAGTGTCAATTTGAGGCCCTCCCTGTGAGGGACTCTACTCATAATACGTAAAAAACCAGGGAAGCGTTGCTTTCCGGCCCGGTCGGGGGAGACTCAGAACTCGGCCGCCCGGAAAGCCGCGGCGACGAGGGCGTTCCACACCGGGGCAAAGGGAGGGGCGTAGGCTGCGTCGAACCAGGCCAGGTCGCGGACGGTCAAGCCGGCGAAGACGGCCGCCGCGGCGGGGTCGATGAATTGGGCCGCGTTGCCGCGACAGACGGCGGAGGCTCCCAGGATTCTTCCGGCTTCGGACTCGAACACGAGCTCCACTTCCGCATCGGCCGCGCCCGGATAGTAAGAGGCCTTGTCCTTGGCTTTGGCCGAGACCGACTTGGCTCGAAACCCGGCCCGGAGGGCTTCCTCCGAACTCAAGCCGGTTTTAGCCAGAGACAGCTCGAAGAACTTGAAAATTTGCGTGCCCACGATGCCGGGAAACTCAACCCGGCCGCCGGCCATGTTGAGTCCGGCCAGACGGCCGAGCTTGTTGGCCGTGGAGCCGAGGGGGACGTAGGCCGGCGAGCCGAGGACACGGTGGTGGACCGAGGCGCAATCCCCGGCGGCGAAAATCTCTTCGTTCGAAGTCCGGCCGTAGGCGTCCACAACAAGGGCGCCGTTGGGGTGGGTCGCCAGCCGGTTCCGGCACCAGTCCGTGGCCGGACGGGTGCCCGCCTGGGAAAAAATGATGTCGGCCGCAATGTCCTGTCCCGAGGCTTTGAGGATAAATCCCGGGCCGCGTCTCTCCATGGATTCGACGGCCGTCCCGGGCCGGAAATCGATTTTCTTTTCCCGGATTTTTTCCAGGACGGCGCTTCTCACGGGTTGAGGCCAGTTGGCCGCGGCCGAATCCAGGATGTCGATCACGGTCGGGTCCAAGCCTCGACGATGCAAAGCCTCGATGACCTCCAGCCCGACGTTGCCGGCGCCGACGACCACGGCCCGCCTGGGCTTTTTATCTTGGATGAAGGCCAAAGCCGGCCTCAGGTCCTCCACGGTGTGCAGGGTGAAAACGCCCTCCTGGCTATAATCGAGACTGGGCAATCTCCGCGGCACGGCGCCCGTGGCGATGAGCAATCGGCCGTAGGTCTCGCGCCCGACTTCGCCCGTGTCCAGGTTTTTCACCTCAACCTCGTGCGACTCCGGAAAGAGGCCGACGGCTTCCCGGCCGGTTTCAACCGGAATATCGGCTTTCTCCCGAAAGCGCTCCGGAGTGAAATGGATCAGGCTCTCGGCCGAGGCGATTTCTCCGGAAAGAACATAGGGGATCCCGCAGGCTCCGTAGCTGATGATCCGGCCCTTGGCCAGGACTTTCAGGTCCGCTCGCGATTTCTTGCGCTTGATCTGGAGGGCGGCGGACAGTCCGGCCGCGTCCGCGCCGATGATGAGATATTCGGCCATGGCGCCTCCTTTTTACTTAAACGCGATACCCCTGCTCATCTGTCCTGTCGAAAATCGTTGATCTATTGAATAATCGGCTGGGTCGGCAGGTTGACCAGGATCTCGATCCAGGCGGCCTTGAGCTCAGCGCTTCCATACTTGCCCTGGAAATCGCGAAAGACAAAACTCCGGGCGTCGCTGTCCACGACCTCGATATAGGAATCCAGGTTGGCCCGGAGGTTGTTCCATGCGGCTTGGGCGGCGGGGATATCCGGATAGCGGATGAGAAGCCTCGTGTATGTGTCGCCCGCCGCGCTTTTGTAATCGGCGGCCAGGCCGAAAACCTTTCGATTCTGTTGAAGGATATCCCCGGGCCCGAGGGTGTAGAGGGATTGGAGCCCGAAAGGACCGCGAAATATCATCTCCGTTCCCGAGACCATGCTTTTGGGGGGCAGGGCGTCCAGGAGTGCGACCCGCGGCCCCTGGGGGAGGCCGGCCAGGATCTTCCGGGCCAGAACCGTCATGGCCGGGACTGCGTCGGGGAGTCCGTCGGCGTTATTGATATGGATGAACCACCGGTTGCGGAGGATGGTGAGCTGGAACCTGTCGCCCGTGTGGCGTCCCTCCAGTCCTTTGACCGGAGTTTCCTTTCCGCACTTTAAAAGATAAAGGCCCAAGGCCGATTCCGGGCTGTCCAGGCGATAGGCTTCCACGGTCAATTCCATCTCGGCCTTTTCGTAGGCCTGGACGATGAGCTTGTCGAAACCGAATTCGAGAAAGATTTCGGCCCCGCCGTCGATGTAATTGAACAGTTCGCCCCGCTGGAACACCCGGGGCGCTTCGGGATTGACCCAGCCGG
>Ga0315297_10000632_pt1 | contig 20625 bp, 16 predicted proteins | sample YL17G15_0_MG_FD_203628 | JGI IMG/M metagenome (GOLD analysis project Ga0315297, IMG submission 203628) | Sediment microbial communities from Yellowstone Lake, YNP, Wyoming, USA - YL17G15_0 | ecosystem: Environmental > Aquatic > Freshwater > Lake > Sediment | place: USA: Wyoming | collected... | reverse complement strand
TGGCCCAGGGAATCGTGGGCGGCGAGATGGCTTGGCCTCTGGTGATTGTGGGCATGCTCATGGGCTTCGCTTTGATCCTGATCCAGGTCAAATCGCCCATGCTCGTCGCCGTGGGCATGTACCTGCCCCTGGAGACGACCTTCGCCATCTTCTGCGGCGGCATGATCAAGGGCATCGCCGAGAAAATGGCGGCCCGCAAAAAGCTCAACCCGGCCCAGAGAGCCCGCATGGATAATCTCGGCATCCTCATCGCCGCCGGCCTTATCGCCGGGGAGGGTTTGACCGGACTGCTGCGCGCGGCCTGGAAATTCTTCTTCCTGCAGAATATCCTCGTCAAAATCGACATCCCCACCATCTTTGCCAATCCCTCATACATAGGAGGCTTGGCGGTTTTGGTTCTCCTCGCCTTGTATATGATTTATATCCCCTTGAAAAACAGGGGTTCGGCCGACGAACCGCCTCCTCCGACAGCTGTCATGTGATTCTGACGTTCAAGCCCGCGGATGCCTTAGGTCCGCGGGCTTTTTTCCCCTTGGAAGGCTCACCCCCCCCGGCGACGATTGAATCGCCGGGCCAAATGCTCTAGAATTCTTAGCGGGTGATTGATATGGCTATTCGCCGGATTCGCACGGTCGGCGACCCCGTCCTGACCAAAGTCGCTGAAAAGGTCAAAGCTATTGATGAGGAAATACTCCGGCTGGCCGGGGACATGGTGCAGACCATGCACGAAGCGCCGGGCGTCGGGCTGTCCGCTCCCCAGGTCAACGTCAGCCGAAGGCTGATCACGATCGACCTGTCCATCGGAAAAAATCCGGATGAGCTCATCATCCTAGTCAATCCCGAGATCCTCAGCCAGGAGGGGTCTTGCCTCAGCGAAGAAGGTTGCCTGTCTGTTCCCGGCTACTCGGAAAAGGTCGACCGGCCGGCCCGGGTCAAGGTCAAAGGCTTGGACCTTGACGGAGAGGAAATAATGTTCGAGGCTGAAGATCTCCTGGCCCGGGCTTTCTGCCATGAGATCGACCATCTCGACGGGAAGCTGTTCATCGATAGGCTGTCCCCTTTAAAACGGCAGCTCATCAAACGGAAGCTGCGCAAGGAACTGCCGGCTGACAAGCGGCTATGAGAATCGTTTTTTTCGGCAGCCCGTCCGCCGCCCTGCCCGCCCTGACTCGAATCCTGGAAGAGGGCCACAGCCTGGAGCTCATCATCACCCAGCCGGATAAGCCGGCGGGGCGAGGGCAAGCCCTATCGGCCGGCCCGGTCAAGCGTTTCGCCCTGGAGAAAGGGCTGACAGTTCATCAACCGGAAAAAATTCGCACCGACCCGCGCAGCCTGGAGCTCCTGCAATCCCTTCGGCCGGACATCGGCGTCGTGGTGGCCTTCGGCCAGATTTTGCCCAAGGCGATTATCGACCTGCCGCGCTGGCACACGGTCAACGTCCACTTTTCTCTCCTGCCCAAATACCGCGGCGCTTCCCCCGTGGCCTGGGCTTTACTCCGGGGAGAAACCCGAACGGGCGTCACGATTTTCGAGTTGGACGAGAAAATGGACGAGGGCCGCATTTTGTCCCGACGAGAGATCGACATCCTTCCCCATGAAAGTGCCGGCAGCCTGGAAAACCGCCTGGCCCAGGCCGGGGCCGAGCTTCTCTCCGAGACCCTGGCCGCCAGAGCTCGTTTGCCGCTCATTCCCCAGGATCACGGCGCCGCGACATACGCCCCCAAGCTGAAGAAGGAGGATGGACGCCTTGTCTGGTCCGAACCGGCATCGACCATCGACCGCAGGGTCCGCGCCTTTACGCCCTGGCCCTCGGCCTTCGCTTTTCTCGCCGGCCGCCGGCTTCAAATCACCCAGGGTCGGCCGGTCGAAGGGCAGACGCACCCCGGAGCCGCAGGCTTCATCTTGCCCTCAAGCCCCGACGGGATGCGAGTCTGCTGCGGACAGGGAACGATCTTCCTGATCGAACGCCTCAAGCCTGAAAATAAAAAAGAGATGTCCGCCCCGGAATTCCGCCGGGGATTGCATTTAGCGCGGGGAGCTGTGCTGGACTAGGAGCCGAAGGACGGAAGAGGTTATTCTTCCAGGATATAGCGGACGGGATTGACGGGCTGGCCGTTGATCCGGACCTCATAATGGAGATGAGGCCCCAGGGCCTTGCCGGTCCGTCCCACGAGCCCGATGACATCGCCGCGCCGGACCCTCTGCCCTTCCCGGACCATGAACTTTGACAGGTGAAAATAAGCCGTGCTGATGTCCAAGCCGTGGCTGAGGAGGATCATATTGCCGGTCGTAAGCCCGTTTTTTATCTGAACGACAATCCCGCCGGCCGGAGCGACGATCAGAGCGCCCTCATTGGTGGTAATGTCCATCCCGTAATGGAAAGTCGGCTTATCCGTGAAGGGGTCGAGGCGCGGCCCAAAATAGCTCACCACCCAGCCGACAGTCGGCCAGATGGTCGGCGTAGAAGCCAGCCTGGCCTTCTGGTTTTCGAAGAAAATCACCAGCGTGCTTAAGTTCTTGCCCAAGTCCTGGGCTTTCTGGTTGAGGCCGTTAATGTTTTCGATCGAAAACTTGGGCGGAGTCAAGACCTGAGGCAGCCCCCCTTGGACCTCGGAGTTGCCGTCCCCGATCCCGACTTCCTTAATACCGTCCGCTTTGAGCCCGGCCATGACGTTCAGTTTCTTAGCGTAGAGTTCGAAGTCGTTCACGTTCTTCTTCAGCCGGTCAACCGTGGTTTCATATTCTTTCAGCGTCTGGGCTTGAGCCTGGTTTTCCTTGAGGAGCCTTTTATAGCTCGAGCGGGCGTGGCTCATGGTCAGGTAATCCACCAGAAAACCCGCCAGGAGCAAAACGAACAGGCACGCGCCTCCGGCGACAATCCTGATGGAGCTCTTGGAAACGGCGAGCGTCTTGGAACCCGATTTGGAATGTGGGACAAATACGATGGAGAACGCTTTTTTTCTCATTAAAGCGTTCTTTGAATACCACATCGATAGATGCCTGTCAAGGCTTTTATGCGGGGCGGATAGCACCGCTGATCAAGCCTTGGCCATCGAAGACCGCTAAATTTCAAACCGGGGTGACCCTCATGTGTCCTCGATAATCTTGAAGACCAGGTCGTGCTCCCGCACGGGGTCTTTGACCTTGATCCCCACGGACTCCCCCTTGGCGGCTTGGGTGATGGCGGCATGCTCCCTCTGCATGGAATCTATGGTCTGGAAGAAATCCGTGGTGTGTCCTTTGAAATGGATTTTGTCCCCGACCTCGATCGTCCCGTGTGTGACTTGGATGATGCCGACATTGAGATGAGAAAAAAAATGTGTGATTTTTCCGACTTCCTCCTCCATGGTTTCCTCCTCTTGACCTAAAGCTATCAAAATCAAAGCGTTAAATCAAGCGGCCCGGCATTTCAGCCCGACCGTCTCACGCCGGACCCCAGCGCTCCCAAGCCCTCAGCCGGACAAAACGCCGCCGCCGTTGACATTAATGATGGCGCCGGTGATGTGACGCGCCAGGTCGGAAGCCAGAAAAACGATGGGTCCGGCGATGTCTTCCGGAAAAGGGATCCTTTTGAGAGGAATGGATTCCTCGACCGCTTTTCGGAAGGCGGGGTCGCTGAACGCTTCGGCCGACATGTCCGTGTCCACCCAGCCCGGAGCGACGCAGTTGACATTGATATTATACGGCCCGAGCTCGGCGGCCAAGGATTTGGTCAACGAATGGAGAGCGCCCTTGGAGGCCGCATAGTGCGAATGGAAGGCTTCTCCCCTGACCGCCGCCGTGGAGGAGACGTAGATGATCCGGCCCCCTCTTTGGGCTTTCATCAGCGGGACGACGGCGTTGGTGACATGGAAGACCCCGTCGAGGTTGACACGCATCGTCTCTTCCCACACGGCAGCGGACATGTTCCCCATCTCCCCGTAGGTCCAGATGCCGTGATTGTTGACCAGGATGTCGACCCGACCCCAGCGGTCCGCGGCGACCTCGACGAGACCCCGGGCTTCTTCCTCCCGGGACAACTCGGCCTTGACCGCCAGACATTCCTTTCCCGCTTTTCCCACGAGAATTTTCACTTCGTCGGCCGCGGCCGCGTTGCGGACATAATTAAAAGCCACGTCGCATCCGGCCTTGGCCAGAAGAATGACCGTCGCCCGCCCGATGCCCCGCGAGCCGCCGGTGACCAGAGCTTTGCGTCCGCTGAGATTGAACATGCCGGCTCTCAGGACCGGAGATAATCCAGGCTGAATTTTCCCATTGTGTCAAACTCCAAGTAGCGGTAGATTTCTTTTTCAAAGGGCAAGACTTTGCTCTTGATGACGGATAAATATTGCTCCGCAGTCGGAAGCTTGCCTTCCAGCGCGGCCACGGCGGCCAGCTCGGCCGATCCGAGATAAACCCGCGCCTTGTCGCCCATCCGGTCGTCGAAGTTGCGGGTGGATGTGGACAAGACCGTTCCTCCGGGCTTGACCCGGGCTTGGTTGCCCATACACAGCGAGCAGCCCGGAATCTCAATCCTAGCCCCCACGGCGCTGAATAGGGCATAGTAGCCTTCACGCTTGAGCTGGGCGGCATCCATTTTAGTCGGAGGTGTGAGCCAAATTTTCGTCTGGGGATAGACGGCCTTGTCGAAGATTTTTCCGGCGGCTCGGAAATGGCCGATGTTGGTCATGCACGAGCCGATGAAAACCTCATCGATCCTGTCCCCGGCCACTTCGGACAGGGTTTTTATGTCGTCCGGATCATTGGGGCAGGCCAGAAGAGGCTCGGTGATGCGGGATAGGTCCACCTCCAGGACGGCCGCGTATTCGGCGTTCACGTCCCGCTCGAGAAGCGACGGTTTGGCCAGCCAGGCCCGGCAGGCTTCGATTCGGCGCTTCAGCGTATCGGCGTCCCGGTAGCCCTCCTCGATCATCTTTTCCATGAGGGCGATGTTGCTGCTCAGGTAAGCGGACACCTGGGCCGGATTGAGGGCGATGACTCCGGCGCAGGCCGAACGCTCGGCCGAAGCGTCGGTCAGCTCATAAGCCTGTTCCACCGTCAGGTTCGGCAAACCCTCCATCTCCAAAATTCGTCCATTGAACACATTCTTCTTATTTTTCTTGGCCACGGTCAGCAAGCCCTGCTGGAGGGCGACGTAGGGGACGGCGTTGACCGCGTCCCGCAAAGTGATCCCCGGCTGGAGGGACCCCTTGAACTTGACCAGCACGGATTCGGCCATGTCCAGGGGCATGAATCCCAGGGCCCCGGCAAAAGCCACCAGTCCGGAACCGGCCGGGAAGCTGAGCCCAACGGGAAACCGCGTGTGCGAATCGCCGCCCGTGCCCATGGTATCGGGCAGGAGCAATCGATTGAGCCAGGAGTGGATGACGCCGTCGCCCGGCTTGAGGGAAACGCCCTTGCGGCCGATGACGAACGCGGGCAGGGTGTTGTGCATCTTGACGTCGGCCGGCTGGGGATAGGCGGCCGTGTGGCAGAACGACTGCATGAAGAGTCCGGCCTGGAATTCCAGACAGGCCAGCTCCTTGAGTTCATCGGCGGTCATGGGCCCGGTCGTATCCTGTGACCCGACCGTGGTCATCTTGGGCTCACAAGCCGTTCCGGGCAGGATGCCCGGCTGGCCGCAGGCCCGGCCCACAATCTTCTGAGCTTGAGAATAACCTTGGCAGGGTTTGGCCGCCGCGTTCTGGACTTTGATGAAGAAATCCGCCTCGGGCCAACCCAAAACGGCGCGGGCTTTCCCGGTCAAGGCTCGGCCGATGATCAAGTTCAACCGGCCGCCGGCGCGGAATTCGTCCGGCAACGTGGAGGGCTTGATTTCAAAAGAAACGAGGACTTTTCCATTCTGGTCCTTGATGGCCCGGTTCTTGAAGTCGAGGGTGATGACCTCGCCTGTTTTTAAAGAGGTCACCTCGCACATGATGGGCAATCCGCCCGAATCCTCGACGGTGTTGAAGAAGATGGGGGCGATCAGCCCCCCCAGGACGACGCCGCCCCTTCTCTTGTTGGGAACACAGGGGATGTCCTCGCCGATATGCCACAGGACCGAGTTCGTGGCCGACTTCCGGGACGACCCTGTTCCGACGACATCTCCCACAAACATGACGCGCCGGCCTTCGGCCCGGAATCGGGCAATAGTCTTAAGGCCGGCCGGGAAGCGCGTTTCGCCCATGGCCAGGGCATGAAGCGGAATATCGGGCCGGGTCGAAGCGTGCTTGGCCGGCGAGAAGTCGTCGGTGTTGATCTCGCCCTCGACCTTGTAGACTGTGAGGACCATGGAATCGGGAAGCGCCGGCCGGGACAGGAACCATTCTCCCCTGGCCCATGACTCAAGGACTTCCCGGGCATGGCCGTTGGACTTGGCCAGCCGGGAGATCACATCAAAACCCCCGTAGATAAGGATGACGCCCTTCAGTGCCTGGGCGGCGTGCTTGGCCAGGGTTTCATCCTCGAGCAAGGCCGTCAACGGCCCGGTGTTATAGCCGCCCAGCATGGTCCCCAGGAGGCGGATCGCCTCTTCCCGGGCCAAGGCGGGGCTCCGGATCGCGCCGGTCGCGAGCTGGCCGAGCCATTCGGCCTTGACTTTGGCCGCCGAGTCCACGCCCGGGGAAACGCGGTTCGTCAGCAGGTCACGAAGGAAGTCCGCCTTATCCGGGGGCGGATTTTCGAGAAGCCGGCAGACTTCCTCGGTCTCGTCCGGGCTCAACGGACGGGGAGGGATTTCCTGAGCCGATCGTTCCTGTACATGTTTGAAATAAGCTTCGAGCATGACCGATCTCCACACATTAGAATCGCTCTACACTTTATTAAAGCTCGGCGTGCTTGTCAAAGACTAACCCCCCCGTTCGGCTCAGCGCCACTTTCGTGTTGATTTTGTGTTTTAGAAAGGTTAAAATCTACTTCCCTTTTATGGGGAAAATTTTACAGGGAGAAAAAATTATGGACAAGGCTGCCATCGAAAGAGCCAAAGAACACTTTGGCAAGCTGCTTGAGGTCCAGATGAAGCGCATGGAAAAAGTTAAGGCCATGCCCGACTGGATCGACTACAGCAAGATCAAGCCCGTTAAGATCGGCATTCTGGCCGGAGACGGCATCGGCCCGTTTATCGCCAAGGAATCCAAGCGGGTCGTGGAACACATCCTCAAGGAAGAGGTCAAGGCCGGAAAATTGGAGATCCGCGATATCGACGGCTTGACGATCGAGAACCGGGCCGCTAAAGTTCAGGCGATTCCGGACGACGTCCTGGCCGAGATCAAGAAATACCACGTCACCCTCAAGGGCCCGACCACCACCCCGCGCAAAGGCGACCCCTGGCCCAACATCGAAAGCTGCAACGTGGCCATGAGGAAAGAGCTGGACCTCTTTGCCAATGTCCGGCCTGTCCGTGTTCCCAAGCAGGGCATCAACTGGATATTTTTCAGAGAGAACACCGAGGACTTGTATGCTCTCGGTCCCTACGGCATCGAAGTGGACGCGGACATCGCCATCGACTTCAGGCTGATCACGGCGCCGGGCTCCGACCGCATCTGCCGCCTGGCCTTCGAGCACGCCAAGGCCAACAACCGCCGGCGGGTAACCTGTGTCACCAAGGCTAATGTGGTCAAGACCACCGACGGCCGATTCCTGGAAAACTTTTATCGGGTCGCCAAGGAATACCCGGGCATCGAGGTCGACGACTGGTACATCGATATCATGACCGCCAAGCTCGTGGACGAGAAGCGCCGCCGCGATTTCCAGGTCATGGTCCTGCCCAACCTTTACGGCGACATCCTGACCGATGAGGCGGCCGAGTTCCAGGGCGGCGTGGGCACGGCCGGCAGCGCCAACATCGGCAAGCAATACGCCATGTTCGAGGCCATCCACGGCTCGGCGCCCCGGATGGTCACTGAAGGACGGGCCCCGTATGCCGACCCGTGCAGCATGATCCGCGCCGCGGCCATGCTCATCAACCACATCGGCTATCCCGATCGCGGCAAGAAGCTGGAAATGGCCCTGGACATCTGCGGGCAATACGAAAAGAAGCTGGTCATCACCGGCCGCGCCACGGGAGCCACCGGGATGGCTTTCACCGACTATCTGATGCAGACCATCGAGGATCCCCAGCTCGAAGCCCGGTGGAAAAGCTATATCGAGAAAGGCTGAGCCGTCCCCTGACACGATCGCCTTGAGCGAAGACGGGATATCACCCCGGGAAATCCCGGGACCCGCGACGGCGGGATGAGTGGGAGTGAAGTTCGGCAAACCAGGCTTCCTTGACCATAGATCGGCTGCCTGTCAGGGCGCCTCGTCCTGAGAAGCCTGAGAATAACCAAAGGAGGTTTCGACATGAGAAAGAAGATCGCGCTGATCGGCGGCGGACAGATCGGCCAGAACCTGGCCATGCTGGCCGCCCAGGAGGAGCTCGGAGACATCATCGTCTTGGATGTTCCCGGCTACGAGAACGTGTGCAAGGGCAAGGCCCTGGACCTGATGGAAATGGCTCCCCACGGCAACTACGACGCCCACATCACGGCCACCTCGAACTACAAGGACATCGAGGGCGCCGACGTGGTCATCGTCACCGCAGGCAAACCCCGCGAAGCGGGCATGACGCGTGAAGACCTGCTGGCGGTCAACATCAAGATCATCACCGACGTCGCCGCCGGCGTGAAGCAGTACGCGCCCAAGGCCTTTTGCATCATCGTCACCAACCCCCTGGACGCCATGGTCTATGCCTTCCACAAGTTGACCGGATTCCCTAGAAACCAGGTGATCGGGATGGCCGGGACCCTGGATACGGCCCGCTGGCGGTCGTTCATCGCCATGGAACTGGTCGTGTCCGTGGCCGACGTGGCCGGCACGGTCCTCGGAGGGCATGGCCCGGACATGGTTCCCCTGCCCCGCCTGACCACGGTCGGCGGCGTCCCGCTGGCGGAAATCGCCACCAAGGAACAGATCGACAAGCTTGTCACCCGCACTCGCGAAGCCGGGACGGAAATCGTCAAGCTCTTCGGCAAGGGCTCGGCCTTCTTCAGCCCGGCCTGGAGCGCCATCGTCCTGGCCGAATCGTACCTCAAGGACAAGCGACGCATCCTCCCCTGCGCGGCCCTGTGCCAGGGCGAGTATGGAATCAAAGGCCTGTTCATCGGCGTGCCCGCCCTGATCAGCCACAAGGGCATGGAAAAGATCTTTGAGATCAAGCTGACCGATGACGAAAAGGCCATGCTCCAGAAAACCGTGGTCGGCGTCACCAAGACCGTCGAGGAAACCAAACTGTAAGGATCACGCCTGAGCGCTTCTGAGCCTCGGTTCGGAAGCGGATCCATGGTCGGCATCGATTTTTTGAACCGGTCATCGAGGCCCAGACCCTTAGGCTAGGGCTCGGGGGAAAGTCTAGGTGACCGGTTTTACTTTTTTCCGCTCGCCAAGGACCTGATTTCAGAAAAGGAGGGGCACGATGAAAATCCATGAGTACCAGGCCAAGCAAATCCTGGCCAAGTTCGGCGTGGCCATTCCCCGGGGCGAAGTCGCCGAAACTCCGGACAAAGCCGCGGACATCGCCTCTCGGATCGGGCCCCGGGTCGTGCTCAAGGCCCAGATCCATGCCGGCGGCCGCGGCAAGGGCGGCGGCATCAAGCTGGCCGACGGCGCGGACGAAGCCCGCCGCCTGGCCCATTCCATGATCGGCATGACCCTGGTCACTCCCCAGACCGGCCCCGAGGGCAAGCTCGTGAAGAGACTGCTCGTGGAGGAAGCCCTGGACATCGCCCGCGAGCTGTACCTGGGCCTGGTCATCGACCGGGCCCGCGAGGCCGTGGTGCTGATGGCCTCTCCCGAGGGCGGGATGGAAATCGAGCGGGTGGCCGCGGAAAAGCCCGAGCTCATTTTCAAGGAGCACGTCAACCCGGTCACGGGTCTGGCCGGCTTCCAAGCGCGCCGCCTGGCCTTCCAGCTCGGCTTGTCGGGCGAGACGCACAAGCTGGCCGTCAAGTTCATGGCCGGGCTGTACAGGGCCTTCGAGGCCTCCGACGCCTCGCTGGCCGAGATCAATCCCCTGCTTGTCACCAAGCAGGGTGCCGTCCTCGCCCTGGACGCCAAGATGAACTTTGACGACAACGCCCTGTCGCGGCATCCCGACATCCAAGCCATGCGCGACTTCGACGAAGAATCGCCGCTCGAAGTTCAGGCCTCCAAGTATAACCTCAACTACATCAAGCTCGACGGCCACGTCGGCTGCATGGTCAACGGGGCGGGCCTGGCCATGGCCACCATGGACATCATCATGCACTCAGGGGGCATGCCGGCCAATTTCCTGGACGTGGGGGGCGGCGTCAACGAGGAGGCCGTGACCAACGCCTTCAAGATCCTGGTGGCCGACAAGGACGTCAAGGCGGCCCTGATCAACATCTTCGGAGGCATCGTCCGCTGCGACCTGGTGGCCGGGGGCATCGTCAAAGCGGCCCGGGAAGTCGGGCTGAAGATCCCGCTGGTCGTGCGCCTCAAGGGAACCAACGTCGAGCAGGGCAAGAAGATCCTGGCCGAATCGGGCTTGTCGTTCCTGTCGGCCGACACCATGAAGGAAGCGGCGGAAAAAGTCGTGCCGCTGGCAAAATAGCGGAGCGGGAGAGCGCACCATGAGCATCCTCGTCAACAATAAAACGCGAGTCGTGGTCCTGGGAATCACCGGAAGCGAAGGGACCTTTCATGCGCAAAAGATGATGGACTACGGGACCAAGGTCGTGGCCGGCATGACCCCGGGCAAGGGCGGCCAGAGCCATCTGGGCGTCCCGGTTTTCAACACCGTGGCCGAGGCGGTCCAGCAGGCGGGAGCCAACGCCGCCGTCCTCTTTGTCCCGCCCTTCGCTGCGGCAGACGCCATCATGGAATGCGCCGCGGCCGGAATCTCCCTCGTCGTTTGCATTACTGAAGGCCTCCCCACCTTCGACATGATCAAGGTCAAGGCGTTCCTCAAGGACAAGCCGGTTCAGCTCATCGGCCCCAACACGCCCGGGGTGATCTCCCCCGGACAATGCAAGATCGGCATCATGCCCGGGGCCATTCACCAACCGGGCCGCATCGGCATCATCTCCCGCTCCGGGACCCTGACCTACGAGGCCGTAGACCAGGTGACCCAGCTCGGGATGGGTCAGTCGACGGCCATCGGCATCGGCGGCGACCCGATCGTCGGCCTGAAGTTCATCGACCTCCTCAAGCTTTTCAAGGACGACAAGGACACGGACGCGGTCATCCTCATCGGCGAAATCGGCGGCACGGCCGAGGAAGAGGCCGCGGCCTATATTCAGAAGGAATTTCCCAAGCCGGTCGTGGGCTTCATCGCCGGCCAGACCGCCCCTCCCGGCCGCCGCATGGGACATGCCGGAGCCATCATCTCCGGGGGCAAGGGCACGGCCGCTGAAAAAATGGAAGCCCTGCAAAAGGCCGGGGTCTTTGTGGCCAAGAGTCCGGCGGACATCGGACTGATGGTCCAGCGCGCCCTCCAACAAAAATGAAATCTCCCTCCGGCCAAAAAACGGGCGAAAGCGCAACCATCCCGCCAAAGCCCCAAACCCAAGCCCTTGAAAAAGAAGCCCCCGGCCAAAGGGAAAAGGAGATAAAAATGCTTTCCCTGAAGCGCAGCCTGCGTACGGTTCTTGTCGCCGTCTTGGCCCTTTCCGCCTTTCATGTTTATTCGGCTCAACAGTCCCAGCCGCAGGCCCCGCCCCTGACCGTGGAAAAGGTCCGGGGCGATATCTATTTGGTCAAAGGCGGGATGGGGGCCAACACGGGCTTCTTCATCACCGACAAGGGAGTGCTGGCCATCGACGCCAAGATGACGGCCGATGCCTCAAAACAGGAAGTGGCCGAGATCGCCAAGCTGACCTCCCAGCCCGTGTCGATCATGATCCTAACCCACAGCGACGGGGATCACGTCAACGGCTTGAACGGCTTCGCTCCGGGGATCACCGTGTATGCCCATCTCCAAACCAAAAAGGATATGGAGGCCGCCTTCCAGGATCTCGCGCTCCAGGCCTTGAAAGCCTACCTCCCGACCCTGACCTTCAGCGATTCGGGCTCAGTCACCATCGGCGGCCAAACGGTCGATCTTTTGCATTTCGGCCCGGCTCACACCAGCGGCGACGCGGTCGTTTATTTCCCCAAGGACAAAGTCGCTTTTGTCGGCGACCTGGTTTTTCTGGGCCGCGATCCGCTCATTCACCTGAAAAAGGGCGGCTCATCCTTCGGCTTGGTCAAGACTCTCAAGAGTATTTTAAAGCTCGACGCCGACGTCTTTGTTCCTGGCCATGGCGACCAACTCGGCAAACCCCAAATCGAAGCCCTGGTGAAATCCATCCAGGACAGACAGACCAAGGTTCAAGCCCTGGTCGCCGAGGGCAAAACTCTCGAAGACGTCAAGAAGGCTTTCAACATCAATGACGCGGCCGCTCCCGGCCGTCGCTGGCCGAGCCTGGTTGAGATCATTTATCAGGAACTGACCGAAAAGAAGTAACTCGCCGAGGAAACCTTTCTGTATTGGAGCAGCACGGGACAGGGCCCGTTCGAATGGCATCCCTCGAGTCTTTCTGCTATAATACCGCGAAAATAATGATCTATTCTCGGTCGAACGGGCCATGAAAAAAATCAGGATTATTTTCCTGTTGTGCGGCGTCGGGCTGATCTTCTGGCTGTCTCTGCTGTTCTTTCCCCGGCTCAAAGGAGACGGCCGGGCGTCATCCGGCCCCTCTTTTCTCGACGTTACGGCCAAGTCCGGTCTGGATATTTACTCGCCGACCTTTGGGGCCGTTGTGGCCGACATCGACGGCGACGGCGCCGATGACCTGGTCGTTTCCAACCATAACAACCCTCCTTCGCTGTTTTTGTATAAAAACGGGGTTTTCCTCGACCGCTCGGACCTGTTGCCCGACCGCGTCCTCTCGGACTGGCACGGCATCACGGCCGTGGATTTGGACAACGACGGCGACCGGGACCTGGTCATCGCCGCCGGGGGGAGCGACGGAGTCGGGCCCGGATTGCCCAACCGGCTCTTTCGCAACCTCACCAGTGAAACCGGGCATCTGGCCTTCGAGGACATCGCCGACCGGGCCGATATGTATTACCGGCCCTGGCGCACGCGGAGTTTTCTGCCGTTGGCCGGCCCCGACGGGTCCATGGTCGACCTCTACATGGTCGGCCTTCCGCGGGAGGAGTGTCCCAACATCTATTTTTCCAACCGCAGCGGTCAGGACATAGTCCTCAAGCCCGACCCGGCGCTGGGCTTGAACCAGACGATCGGCAGCGAGGGCCTGGACCTTGTCTTCGACTATGACCGCGATGGAGACCAGGACCTGATCATCCTCCAGCAATTTCGTCCCGTGTTGTACGAACGCAGGGCCGACGGCTATTACCGGGACGAGGCCATGTTCCGGGACCTGGGCGCCTATCACCACGTCTCGGCCGGCGATCTGGACAACGACGGCTACCCGGACCTTTTTTTCTCCCACTATCCGCCCGATGTCGGTTCGGACAACATCTCCTACAACCGTCAGGATATTCATTTTGTGATCAAGCAGCAGCCGGGCGACGCCTCGGATGAGCTTCAATTCGACACTCCGGACTCGACGGTCGAATTTGATTTCAGACAGCACACGCCCAGCAACCCGGTCACCGATTCCTCCGACATCTTTGTCGGCCGGTCCAAAAAACATCCCTCCTCCCGGACCTTTTCCCTGGACGCGACGACCGCCGAAGGCCGGCCGGTCATGGACACCTGGGGCACCTACATTTGGAAAGACTCCGAAAGCAGCCGCTGGCACGTCCTCTGGGTGTACGGGCAAAATCCTGGGCCGTACAAAGGCCGGATCCTAACGTCTTCACTGACCCGAGTGGAAACGATCGGCGTCGAGACTCTGCCGCCCGCCGTGGCCGAGGATGTCATCCTGATCAACCAGAAGGGCCAGGGGTTCAAAAGACTGGACACGATTTCCTTGAAACACACCACCCGAACGCGGACCACGGCCATGGTCGATATCAACAACGACGGCCGGCTGGATGTCGTCGGGATTCGCGGGAGCGAACAGGGCCGATTCAACGGAGAGCCGTTCGCCCTGATCAATAACGGCGACCTCCAATTTTCTCTTCAAAAGGTGATGTCCAATCCCGAGGACGACATCTTTCAGGCCGATATGCTGGTTTGGGGCTTTTTCAACTCCGACGGACTGCCGGATTTCTTTTTTACCAACGGCAACGGCTTGAACCCGGACAACGCCGGCCCGTTCAAGCTTTTCACCAACACGACCCAGAATCAAAATGAATACGTCATCCTCAGGCTGAGAGGAAAGGCCTGCAACCGGGACGCCATCGGGGCCCAGGTCGAGCTCTATGCCCTGCCGAATACCTATCTCGGCTGGAGGCAGGTGGGAGCGGGATTCAACCGGTGCCAGTCCACGCCGGCGGTCCATTTCGGGCTGGGTCAGGTCGGCGCGGCTATGATTGTGGCCCGAATTCTCTGGCCCGACGCTTCAGAGTGGGACAACCGCCTGGTGTTCAGGAACAGCATCAACGATATCGTCCAATAATTTATAGCCAGCTTTTTTCGATCTCTTCCAGCGTCTTCCCTTTTGTCTCGGGCAAGGCCAGCAGGATAAAGACAAACGACGCCGCGCAGATAACGGCGTAGATCCAGAAAGTGTAGGCCTCGCTGAGCTTATCGGCCATCACCGGGAAGGTCAGGGAGACGACGAAATCTGCCGCCCAGAGGCAGACGATGGCCATGGACATGGCGCTGCCCCTGACTCGAGTGGGAAAAATCTCGGCGATCACCACCCAGACGATGGGCCCCATGGCCATGGCGAAAAAGGCAATATACAACAACACCAGGCCCAGCACCCAGGGGCCGGCGAACATTTTAAAATAAAAGGCTCCGCCCAGCAGGCCGAAGGACACGCCCATCCCCGCCGCGGCAACGAGGAGCAAGGGCTTGCGACCCAGCTTGTCCACTAAAAAGATGGCTACCAGGGTCAGGAGGACGTTGACCGCGCCGACGATGGTCGATTGCATCAGGGCCGAGACCCGTCCCAGGCCGGCCTGCTCGAAGATGCGCGGAGCGTAGTAGATCACGGTATTGATGCCCGTGATCTGCTGGAAAACGGCCAGGACGACGCCCAGGACCAGCGCCCTTCGGAAGCCGGGTCGGAAAAGCTCCTTCAGGGATCCGGACTCGAGGGCCATGGTCTCCCGGATGTCGCGGGCTTCGGCTTCGGCCGCGGTCCGGCCGTTGATCCGTGCCAGAACGGCGATGGCCTCCTCATCCCGGTTCTGCTTGACCAGCCAGCGCGGGCTTTCCGGCACACGGAACAAGAGGACGAAAAAGATGGCGGCCGGAAAAGCCATGACCCCGAACATCCAGCGCCAGTTGGACGGCCCGACCCCGGCCAGTGCCCACCCCGCAAAATAAGAGATCAGGATTCCGATGACGATGGTCATCTGGTTCAGGGAGACCATGCTCCCCCGGATACGGGCCGGCGAGATTTCCGAGATATAGAGCGGCGAAAGGATCGAGGCGGCACCCACACCCAGGCCGCCGATGAGGCGGGCGACGACGAACAGGGTCAAATCCCGGCAGAGCGCCGCGCCCACGGCCGAAACGGCGAAAAACAAAGCAGAGAGCAGGAGCAACCGCCGCCGGCCGAGTTTATCCGAGAGCGCGCCGGCTAAGGCCGCGCCGAAAATGCAGCCGACGAGGAGGATGCTTACGGCAAACCCTTCCTGGAAGGAATTCAGCCGAAAATAGCCTTTTAAAAAACGCATCCCTCCGGCGATGACGGCCGTGTCAAACCCGAACAGCAACCCGCCCAGGGCGGCGACAAACGTCACGAACAGCACGTAGGTTCGAGGTCGGGACATGGGCGCTATTCCTTTCTTTCGTTCGGCCGGTCTATTTCTTAAAATTCTTGAAGGCCACGGCGGGCAAAGCCTCGCGGCCGACGTAACGGGCGATGGCGAAAAAATCTCCTGTTTGGGGAACCAGCCTGTAAGCCTGGTAGCGGATGAGGCCGAAATCCGAAAGGGGCTCGAGAAGGCAGGGTATTAAGTTGGCCCCGGGCTGGCTGCAGGAAACGAAGAAATCCCCTTTTTTAACGAGGGCCGTCATGGCCTTCATCTCGACCGCCAGGGATTCGGGCGGCAGATAATCGTACCGGGCGGGCACGAGGCTGATGACCCGATAGACTTCTTCCTCGAGGCTCATGTCCGCGGTGAACATTTGAACCTCAAGCCCATGGCGAAGCAGGGTTTCCACGACGTCCATTTGGGCGGCGGGGATGATATAGCCCTGCGGACGGTCGACGCTGAGCCGCGCTTCAACGCGCGGGAACCAGTTCTTGACCACCTCGGTTACGACTTTGACTTTTTCGGGCCAGGGATAATCCGTCAAGTCTTCCTCGGCCACGAGCTCAAAAGCTTTCTTATCGGCCTTCAGGATTCCCAGGATGGGGCTATCGGCCTTCTCGAATTTTTTAAGGATGAGCTCCGGTTGTTGCCTGTCGCGGGCAAAGTCCATTTTCAAATGGACGGGATTGTCCGCCCCTCCGCGGACGGCCTTGTCCCGGAGCGCCCGACGTGATCCGCGAACGAGCGACTTCACATCCTCGGCATGGCGGACGGCGGATTCGAGAAAACTCCTCAGCCCGGCATACTGCCAGCGCGTTCTTTCGGCCAGGGTGGCCAGATCATGGCGCGAGGAGCATTCCTGGATGAAGGACAGGGTCTCGTAGATGCCCAGGCTGTTCCGGCCGTCGTTGATGTCGGTCGTGGAATACCGTTTCATCATCTCGCGCTGCCGAAGGTCCTCGGCGTGGAGGGACGCGCCGGCCGAGGTGTTGACGCCCAGCTCCTCGGTCACCAGGTATTCGTGAAAGGCGACGGGAATCTGGGCCAAAGCGCGCTCGACTTCGGCCAGGATCGTTTTCCGCGAATACTCCTGAATCCGGGGGTCGATGTTGAGGTTGGAGACACAGCCGATCGAGACGCGGTAATAATCGTCGCCCTTCTCGTGGACGTCGATCGTCGCCTCCGGCAGCCACTCGCTGAACACGCGGTGGATGGCGGCCACACCCTCGGTTTCGAGCTTGACGTGATCGCGGTTCATATCCAGGTCCTGCTCGTTCGTCCGGCGGTCGAAAAAATTGCCGTAAGGATTGGTCTGGGGGACGACAAGGATATTGGCTTTCTTCAGGAGAGGCTTCAGCTCGCCCCAGGCGATATCCCGGATGAGCCGCAAGGCCGCTTCCTTGGCCGATTGCTCGTTGCCGTGCTGGCCGGCGGTGATGAGCACGGAGAGCTTGGCAGGGTTTCGCTGGTCGGGGCGGCTGAGGCCTTCCTCGCTCAGAATGCACAGATAAAGCTCCCGACTGGGGAATTCCCGCGTCTCCCGGGTCCGGCCGATGACTTTGATTTTAGCCTCGGGCGACAGGGCCGTCACCCGGCTGAGGAACCGGGCGATGGAATCGTGTTGAGTGTACTGCTTGTATAGAGTTTCTTCGGCGGGAGTGGGGAGGATGACGGCGGCCGGCAGAGCGGCAACCGCTGCCGCCAGGCTTGCCCCCGCAAGCCCCAGAAAACCGGCAACCACTCCGAGTCTTTTGGATGGCATGCTTGTCCCCTTTCCGATCGTCATTTCGACGGTTCCGCCGGAGGAGGCTGCACGAGCTTGAGGATGACCTCTTTTTCCTGCCCGGCGCGCAAAGTGCGGAACTGGACTTCCTGGTCCCAGCCGAACTTGGCCAAGTACGTCCTCAGGGTGTTGATGTCCGAATAGGGTTTTCCGTCTACGGCCAGGATGATATCGCCTTTATCAAAATCCGCGGCTGAGGCCGCCCCGTCGATGGGCTTTCGCTCCACGACCAGGTTTTCCAGACCGCTGAATTTCTTCAAGGCCAGGCCGATTTCGGGATAGGCCGGCCGCTTTTCTTCGGGAATACCCCAAATAAAATCCGCCAGGCTGCGCGAAACCTTCAGGCTCTTGGCGGCGGGCACGGATACGCAGACGATGGTTTTGGAGTGCTGCCGGCTCTTCTCGAACACCCTGAGGTTGATCCCCAAATTATAAAGAAGATGACCCGACCCGGCCAGGACGACCACTCGTCTGTTCTCGACATCGGCGGCCTTGAGGGCGTTGGCCGCCATGACTTCATCCCAGGCCACCTGCGACCGATACAGGCCCTCGAAAACCATATCCAGCCCGGCGCCCTTCATCTGGGGCGGAAGGTCGGAGCTCTCGAAGACCGTGCGGATCAGCCGGCGATGGTCGGAATTGGATAGGTCAAGCGGCGGGACGAGCTTTTTCTGGTCCTCGGACAGAGCGTCCCAGCCCGCCATCCGGATCTTGGTGATGATTTCGCGCGGAACGTTCAGGGCCCGGAGAGGGATCTTCATTTCCTTGGAAAATTCAAAAATCTTCCGGTAGTAACCGAAGTTGAAATTCCAATTGACATACCACTGGCCCACGGCCAGGAATTCATCATCCGACAGAAGTCCCAGGCTCCACTTGGCCAGAGCCTCCTGGGCGGTTACGGGATACATCTCCAGGCCCACAGCCACGCTCCGGTCCTGGGCGTATAGGGCCCGGATCACCTCGATCTGGATATCATGCATGGCCTGGTTGTTGTGCGACTCGCCAATATAAACAAACCGGCAGGCGGCCAGCTCCCGGATCATGTGATCAAAGGTCACGGGCGTTCCTGTTTGGGCGGAATAGATTTTACCCGGAATGATGTCCAGCGTTTTATCCCTGAACCGTTGATCGCCGATCTTCAGAAGAAGAGACGCATCCTCTTTATCCTGCCCGGACAGCCAAACGCCCGCGGCCAGGAGTGCAATCCCGAGCCCTATGAAGACGCCGATTTTCTTGTTCATGGCCACGCTCCTCCGACAACGTCCTTGTATGATATCCCCGGTTTTTTATTGAAGTCAATTGCGGTGCGGCCCAAATGTTCCGGCCGGAGAGCATGACCTCCATCGGCATTCCGTTGATTTCGAGCTTGTAGCCGACTCGGACATGGACCAGGGCATAGGGATCGGTGCGGCCGTACCCGTTGGGGAATATCCTGTTAGTCGCATCGATGTACCAGGAGCTCACGTATTCCAGCGCGGCGCCAGCCATCAACTCGGGCGTGACTTTGAACTCGCCGTCGAGGTAGAGCTGATGCTGGGGAGAGTTCGGCAGCCACGTTCCCTTGTAGGCGACTCCCGCGTCGAGCGTCTCGACGGTGCCGTATTTGAAGTGAGAAAAAGTGTAGGCCAGCCGAACGGCCAAAGGCTCGAGCGGATACCAAGCCAGGTAGGTTTCCAGGCCGAAGCGGTTGGTCGAACCGACATTGCCGTAAAATGTCTCGAGCGGTCGCGAAGCCATTCGATATCGGCCGAAATCGTTATCCGTGGCCAGGTAGAAAAGGGCGAAGTCGTAGACGATAGAATCTCCGATCGAGCCGCGGGCGCCGACCTCCTCCCCGCTCGACGTAGCCGGCACCAGCGTGGTGTTGTATCCGCCGAGGGCGAAGGGATTGTTGACCAGCTCTTCGGTCCCAGGCGGCAGGAAGCCCGTGCCCCAGCTGGCATAGAGGCCGAAATCGGGCCGAGGGTTCCACGTCAGCCCGACCCGGCCCGTGACTCTTTTGAACGAAGCACGGCCGGAGTAGTCGACTCCGCCTACTTTCAGCTTGTCGTTAAGCTTATTGGCTACCGTGTCATAGCGGAAGCTCAGGGACGCATCCCACTGGGGGCCGAGCTCGACGCGGTCCAGGACGAATAGGCCGGCGCCCGTCTGGGTCATGATTTGGTCGGACAACAGCTCGAGTCCTTCTACGGCGCTGCCCAGGTTGGGATGCTTGTATTCGTCGATCGTCTGTCCGCCGAGGTCCAGGCCGAAGCTCAAGTGGTTCTTATACCGGCCGATAGTCGCGCTATGGTTGACCTGGAGGGAGAAGCCGGGCGTTTCAAAGGCGCGGTGGATGAGGGAAGAGGGTACGGATTCCGTGTATTGAGTGTGGCGGAAGAAGGCGGTCAGGGCCAGATCCAGGTTGTCGGCCAGCTTAACCGTTCCGGTGAGGCCGCTGGTCCACCGTGCCGTTTTCTGATACTCGTTGTACTTGTAAGCGTCCGGGTTGGCTTTCCGGCGAAGCCGGCTCGGGTCGGCGCTAAACCAGTCGAGGTTAAGGCCTTCGGCGTTTTCGTTGAAGAAATCGGTGTAGCCGATGATGGCCTTCATCTTGAACGACGGGCTAAAATCGAAAGCGAATTTTCCGTAGGCGTTATCGGCGGCGTACCGGGTATGGTCGCGATAGCCCTCGCCGGAGAGCATGGAGCCCGAGACGCGGTAATTCATGATCCCGATCGTCCCACCGGCTTCGGCCAGGCCTTTTTTCAAGCCGTACATCCCCCGGGCTAGGTAGACATCGCCGGAGATCGGCTCGGACCCGCCGTTGCGGGTCAGGATGTTGAGAATGCCGCCCGACGAACCGCTGCCGTAGAAAGCCGCGGCCGGCCCGCGCAGGACCTCGATGCGGCGGACCGTGGCCCAATCGATATCGTAGAAATCTGAGACGAACCCCGACGGGTCGTTGAGCGGGATCCCGTCCACGAGAGTCTTGACTCATG
>Ga0315297_10000631_pt1 | contig 20652 bp, 20 predicted proteins | sample YL17G15_0_MG_FD_203628 | JGI IMG/M metagenome (GOLD analysis project Ga0315297, IMG submission 203628) | Sediment microbial communities from Yellowstone Lake, YNP, Wyoming, USA - YL17G15_0 | ecosystem: Environmental > Aquatic > Freshwater > Lake > Sediment | place: USA: Wyoming | collected... | reverse complement strand
ACGGATCGGAGGCGCGCCGCGCAATGCGCACCAGCGAGAGGAAGAGCACGGCGTACAGGATGAGCACCGTCGTGACGCCGACGAAGCCAAGCTCCTCCCCCACCACCGAGAAAACGAAGTCAGTGTGCTGCTCCGGCAGGAAGGCCAGCCGCTTCTGCGGACCCTGGGTGTACCCGGTGCCGAACCAGCCGCCCGAGCCGATCGCCACCTTGGACTGGATGGCGTGGTAACCGGCCCGTTGCGGATCGACCTCGGGATTGAGGAAGGTGAGGAGCCGGTTCTGCTGGTACGGGTGGAGCCGGCTCCAGATGGGGATCGCGATGGCGCCCATGACGACGTTGGCCAGGTACACGACCACCGAGTCGAGGATGAACGGCCGGTAGAACGCGAGGACCGCGAAGAGCGCGATCATCCAGAGCGTCCAGCCCAGCGTGCTGAAGCCCAGCAGGAGGCTGAAGCCCGGTGACGCGATCAGGAACAGCAGCAGCGGCCGGGTGCCGGCCCAGAACAGCATGGCAAACAGGATCCCGACGAAGACGAGGGCGCTGCCCAGGTCAGGCTGCCGGAGCACCAGGAGGAAGGGCACGCCGACGATCAGCCCGGGAACCACAAGGTCGCGCAGCGACCGCGGGGGCTCGCGAAGTCCCGACAGGTGCCGGGCCAGCATCAGGACCGTAGCGATCTTGGCGAACTCCGAGGGCTGTCCCACTTGGCGCCCGCCGATCGACAGCCAGCTGTGGCTCGATTCGGCGGTGCCGGCGCCGGTGCCGACGGCGAGCACCACCACCAGCAGGAGGATGCCGAGCCCGTACAGGGCCGGTGCCGCCCACTCCAGGATGCGGGGGGAGATCTGGTAGACCAGTAGCGCCACCGCGAGGCCGAGGCCGCTCCACACCAGTTGGCGGAACCAGACGCCGGCGGCGCGGGTCGGGACGTCGGTCTGCCCCGCCGAATAGAGGATCAGCAGACCGAACCCGACCAGCAGCAGCGTCGTGATGGCCAGGGTGCGATCGAACGAGCCAATGGCCCTCATCGGGCGATCCCAACGGCCTGGAGCGCCCTGACCGCGCTATCCGCAGCCGGGACGTCCCGGGGAGCGCTGTCCACCGGGAGCACCAGTTCGCTCGGCGTGGGCGGTGCCGCCCCGGGTCCAAGAACGTAGCGGCTCAGTGCTTTCACCACGTAAGGCGCCACCACGGTACCGTGCTCCGCCGCTTCCATGATGGCGCCGACGACGATGGTCGGATTGTCGGCCGGGGCGAACCCGATAAACCAGCCGTGGTCCTTCCCGTGCGAGTTCTGGGCGGTGCCGGTCTTGCCGGCCACCGTCAGGTTGACCTGCCGGCTTCCGCGGGCCGTGCCCTGCTCGACCACCGCGATGAGCGCCGTCCGCAGTCCGGCAAGCGTCTCGGGCGTGAGGCCGAGGTCGTGCGTCGGCTCTGCCGACTCGCGCACGACGTACGGCACCCGGATCTTTCCATCGCCGGCCAGCGCGGCATAGAACTTCACCATGTTGATCAGGGTCTGGGTGTTCTCGCCCTGTCCAATGGAAAAGTTGAGCACCGTGGCCGGCGCACTCCAGTTGCGCGCCCCATACCGTTTGTCGAAGTACGACTGGTCCGCCGGGAAGATGGGCTCCTGCTCGCTTGGCAGGTCGACACCGCTGCGGTCGCGAAAGCCCATGAGCACGCCATCCTGGATGATGGCCTCGAGCCCCAGCCGCTGTCCCAGCTGGTAGAAGTACACGTCACAGCTCCTGGCCACGGCGCCGATCAGGTCGAGCGAGCCGTGGCCTTCCTTCTTCCAGCACTTGAACACCCGGTTGCCGAGGCGGTAACCGCCACTGCAGGACACGGGCATGTGCGTGTCGAAGCCGACCACGCCGCGCCGAAGCGCCATCGCCGCGATCGCCAGCTTGAACGGCGAGGCCGGCGGGTACCGCCCGTTGATCGCGCGGTTGATGAGCGGGTTGGCTTCGTCGGCGACGAGGTTCTTGTAGTCGGCGCTGGAGATGCCACTGGCGAACAGGTTCGGATCGTACGACGGCGCCGAGTAGAGCGCCCGGATTTCGCCGTGCGGTGTCATGGCGACCATGGCTCCGCGCACGCCCGCGGGCCAGATGCTGTCGACGTACCGCTGCAGGTCGAGGTCGATGGTGGTGTGGAGGGCACGGCCGGCGATGGGCGCCAGCGACGCCGCGCTCGCCTCGTTGCGCACCAGTCCGCCGCGCGCGTTAACCTCGATGTAGCGCACGCCTTCCCGGCCGCGCAGCGTGTCATCGTACTCCCGCTCGATCCCGGCGCGGCCGACGATCGATCCCGACTGCGCGCCGGGAAACCGGTTCGACGTGAGCTCAGCGTCGGTCACCTCCGACACGTACCCGACGACGTGCGCCACTGCCTTGCCCGCGGGGTAGAGCCGACGCGGTTCCGACTGCAGCACCAGCCCCGGCAGCAGCGCCCGGTGTTCCTCGAGGCGGCTGGCCATCTCGAACGATGCCTCACCGAAGACGACCGCGGGCTGGTAGCGCGCGCTCCGCCAGCGTCGCACGATGTCGCTAATGCCCGCGCTGTCGAGCGGGACCACCGTGGCAAGCCGGCCAAGTACCTTGTGCAGCGAGTCAGGGTTGTTGGCCAGCAGCTTCACCGTGTACCCCGGGAGGTTTTCGGCGATTACCTCGCCCTTGCGATCGAGGATCGCGCCCCGCGGCGGCGGCAGCGGCACCGGGCGCAGCCGATTGGACTCGGCGCGCAACTGATATCTCTCGTGCTGGATGATTTGCGCGCGGAAGAAGGCACCGGCGAGCACCAGAAACGCGACCACGATGATCCAGCGCGCGCCACGCGCCCGCCGCTGCAGCTCGGTGGGGTCCAGGTGGTTCATTACTGGTCAAGCCGGATGCGGAACCAGCCACCGAACAGCACCAGCAGCACCGTCCCCGCCAGCGCCGTGGTCAGCGCCCGGAGTGGCGCGTCGATCAGGAGCGAGGTGGCGAGACCCTGGTCGCCTGAACCACTCGCCACCAGCACGATCAAGTCACGCAGCCACACCGCGCCGAAGAGGAAGCCGGCGTTGACCAGCACGTTGTCGGCGAAGAAGAAGGCCCGCGTCAGGGCCGCCAGGTAGCCCACCATGGTGTTGGCCAGGGCCGCCGCGCCGAATCGGGCCGGGCTCAGCGCGTCACTCCCGACGCCCACGATGAAGCCAGCCAGGGCCCCCACGCCAGGACCGCTGCGAAGGGCCAGGAGCACCAGGCCGACCATCACGAAATCGGGCGCGTAGCGGCCCTCGAAAAGCCGGGGGCGCGCGTAGAACTGGAGGAAGAGCAGCAGTCCCAGCGCCACCGTCAACTGCAGCCGGTTGGCCGCCTTGGCGCTGGTCATCGCACGCCTCCGCCGGTATCGGCGGCTGGCGCCGGTGGCGGCAGCACCTCAACGGGGGCCGGCTCTGCCTCGGCTGGCGCGGAATCGCTGGCTGCGGCGGCCGCCGCGGCCGCCGCCGAATCGGCCCGGAGCCGGCGACGGCGGGCCCTGGCCGCCGAGTCCACTGGAGTCGGCTGGGGCGCCGCCACCGGCGGTCGGGGCGCCACCAGCGCGGAATCCAGTGAGTCCCGCCTTGGCGCGAACGCGGCAGGAATGCGGAGGGGTGTGGCACCGTGCAGGATGAGCACGTGTCCTGCGATACTGGGCTGGGCCGACGGCCGAAGGCGATAGACCCGTTCCCAACCCAGTTGCTCCCGTTCGACACCAACCACGGTCCCCACCGGAACACCGCGCGGATACACCCCGCCCAGCCCCGACGCGATGACCACCGACCCGTCCGTCAGGGTGTCGCGATAGGTGATCGCCCGGAACTCGAGACCGGTGCGGCTCGCATCACCGGTGGACGTGGGACCGACGATGCCCGCCACCTGCCCATTGGCCGACACGGCGCTGACGCGGAATTCCGGGTGCGCCCAGGTCATGGCGATGCTGGTGTGCTGGTCGACCTCGCGGATGGCGCCGATCAGGCCTTCCGGTGTCACCACCGGATCAAGCGGCGCAACGCCATCGGCGCGGCCGGCGTCGAGCAGCAGGGTACGGCCATCGGTCGGCAGCGTCTGGCGAAGGACTTCGGCGGGAATGAACCCGGGACCGATTCGCACCTTGAGGTTGAGCAGGCTGCGCAACTGCGCGTTCTCACCCGCCAGCCCGGAAAGGGTGCGACTCAGCTCGGCGAGGGAATCACGCTCGGACGCGACAGCGCGAAAACGAGTGCGGCTGGTACGGCCCTCAGCCGCGCGCTCCTGCAGCCAGACGAACGGCGCCAGCGCCGTAGTGCGCAGCCCCGCGGCCACCGCCATGCCCCAACTGGCCGGCATGAGCAGCGCCAGGGCCGACAACAGCATGCACCCGGCAAACAGCCACGTGTCGCGGCGGGACTCCCAGCGTTCCGTGCCCCGCGCCATGGATCAGGCGGAGAGAACGCTGCGGAACTTCTCGAAGTCGTCGAGAATGCGGCCGGTGCCGCGAACGACGCAGGTGAGCGGATCCTCGTCCACATGGATCGGCAACCCCGTCTCCTGCTGCAGGAGCACATCGAGCCCGCGGATGAGTGCGCCGCCGCCGGTCATCACGATGCCGCGATCGACGATGTCGCTGGCCAGCTCGGGCGGCGTGATCTCGAGCGCGCGGCGCACCGCATCGACGATCTGCTGGATCGGCTCCTGCACCGCCTCGCGAATCTCGCTCGAGTGCACCCGCACCGTTTTCGGGATGCCAGAGACGAGGTCGCGACCCTTCACTTCCATCTCCCGCTCCTCGCCCACCGGCGCCGCCGACCCGATCTTGATCTTGATCATCTCGGCCGTCGGCTCGCCCACGAGCAGGTTGTAGTTCTTGCGCATGAACTGCACGATGGCCTGGTCGAGCTCATCGCCACCGGTACGGATCGACGTGTCCGACACGATGCCCGAGAGCGCGATCACGGCGATTTCGGTGGTGCCGCCGCCGATGTCGATCACCATGTTGCCCGTCGGCGTTTCCACCGGAAGGCCGACGCCAATCGCCGCGGCCATCGGCTCCGCCACCATCAGCACCTGCTTGGCGCCCGCCGTCTCGGCGGAATCGCGCACCGCGCGCCGCTCCACCTCGGTGATGCCGGACGGCACGCACACGATGACCTTCGGCTTCACGCGGAAGATGTGTTTGTCGATGATGGTCTTGAGGAAGTAGCGCAGCATCTTCTCGGTCACGTCGAAGTCGGCGATCACGCCGTCCTTGAGTGGCCGCACCGCGAGGATGCCATCGGGCGTGCGCCCGAGCATCCGCTTCGCCTCCAGTCCGATGCCCTTGATCTTGCCGGTGGCTTTCTCGATCGCCACCACGGAGGGCTCGTTCAGCACGATCCCTTCACCCTTCACATAGATGAGGGTGTTGGCGGTACCAAGATCCACCGCAATTTCGTTTGCAGGGAGAAACGAGCCAAAATTGAACCGTGACATTTTCACCGCCCGGGGAACGCTTTAATTCAAGTGAGATCGAAACTTACGGCAGGGGGTGTTGTCAATCAACACACCACGGCAACTCTCGTCAGTGACCGGTGCTGCCGAAGCCCCCCTCCCCCCGGCTCGTCGCCCCCAGCTCCGCCGCCCGCCGGAAGGTCACCGACTCCACCCGGGCGAACACCAGCTGGGCAATGCGCATGCCGCGGGTGACCCTGAAATGTTCGGTGCCCAGGTTGATCAGCGCCACCTTCAGCTCGCCCCGATAGTCGCTGTCGATGGTGGCCGGGGTGTTGGGCAGGGTGACCCCGTGCTTGAGGGCCAGGCCGGACCGGGGGCGGATCTGGCACTCGAACCCAGCGGGCACCGCGATGGCAAAGCCGGTGCGCACCAGCTGCCGGGCGCCCGGGGCCAGTTCCACCTCGTCGGCGCTGGCCACGTCGTAGCCCGCGGCGCCCGCGGTGGCCGCAGCGGGCTCGGGCAGGCCCTCCCCGTGCGGCAGGCGGACGATCTCGACGTCGATCATCCTAGGTCAGCACCGCCGCCACATCCACCAGGGGCAGCCCGAACGCCTCGGCGACCCCCGGATAGACTACCTGGCCCTGCACCACGTTCAAGCCCAGCCGGAGCGCGCCGTCGGCCTTGCAGGCCTCTTTCCACCCCATGCGCGCCAGCTTCATCCCGTAAGGCAGGGTCGCGTTCGTCAGCGCCAGTGTGGAGGTGCGCGGCACCCCGCCCGGCATGTTGGCCACGCCGTAATGCAGGATCCCGTCGACGAAGTAGGTCGGGTTTTCGTGCGTCGTAGGCTTGATCGTCTCGACGCAGCCCCCCTGGTCCACCGCGACGTCCACGATGACGGCGCCGGGCCGCATCAACTTGAGGTCGGGACGCTTGACCAGGTGCGGCGCCTTCGCGCCCGGCAGCAGCACCGCACCGATGACCAGGTCGGCGCGCTTGATCGCCTCGAGGATGTTGAAGCGGTTGGAGTACAGGGTATCGACGTTGGCCGGCAGCACGTCATCGAGGTAACGCAGCCGGTCGAGCGAGATGTCGAGGATAGTGACGTGTGCACCCAGCCCGGCCGCCATCTTGGCGGCGTTGATGCCCACCACCCCGCCGCCGATGATGACCACGCCGCCCGGCGCCACGCCCGGAACGCCGCCCAGCAGCACCCCGGTGCCGCCGAACACCTTCTCCAGGTACTTGGCGCCCTGCTGCACCGCCATGCGCCCCGCTACCTCAGACATCGGCGTCAGCAGAGGCAATTCTCCCGATGGCAGCTGCACCGTCTCATAGGCCACGGCGACCGCGCCCGACTTGATGACCGCCTTCGTGAGCGCCTCAGCTGCGGCGAAATGGAAGTAGGTGTAGATGACCTGGCCAGCGCGCATGCGGGGCCATTCGACCTCGATCGGCTCCTTGACCTTCATGATCATCTCGGCGCGCTTCCACACGTCGTCGGCGGCAGCGAGGATCTGCGCCCCGGCCGCGACGTAGGTCTCGTCAGTGAACCCGCTCCCGATCCCGGCACCCAGCTCGATGAACACGGTGTGACCCTGCCCCACCAGCGCCTCGGCGCCCGCGGGTGCAAGTGCCACGCGATTCTCGTTCGTCTTGATTTCCTTCGGTACGCCGATGAGCATGGCCCTGTCCACTGTGTTGGGGTCTGTGATGGTGAGCAGTGAGCTCACTACTTCTCCGGTCCCAGTCGCTGCACCGTCTGCCGTTCGGGATTCAGGAACTCTGCCGCCACCTCCGCCACCTGCGTGGCCGGCACCGCCTCGATCTCCTGGATGATGGTATCGAGCGTCCGGTACGGCTCGCGATGCAAGGTGAAGTTGGCGAGCCGGCTCATGCGAGCCCCCGGGCTCTCCAGCGCCAGCATGACCTGCCCCTGCATCTGGCGCTTGCCGCCCGCCAGCTCCGCGGCATCCAGCCCGCCCTCCGCCAAGCGCCGCAATTCCTGATGGATCGCCTCCAGCGCCGCATCGGCCGTTTCCGGCTGCGTGCCGACGTAGATGCCGAGTTGCCCGGTGCCCTGGTGGAACTGGTTGTAGGCGTACACCGCGTACGCCAGGCCCAGCGTCTCGCGCACCCGCTGGAAGAGGCGGCTCGACATGCCGCCGCCCAGCGCATTGACCAGGATCGACATGGCGTAGCGCCGCGGATCGCGGATGCTGAACGTGTCGGTCCCCAGCACCATGTGCGACTGCGTGGTGTCGCGCTCGGCGTTGCGAACGATGCCCCGCTGCGCCGGCTCCGGGCTGACGGGGCCGCGGGCCGGGCGTGCGTCTCCGGCGAACCAGCCCTCCCGCTCCAGGGCGGCGAGGAGTACCTCGTGCTCGACGTTGCCGGCCGCGGCGATGACACAGTTGCCCGGGTAGTATGCCTCGCTGTGCAGCCGCCGGAGGTCGGCGGCCCCGAGCGCGCTCACCGTCTCCCGGGTGCCGAGAATCGAATAGCCATAGGGATGCTCGGGCCAGAGCGCGCGGGCATGCAGCTCGAAGACGAGATCGTCGGGCGTGTCGTCCACCCCGCTGATCTCCTCGAGGATGACCTTCCGCTCGAGATCGAGATCGCTCTCGCGCAGGAGCGGCCGCCGCACGAGATCGGTCAGCACGTCCACCGCGAGGGGCAGGTCGCGGTCGAGCACATGGGCCTGGAAGCTGGTGGTGTCCCGCCCGGTGAAGGCGTCCAGGCTGCCACCACGCTCTTCCAGGGCCAGCGCCAGCTCACGCGCACTCCGGCGCTCGGTGCCCTTGAACACCATGTGTTCCAGCAGGTGAGAAATGCCCATCTGGCCGACTGGCTCGTGGGCGCTGGCAGTGCGCACCCAAAGCCCGACGGCCGCAGAGCGGACGCCGGGCAGGTACTCCGAAAGCACCACGAGCCCGTTCGACGCAGTAGAACGGAAGAGCCCGGCGTCGAGCTGCTCGGTGCGCACGGGACTACTCCTTCGGGATCAACGCCTTCCGGGAAAGCTTCATGCGGCCCCGGTCATCGACCTCGAGCAACTTCACCTTGATGATGTCGCCCTTCTTGACCACGTCCTCGGTCTTCTCCACGCGGCCATGCTGCAGCTCGCTGATGTGCAGGAGACCCTCGACGCCCGGGATGATCTCCACGAACGCGCCGAACGGCGTGGTGCTCTTGACCGGTCCCTCGTAAATCTTGCCGACCTCGGGCTCCGCGGTGATAGCCATGACCATCTCCTTGGCCTTGTCGCCGGCCTCACCGCCCACGGCGGCAATGGTGACGATGCCCGTGTCCTCGACGGAGATCTTGGCACCCGTGGCCTCCTGGATGCCGCGGATCGTCTTGCCCTTGGGCCCGATCAGGTCGCCGATCTTGTCCGGCTTGATCTGGAGCGTGAAGATGCGCGGCGCGTAGATCGACAGCTCGGCACGTGGCGCGGCCAGGACCTTCGCCATCTCCTTGAGGATGTGCAGCCGGCCCTTGCGGGCCCGCTCGAGCGCATCCGTCATGATCTCGATGGTGAGACCCTCGATCTTGATGTCCATCTGGATCGCGGTGATGCCCTGCTCGGTGCCGGCCACCTTGAAGTCCATGTCGCCCAGCGCATCCTCGGAGCCGAGGATGTCGGTGAGCACCGCCACCTTGTCGCCTTCCTTGATCAGGCCCATCGCAACACCGGCGCATGCGGCCTTCATCGGCACGCCCGCGTCCATCAGGGCCAGCGAGCCGCCGCACACCGACGCCATGGACGACGACCCGTTCGACTCGAGGATCTCGGACACGATCCGGAGCGTGTAGGGGAAGTCCGTGTGGGCCGGGAGGAGCGCCTGCAGCGCGCGCTCGGCGAGCGCGCCATGACCCACTTCACGGCGGCTGGTGCCGCGCATCATCTTCACTTCGCCAGTGGAGAACGGCGGGAAGTTGTAGTGCAGCATGAACGACTTCTTGGTCTCGACATTGGAGTCGATGCTGTCGATGCGCTGCTCGTCGTCCGACGTGCCGAGGGTCGCGGCCACCATCGCCTGCGTCTCGCCGCGCTGGAAGAGCGCGGATCCATGCACTCGCGGGAGGAGCCCCGCCTCGATGCTGATCGGACGGATGGTGTCGGTGTCACGGCCATCGACCCGCTCACCCTTGGTCAGCACCTGGTTGCGCATGGTGCGGTACTCGATCTCGTCCAGCTCCGCGGCGATGTCCTTGCTCTTGTCCGGGAACTCGGCGGCCAGCTGCTCGGCAACGCTGCGGCGCAGTTCCTTCACCGCGGCCGAGCGTCCCGCCTTGTCCTTCGCATTGATCATCTTCGCCATCGAGGCCTCGGCCAGGACACGGACGCGGGCGATGACGGCTGCATCGGGCACGGGCCTGGTCCACTTCATCTTCGGTGCGGCGGCCTTGTCGATGACCTTCTTCTGCAGCACGACCAGGTCGCGGATGCCCTTCTGGGCCACCTTGAGCGCGTCGAGCAGTTCCTGCTCCGAGATCTCCAGCGCGCCGCCCTCGACCATGTAAATCGCGTCCTGCGAGCCACTGACCACGATGTCGATGGTCGAGAACTCGAGCTGCGGGAAGGTCGGGTTCAGGATCCACTGCCCGTCGACGCGGCCGACACGCACGGCGGCCAGCGGACCGTTCCACGGCACCGGCGACAGGGACAGTGCGGCGGACGTCGCCAGCGCGGCCAGCACGTCGGCGTCGTTTTCCTGGTCGGCGGAAAGGACCGTGACGAAGACCTGGACCTCGTTCTTGAAGCCCTCGGGGAAGAGCGGGCGGATGCTGCGGTCAATGAGCCGGCAGGCCAGAATCTCCTTGTCCGACGGACGGCCCTCACGCTTCAGGAACCCGCCAGGAATCTTGCCGGCGGCGTAGGTCTTCTCGCGGTATTCAACCGTGAGCGGGAAGAACGGCAGTGACGAGATGTTGGGGGAGACGGTGACCGCCGCAAGCACCACGGTATCACCAAATCGCACGAGGGCCGAACCTGCTGCCTGCTTCGCGAGACGCCCGGTCTCCAGGGTCAAGGCGCGTCCTGCAAATTCCGTTTCGATCCGTTGAACAGTCACTCTCGCTGCCTTCTCTCGTCTTTGGTTGGTTTCCGGTCTACGCAATGTGCCATCGGGTCGCTAAAGCGAACGGGCGTCCCGAGCTGCTGCACGGAACGCCCGCCTGTTGTGCATCATCCTAGTGACGGAGCCCCAGCTCCTCGATCAGCGACCGGTAGTTCCCCACGTCGGTTCGCTTGAGGTAGGTGAGGAGGCGCCGACGGTTGCCCACCATCTTGAGCAGGCCGCGCCGACCGTGATGGTCTTTCGCGTGCGTCTTGAAGTGCTCGGTGAGCGAGTTGATCCGCTCGGTGAGGAGCGCGACCTGCACCCTGGTGGAACCGGTGTCGGTCTCATGAGCGCGATGCTTGGTGACTACCGTTTGCTTGTCGAACGTCATTGCCTGCTTTTTCCTTGGCACCCCGAGGGCGCAAACGCTTGAGTGTGTGAACTTTAGCAGCTTGGCAATTTACCCCCCATGAGGCCGTGCCGCAACCCCGGAGCCCTCAACCGGTGATCTGCCGTACCAGCCGGGTCAGGTCGTTCCACAGGGCGAATATCATGAGGGCGCCCACGATGGCCAGCCCCGCCAGGGTGAGGCGCTCCCGGAGCTTGAGCGGCAACGGCTTCCGCCGCACTGCTTCCCCGACGAGGAACACCAACTGCCCCCCATCCAGCACCGGGATGGGCAGCAGGTTGAGCACCGCCAGGTTCACCGAGATGATAGCCATGAACATCAGGAAGGGCTCCGCGCCCATCCGGGCGCTCTGGCCGGCCATCTGGCCGATGGCGATGGGTCCGCCCAGCGAGCTGCGCGACACATTGCCGCTCACCAGCCCCCTGAGCATCCGCACCACCACGGTCGATGCATTGATCGTCTCGGTGACGCCGGCACCAAGCCCCCCCAGCACAGTGTATGGCTCACGTCGGAAGCCGGTATAGACCTCGACGCCGATCTTCCCGACCACCTTGGGGCCGGTCGAGTCGCCGACCGTAGTCGACTCGGGGGTCACCGTGACCTCCGTCCGCCCGGTGGCACGTCCAAGCCCCATATGAAGCTCGCGGCCCGGCGATCGCTCGATCAGCGCCAGCAGGTCCGCCCACTGCGCGATCGGCTGCCCGTCCACCGAGACCACGGTGTCACCCTTCTGGATCCCGGCCTTGTCCGCGACCCGACCGGGAATGACCCGCCCGGTCACGGCGGGCGTGAAGGGGCCGAGGGACACGGCGAGCGCCATGCGGCGCTCCACCGCGTCCGCCGGCACGTCCGCCGTCAGGGTGCGTCCATCCGCAAGGGTCAGCACCACCAGGCTCCCCGAGGTGTGCTGCAACGCGTCGAACACCCCGTTCCACGAGTCGACCGGACGCCCGTTGACGGCAGTGATCCGGTCGCCGCGCTGCAGCGTGCGGAACGACTCCGCGCCGCCCGGGAGGCCCGCCGTATCGACGGCGCCGACGATGGTGACGGGGTTCACCGCCTTGCCGTTCCGGAGCGCCAGCCCGCTGAAGATGAGCCAGGCGAACAGTGTGTTCATGGTGACACCAGCGAGGACGACGATCATCCGCTTCCAGACCGGCTTCGCCTCGAACATGCGGTCGGGAGGCACTTCCGCCTCGGGCGTGCCGCCTTCGAGCGCCGCGCTGGACGCCTCTTCCTCCTGGCTCGCCATCTTCACGTAGCCGCCGAGCGGAAGCCAGGAGAGCGAGTACTCCGTCTCCCCGCGCTTGAAGGTGAGGCCCGGAATCGGCGAGCCGATACCGATCGAGAAGCGGTGCACCCAGATGCCCGCCCACTTGGCCGCGGCGAAATGGCCGAACTCGTGGACGAAGATGAGCACGCCGAGCGTGACGGCGAACGCAAGCAGGGTGACTAGCATGGCTGCCCTGCCAGCGAGCGCGCCTGTTTCCGGGCCCCGCGATCCGCCGCGCGGACGGTCTCGACATCACGAACCGGCTCGGACACATGCCGATCCAGCACCGACTCGATGACGTCGCTGATCCGCCCGAACGGCAACGCGCCGGCGAGGAACGCGGCCACCGCTTCCTCATTGGCTGCATTGAAGACGGCCGGGGAGGTCCCGCCGGCGCGCCCGGCCGCAACGCCCAGCGGGAATGCGCGAAAGACGTCGGACCGGACCGGCTCGAAGGTGAGGTGGCCGGCCGCGACCGGATCGAAGCGCCGTGTCCCCGAATCGGGCAGCCGGTCGGGATGGGTGAGCGCGTAGAGAATCGGCAACTCCATCGTCGGGAAGCCCACCTGTGCCATGACGCTGCCGTCGCAGAACTCCGCGAAGGCGTGGACGATGCTCTGGGGATGAACCACGACATCGACCTGGTCGTACGCCAGCCCGAACAGGAAATGCGCCTCAATCACCTCAAGCGCCTTGTTGGCGAGCGTGGCGCTGTCCACGGTGATCTTGTTGCCCATGCGCCAGGTCGGGTGATTGAGCGCCTGCTCCACCGTGGCCTGGGCCACCTGCGCCGCATCCCAGCCCCGGAAGGGGCCGCCCGATGCCGTGAGGATGAGGCGTGCCAGCCGGCTGCTGTGCCCGGCGACGCACTGCAGCACGGCACTGTGTTCCGAATCGACCGGCACCACCTCGCCACCGCCCTGCCGGGCGGCTTCGGCCACGAGGTCGCCAGCCATGACCAGCGACTCCTTGTTGGCCAGCGCCACCCGCTTGCCCGCGCGCAGTGCCGCGAGTGTCGCATCCAGTCCCGCGGCGCCCACCAGCGCATTGATCACGATGTCCACGTCCGGATGCAGGGCGGCCTCGAGCAGCACCTCGACGCCCGACCGGAGGCCGTCACCCCGGGCACCCTCGACGATCCCCGCAAAGTCCGGCCGCCAGCTGGCCACCTGCGCCAGTAACCGCTCCCGCTGGCGGCCGGCGGTGAGCGCCACCACGCGGAAGTGCTCCCGCTGGCGATCGAGCACACGCAGCGCGCTCTCGCCGATCGAGCCGGTAGAGCCCAGTACCGCGACGCCGCGCGTCCGGCCGTTCGCGCCGTGGCCCATCAGGGTATGCCGAACAGGGTGTAGCAGAAGGCCGCCAGCGGGAGGGCGAAGTACAGCGAGTCGAAGCGGTCGAGCACACCGCCGTGCCCGGGGATCAGCCGACTCGAGTCCTTCACGCCCGCTTCCCGCTTGAACAGCGACTCGGCGAGGTCGCCCAGCTGGCCGAGCACCGAGATCAGTGCGGCGATGACGAGGAGTGCCACGACGCTCGCGCCGATGCCGACACGGGGAAAGACCAGCCATGCGAAGATGGGCGCCACCAGCAGTCCGCCCAGGACGCCGACCAGCGAGCCCGAACGGGTCTTCCCGGGGCTGATCATAGGCGCCAGCCTGGCCCCGCCGATGGCGCGCCCGCCCGACATCGCGGCGCTGTCGCACACCCATATCACCACCATCGGGAAGAACACGAGCCAGGTCCCGGCCCACGACCGCGCCCCGAACACCCCGTGCCTGATGCCGATGAGGAACGCCGGCAACGCGCCCGCGTACAGGACACCAAAGGCGGTCACGGCGACCGTCTCCAGCGGTCGCGCGGTCGGCGCACGCCGAGCCAGCGCCCACACCAGGAGTGCCAGGATCCACAGCGCGCCGAGATACGGCCACCACGCGATGAACGCGGCGATGGAGGAAACGCCCGCGAGGGGACCGCGAGGACTCGCCAGCAGCGTCAGGGGCCCGAGCAGGGCGGCCGTCGCGATGCCAAACCGGCGCGCCGCATCGACGCCCTGCCGCAGCGCCAGGTCGTAGAACTCGCGGGTGCCCAGCGCACTGACTGCCGCCACCGTCAGGGCGAGCGGCCATCCCCCGAACCACACGATGCCGAGTGCAAGCGGAATAGCAACGGCGGCGAACGCCACCCGCCGCACCATGTTGGAATCCATCAGACCGGGACGCGGCCGAAGCGGCGATCGCGCCGTTGGAAGTCGAGGATTGCTTCGAAGAAGTGCTGGCGGGTAAAGTCGGGCCACAGGACCGGCGAGACGTGGAACTCGGCGTAGGCGAGCTGCCAGAGGAGGAAGTTCGAGATGCGCTGCTCGCCGGACGTGCGGATGAGGAGGTCGGGATCGGGCCATTCGGCGGTATAAAGCCGTCCGGCGAGCGCTTCCTCATCCACCTGGTCGGCCGTGATCCGGCCGGCAACGGCGTCCTCGGCGAGCAGCCGCGCCGCGCGCGTGATCTCGGCCCGCGACCCGTACGACACGCAGATATTGAGCGCCAGGGCGTCACCGCCGGCCGTGGTGGCCACGATCCGGTCGACCGCCTCGCGCGCCGACGGCACCAGCCGGTCGAGCTCGCCCAGGAAGCGGACCGCGACGCGACGCGCCCGCAGGTCGGACATTTCCTTCTGGATGTACTCCTCCAGCAGGTTCATGAGCGCCGCGATCTCATCCGCCGGGCGCTGCCAGTTTTCCTGGCTGAAGGCGAACAGCGTCAACACCTCGACGCCCGTTGCCAGGCATGCCTCCACCGCCTCGCGCACCGCCGCCATCCCTGCCGCGTGACCGAGGGGGCGCGGCAGCGAGCGGCCCTGCGCCCATCGCCCATTGCCGTCCATGATGACGGCGACGTGCGCCGGGATCGCTCCATTCAGGCGAATGCGCTGCAGGAGCGCGTCATCGCTCATGTTACACTTCCATGATCTCCGCTTCCTTCGACTTGATGATCTCGTCGATCTGGCGGATGTGCTCGTCGGTGAGCTTCTGGACTTCCTTCTCGGCTCGCGTCTTGTCGTCTTCCGACGTGTGCTCGAGCTTCTTGATCTTCGACAGCGTGTCCGTCCGGCCATGCCGCACCGCGACGCGCCCTTCCTCGGCCAGCTTATGGACGATCTTGACCAAGTCCCGGCGGCGCTCTTCGGAGAGCGGCGGCAGGGGGATGCGGATCAGATTGCCCTGGGTGGAGGGATTGAGGCCCAGGTCGCCCTCGCGGATGGCCCGGTCGATCGCCTGGGTCAGGCCCTTGTCGAACGGCTGCACCGTGAGGAGCCGCGGCTCGGGTGCCGCAACCATGGCCACCTGGTTGAGCGGCACCTGCGACCCATAGGCCTCGACCCGGACCAGGTCGAGCAGGCTGGTGCTCGCCTTGCCGCTCCGGATGGTGCTCAGCTCACGGCGCGTGGCGTCGACCGCCTTCTGCATCAGCTCACGCCCGTGCTTCGCAATCTCGGGTATGGACTTCATTGGACGATGGTTCCCTCGGTGTCGCCGCGGATGACGCGGGCCAGGGCGCCCGGCCGGTTGATGTTGAAGACGATGATGGGCAGCTGGTTGGCCTTGCACAAGCCGAACGCATTGGCGTCCATGACCGCGTAATTCTTGACGATGGCTTCCTGGAACGACAGGCGAGGGATGAACTCGGCCTTGGCGTCCTTCTTCGGGTCGGCGGTGTAGATGCCGTCGACATTCGTGCCCTTGAGCACCACTTCGGCTTCCATCTCCAGGGCGCGAAGCACGCCGGCGGTGTCGGTCGAGAAGAACGGATTGCCGGTGCCCGCGGCGAAGATGACGATCCGCCCCTTCTCCAGGTGCCGCATGGCGCGGCGGCGGATGTACGGCTCCGCCACCGACTCCATCCGGATTGCGGTCATCACGCGGGTCTGCATGCCAAACTGCTCGAGCACGCCCTGCAGGGCCAGCGCGTTGATGACCGTGCCCAGCATCCCCATGTAGTCGGCCGACACGCGGTCGAGGCCCTCACGGCTGGCGCTCGCACCACGAATGATGTTGCCACCGCCGATGACCAGCGACAGCCGGGCCCCGAGCGCGTGCACCTGCCGGATCTCCTCGGCCAGGCTCTCCAGTACCTGGGAGTCGAGGCCGAAGCCGCGCTCCCCAGCGAGTGCTTCGCCGGAGAGCTTGAGGAGCGCGCTAGAGTACTTCAGCGCCATCAGGCCTCTCCGACCTTGAACCGCGCGAACCGGACCACCCGGGCGCCGGACACGGCGGCCACGAGCTGACCGACGGTCTTCGAGTCATCCTTGATGAACAGCTGCTCGAGCAGGGCTCGCTCGCTGGCGAACTTCTTGAGCTTTCCCTCGACGATCTTGGCCCGGATGTTCTCCGGCTTGCCCTCCGCCGCGACCTGCTCCTCGGCAATGCGGCGCTCGCGTTCGATCAACGCCGCGTCGATGTCGCCGGCCGCCACCGCAAGCGGATCGGCGGAGGCGATATGCAGGGCGAGGTCCTTCGCGAGTGCCCTGGCGGCCTCTCCGGTGGCGCCTATGATCTCGACCAGCGTGCCGACCTGCTCGTTGTGGTGCAGGTAGTGACCGACCACCCCGTTGGCCGGCGCGAAGCGCGCGATCCGGCGCAACTGCACCGCCTCGCCGGTCTTGGCGCTCGTGGCCTTCACCACCTCGTCCACCGTCGACCCCGCGTACGCGGTGGAAAGGAACGTGCCGTCGGTCCCGACCTCGGTGATCCCGACCGGCGCCGACTTGGCGACGAAGGCGGTCAGGCCCTTGAGCACGGCGTGATACTCGTCCGTCCGCGCCACGAAGTCCGTCTCGCAGTCGAGCTCAATCATGCCCGCCGCGGTGCCACCGCCCAGCAGCTCGATGCCGATCAGGCCCTGGGAGGCGCTCCGGCCGGCGCGCTTCTCGGCCTTGGCGATGCCCCGGGCGCGCAGCAGCTCTCCGGCCTTCGCCATGTCGCCGCCCGCTTCCTCGAGCGCCTTCTTGCAGTCGCCGATCCCCGCCCCGGTGCGCGCACGGAGCTCGCTGATGTCCTTCGTCGCAATCGTCATTCCCGTCATTTTCCCAGTTCCCGGTTGTGTATGCGAAAGCCGCCGTTCCGCGCCCGCACGGGCCCGAAGCGGCGGCTCAAGTCTCGAAGTGCCCGGCCTCGCTTACGCGCCCGGCTCGCCCGCAACCACCTCGGCCGCCTCGGCCGCCTCGGGCGTGCCGTCGGTCTTGAGCCGTGCCGCAATCGCCTCCGGCTTCGGCCGGCGCTTGCGGCGCGGCCGGCGACGGCGACGCTCGGCGTCGGTGTCGCCCTCACCACCGGTTTCGCTGCTGTACGTCTCGGCCTCGGGATCCTCACCGGCTTCACGCGTCGGCGCGCTCGCGCGGGCCTCGCGGATCTCGTCACACAGCGCCTGGGTGATCAGGCCGACCGACCGGATGGCGTCGTCGTTGCCCGGCACCGGCACCGTGATGACATCGGGATCGGCGTTGGTGTCCACAATGGCCACCACCGGAATCCCGAGCTTGTTCGCCTCGCTCACCGCGATGCGCTCTTTCTTCGCGTCCACCACGAAGAGGGCGCCCGGGAGGCGGCTCATGTGCTTGATGCCCTCGAGGTTGCGCGACAGCTTCACGCGCTCACGCTCGAAGAGCAGCTTTTCCTTCTTGGTGTAGTTCTCGAAATCGCCATCCGACGCGCCCTGCTCCAGCTCGCGCAACCGGCGGATCTGCTTCTTGATCGTCGCGAAGTTGGTGAGCGTGCCGCCAAGCCAGCGCTCGGTAACATAGAACGCGCCGCAGTTGGCGGCATCCATCTGCAGGACGCCCTTCAGCTGCTTCTTCGTGCACACGAAGAGCACGTTCTCACCCTTCTGCACCACGGCACGAAGGAGCTCCTTCGCCTTGATAATCTGGCGGAGCGTCTTCTGGAGGTCGATGATGTAGATGCCGGAACGTTCAGCGAAGATGAACCGACGCATCTTCGGGTTCCAGCGGCGGGTCTGGTGCCCGAAATGGACACCGGCTTCGAGCAGGTCCTGGAGCTGAGGCTGCGACATGCGGAGTGGTGCGTCCTTCCTTCGTTGGGGTTGATCGTCCATCGCGTTCATCGGCGGCTGGATCCCTCGCCCTGGCGGCCTCGCGGGCCGCAACTCGAGCTCAGGACACCCCGGCCGGCCTCCGGCGATGTGCGTGATGGCGGAACATTTGTTCCGCCGTGCTGCGTGTTCGAGACTACCGCTTCGAGAACTGGAACCGCTTCCGGGCGCCGGCACGGCCGGGCTTCTTGCGCTCCACGGCCCGCGGATCGCGCGTCATCAGGCCCGCGGCCCGTAGCTTCGTGCGGTGCTGGCCGTCCGCCTCCACCAGGGCCCGCGCGATGGCGTGGCGCAGCGCGCCCGCCTGACCAGTCATGCCGCCACCATTCACGAGGGCCCGCACGTCGAACGCGCCGAGCGTATCCGTCGTGGTGAACGATTGCTGGATGTGCTGCACCAGCGACGGACGCGGGAAGTAGTCACCCAGCGTGCGGCCGTTCACGTCCCACTTGCCGGTGCCCGGCGTGAGATAGACGCGGGCCACGCTGGTCTTGCGTCGGCCGACAGCCTGCCAGCGGAACTGATCGGGCGTCGCGCTCATGCAGTCACCTTCTTGTACGGCGTCATGGGGTAGGGCTTCGGCAGCTGGGCCGCATGCGGATGCTCGGCGCCGGCGTAGACCTTGAGCTTGCCCCGCAGGTGCTGCTTCGCGAGGGAGTTCTTGGGCAGCATGCCGAACACGGCCTTCTCGATAACGCGATCGGGATGGCTGTCCATCATGTCACGCGCCTTGGTGTGGCTCTCGTGGCCCATGTAGCCAGTGTGCTTGAAGTACGTCTTCTGGGTCAGCTTGCGACCGGTGAACTTCACCTTGGACGCGTTGAGCACGATGACGAAATCGCCACCGTCCATGTGCGGGGTGAACGTCGGCTTGTGCTTGCCGCGAATCAACTGCGCCACGGCGCTGGCCAGCCGACCGAGGGGAACCCCCGCGGCGTCGACCACGTGCCAGTCGTGCGAGATGTCGTTCGGCGTGGCGGAAAAGGTCTTCATGTCCACTAAACTGTTGAGAGTCCGGTAATCGAGCCAAATCAAGACAGACTCGGAAGATACCTCGCACTTGGAGCTCGGGTCAAGCCCCGGGCAGCGGGCTCATTTGCAGCAGGACCTGGCCCTTTACGACCGCCTGTCCGACGTGAACCGGAACGGCGGTCACCTTGCCAGGTGCGGTGGCCTTGATCTCGTTCTCCATCTTCATCGCCTCGAGCACAAGCACCCCCTGGCCCGGCGTGACCGGGTCCCCCACCGTCACCAGGATGCGCAACACCAGGCCCGGCATCGGCGCCTTGATGGCGCCCCCTTGGGACGGCGGCTCCGACTGCCGGACCAGGCTCTGGATGTGCCGGGCGCGTTCGTCGAGCACCGCCGCGTCGCGGCGCTCGCCCCAGGCCGTGACCGACCAGCGGCCGGGACCCAGGCGCTCAAGCGGCACGAGCAGCGGCCGGCCGTCGATCATGACCTGGTGCAGCGGCGTTCCCGGAATGGTCGACTGGTGTACCACGACGGTCCGTCCGTCGACCGTGACCCGTTCACCATCGATGACGACCTCCACCTCGCGGTCGCCCAGCGTCACGAAGTACTTCATCCGCGCTCCAATACCACGACGGTTTCCACGTGTGCCGTCTGGGGAAAGAGGTCGAAGGCCCACAGCGCCGTCAGGCGCCACGCATCGCCAAGACCGCGGAGATCGCGGGCGAGCGTGGCTGGATCGCAGGAGACGTACGCGAGGCGCCGGGCCGGCGAGGCGCTGATGGCCTCTACCGCGCGCGCATGCATCCCCGCGCGCGGCGGGTTCGTGATCACGAAATCGGGCGGACGCAGGGTTTCGATGACGTCCTCCACCCGGCCCGCATGCGCCACCAGCTGAACTGCCTCGCCCAGCCGCGACGTGGCCAGCCGCACCGCCCGGGCATCCGACTCGATGCTCTCGATCCGCGCCCCGCGCTCCACCAGCATGCGGCTCGTTTCGCCGATGCCGGCATACAGGTCCCATCCAGCCTGGCCGTTCACGTCGCCGAGGGCGGCAACGGCCCAGGCGCGGACCCGGTCGCCCATCTGTGGATTCACCTGCTCGAACACCGTCGCCGGAAAGGCGACGCTTTCTCCCACCACCCGGGCGGCGCCCTCCGGGGGCTGCCACCAGACGGCCACATCCGGTAGCCGCGCCCGCAGCGCATCGACCAGGCGATTGGCATCAGGCCACGCCCCATCAATGCCGCGGACCAGCACATGACGCCCACCGCCACGCTCGAGCCTGAGCGTCAGCGATTTGAACCGTGCCGGCAGCAAGCGGCGCAGCAGGCGCAGGACACTCCACAGTTCCTGCACCGCCGGGACGGCCAGCAGGCAGGTCTCAA
>Ga0315297_10000630_pt1 | contig 20667 bp, 28 predicted proteins | sample YL17G15_0_MG_FD_203628 | JGI IMG/M metagenome (GOLD analysis project Ga0315297, IMG submission 203628) | Sediment microbial communities from Yellowstone Lake, YNP, Wyoming, USA - YL17G15_0 | ecosystem: Environmental > Aquatic > Freshwater > Lake > Sediment | place: USA: Wyoming | collected... | reverse complement strand
CAGGCTCTACCTGGATCAGATGTTCCAGACGAGTGTCGCACGCGTGTTACGCCAGACGGGCTATGATGTCATCCGTGCATCGGAAGTTGGTCAGTCGCGTGCAGATGATCGCCAAATATTAAAAAAAGCAATCAATGATAATCGCATACTGGTTACTCTTGACGAGCATTTTGGAGATTGGGTTGTGCTTCCCCTGCATAGGCACCCCGGAGTAATTCGTGTCAAAGCGAATCCGGCAACAGCCGACAACATTCTGGCAATTCTTTTACCTTTTTTACAGAGACTTTCTCCCGATAAAATCAGGAACCATCTCGTTATTCTTTCCTCAAATTGTGAAAAGTGGGTATGTACGGAATGAGAGCTTTGAATTACTCCTGAAATTCGGCAAATCGTCATTCCTGCGAAAGCAGGAATCCAGTCTTTTCAAGACCTTCTGGATTCCCGCCTACGCGGGAATGACAAAGTGGGGGTATTTTTCAAAGCTCTCGGAATAGGGAAAACTGGGGGTCAGGTCTTGCCTTAACAGTTATTCTGCTAATAAGACAGACATGGCCAGACCGTTGCGCATAGAATTCCCCTGTGCAGTGTATCACGTGACATCACGCGGTAACGCCCGGGAGCCCATATTTATTGATGATTCAGATAGAGAAGACTTCCTGTAGATCCTTGGTTCCGTCGTTCGACGCTACAGCCCGGACATCACTGCGCACTTGTCGTTCAAGGCCGCCATAGATCAATCCGGATCCCCAGAGCAGGTCGGGGATGACCTTCATGAAATGTTTCAATCCCTTGAAATAATCCGATGTGATGGTCCCGTAATCCACCACCAACATTTTATGATGATTGAATTTACTGTAGAAATTATTATTTTTTGCTTACAACAAGGTGAAAGCAAATCGGCGGCAAGCTCCCGTCTTTACAGGGTTTTATTAAATTAGGTGGTGGATTTTGGTCTCCCCAGCCTTGATTTCGATGGAGGAAAGGCTGTAATAGCGGATTGCCTGCCGGTTATCCGGTAGGCCAGGTTGAAGTCAGAAATCCCCTGAGATTTGTGGACATCATGGCTTCATTTTCCACGGGATTGACGGTTCTGGAAATGAGGACCTGTTTTTCGGCCCCGATCATTTCGGCCGCCTTCCGGAGCCTCTTCATATCATCCGTGCCGGGCGAAGAGGTCAGCTTGATCTCCACGGCATAGGTGATGCCGTGAGGCCGGAAGACGAGGTCCAGTTCATGACCATCCGTGGCCCGCAGGTAGTAGGGTCCGTCAAAAGGCAGGCCGCGCATATTCAGGAAAATCATGATCTGCTCGATGACCCAGCTCTCCCAGCTTTCGCCCACCCAGGGCTGAGCCAATAGATCATCCATGGTCGGTGAACCCAGCAGGCTGTGCAGGAGGCCGCTGTCCCGCCAGAAGACCTTGGGGCTCTTCACGACCCTTTTCCGGATATTGGCATGATAGGGCTGGAGCCTCCGGATCAGATAGGCCTCCTCCAGGTAATCCAGGTAACTGTTGACGGTGTGGTAGGAGACGCCAAGGCTCTTTCCGATCTGGCTGGCATTCCACGCCTGGCCATGACCGGCCGCGAGCATCCGGAAGAAACGTTTGATCATGGTCGGACGGGCCGGCATTCCCCAGACAGGCAGGTCGCGAAGGGCCAGTATTTCAAGATAATTCTGCTGCTATACGGGAAACTGTCCCGCCTGAAGGATCCCCCCATCAGGATAGCCTCCTTTGAGCCAAAGCATATCATCCTGTTCGGGAGGAATCTCCTGAAGAGAGAAGGGATTCAACTCGCAGAGGGCGACCCGTCCCGTCAGAAATTCGGAGACGGCTTTCATCAGACCGGGCGAAACGGAGCCAAGGATCATGAATCGTCCGTTGCGCTGCCGGTCCTCATCGATGGCGCTCCGGAGCCGGGGAAAGAGGCCGGGATCGTTCTGCGCCTCGTCCAGGACCACCACCCCTTTCGACCGGGTCAGGTCGCGCCACTGAATATCCAGGCGCAAACGGTCTTCGGTCTGTTCCAGGTCGTAATAGACGTTCGAAAAGGTTCTGGCCAGCGTGGTTTTTCCCACCTGCCGTGCGCCAAGAAGGACGACGGCCGGAAATGAACGGAGCCGGTCGGTAATCTGTGTTCGGAGCGCCCTGTCGATCATGATATTGCATTATAGAAATCAATTTCTAATTTGCAAGATATTTTTCACAGGATATTTCCCTTTTTGATCAAACAGCCAGAACGGATTCTTCATATTGGATAACGGAAGCATCAACCGTGAGCAACAGCATCCCTTCCGTGCGGGCTTGGGCCAGCAGCAAACGGTCGAAAGGGTCTTTATGAAGCAAAGGCAACGTCTCGACCGTCAAGGCATGCTCCGTGGTTACAGGCAGCTCGATGTATCCATGCATGATGAGCATATTTCTCAAGCGGCGCGGATCCACCTTGAAATCCTCCCGTACCAGTCCCCGCTTGATCACAATCTCCCAGATACTGGCCGCACTGAAAAACAAAACGTTCTCGGGCGTCGTCAAAAGGGTACGGGCTGATTCGGAGAGCTTTTCCGGCTGCCCTGCAGCCCACAGGACAATGTGCGTATCCAGCAGCAGCTTCACGAGGACTTTCCTTCAAAAAGTCGGATCATCTCCGTTGCCGCAAGAGAATCAAAATCGTCCGGCACCGAAATCTCACCCGACATGAACCCCAGCTTTTCAGCCTCTTTCAATTCCCCTTCGGATAGCGGCAAAACCTTGACCATCGGCTTTCCTGCCTTGGCAATGATAAAAACATTTCCTTTTGCGGCCTCATCAACCAGGCGTGAAAGGTGCGTCTTCGCTTCGTGGATATTGACGGTTTGCATGGAACACCTCATCGGACTTGGTTTAGTGAGCTTAGTTTACGTGCATGATCAGGGCTTGTCAAGAAAAATGCTAACAGCAAAAAGGCAATAAGGCAGATCCTGGAATGAATGCAAAATCCCCTGATCCTTTATTGTGGTGATTACCGGGAAAGTAAATATATTTTTCAATCCTTTCGGGGGGCCGAAATCAACTGCCGATTCCGCTGATGCGGGATAGCGCTGTCGTATAACTATCTGAACAAATCTGCGTGCGTCCCCGTTCGTTCAAAGATGATCCGGCTTTCATCGAATCGGTATATTAAAAGCCAGTCCGATTTAATGTGACATTCACGCCGATCATTGAAATTGCCGATCAAGATATGATCGCGGCATTTTCGATCGAGAGGTTTGCCTGCAATAAGGTCACGCATGACATTTTTAATATTCTCGGATTCACAGCCACGAGCCAGCATACGTTTCATATCTTTCTTGAATCGTGTCGTAAAGACCGGGGTAAGCATCAAACCCCCAATTTCCTGAACATATCCTCCGGGTCTTTGCATTCCACAAGCCCTCTGCCCGCGTCGCTGTCTCTGAATACTTTATGAGTTTCCTCATTGGGAATTTTTACCTGAAAAGGCAGCCCCTTTCTCAGTTTCACCTGACGAAAAAAGATATTGATCGCCTCCGTAGTGGATAGTCCAAGGGTTTTAAAAATTCCCTCTACTTCGGTTTTCAGTTCTCTTTCTGTTCGTGCGCTGATCATTGTCGTTCTGGCCATGTCCTCACCCTCCAATCCCTTTCTTTCATATTGTATGACTATTGAGATACAATTTCAAGAAATTTTGAAAAAGAAATGGAAAACATCATAGAGGAATCATGAATATTTTTCAACATCCTTTCGAGCGACCAACATGGGGACAGTAATCGCCGAGGTGGCTGGGGAAGGGGGGGATAATCGGGAGCTGTCCCCCATTCCCCCCCTTTTCTATTTCAAGACGGCGGGGGTGATGATGGGGATGTCCCGGAAACTGCATAGATCAAGCAGATCTCGGTCGCCGCTGACGATGTAGTCGGCGCCGGCGGTTACGGCACAGGAGAGGAAGGGATCATCCGCAGGGTCCCTGCACACCCCGCGGATCTCTTCTACGATATCGACAATCTCGCAATAAGGCAGCACCTCGTCTTCGATGAGAACCTGGATTTCCTGAACAGTCAAAGAAAATTTCGGATAGGCGAGGACTTTTCTGAACTCGTTAAAGGTGTCCCGTGAAAAAACCGGCACAACCGCGCCGGCCTTCCAAGCCGCAACGATCCACCCCAACCCACCGGGAAAAAGCAGTCCGGAAACAAGGACATTCGTATCCAGGACAACCCGGATCACGTTTCGTTTCTTCTTGCCCACCGGACGGCCTCCGTAACATCGGCAGGTGTAATCCCGAGTTTCTCCATCTTCTTTCGGATTCCCTCCAGATTGGCGTCCATGGGCTGCATCCGGACAGGCGCTAGGACGATTCGTCCGTCCCGTACATCGGCGTCGAAATATTCGATACCTTTGAATTCTTTAATAATATCCCGTGGCAGCGTAAGTTGGTTTTTACTGGTGAGCTTGGCAAGCATTTCCTTACCTCCTTTTGGTAAGGATACATTACATCCAGGACATCTGTCAAGGGGGGAAAATAGGTATCTGCCCCATTGTCCTGTCCCACGCCCTCTCAGAAAAAATGAGGATAATCCGGCCAGTTCAAATCGTAGCTTGCGCTCCGCCCCTTGCCGGGATTTTGTTTCAGAATCCCGAGTGCGAGAAGCTGCTCCATCTCCCTGAAGGCCGTGGCCCGGCTGACGTCGGCAAGCGAAACGTATTTTCGGGTCGTCAGACCGCCCTTGAACCCCCTTTTTCCCGCGTCCAGCATCCGGTTGATCACCTTGTACTGCCGTTCCGAAAGGGAATCCTGGGCATGGGCTGTCCAGAACGCGGCTTTATCGAGGACGGTTTTCAGCAGGTCTTCCGATCGATGGACGGCCCGGCAAAAACAGCCCAGAAACCAGTCGAGCCACTCCGTGATGTCCCCGTCGCCCTTCTGGCAGCGTTCGAGAACATGGTAATAGGCATCCCGTTCCGCCATGATCTGCGAGGAAAGGCTGTAATGGCGGATCGACTGCCGGTCGTCCTGGGAGAGGGCCATATCGGTCAAAGCTCGGGCGATTCGGCCATTGCCGTCTTCAAAGGGATGGATGGTCACGAACCAGAATTGCGCGATCGCCGATCGGAGCAATCCTTCCAGATGATCCCGGCTTTCGTTCCACCACTCGAGGAAATGATCGATCTCGGTGGGTATGCGGTCGGCGGAAGGCGCCTCGAAGTGAATGATTTCGTGGCCGACGGGGCCGGATATAACCCGCATGGGTTGGGTTCCCCGCCATTTTCCCGCCCTGATCTTGTACATTCCCGAATATCCTGTCGGAAACAGGGAGGCGTGCCAGCCGAAGAGCCGTTTCTCCGTAAGGGGCGCATCATGGCGTTTCGTCGCGTCCAAAAGCACGGAGACGAGGCCGTCGATCCTGCGGTCCACGGCAAGTCCAGCCGAGGGAAGTCCAAGTTTTCTGGCCACCGAGGATCTGACGGTCTTGATATCGAGGCTCTCCCCTTCAATCGCGGCGGTCATCAGGGTTTCCTCGGTCAGAATTTCCACCTGGGCCTGGCTTTCAAGGGTCAACCCAAGACCGGTCGCCTTGCCCAGGAGTTTCCCCTGCTGCAGACGGCATTCTCCCAAGGAGCGGAGAATATTCTCGTTTCTCCACCGGAAGCATGTCCACTCGGGACGATCCCAAAGGTATTGAGTCATTTGCACCCTTTATCGCTTCATATCGTGAAGCGATTATATGGGCTATTCGCTTCATGTCAAGAAAATAAATAGGACAGCTCCCGATTATTTATTTTCCCAATTGACATCTGATGTGGCATTGTATATACTGCAAGTACATACAATAGGAGGTGCATGAGTCATGAAAGCAGCGAAAGTCTTCAAATCTGGAAATTCACAGGCGGTCAGGCTGCCTAAAGAATTTCAACTTGACGTAAAAGAGGTGGGGATATTCCGGCAAGGTGGTGATTTGATTTTGAGACCCATGAAAAAAACCTGGCAGGACTATTTTTGTCACGGCACTAAATTCACAGCAGATTATCCAGACCAGATTGATAACATGCCGGCGGAGGAAAGGGGCCGTTTGTGATTCGCTACATGCTGAATACGAATACCTGTATCGCGATAATCAAACGCCGACTGGATACTATTCAGGCCAGATTGACCGCTCTTTCCGTGGAGGAAGTGGGCATATCCGGTATTGTAGCCGCTGAACTCTGGTATGGCGTTGCCTTTTCACAGAAGAAAAAACAGAACGAGACGGCGCTGAAAGATTTCCTGGATTATGTGACGGTGCTGGATTGGCCCTTTGAGGCAGGCGAGATTTACGGACGGATTCGTGCGGATCTCAAGGGGAAAGGGACCCCCATAGGCGCCATGGACCTTCTTATTGCCGCACATGCTTTATTCCTTGATGCCGTACTCGTGACGGGCAATGAGAGAGAGTTCCAGCGTGTGTCTGATTTGAAAATAGAGAATTGGGTGTTCTGAAAAAGGGGGGGCAGCTCCCGATTTCCACTTACCGTTTCCCCGATATTTCAGGAGAGGGTGAAAAATTTATGAACAATTTAGCGGAAGCAGGTTTTTTCGAACAGAAAAACGGGATAGAATTCGAGTCTTTTGCAGCGATGGTTCATAGAGAAAAAGGCCAAGAAGACTTCGAAAAAGAGGATGATCTCGATGATCGGTATGACCGAACATAAGCCTCAGGAAATCAAACTGGCAGCACTGACCGATCTTCTCAGTGAAATCGCCGGGAGAGATATTCTCGCCCATACAAGGCATTACGGCCGTGACGCAGAGACACGCATCGCAAGCGCGGCGGTAATCTTTGGCCGGATCAGGGAGCTGCTGGGACGCTGTGAAAGCCGCCGTGAGGACAACCGGCAGGTCTGGCCGCCGATGTGGTTGGCGGTAAGACGCGAAGACCGTTCAGAGTTAGCGGCGCTCTACCCGGACAGCACGGAAGAGGAAATCGAAGACTTGGTCGCCATTTATTTCCCCAACGAAGAGGCCTGGGTGCGCCTGGAATTTACCGCAGATGAGGCCGGGCGGCTGGAACTGCACGTGGCGCCCCTGTCGTTTCATGTCACAGTGGCCTGCAATGACGGTTTGGTATCCGTGAGAGACGGAGTAAGCGATCAAATCACGACCCCCTTCAACCTTTTTGCCGGCTGGCTTTTTCATCAGATCTCCAGGGAAATCAGCGCCGCTCTCGCAGATCCGGAACGATACGGTCAGTCCCTGACAAAGCGCATCCCGCTGACGGAACGTTTTGCAAGGGTGCAACGGAAGCAGCTCTGGGAGGTGTTGCCTGAACTGAAACATTACATCGTTGACGAGATGACCCCGTCAGAACGGCGGGAATTCCAAGACATCGCTTGTCACCTCAAGGGGGAAGCGGTCAGTTCCAAACCGCCAATATCGGGATTCAGCGCCGCCGACTATTTCCGTTGCTGTGCGCTATGTTTTGATGCGGCCGGCTTGGGCGATGATGACCGGGGACTATCTGCACGAGATCGCTACCGTAAGCACGCCGACGGCCGGCACGGGGGGCTCTTGAATCTTCCCGAAGAATCATCTGACGCCTTTTTGAAATGGCTTGCCTCCCCCGAGTGGCAGGGAACACACCCCTGGGAGGTTCGCCGCGGTGGAAACACCACGCATATCTCCCTGGGCGCATTTGCGGAAGGCGGCGGCGTTCGCCTGGCGCTGGCGGGCTCAGCCACCACCCGCGCTGCGGAAACGATGAAGATGGCCCTGGCCCTGTGGCGAGCCGGCATTCAGTTTATCCTCCACGATGCGGATTTACATCTGTTCCGGGCGAAGGGCGAAGATTGGATCGGACTCTATCCAGACAGCTATGGATTGAGCGGCAGGTACTTTTTCCCGACGGATGTTGTCGTTACCGACTTTTATCCGTGGAGCGAGTACGCCTGCTTTCCTCAATTCCAAACAATGGTGGAGCCACTGCCGCTGGATATTTTAGGAAAAATTGGGACAGCGCCCAATTGATGCGGGTGCTTGACGACCAGACCGGGAAGATCGTCAATTATTCGGAGCTGGCTGCGACCCTGGGGATTTCACAGCCGACCGTAAAGAACTATTGCTGGTATGCGGAAGAGACCTATATCCTCAAGAGGATCACTCCCTTTTTCCGCAATATCCGCAGCGAGATCAGCAAATCGCTCTCGGTCTATTTCTCCGATATCGAGTTTAAGAATTATGCCCTGGGTGTCTTTGGCAACTTGCGGCGTCCCGATGACCTTGGTTTTTCCTTCCAGAACCTGGTTTACCTGATCCTGCGTGAGAAAGTCCGCTGGACCGGCGCCCAGATCCATTTCTGGCGGACCACGTCAAAGGCCGAGATTGACTTTGTGATCGATACGGGCAGAGACGTCGTTCCCGTTGAGGTCAAGTACAAGGAATTGGAAACTCCAATTTGAGGCGCAATATGGAAACGATTCCCCGATTTTTTCACCCTCCAGCAGAAAGCTTCTTCCTCTTCGGCCCCAGAGGAACGGGGAAAACAACCCTCATGAAGGAGCGTTTTCCGGACGCCTACCATGTCGATCTGCTTGATCCCGCGATAGGAGAGCGCATTTTACGTTACGTAAAGAATCTTCCCGGCTTACTGAGCCAATAATCGCGGAAGGTGGTGACCCGCTCCTGCTGTTCCTGCGCAAAGAGGAACGGTTCCACATCCCGGGCGAGCAAATTCAGGTCGAGTTCTCCGATCCTCCCGTCAAAGCGGCGGAGAAATTCGGCCCGATCCAGTCCAAGAGTCTTTTCGATATACGCAAAATCGGGGCCGGCAAATCCCATCAGGAAAGAGACATCGTAGATATCTCGCCCTTTTTCCCGCTTTCGATCCAGGATGGTCATCATCTTCTGGGCCAGGAGTATACCGGCCGGCGCCGCCAGGATCTGCCTGTAAACGGTGAATTTGTTCAGGAAGACCTTCCCCGGATCGTATAGCTTCTCCTTCTTCTCACTGTCTATGCGGATGAGTATCTTCCGTCCGGCGTCCGGGGTCAGCCCCGCTTGATGAAGGATCTCCGGGAAGCGGATATAGCAATACCAAGCCCCCTTTTCGACGATCCGGTATTCGACCAGAAAGCCCTTGTATTCCATATCCCGGCAGGCCGTTTTCAACAACTCCTCGAATTTCGCGAAAGACAGGCCGAAGTTGTCGAAATCCAGATCCTCGGAAAAACGATGACTGTCGTGCAGGATTCTGATCGCGGCGCCGCCGATGAAACTCAGCGCGAAGGCGGTGGAATTCTTGAACAGAGAATCGAGCAATTCATACTGGAGATACTCCACCAGCATACCGCGGGGATTTCTATGCCGCAGCGGGAGCGGGAAATGGCCGGAAATCTGTTCTACGGTAAGCATCGCTTTGCCCATCTTTCCATCTTCTTCACGCCAAACGCCTTTAAATATCTCATGAATTTCTCCTTATCGAGGGTCTTTTCCATCTGCTCTTCGTTCAGGCGGATATTCTCGAAATCGGTCTCGTTGTTGATGCGGGCCAGGTTGAGGTAGAAATAGTCCAGCAGGGCCTTTTCCGGTTCGGCCAGGTGGTACGGGCCGTGATCCGTCTTCATCTCGACGTATCCCCAGAATAGTTCGCTCTTCATGTGCCGGTAAATGAAGCGGCCGTAGGCATTCTCGAAGGTTCGTGTGATCCTGGCGGTGATGCTGGTATAGGCATACACGATCTCCGGGATGAAGCCGTACCAGGCCAGGGCGCTTTCCAGGCTCAGATAACTGGGCTGACAGAGCAGAAAGGCGATGACCTCACCCCGGAGCTTCTCTTTTTCCCGACTGAAGGCGTAGAGGCCGTTTTTCAAGCGTATCAGATACCCCTTTTTCACCCAGAGGCTGAGCTGGTAGTCGAGGACGTTATGCCCCGACAACGCAAGGTCATTCCGCGAGAATATGGGGCTCTTGATGGCGGAAGCCAGATCATTATATTTCATGAACTGATCATTAATAATAAATTATTGAAATGTCAAGACCGAAAAACAATCAAGGCTGCATTCAAAGGCTAACACCCTTTATTATCTTCACAACGTGCTATTCTAATTTCCCTATCATTTCCTGCAGCTTCTCGATCCCGCGATAAACGCGCATCTTGGCCGAGCTCAGCGAAATGCCGCAGACCCGGGCGATGTTTTCGAAAGGCTGGTCTTCATAGAAGCGGAGCACGACCGCGGCGCGCAGATCCACCGGCAACTTCAGCAGACACGCCTGCAGCATTCTCTGCCGCTCGTCCTCCAGGAGCATCCCTTCCGGATGATCCGCCACCTGGGCCTCGGCGTTTCCCCGCTCGGGGCCTTCCGCCCAATCTGCGTCGCGGGTTTCCGATCTCCGCTCCCTTTTCAGATGATTCCGGATCAGGTTGAGACCGATCGTGTAGAGCCAGACGAAGAAGCTCTTTTCCGGGTGCCAGCGCCACAGCCTTTCGTAGGCTCGGATGAAGGTTTCCTGGGCGAGGTCCTCCGCTTCCGGGAGGCTGCCGGTCATCCGGTAGGCCAGGTTGAAGATGGGGGTTTGATAGGCCTCGACGAGAAGGGCATAGACCTGGCGGTCCCCCCTGAGGACGGAAGCGATGATCTCCCTCTCGCGGTCATGCATGAATTATTATGGGGACACCTTACTGGTTTCCACTGTCTTTTTTGGGTCTCCCGCCTTTTTGCGGCACCAGGGTTCTGGATAAACGGCTTTCCAGCAGCGTGACAAAATTTTCGCCCCCGAGTGGCCGTCCGGTTCGCTCGTGCTGGCAAAGCTTCTTGTATTCCTCGTCGGAAACGCCGCCGGCAAGGAATTTCCCCCAGTCTTCAACTATCTCCAACAGGGGTTTCACCGTCACAAGCGCATCGTCTCTCCCCTCGATGTGCGCCGCAGCGCTGCTCCAAGGATATTCGACAGGGGCTGACGCCAGCCCTGCCTTGACCGGATTGAGCTCAATGTATCGGGCTGACGCAAGCAGATATCGCTCATCCATCACATAGGAGGCAAAGCGACCCTGCCATAAATGACCTTTCCAGTTCTCCCGGAAATTGACATGTCGCGTGTATCGCCGATGCGCCTCGCCAATCGCGCGGCAAAGACCCTCCGCGGACCCGGGAACGGCGATCAGGTGGACATGGTTCGGCATCATGCAGTATGCCCATATCTCCACGCCGCACCGATAACACCATTCCGATATAAGCCTTTGATAAACGCGATAATCTTCCTCGCAGAAAAACGTATCCTGTCTGCGATTGCCCCGCTGGATGATATGATGGGGATAATGCTCCGCGACCACGCGCGCTATACGTGCCATAGCCGATCTTTATGATTATTCTCGTCCCTTGTCAATCAATAACTGGTATGGTGTCCCCAGATTCTTCTTGACTTTGTGCAGAATTCTATTTAGGATGCACAAAAAACAAATATTTTGTGCATCATGGGTGAGAAATGTTAAGAGATATCATTCTCGTTCAAAAAAGAGAATTGGAATACCGCTTTCAGGAAACCTATGTCGAACGGAAGATATCGGTCCCCTGGAACCTCGGAGACGATTTGATCAAGATCATCTCCGGTCCACGGCGAGCGGGTAAATCGTTTTATGCAATTCACCTGCTTCAGCAGACCGGCGCTTACGGCTACGTCAACTTCGATGATGAACGGTTGACTGCCGTGGAAGATTACGATGAAATCGTCAGCGCCGTAAACTCCGTCTACGGCAATCCACGTTACCTGCTTTTTGACGAAATTCAGAATCTTCCCCGCTGGGAAATGTTCGCCAATCGCCTGCAGAGACAAGGAATCCGGCTTTTGATTACCGGGAGCAACGCCAATCTACTCAGTTCGGAGCTGGCGACGCATCTCACGGGCCGTCATGCCACTGCTGTTCTGTTTCCCTTTACTTTTAGCGAATATCTGGCGACGTCGAGCGAGCAGCGGACGGAAGTGGAGAAAAGGGATGCTCTAAATGCGTACGCAGAGCAAGGAGGCTATCCGGAGCCCCTGCTCAAGAAGATCGATCGGCGTGATTACCTGCGCACGCTTCTGCAGTCCACCCTGTATAAGGACATCGTTAAACGGTTCAAGATCAGGTCGGTTCAAGGGATCGAAGATCTGGCCATCTATCTGATGTCGAACATCGCCCGGGAGTATTCATTCAACGCCCTTTCCGAGGTGACGAAGTGCCGCAGCGTTCACACTATCGAAAAATATATCCGCTATCTTCAGGAAGCCTATCTGGTTTTTTCGCTCCCACGCTTCTCATTCAAGCTGAAAGATCAGGTGGGTTACAATAAGAAAATCTACTGCACCGATAATGGGCTGGCGGTGTCGGCGGGCTTTCGTTTCAGTGCAGACAGGGGGGCGCTCTATGAAAACCTGGTGGCCATCGCTCTGAAGAAAGAAGAAATCGCCGGTCGGATTTCCCTGTTTTATTGGAAGAGTCCGCAGAGCGAGGAAGTGGATTTTGTTGTCAAAGAGGGTTTGCAGATTTCACGGCTGATTCAGGTCTGCTCGGACATTTCGAACCCGAAGACCCTGAAGAGAGAAATGCGGGCGCTGCTCAAGGCCTCCCAGGAATTGCACTGCGATGAGCTGTTGCTGCTCAATGACCGCGTCGACCGGACGGAGACGTTCCAATGGCAAGGCGCCGAACCGCGGATCCGTCTGATGCCATTGTGGCAATGGCTGGATCAATAGGGTAATCGGGAAAAGGAATCAGTGGCGCTGTCCCCCCCTTTCCTGTCCCCTCTTTTAAGAAAGGAGTCCAATATGGGAAAACGGGTCGTGATTATCGGGGCCGGGGCGGGCGGCGCTTCCGTCGCGGCCGAGGCCGGACGGAGAGACCCGTCGCTCGCGATCGCCATGATTGAGCAGCGTGGGCAGGTCTCCGTGGCCGCCTGACCGATGCCCTATTACATCGGGGATGTAATCAAAGAAGAAAAGAAGCTGATCGCCCGGACGCCGGAGAGATTCCGGGAAACGGGGGTCGATGTCCGGATCGATACCCGGGTGGAGGAGGTCGATGAGAAGGCCGGGCAGGTCCGCCTGTCGGACGGCGGGGTACTGCCTTACGACGTTATCGTCCTGGGAACGGGAACGACGCCGCTCATGCCCGGGATGCCGGGTGAGGACAGGGAAGGTGTTTTCACGCTGAAGAAGTTCACCGATGCCCTCCGGATCAAGGCCTGGCTTGGGGAGGTTCCCTGCCGGAAGGCGATCATCGTCGGGGCCGGTTTCATCGGGATGGAGATGAGCGAGGCGTTCCGGAATCTCGGGATCGAGACCAGCATTTACCACCGCGGGACGCTTCCCGTGAACCGCTGGGACCCCGAATTCTCTCAGGTCGTTCTGGACGAGCTTAGGCGCCATGAAGTGGGCTTCGTCACGGAGACGGAAACGAAGGCCGTGGAGGCGGGAAAGGACCATAGGCTCCGCCTGGTGACGAACCACGGCGAGGAGGAGGCGGACATCATTCTATTGGCCGTCGGGATCAGGCCGGAAGTGACGCTGGCCCGGCAGATGGGGCTCCCGCTCGGGAAGACAGGCGCGATCCAGGTCAATTTCTCCCAGCAGACCCCCCGGGGAGGGGTCTATGCGGTGGGCGACTGCTGCGAATCCTTCCACCGGGTGAGCGGCCGCTGGGTCAATATCCCCCTCGGCGACATCGCCAACAAGCAGGGACGCGTTGCCGGTGTAAACATCGGCGGAGGGGCGCTGACCTTTCCGGGGATAGTGGGGGCTCAATCCTTCAAGGTCTTCGATCTGGAGGTCGCGGCGACGGGCCTCGACGAACGGGAGGCGGTTGAAGCTGGTTTCCATCCGGTGAGCACGCTGGTCTGGGGAAACTCGATCGCGGGCCCCATGCCGGGCAACAGGAAGTTAGGGCTCAAGCTGATCGCGGACCGGGCGATGGGAAAACTCCTGGGAGCGCAGGCGGTTGGCGAGATGGGAGCGGTGAGCCGGATCAATGTCCTATCTTGCGCGCTGTGGGCGGGTTTGAGCCTCGACGACGCCGGCTGGCTGGATTTAGCCTACGCGCCGCCGTTCAGCGGCTCCCGGGACCCGATCCACATCACTGCCCAGGCGCTCCGGCGGCAGATCTGAAAAGGGCGGACGGAGCTCGATCGCCGCGATGCGTTCATATTTTTTTACATAGTTTTCTCCTCCTTTACAGAAACTTGCATTGAGAAACAAGGGGATGGGGCCCCTATCCCCCGCAGATCGGGTTACTGCTTGAACACCTCGGGGTTGACGACGAACTGCGGCCGTTTGCCCGAGAGAACATCCACGACGCCCTCCGCTGCGCCGGTCGCCATGCGGATCACACACTCCTGCGTCAGCGCCGCGCTGTGTGGTGACAGGAGGATGTTCTCCAGCGCGAAGAGCGGGTTGTCCTTCAGCGGGGGCTCCGGATCGTAGACGTCGATAGCCGCCCCGGCGATGACGCCTGACTTCAGCGCCTCGCAGAGGGCCTTCTCGTCGACAACCTCCCCCCGGGAAAAGTTCAGCAGGAACGCGGTGGGCTTCATCAGGCGGAACATCGCTGCGTTCACGAACCTTCTCGTTTCCGGGGTCAGCGGCGTATGCAGGGAGATCACGTCCGCCTGACTAAAGACGTCATCCATCCGCACACAGAGGGTGAGGCCAAGCTCCCGCGCCTTTTCCGGTGTGACATAAGGATCATAGGCGATCACCTTCATGTTGTAGGCCGCGGCCGCCCGCCGGGCGACCATCGAACCGATTCTTCCGATTCCGACCAGTCCGAGGGTTTTGCTGTCGAGATCTACGGCCTTGTAGCTGTTGCGGAGTTCCCAATGACCCTCACGGGTCGCACGGTCGTAAACGACCACGCGTTTGGCAAGGGCGCCGATGGCCGTCAGGGTGTGCTCGGCAACGGACGTCGCATTCGCGTTCGGCGTGTTCACGACCACAATTCCTTTTTCAGTCGCCGCCTGGAGGTCAATATTGTCCACGCCGACCCCGTGCCGGCCGATCACCTTGAGTGCGTCCGCCGCCTCAATGATCTCCCTCCTAAAGGGGGCCATCCGGACAATGACGCCCGCAACCCCCCGGATCTCTTTGATGACCGTCGCCACTGACGGATCGGAGGCCACGCGGACCTCGAACCGGTCGTCGAATACCTGGACGCCGCATTCGTGAATCGCCTGGACGATCAGAATCTTCTGTTTCATCTTTCATCTCATTTCTTCAGCATACCCATGTCTGCAATCACAAATCTTTACCGCCTAAGGGGAAAGGAAAAAACGTCATGCCCCCCTATCGATATGGTTTCATCCATCCCAGGCCATCTTCGGTTTTGCCGAGCGGCTTATACTCGCAGCCGATCCATCCATCGTACCCCTGCTTGTCCAGGAAACGAAAGATGTTCGGGTAGTTGATCTCGCCCGTTCCCGGTTCGTTGCGCCCGGGGTTGTCGGCGATCTGGATATGGGCGATGCGGTTGAAATTCTCCTGGATCGTCCGCACGAGGTTCCCCTCCATCACCTGCATATGATAGATGTCGTACTGAAGCCAGAGATTCGGGTGGCCGACCTCTTCGATCAACTTCAGGGCGTTGCGGGTGCCGTAAAGATAGAATCCCGGGACGTCCCGATCGTTCAAGGGCTCGACGAGCAGGCGGAGGCCCTCCTTTTCCAGAGCCGCCGCGGCGAAGCGCAGGTTGTCGGTGATCGTCCGGCGGACCTTCTCCGGAGGCGCATCCGCGGGAGTCGCTCCGACCAGACAGTTCACCAGAGGGCAGCCCAGGGCCTTTGCGTATTCGATCGCTAGGTCCACCCCTTCCCGAAATTCCCCTTCCCGTCCCGGCAGGCAGGCAAGGCCCCTCTCACCGCCCGCCCAATTGCCGGCGGGCAGGTTGAACAGCACCTGCTGAAGACCGTATTTCGCAAGGCGTTCGGCGAGGTCTTCCTTTTTCCACGGGTACGGGAACATATACTCGACAGCCTTGAAGCCGGCCTTGGCCGCCCGTTCAAACCGGTCGGGGAAATCCACATCGGTAAAGAGCATCGTCAAATTGGCGCTGAAGCGAATCATGGTTTTTTCTCCTCCATTCCCCAAGGATGGGTGCGTGTTTGCCAAGCGGAAAATTTCTATCAAAAAAAAGGGGGGGGTGTCAAGCGAAGTCACACTCTGATGAAGACCACGAAACTGACGAAGCGCAAGGCCATTCATGCCGACCTCGTCTTCCATACGTCGATCGCCAACGCCGGACACAACAACGTCCTGGCGAGATTTCTCGATCGAAAAAACCCTTTCACCCCCCGGAGTTTCTCTGTTAGAATGACTTCATTCGATGGCAGGTTGAGACGATGCCGGCCTTGCCAGCGGCGCGGGCGGGGGGAAGAATGGCGGAGCGGATCGGAACACCTTCAAAGTCGCAGCTCAAACAGTGGAAGAAACTGTCGATGGCCAAGTACCGCCGCCGGGAGGGGCTCTTCCTGGCCGAGGGGGGGAAGGTTGTCGCCGAACTTCTGGGCAGCGGTCGGCCGGTGGAGACGCTTCTGGTCAGCGAGGAGTCGGCAGGAAGGTGGCAGGCCCTCCTTGACGGGGCGCCGGCGGGCGTTTCCGTTTACCGGCTCACCGCCGGCGAATGGGAAGCCCTGAGCCAGGATCCCTCCCCGGAAGGGGTGATGGCGGTGGCCGCCGTTTTGCCGGCCGTCGATCCGGCCGGTTTGCTTGCAACCGGATCCGGTCCGCTTCTGCTCCTATATCAGGTTAACAATCCCAACAACCTGGGCGCCCTTTTCCGGACGGCGTATTGGTTCGGTTTTCGGACGGTTCTTGTCAGCAAGGGTTCCTGCGAGGTGACGAATCCCAAGGTGATACGGACGTCGATGGGGAGCCTCTTCCACCTGACGGTGATGGAAAATCTCGATTTTGATAGCATTTTATCGGAGATCCGGGGGCGTTTCCGTGTTGTGGGAAGCGAGGTCCGGGAGGGGGTCGCCCCCCATCCTTGCGGTCCTGCGACGGCGCTCCTGATGGGGAGCGAGAGCCACGGACTGCCGGAAAAACTTCTCGCGCAGACCGACGAGCGGTGGCGGATCCCCGGTGCGGGAGGTGCGGAGTCCCTGAGCCTCCCGCAGGCGGCGGCGATCTTGATGTACGAATGCGTGCGGAAGACTTAGCAGGCTGTTGAAAAACGTCCATCTGCTGCGTTTCCCTCATCCTGAGCCGTTCAACGTACTAAAAAGTACGCCTCACGGCTCAGGATTTCGGGGGCCTTGCATCTGGACATTTTTGAACAGCCTGCAAAACAACCTTTGTCAACAGGTGATTAGCGCCAGTGAGGTGATATGCGATGGAAGGGTTCATCCAGGTGACGACAACGACGGAAACCAAAGCGGATGCCGAGCGGATCGCCCGGTCGCTTGTCGAGGCGCGGCTCGCCGCCTGCGTACAGATCGTGGGGCCGATCGAAAGCATCTACCGCTGGAAGGGGAGGGTCGAGACCTCCGGGGAGTGGCTCTGCCTGATCAAGAGCCGGGAAGACCGCTACGGGGCGATCGAGGAGGCAATCCGCTCTCTCCACCCCTACGAGACGCCGGAGATCATCGCCGTTTCTGTTGTGGCCGGGAGCCGCGACTATCTTGACTGGCTCCGGGGGGAACTGGCGGCGCCCTGCGAGGAATGAATTTTCCCTCTTCTTGATTTAAGTCAAACCATCCTGCCGACATCGGGTGTATTAGGTCCGTAAAGTTTTCGTAGAAGGAATCGGGAAGAAACGTAAAACCGATCTTCAAAAAAGGAGGTGGACTTTCGCTACTCGCGAAAACCATCTCCGGGGATCCCAAACCATGTATGAAGAAGGAGGTGCACCATGTTTTGCTATCAATGTGAACAGACGGCCAGAGGAGAAGGGTGCGGCAAGTCGGGGGTCTGCGGGAAGCAGCCGGACGTGGCCGCCCTGCAGGATCTTCTGGTCTATGCCCTGACGGGTCTCGCGCAGGCCGCCGCAGTGGGAAGAAAGGCGGGGATCCGCGACCGGGCGGCCGACGTCTTTACCTGCGAGGCCCTTTTCGCCACCGTGACGAACGTCGATTTCAATCCCGAGCGCTTTCCACCCCTGATCCGCCGGTCCGCGGCCTACCGCGACGCCTTCGTGGAGAAACTCCGCGCGGCGGGCGTTCCGGCGGATTTCCCCGGCGAGGCCGTGAAATTCAGCCCCGCGAACGATCTTCCGGGGCTCGTCGCCCAGGGCGAGGCGCACGGCATCCAGTCCTATCTTGCCGCCAACACCGACATCCTCTCGCTGAAACACACGCTCCTGTATGGACTCAAGGGAATGGCCGCCTACGCCGACCATGCCCTGATCCTCGGCCAGGAGGACGAGGCGGTCTTCGCCTTTCTCCAGGAGGGGCTTGCCGCCATTGCCGATCCGAAGTTAGGCCTGGAGGAGATGCTGGGGCTCGTCATGAAATGCGGCCGGATGAATCTCCGGGCGATGGAGCTCCTGGATGCGGCGAACACCGGCGCCTACGGCCATCCCGTTCCCACCAGCGTTCCCCTCGGGGCAAAGCAGGGTAAGGCGATCCTTGTCTCGGGGCACGACCTGAAGGACCTCGAGGAGCTGCTCAAACAGACGGAGGGGAAAGGGATCTTTGTCTATACCCACGGCGAGATGCTCCCCGCCCACGGCTATCCCGGGCTCAAAAAATACGCCCATTTTTACGGCCACTACGGGACGGCCTGGCAGAACCAGGCGAAGGAGTTCGCCGCATTTCCCGGTTCGATCCTCATGACGACGAACTGCATCCAGAAGCCGCAGGAGGCATATCAGGACCGGATCTTCACCGCGGGGCTCGTCGGCTGGCCGGGCGTGACCCACATCGCCGATCGGAATTTCGCGCCGCTGATCGCAAAGGCGCTGGAACTCCCTGGGTTTGCGGCGGATACGGAGGGGAAAAGCGTGATGACGGGATTCGCCCGCAACGCGGTCCTCGGCGTGGCGGACCAGGTGATTGCGGCGGTGAAGGAGAAGAAGATCCGCCACTTCTTCCTCGTGGCCGGCTGCGATGGTGCGAAGCCCGGCCGGAACTACTACACCGAATTCGTGGAGAAGGTCCCTCAGGACTGCGTGGTCCTTACGCTCGCCTGCGGGAAGTTCCGCTTCTTCGACAAGGAACTGGGTGCAATCGGCGGTATCCCGCGGCTCCTGGACATGGGTCAGTGCAACGACGCCTATTCTGCGATCCAGGTGGCCGTTGCTCTGGCCAAGGCCTTCGGCGTCGGCGTGAACGACCTGCCGCTCTCCATGATACTCTCCTGGTACGAGCAGAAGGCCGTCGTGATCCTGCTTACGCTGTTGTCGCTGGGGATCAAGAATATCCGCCTGGGCCCCACGCTTCCGGCCTTCGTTACACCGAACGTGCTGGGTGTTCTCGTCGAGAAATTCGGGATCAAACCGATCACGACTCCGGATGAGGATCTGAAGGCGATCCTCGGATAAACGGCGTTCGGACGGGACAGAAAAATTGATTTGAACAGGAAGGGGAGGCCGGAGGGTCTCCCCTTCTTAATTTTTCTCTTCTTTTCGTTCATTCGGAATATTATTCGGAGGAATCGGGGAGGGGGCTTGTTCCGGAAGCCCGGAGGGATCGGAACGTGTCCCCGGAACACCGGACTTTTTGCGAAGCCGTCAATATTGACGCTCTCGTAAAAAGTCGTCACACCGGTGAAAACCGGTGTCCAGTGTTTTTGTAACGTGTTGAAATCTCTGGATTCCGGTTTTCACCGGAATGACGATTCTTGGGCATTTTCGACTTTTTACGAGGCCGTCAATATTGCTTGACGCCGCTTTCTCTGAGGTATATCGTATAGACGTTTAATACGATTCCATGGGAGGAGAAGCGTCATGTCTACCCAGATGATCATCCGGATCGAACCGGAACTCAAGGATAAAGTCAGCCGATTTGCACGGGCGGAGGGGAAAACGACCAGCGACGTCGTCCGGGAACTGCTCGAGGAATATATCTCCAGCCGTGATATCGCCGCCTATGTCGACAACCTTTGGGAAAGGATCGAGGGGCGACTGTCCGCACAGGGCGTCACGGCCGAGCGGATTCCGGGAGCCATTCAAGAGATCAGGCGAGGAAAAGGATGAGGATTGTTCTGGACACCAATGTCTTCATCTCCTCCTTTTTCGGCGGCAATCCCAGAACCATCATCGATTTATGGAAGGACGGCCGCCTGACGCTCTGCCTTTCACAGGACATCTTTGATGAATATATTGAAGTCCTCCGTCGCCTGGGACTCGACAACACCCCGGAGCTGGAAGAGCTGCTGAAGCTTTTCGCCACCGGCTTTCACATCGTCTTCACAACCAGGACACCGGAAATACACGTCGTCGCCGATCCGGACGATGACAAATTCATCGCCTGCGCCCTGGCCTTGAAGGCCGGCTACGTTGTTTCCGGCGATAAGGCGTTGGTCGATGTTCGCCTGTATCAGGGGATCAGAATCGTTACGCCCCGCGAATTTCTTGAGAGCATGGGCGACGACATCGCAAAAAGTGAAATTTCCCCTCCCTCGGTGGGAGGGGATTAGGGGGAGGGGGGCAATAACTCGCTGAAAGATAACTGCTTTCCACCCCCACCCTAACCCTCCCCCATCAAGGGGGAGGAGATTTTGGACTTTTTACGAATCC
>Ga0315297_10000629_pt1 | contig 20686 bp, 14 predicted proteins | sample YL17G15_0_MG_FD_203628 | JGI IMG/M metagenome (GOLD analysis project Ga0315297, IMG submission 203628) | Sediment microbial communities from Yellowstone Lake, YNP, Wyoming, USA - YL17G15_0 | ecosystem: Environmental > Aquatic > Freshwater > Lake > Sediment | place: USA: Wyoming | collected... | reverse complement strand
CATCACCGCGGGCGACTATTCCTACCTTCAATTCACCGCCGGATCCGTCTTGTGGTTCTCCCGGGCCGTCGGGATCAACGCCGAGTTCAGCTACTTCTCCGGGACGACGGGTTCCACCCAGCTCGTCGGACCGGTCATCGCCGGCGGCCTCAAGCTCCGGATCTGAATCCGCCTACAAAATCAGCCCGGCCCGACCCCTCCCCCCTCAGGCCGCATAGTTCTTTAAGCGACAGGCCGCCGGCTCGTCATTCCACAGCCCCGTGCTCTCTGAGTAGCTGCGCTATATCCTGATTGCCCCGGATAATGGCATAGCGAAGCGGTGTCCTGCCTTCTGCATCCTTACTGTTCACGTCTGCGCGTCTGACGAGTAGAGTTCTGACCACGTCCCAGTTGTCTCCTTTCACCGCCCAGTGCAGCGGCGAATCGCCTTTTAGATTCTTTGCGTCCACGTCGGCGTGATACGCGCATATCAGCTCGGCAATATGCTTGAAGCCCTCCTTAGTCGCAAAGAACAGCGGCGTATTACCGTCCTTGTCTCTAGCGTTTACGTCCGCGCCGTTATCGAGCAGTAGCTTAGCCACGTCTATATGTCCCACAAACACGATATGGTGCAATAGGGAATAGCCACCTCTGTCCTTTATGTTCACACTCGCGCCTTTGGCGATCAATAGCTCGGCCACGTCCCTGTATCCCTTATGCGCCGCAAAGAACAGCGGCGGCCAGCCCAATTGTTCATCTTCCACGTTCACGTCGGCTCCATTGGCAATAAGCAGCTCAGCCAAGTCCACCTGATCGTAAAAGGCCGTATGGAACAACACAGCATGACCTTGTTCATCTTTGGCGTTAGCATCAGCGCCGTTCTGAAGGTGTTCGGTCGCATCGGCAAGATTGCCCGCTTTTAATGCCTCGCATAACAGCTCTTGTATTGTAGCCATCGCAGACTCCCCTTCTTCTTTGATGAAGTCGTCATCCCTCGAGTTTTATCGCGCTTTTATGACTTGGCTTAATTTCAAGAATTTCCTTTTTAGCCGCGTCCACGCCCAGCCCTGAATCCAGGATGATTTCACACCTTGCCTCCGGGAACAAAAATAAACCACGGATCCGGGGAGGTCAAGGAATCTCAAGGGAGGCCGGAGCAGTCCGGCAAGCCGATACTAGCCCGGACTTCCCCCTCTGTTGCCTAAAAGCGAAAAGAAAGGACGCAAACCGGGATTAAAATGTCACTTTAAGGACAACAATGCGACCGATAAGCCTCTCTTTTATTTGACTGTCAATAAGATAGAAGAGCCAAACCACAGATTTGGAATCGATTTGTACTAATTGGGGAAAAGCATCTCTGGCACTAATTAATTTGCAGATTTGGAATCGATTTGTACTAATTGGGGAAAAGCATCTCTGGCACTAATTAATTTGTGTGGCACTAATTAATTTGGCACTAATTAATTCGGGACGGCGACGCTTGCCGTCCGATTCCATTTCTGGTAATCTGGGCGGGAATTCAAGGCGTCCCGATGATCAACGGCCAGACTCGTTCCTTTCTTATTTTCTCGCTGACCCTGATCGTGCTGTGCCTTATCGTCATCGTTTTTCCCTACGAATACCGCGATTCGGACTCCGCGTGCTACAGCGTCATTTCCCAAAGATTGGCCTTTGAGCCGTTGTCGACATGGTGCGCCCCGCAATGGTGGGGACACGGAAACAACCAGGGGCTCTTCCGGGAGCACCCCCCCGGAATCCTGTGGCTGCCGGCGCTGTTGACCCGGCTGGGCGTCAAGCCCGGCGCCTCGGCCCTCTGCGCGAATTTTCTCTACATCCTGCTCAGCCTATATTTTATCTTCAAGCTGGCCGGCCGTTGGGGAAATTCCCTTCTCGGCTGGGGGGCGGTCTTCGGCGTCGTCCTGACTCCCATTTTTCTGCAATACTTAATCCGGGCCAACCAGGAGCCTCCTTTGAACTTGGCCGTCCTGGCCGGAGTCTACGGCCTGGCCCGAAATGAGGAATCCCGGCGGGGCGGATGGATTTTCGTGGCGGCTCTCATCCTGGCCGTCCTGGTCAAAGGGGTCAGCTTTTTGCTCCTGTCGATGCTGGCCTGTCTCTTTTGGCTCATCGTGGCCAGGAATAAGAAAACATTCGTTTTGATTGTGATAGGCCACCTCGCCGTGCTGGGAGTCGTGGTGCTGTTTGAGTTGTGGTACCGGGGAATCGCCCACCAGAGCTTTTGGCAGAGCTATTTTTCCATCCAAGGGGCCAGAAGCCTCGGAGGAGGATTCAACCCGCTGCGCAAAGCCTACAATGTCGCCTGGTACATGGCCCGGGTTCTGGTGTTCGCCGCGCCCTGGATTTATTTTCTGCTGTACGAATGGATTGTGTCGAAAAAAAAGAAGCTCGGCTTATTCCGGGAACCGTTCATGCGGTTTTTGCTCGTCGGTTCTCTGGCCGTCATGGCCTTCTTTTCCCTGTCCGACCGAAAAGCGGACCGGTATATTTTTCCGGCCTACATCCTCCTGGCCCTGGCGGGCCTCATGGTTTTCTTGAAGGCCCGGCCGAAGATTGTGGAGTTTCTCCGGAGGCGGGAGCGGCGCCTGCCCGTGATCCTCTCTGTGATGCTTGTGGTTTTGACCTTAATCCGGATCTTTTTTCATTCCCACCTTTACACGTTTATCCGCTTCTGGCCTCAATAGCCCGCCGGGCAGAGCCTCGCCGAACGCGCGGTCAAGTGTTCGCGGCAAACGAAAAATGCTGTTGGACGATCACCCAGCGGCCTTCTCTTTTCTCGAGAACGCCGGTCCAGCGGGTGTTCTCCCAGTCGTCCTCCTCGTCAAATCCTCTTGAACTCTTTAACCGTTCTTTCGTGCTGAACTTGGCCGGTATGGGTCGTGCCGCGAGGTTCGACGACCAAGACATGAACCTCCTCATTTGGGTCGGTCCGGGGACAATGCTCGACGCCCTTCGGGACCAAAATCACTTCGCCCTCATGAACGTCGACGGTTCTGTCCAGGAAACGCATCCCCATCCTGCCCTTCACCACATAGAACAGCTCGTCGCCGTTGTCGTGGGCGTGCATGACGAATTCGCCCTGGATTTTTGACAGGTAAACCTGCAGACTGCTCCCTTCGGCGATCAGGTGCGGATGCCATTGTTTTGTGAAAAGGCCAAGCTTTCGAGTCAGGTTAATGGCTTCCATCCCGGTACCTCCTCTTGTTGGAACGAATACTGAACATCGAGTTTTTCTTCTTTATCAAAATAAAAAATGGGTATTAGCCCCTTCATAATGCCTCATTGGCCGAGAGGCGCGGGCATGTTTTTAAAAGTGGCTGCTCTCTTTGTTCTGAGCCCAAAGCGTCGTGCAAAGAAATTTTATATCTGTTCGACGCCGTCCCAACAATAGGTGCAGAGCTTCTCCTTGGGCAGGCTGATGGCGGCCACCAGGTCTTCCAGCCGCTGATATTTCAGCGTCGTCAGGTTCAGTTTTTTCCTGATCCGCTCCTCCATGGCCAGGTACTTGTCGCTTCCATGCCGCAGGTAGGTCGAAGGGTCGGCGGGTTTTTCACCTTCGATCTCCCGGATCGCCCTTCGCGCAGCCAAGTCCATCTCCGAGCGGGACATGGAAAAATTCAAGAATTTGCATCCGTAGATGAGCGGCGGACAGGCCGGGCGCATGTGGACCTCCAGGGCTCCGGCGTCGAACAGCCTCTTGATCGTATCCCGGAGCTGGGTGCCGCGCACGATCGAATCCTCGCAAAACAGGCACTTTTTGCCCCGGATGAGATCGTCGATGGGGATGAGCTTCATCCGGGCCACCAGGTCGCGGATATCCTGATTCTGGGGCATGAAGCTCCGGGCCCAAGTCGGAGTGTATTTGACGAAGGGTCTTTGGAACGGGACGCCCGCCTCGGCGGCATAGCCTAAACCGTGACCGACTCCGGAATCGGGAATGCCGGCTACGAGGTCGACGGCCAAGGGATTGCGCCGGGCCAGGAATGCGCCGCAGCGGTAGCGGGCCCATTCCACGTTAATGTTCTCGTAGCTCGAGGCCGGATAGCCGTAATAGACCCAGAGGAAAGCGCAGATCTGAAGCCTGGACTCCGGAGGCTTTCTTGTCTCGTAGCCGTCCGGGGAAATGAAGACGATCTCGCCCGGCCCCAGTTCGTGCGCGGTCGCGAACTCCAGGTTGGGAAAAGCACAGGTTTCCAGGGTCACGGCCACGCTTCCCTGCTTTTTCCCGATAACGACCGGCGTGCGGCCCCACTTGTCCCGGGCGGCGTAGATCCCCTTGTCGGTCAGGATCAACAGCGAACACGAGCCCTGGATCGAATCCTGCAGCCTCCGAATCCCAGCCTCAAAGCTGTCCTCTTGGTTGATCAGCATGGCCGCCAGTTCGGTCTGATTGATGTCCTTGCCGCCCCATTCGGCCAGGTGCATGCCCTTGGACCGGAAGGCCTCAGCGGCCAGGGCCTCGGCGTTCTTGATCGCCCCCACCGTGGCGATAGAATAGCTGCCCAAATGGGACCGGATGAGGAGGGGCTGGTCATCCCAATCGCTGATCGCCCCGATGCCGACCCAGGAGTGGAGGGAGGAAACGTCGGCGTCAAATTTGCTCCGGAACTGGGAATTTTCGATGTTGTGTATCACCCGGACGAACCCGTCCGGCTGGAGGACGGCCAGCCCGCCCCTCCGAGTCCCTAAGTGGGAATGATAATCGGTCCCATAAAACAGGTCGGCGATACAATCCTGGTAGGACGCCACACCGAAGAAACCGCCCATGCTGTCCTCCTCGACCCGGAGCCTTTATAAACCGAAGTGCTTAATGGCCAACATCATAAAAGAATCGCCGTCCGCGTGCAATAGATTTCCCCCCGGCACCGATTTTCGCCGCTCTATTGACATGGCGGCCCTCTATAAATAAATTATAGGAATAGTTCGGCCGAGGGCGTAAAGGGCAAATCGAGCATGCGATGTCATCTTCCTATTTCTATCATGATCGTTGTTTGCCTTTTGCCGGCCGCGGCTCTCTCCCAGACTTTCCCCTTTGAAACCATCGACCTGGCGGACGGATTGCCCCAATCCCAAGTGACCTGCCTCGCCCAGGACGCCGAAGGCTATATCTGGGTCGGGACGCACGGAGGCCTGGCCCGCTTCAACGGCATGCGCTTCGCCAATTATCTCGTTGAAGACGGCCTGCCGAGCAGCCAAATCCAGGATATCCTGGTCGACCGTCGGGGAGTCTTGTGGGTCGCCACGCGATCCGGGTTGGGCCTGTGGCGGGACTACCGCATGAGCACGGTGACCGACCCGGCCGTCAGCGGCATCTTTTGCCGCTCACTGGCCGAGGACGCCCACGGGAATCTCTGGGTCGGCACCGACCAAGGCTTGGTCCTCAAGCAGGGCCAAATGTTCACGAGCGTCTTGGACAATCGCCAGCAAACCCTGGGCCTGGTGTATAGCCTCCTCGCCGAGGAAGCGGGCGTCATCATCGTCTCCACGCGGGGGCTGTTCCGGGCGCAGGCGAAAATGCCCGTCGTAAAGCTCGAGGATCCCGAGGTGCCTAAAAGCGCCCTCCGGTCGATCGGCCGCACCGCCGAGGGTTTATGGGCGGGCAGCAGCGGGTACGGGCTTTTCGTCCAGAGCGGCAGCCGGTGGGCTCCCGTCCGGATCCAAGCCAGAACCATCACCCGCATGTTCACCAGCGCCTCGGGCGCATTCTATGTCGCCTCGCAAGATGCCGGCTTGTTCCGGCGCCTGCCCCGTCAGACGGTGTTCGAATCGCTGACGGCCACCAACGGGCTTCCCTCGAATATGATCAACTGCGTCTTTGAGGACGCCCAGAAAAACCTGTGGGTCGGGACCGAAATGGGTGGCCTGGCCCGGTTGCGCAGCTCGGCCGTGCGCAACTACGGCCAAACCGCCGGCCTTCCCAATCCGTGCGTCTTCGGCATCAGCCCCTCGGGCCGCCGCGGCGAATTGTGGATGAGCACCATGAAGGGATTGGCCCGTTGCCGGGTCGAAGGCGGTTTCAGAGTCCTCGAAACACTCACCACTCGGGACGGCTTGGACACTGATTTCGTCTGGAAAGCCATCGCCTCGCCCCAGGGCGAACTGTGGGTCATGACCGATACGGCTTTTCAGCTCCGCGCCCCGGGCCAACGGCGCTTCCAGCATCTCCCCAAGAACTTGGCCATTCCCCGCCAGGAGGTCAGCTGCCTCTGTCTGGACTATCAAGGCCGGGTTTGGCTGGCCGGAACAGACCCGGTGGCTCCGCTGGCGGTCCGGGACGAAGCCGGGCGATGGCGGTCCTGGATGCAGTCCCAGGAGGGAAAATCCATTCTCCACAGCTGGACGGTCGTACCCCGGCGCGCGGGAGGAGTATGGGTCGGCGCGGAAGGCCGGGTTCTTTCCAGCGACGGGCTCAGGCTGCAGGAAACAGACAAAGGCCTCCCCGTGCCGGCCGGGACGCACATCATCGCCATGTTGGAGGACGGACGGGGCCGGCTGTGGGTCGGCACCGAAGGCGATCTTTTTGTCCGCGAGCCCAGGGGAGAGTGGCAGACAATTAAGGGCGAGCCGGGTTTAAACTTCAGCCAGGTCTATTTCATCGGCGAAGACCCCCAGGGCACCATCTGGGTCGGTGTTTCCAACGGCGTGCTGTGCATCAAGGCCTCCGGACAGGTCGAGCCCTTCACCCTGGAGGAGGGCTTGGCCGGGCTGGAAACAAATCAGTTCGGCTTCCTGTCCACTCCCGACGGCACGGTTTGGATCGGCACCGTCAGCGGCCTCTCCCAAATCAGCCTCGACCAACTCACAACGATTTCCAGGCCGGCGCCCCTGATCGTGGAAGCGGCCGAGCTCGCGGGCCGAGTCATTCCCCACCCCAAGTCTTTGGACCTGTCCTGGCACGATCGGGCCATTGCGTTTCGAATCTCCGTCCTCTCTTTTAAAAGGCGTCGCGGGTCCTTTTTCCGCGCGCGATTGGAGGGAATGGAGAAGGACTGGCTGATAACGCGGCGGAGCGGAAGCATTCGCTATACCAACATTCCTCCCGGCAGGTATGAGCTCGTGCTTCAGGCCGGCCTCGATCCGGGAAAATGGGGCGAGAAGACCGTCATCCCCATCCACATCCAGACACCGTTCTGGCTTAGCTGGTGGTTCCGCCTGGCGGCCGTGGCTTTTGTGTCCGCGGCCATTGTCGGCCTGTATTTGGGGCGCACGAGGCTGCTGAGACAACGGGCTGAGGATCTGGAGCGGATTATAGCCGAGCGGACCGATAAACTCGTGGAGGCCAACGAGGAATTGGAGCGCCTGGCCACGCACGACCCTCTCACCGGCCTCTGGAACCGACGGGCGATCCTGAACCGGCTGGAGGAGGTCTGCCGATCCTCGGCTCCGTCCCAGGGGCGACAGCCGCTCGGCCTGATCATCATCGACCTCGACGATTTCAAGGGGGTCAACGACGCTTTAGGCCATATCTCCGGCGACATCGTCCTGCGGGCGGCCGCCCGGCAGATCGAGGCCCAAACCAGGCAGGGGGACGCTGTCGGCCGCTACGGAGGGGACGAGTTTCTAGTGATTCTGCCCGGCGCGGATCGGGAGGCGCTCGAATCCGTTGTGAAAAGAATCGCGGGCACAAACTACGACATTCCAGTCGAAGGCCGATCGGTTATCATCACCGCTTCCTGCGGGGCTTTGGCCATCAGCGGAGAAAGCGTTCCGAACGCAATGGCCCTCCTGGCTCAAGCGGACGGACTCCTCATCCGGTCCAAGAAATCCGGAAAACACAGCTACCTCATAGGCGCTCTGGCCGGCCGGAGCCCGGACCGGCACTCGGCCTGATCCGGCTCCCCGTTTTCGACTTTCCTCCAGCGAGAGGCCGGCCCTGTCCCTCAGGCAAAGACAAGGTTCTTGCTGGGGAAGTTGGGGTCGCTGGTCACGTTGACCCCCAACCGGCGCAAGCCCGCCTCGTCCCCCGGGCCGGGAATATGAGTCAGGTGGACCTCGCAGCCCTTAAGCTCCTTCAGCTTTTCCAGGGCAATCTGGGCCGTGGGATTGAAAGAAGAATTGATGCTCAGACTGATGATGACCTCGGCCACGTCCAGGCTGACCGTCTTGGCCCCCAAAATGTCCTCTTTGACCCTGGCCACGGATTCAATGACTCCCGGCGAAAGGAGATGAATTCGATCCGGAACCTCGGCCAGCGTCTTGATCGAATTGAGGATCAGGCTCGAGGCGGCATGCATCAGGGTTGAATTCTTGCCCGTGACGATCGTGCCGTCTCCCAGCTCGAGCGCCGCCCCGCAGTAGATTCCGTTGTTGCCCTTGCCGGTCGTTTTAGCCTCCTCGGCCGCCCGGCGCGCCGGCTCGACCACGTTCCTGTCCTCGGGCTTGACCCCCAGCTCCTTCATCAGCAGCTCGGCCCGCTGGACCGTGTCCTTTTCGACGAAGCCCATGACATACTCGCACCGGTATCGGAAATACCGCCGGATGAGCTCCTGGCGGGCCGCGACCCGGACGGCGTCATCATCGCGGATGGCCAGGCCGGCGCAGTTCACCCCCATATTGGTCGGCGATTTATAAAAGGCCTCGGCCCCCGTGATTCTTTCCATTATGCGGCGCAGGACGGGAAAGACCTCCACGTCGCGGTTATAGTTGACCGCGGAGGCGGCGTAGGCCTCCAGGTGGAACGGGTCGACCAGGTTGAAATCCCCGATGTCGGCCGTAGCCGCCTCGTAGGCTATGTTGACCGGATGCTTGAGGGGCAGGTTCCAGATGGGGAACGTCTCGAACTTGGAGTAGCCGGCATGCCGTCCGCGGCGGTAGTCGTGATAGAGCTGAGACAAACAGGTGGCCAGCTTGCCGCTGCCCGGACCCGGCCCGGTGACGATGACCAGGGGCTTGTCGGTCTGGATGTATTCGTTGGCGCCGTAGCCCTCATCGCTGACGATGAGGTCCACGTCGGTCGGATAGCCTTTGGTGAAAGAATGCGTGTAGACCCGGAGGCCGCGGCGTTCGAGCTTGTTCTTGAAGACCTTGGCCGAGGGCTGATTCTCGAAGCGGGTGATGACGACCCCCGTCGTTTCCAGGCCCCAATCCTGAAGGTCGTCAATCAACTTCAGGGCATCGACATCATAGCTGATCCCGAAATCCGCCCGGACTTTCCGCTTTTCGATATCCCCGGCATAGATGCACAGCAGGATGTTGGCCCGATCCTTGAGGTTCCGCAGGAGGTCCATCTTGACGTTGGGGTCATAACCGGGCAGGACCCGGGCGGCGTGATAGTCGTACAGAATCTTGCCCCCGAATTCGAGATAGAGCTTGTCGGGGAACTGGGCGACCCTCTGCAGGATCGACTCGGTCTGCTGTTGAAGATAGCGGTCGTTGTCGAAGGCCGGGTGTGGGGTCATACGGTTGTCCTTTTCAATTTTTAGCTGTCATCGATCAGATTATATAGCTCAGACGTCTTTCCGAGTCAACGCCGGCGCGCCGGCCGAGAACGCGGCTTCCGCATCCCGGGCGTATGGAAGCGGAAAGCCCCTCATTCCGGCGGCCCGGGGTTGACAATCCGGGGGCGCCGAAGTACAAAATGACCGACGCGGTTGTTCTAAAAATCCATCCCGGAGGAGGTCTCATGCTAGGCTATCTCGTATTTTTCATCATCGGAGCCCTGGTCGTCATCCTGGGGCTCTCGTCCAAAGGCCGTTCGAACCCATCCCCTCTGTCCACCGTGCTTCAGGGCCGCGGGAAGCTTGCGGCCGGCATCCTGGTGGCGGCCGCCGTTCTTCTGTTGATCATTCAATCCGTGGTCATCGTTCAGGCCGGAACGGTGGGCGTGGTGAAGAGGCTAGGGGCCGTGCGGTCCGAGCTGAAACCGGGCATGCACCTCATCATTCCTCTCATGGACCACGTGGTCCTCTATCCCACGATTAAGAAAACCTACGAAGCTTCGGACATCCCCCAGGAAAGCAAGGCCGATTATCCCGATATCATCGTCTCCGCCCTCACCTCCGACGGCCAGCAGATCAAGCTGGGCCTCACCGCCCGATTCATGATCCAGCCCGGAAAAGCCGCTTGGATCCTGCAGAACCTGGGGACCGAATCGGAATTCGTGGAGAAAGTAGTCAAGACAGAAATCCGGGGTTCGGGCCGTCGCGTCCCGACGCGGTTTGCCGCCTACGACCTCTACACCAAGAAAAGCTACGAAGCCCAGCAGGCGCTCTTTGATGAGATCAAGCCCAAGTTCGACGCCAACGGCCTCATCCTCGACGAAGTGATCCTGCGCAACATCACCTTCACCTCGGAGTACGCCAAGACCCTGGAGGAGAAACAGATCGCCCTGGAAAACATAAACACCGAGAAAAACAAGCTCGAGCAAGAAAAAATCCGGAAGGAACAAAAGATCGTCGCTGCCGAGGGAGACGCCCGGAGCATCGAAATCCGGCAGGCGGCCTTGACCAAAAATCCGACCATCATCCAGTGGGAATTCGTCCAGCGCCTGGCGCCGAACATCCACTGGGGAATTCTGCCGCAAAATATCTTGCCCATGTTCAATTTCCAGAATCTGATGGGCGAGAATAAATAGCCTTTCGGGCTGAAACGGAAAATTTAGGCGCGCCGGGGCGGGCTTGATCTCCGGAGTTCGATCGACGCGCGGGAAGAAGTTCCGTTTCAAGCCCGTCTAATGACTGTGGCGTTTATCAACGAGGAGGCACCGTGAGACAATCCCCCAAAAAATTTCTCATCATTTTGAGCTCCAGTCTTATCCTGGCCGCATCCTTGACGGCGGGTTCGATCGACCCGCAGTTGCTGTCGGGATTGAAACCCCGGGCCATCGGCCCGGCCAATATGAGCGGCCGCATCGGGGCCGTGGACGCCGTCGCTTCCAACCCGAACATCATCTACGTGGGCGGAGCCGACGGCGGGGTGTTCAAATCCGTCAACGGCGGGTTGAGCTGGACGCCGGTGTTCGACGATCAGCCGGTCTCATCGATCGGCGCCATCGCCATCAACCAGGCCAATCCGGACGTCGTCTGGGTGGGGACGGGCGAAGCCGCCCCGCGCAACAGCGTCGGGGTCGGCCGCGGCGTGTACCTGACCCTGGATGGGGGCAAGACCTGGAAATGCCTGGGCTTGGAAAAAACCGACAAGGTGTGCAAGATCCTCCTCGACCCCCGCAATCCCCAGGTGGCCTACGTGGGCGCCCTGGGCCCGACCTGGGGCGACAGCCCGGAGCGCGGCGTCTTCAAGACGAGCGACGGCGGCCGAACCTGGGCCAAGGTCCTTTATATAGATGAAAAGACGGGCGCGGCCGATATGGCCATGGACCCCTCCAATCCCAACAAAATCCTGGCCGCTGTGTGGGACCACCGTCGTCTTCCCTGGTCGTTCCGCTCCGGCGGGCCGGGCAGCGGATTGTATCTCACGACGAACGCCGGCGACACCTGGCAAAAGCTGACCGACCAGAACGGGCTGCCCAAGGGCGAGCTGGGCCGGATCGGAATCGCCTTCGCCGCCAACAAACCCGAGATCGCCTACGCCCTGGTCGAAGCCAAGAAAAGCGTCCTCCTGCGGTCTACCGACGGCGGGCTCAACTGGACCGTGGCCAACGATCAGGACGGCATCAACAACCGGCCGTTTTATTACTGCCGCATTTGGGTCAACTCGGCCAACGAAAACATCCTCTACATGCTCCAGAGCCAGATGCTGGTCAGCGAGGATGCGGGCAAGACGTTCAACAACCTGACGGCCTTCAACCAGGCTCACTCCGACTTCCATGCCCTGTGGATCCACCCCCAAGGCAACACCCTGATCGTGGGCAACGACGGGGGCGTGGTCGTCAGCACCGACCGGGGCCGGAGTTGGCGCTTTGCCGAAAACCTGCCCTTGGGCCAGTTCTATCACGTACGGTTCGACATGGAGATTCCCTACAACCTCTACGGCGGGCTTCAGGACAACGGCTCCTGGCGCGGCCCGGCTTATTCCCTGAAAGAACGAGGCCTGCCCGCCTATCTTTGGACGACCGTGGGCGGCGGCGACGGGTTCGATACCTGGCCCGACCCCGAGGACTCCGAGGCCGGCTACGGCATGTCCCAGGGCGGCAGCCTATACTACTTCAACGCGGCCACCGGTTTGAGCCGGAGCATCGTGCCTACCGAGACCGAGGTCAAAGCCCGCTACAATTGGAACGCCGGGTTCGCCGTCGACCCCTTCCACCCGGCCACGATCTACCTCGGCAGCCAGTTTGTCCACAAGAGCCCGGACAAGGGCCGGACCTGGGAAGTCATCAGTCCCGACCTGACCACCAACGACGGCTCCAAGCTCAAGCAGGCCGAGAGCGGCGGGCTGACCCTCGACGTGACCAACGCCGAAAACTACTGCACGATCACCTGCATTGCGCCCAGCCCGCTCCAGGAAGGATTGATTTGGGTCGGCACCGACGACGGCCATATTCAGCTGACCAAGGACGGCGGCCGAAGCTGGGCGCTCGTCTCGACCGGGCTCACCGCCGGGAAAAAGCCGGCGGTCCCAGCCGGTTCCCTAGTGCCCGATGTCGAACCGTCCCGGTTCGACGCGGCTACGGCCTACGCGGTCTTCGACGACCACCAGCGGGCCAATTGGACTCCCTTCGTTTTCGTCACCCGGGATTTCGGCCGGACTTGGAAGGGCTTGGCGACACCGGAGGTCGACGGATTCTGCAAGGCCATCACCGAGGATACGGCCGACAAGAACCTGCTGTTCCTGGGAACCCAGTTCGGCCTGTTCGTCAGCTTCAACGGCGGCGCCGGCTGGATGAAATGGACCAGCGGCCTGCCGACGACGCCCGTCTTCGACCTGGAGGTTCAGCCCCGCGAGAACGACCTCATCATCGCCACGCATGGTCGCTCGCTCTATGTCCTGGACGACATCACCCCCCTGCGCGAAATCTCCGAAACGGTCCTGGCCAAGAAGCTTCACCTGTTCAAAGTCCAGGACGCCTTCCAGTTCCAGCAGGGCGGGCTCAGCTCGTTCCTCAGCCCGGGAGACGCGATGTTTTCCGGCGAAAACAAGCGGTCGGGCGCCTGCTTCACCTACCACCTCATCCCCAGCCCCAAGAAAGGAGAGGAAGAGGTCCAGCCCGAGCCGCCGCAAATCCCCCCGGATGTCATGGCCCGGATGCGGAGAATGGGCGCTGGGACTTCCTTCCGGGGCATGGACCAAGACTCCCCAGGCCCCACATCTTCCCGGGTGGCCATCACCATTCTCGACAGTCAAGGCAAATTGGTCGGCCGCCTGAACGGAACGGAGAACAAGGGGATCAACCGCGTCTATTGGAATTTCCGGGAAGTCAGCGCGCCTCGCGACGAAGGACGGCCGGGAGGTCCTCCCTCCGAGATGCCGGCCATGTTCGAATTCGGCCGGGGCGGAGGCAGCCTCACCGTCCTGCCGGGGAGGTACACGGTTAAGATCAAGTATGACGACCAGGAGGCCAGCCAGACGTTCGAGGTCAAAACAGACCCGAGGTTCACCATCGACCCGGCCGTATTGAAAGCCAACTACGACTTGGCCAAGGCCGCGACCCGGATGTCGGAGACGATCCAGTCCGCCCAGCGGCGTATTCAGGAGACCCAACAGTCTCTCAAGACCGTCCTGGACGTCGTCCGTTCGAGCCGAAACCCTCAGATCACCGAACTGGCCAAAGCGGGCGGCGAGCTCGAGGCTAAGCTCAAGGCGCTGGCCGAGGAGCTGAGCCCCACTCCGGCCAAGCAAGGAATAGCCGATATGTCCGCCGGGCTGATGAGCCAGGTCCGGCAGGCTGCGGGCGGTATCGTCCGGAGCGGGATCGAGCCTGTCAGTCAGGCGGCCAAGGTCAAATACGACAAAGTCACGGTGAAAGCCGCCGCCTTCCTCGAGAAGTACAACGCCGTCTTCCAGACGGACGTCGAGGGCTTTAAGAAGAAACTCATGGATGCGGCGTTTTCGCCGTTCATGCCCTTCAGGCCGCTGAAGATCGAGGCGCCCGAAAAATAGGCCGTATTAATTTTATTTAAAGCTCCCGCCGCGCCCGGCCGGCATCCGCAAAATTCTTGGCAGCCACATGGGCACTTCTCTTATATAAGCTTTATATTCATCGCCAAAACGATTTAAAAGCAGTTTTTCTTCATACCGTGAAATGGAATGAAGAAAAAGGATCGCCGCAAACCAGACAACCGTTGAAACCAGGGATATGGAAAACAACAGAAGTCCAAGATAAAGCAAGATCTCGCCCAGATAAACGGGATGGCGAACACGGCCGAACACGCCTTCTCGAATAACGCCCGGTTTAATCCTTTCTTTGCCGAAGACGATCGACAAGCCGGTTATCGACAGATAAAAGGCCAGGACGATCAGGATGATTCCGGCTGGAACCCTCAGCCCAAGCGGCACGATCCCATTCAGGAAGGTCGAATATTGAAGGATAAAAGTATCCGCAATCCATATTGAAAAAAATAGGCAGGCGAGGATCAGTTGCCCGGCATCCCCGAATCGGTGTTCCCCCGCCAGGTCGTTCCTGTGGTGATGTTCCCTGATCGACATGCATTGCTCCTTCTCATACGTGTCGTTTTTTGTCTTATCATCCGAGGTACGAAAAATGGCTTTGCCTGCGATATGGGGAATTGCCGCTCCGGTATTAGAAAATCGCCCCGCCGGATTTATTCTGCTTAAAATAGAGAATGGCCATGCGGACGACCATGAACATGATCCCCCCGGAAATGGCCAGGCTGTACAGGGTCAGCATGACCGTGAACAACAATGATTTTTTCTGGGAGACTTCCTGGGGAAAGAACAAGTCGAAGATGGTCTTGCCCAGAAGGATGATCATGATCACGATTCCGGCCGCGGTCCGGTAGAGATAAGCCTTGGCGTTGTAAAAGGTCACGGAATCCAGGACAATCAGGGGATAGAGAAGCCAGGCGGTCACCGCCCACAGAATCACTTGAAAAACGACCTGGCGGACCAGTTGAGCCGGCGTCGATTTCACGCTCTGCCTTCCTCGGAGATATTGTGGGCTTTGTGTCGACGCAATGCAACCGTCTTTTTTGGAAAACCAAATCCGTCGCTTCTCGTCATTGACAGGGCGATTTCCCCCGACTATAAATAAAAAGGAATCGCGCCCGAGAATCAGAGCGCCCGGCGCCTCGGGCAGCCCGCCCTAGAAAGGGAGTCGATGCTGTTCAGCCGATTGTGGTGGACCGTTTACTTGGGGGCTCGAGTTATCGGACAGGCCGGCACTCCCTTCAAGCCGCGGGCGGTCATCCGGCGAGCCCAGTCGCGGCGCGTTCAGCGCCTGGTGGCTTACGCCTACCGCTCCGTTCCCTATTACCGCGAAACCCTGGACCGGCTGAACTTGAAACCCGCGGATTTCAAGACCGCCGAAGACCTGGCGCGTCTTCCCATCCTCGAACGGCGGCAAATCCAGGAGTCGCCGGAACAATTCACCTCGAGCGCTGTCCGCCTCTCCCGATGCCTGATCCTCTGCACGGGCGGCAGCGCCGGCACCCCCCTGACCGTTCCTCACGACCTGAGGTCGGTGCTGGATGTCCTCGGTCATCAGGAACGCTACCGGTCCGTCCTCAGCTCGATCATCGGCCGGCGACGCCGCTACCGCGAAACCTGGATTTTCCCACCGCAGTCCTCTCCCCATAAAGTCCGCCGCTACTGGTGGGACCGGACCTTCCGGATGAATAGAATAATACCCGACAAACAGTTCCTTTCGATGGTTGACCCTCCGGAAAAGATCGTCCCTCTGTTGAATGACTATCAGCCGGATGCGATCCATAGCTACGGGTCATACATCGAGGAGCTGTTCGCCTATCTTTCGGCCCAGGCGGTGCCTTTCGCCCGGCCCAAGGTCGTTGGGTTCGGGGCCGACGGCCTGTCCGAGAGCGCCCGGCGGATGATCCGGGAGCAGTTCGGGCTGGAATGCTTCAGCTCTTACAATGCCGTGGAAGCCTGGCGCATCGCCTTCGAATGCCCGGAGCACCGCGGACTCCATATTAACGAGGATTATTATCCCCTGCGGGTCGTGGACCCCGCGGGACAAACCGTTCCTCCCGGGCAGCCCGGCGACGTCATCGTCTCCAACCTTGTCAACCGGGCCATGGTCTTCTTAAACTACCGGCTGGGAGACATCGCCGCCCTTGTTCCCGAGCCCTGTCCCTGCGGACGGACTTTGCCCCTGATGTCCTACCCCATCGGACGCCGGGACGACTGGGTGGAGCTCCCCACGGGAGAACGCCTCCACCCCCAGGCCGTCCACACGCTCTTGAGGGAAGAGTCGGCGGTATGGCAATACCAGGTCACGCAGGAATCCCCCCTGAGTTTTCGAGTTTCGCTCCTGGCCAAAGAAAGTTGCGACCGGGAACGGACCAGGGTTCGCCTGACCGCCAAGTTCGCCCAAGCGTTCGGGGACAAGGCCCACATCGACGTGGTTTTCGTCTCCTCCATCCCCAGGACGGCTGCGGGCAAAATCCGCCCCGTGATCTCCCTGAGGAAAGAAACAGAAATCGCGGGCGGCGCGGAAAAGGCTACTTGACCTCGGCCGCCGCGGCGTTGAGGACCTTCTTGGTCGTTGTATCCTGGACGAAAAACAAGACCTTAAGGCCCTGGCGGTTGATTTTGAAGCGGCGCTCGGCGAACTTGAAGTTCGGGATCCGGTCGTACGTCTTCTCGAAGTCCGTGAGGTATTGGTCGGCGGCCTGTTCGGAGGCGGCCAAATTGAAGACAACATCCCGGGCCGCGGCCGGGTCGAGCACGGCCAGGTCGCGCACGACGTGCTTGTGGAAGACGATGCCGTTGCTGCCCTTGTACTTCTCCTCGCCCTGAACGAGAACGACATAGTATTCGGCTCCGGGGACAGCCCGGTCAAACCCGCATTTGACCTTGACTTCATCGCCCGCGCGCCCGGCTTCCACCGTGAGCGCCACGCCGGGAGCTCCGATCAGCCGGGGGGCGACCTCGGCGGCGTACTGCTTGAACTTCTCGCCGGCCATGCTCCGGCTTCCGCCTCCCGCCATCTTTTTCTCCCCGTCGATGAAAACCGTGGGCGTGCTGTTGACTCCATAGTATCCCTGCCGCTTTTTGGTCGCGGGGTTCATCATCGGATCGGGCCGGGGAATGGGCAGGTGGTATTCCAGGACGGCCAGGTACCGGGCCGGGTAGGATTCGATCAGGCCGTCAAACCCCAGGTCGGCGCCGACACAGGGCGGACATTCCGAGCCGGTGAAGATCTCGGCCAGAACAGCCTTGCCCTTCCACTCGGATGAGGGCTTGAACGGCGCGACCGCGTAGGGAAGCTCGCGCGCCTTGGCCTCGAGACTGGCCTCAAAGCCCTTGTCGCGGCCGTTGAGCTTGATGTACAGCGCCTTGGCTTTGTCCGCCGCATCCTTGTATTGATCGACGGCCGCGTCGAGATAGCTTTCCAGGGCGTCCTTCGACTGCCCCAGCTTGGCCCGGACTTCAGCCAGGCTGTAGGAATACCGGCCGTCCGGCAGGCCGCCGTTTTTCTTGTAGGCCTCCAAGGCGGTCAGGGCCTTGGCCGCCTGGCCCTCGTTGAGGTAGGCCAGGGCCAACGAGACATCGAACCCGCTCAGATAGTAACCCTTGAAAAATTTTATTTGATCCGGGGGTATGCCCTTGAACGTATCGGGGAGGGAGGCGGCCTTAAAGGCCTGGTCCTTGTAAGCCTGGATGGCCGCCGTGACCAAAGGCGGGGCAAAAGTGCTGAGCTTGGGGTGCTCGAGGATTTCCTCCGCCGACCCGGCCATGGTGGCCAGACGCTCCGGGCCCTGGGCTTGCTCGACCCCGCCTTTTTGCATACCCAAGACGGCTTCGAGGGTGTCGGCCAGCTCGATCTTGGCCGTGAGGATGAAGCTGTTGATGGCCCTTATCATCTCGGAATTGGGGTAGGCGGCCTTGATCCGCTCGAACTCCTTGAGGCGGGCGTCCGCGTCCGTGACTCGGCTGGCGGCCGCGATTTCCTTGTATTCGGGCGGCATCTGGCGCTGCGCCTGGACATTGGGAATAAAAGCCGAAGCCGCGATAAGGATCAAAAGCGCTCCGAGGAATATCTTGGTCAGTGCTTTGCTCATCGGATATCTCCTTTATTAAAAGAGTCATTATACCAAAACCGAAGGAAAACGCGGCGCTCCTGGAAAAGGCCGGGATCCTCATCGCCTTTCACACCGGCTCGATCAGGAACGCGGTCGGCCTGCGGGACCAAGCCCGCCTGGCCGAGGCCCACGGGCTGCCGAAAGCCGCGGCCGGGTCGTGGACCAGGACTAGGGTCGAGGGCTATTTCGCCACCCGGACTGTGACCCTGCGGTTCAGGGCGCGGCCGGTGATGGTCGTGTTGTCGCCCACCGGCTTGGCGGCGCCAAACCCGGCAGAGGCGAGGTTGGCCCGAATCACTCCGGCCGCCACCAGGGCCTCGACTACGGACTTGGCCCTATTTTCCGAGAGAGCTAGATTCTTGACGGAATCGCCGACACTGTCGGTATGCCCCTCAATGATGAGTTTCAGCGAAGGATTATCCTGGCTAAATTTCGCGATTTTGTCCAGCACTGTCCGGCTTTCCGGCTTGAGCGTGGCCGAGCCAAAATCGAAATAGATACCGTAGAGGTCGACGAAGCCCTTGTTCTTTAATTCGTTGCCGATGTTCATTTGTCTGGTGCCGTCGTCAAAAACACCCAGTTTGCCCAGCTCGGTGTAATCCGCGTGGCCCCAGTTGCTGGTGATGCTGATTTTCAGCCAGCGCGCCTGGGTGGGTTCAATATGGACGATCTGGTTGTTCTTTTCGCGCTCGAGCTCGAAGCTGGCCACGGGCTGGAACCCCTGCTCGGCGCTCACCGTAGATACCTCAACTCTCACATCTTTAGCCGAGATCCCCTCCCAGCCGCCTTGCTCGTCGGGAATAGCATTGTTGAAGATCAAGGTCGTCAACCACTCCTTCTTGGGCAGCTCGATGACCGCCCAATGGGGGAAGGCCGCGCCCTCTTCGGTGCACCAGGCCGACAGCGGGCCCTCCCAATCCTCGCTCTCGTCGATGAGGTTATTCACATCCCAAGACCCGCCGTAGTTGCTGCTGAAACCGACGATCTTAGCCCCCGCCGCGGCGCTGACAATATTGGCCTGGTCCGAACTGGTTTGAGAGGCCAGGGTGGGCCAACCGGCCAAAAGCAAAAAAGAAAAAACAAAAGCTGCGATTTTCATGGTATCCCTCCTGTTGCGCTCAAATGAAAATGCTACAAGCAAACCGGGAAGTGTCAAGCGCTCTCCGGCCCGTCCGGAGAGTGCCCGGGCAAAAGCAGAGTTTAGGCATAGACCTGCTTCAACTGATCGATGCGGCGGCTCAGGCCGACCCTGCCCGAGCAGGACGCCCGGCACGAGCCGCAATCGCGGCAGGCCTCCAGGCCTCGCCCTCCGGATGAATTTTCCAGAGTCTCCCTGGCCTGAACGGGGTTGCCGTAGCTGAAGGCGTACATATGAACGCGCATCAAACTCGGGATGTCCGCGCCGCGGGGACAGGTCGCCGCGCACTCCCCGCACTGCCGGCAGGCCGAGGCGATGGCCAGTTTGACTTTGCGGTCCTCGAGGAATTTCTTTTCCAGGGGGGAATAGGCCAGGCTCGAAGCACAGACGATATCCTCCTGGAGCTGGTCGAAAGTCGTGAACCCCGGGACGGCGGTCGTGAAGCAATCATAGTTCATGACCCATTTGAGCAGGGCTGAATGCCTGATTGTCCCCTGGTAATAAGCCTGCAATTCGGCTGGAAGCTCCTCGCGATACCAGTCCTGCTGGCATTGGGTTTTCATGGCCACGAGCCCGATCCCCGAAGCGGCCGCCTTCTTCATGGTATCGAGCAGCTCGGGATAGGGATGCAGCGAATAGTTGTAAGTGGTGAGAACCACGTCATGCCCGCCCCCCTTCATCGCTTCGACGAGACACGGGCCCATGTTTTGGTGGGTCGAGAAACCGGCGGCCCGGGTCTTCCCCTGCTTTTTAGCCGCGGCCATGCCTTCCAGCAGGCCGGGGTCGGAGACGTCCTTGACGTTGCTGACATCATGGATGTAAACGATATCGACATAATCCGTCCGGAGGCGCTTGAGGCTGGCCTCGAGCAATTCCAGATACTTAGCCTTGGCCTGGGCTTGGGTCAATCTCTGCCGGACCTCGGGGACCATGATTTTTGTGGCGATGAACACCTTGTCCCGCGCTCCGAGCTCTTGGATGACCCGGCCGACCATCTCTTCGTTCCGGCCTCGCTGATAGCCGGCCGCAGTGTCGAACTGCCGGATGCCCAGCTCATAAGCGCGCTGGACCAGGGCCGGCAGGTCGGCGTTCATGACGCCCATGCTGACGATGGGCATCCTCATCCCGGTTTTGCCCAGGGTCCGGGTGATGAGGGTGGCGGTCGCGGCGGTGGCCGCTGTCGCCGGGGCGCTCTTCTGCCTGGATTCCAGGCGGTTTAAGCCGAGCAAGCCCGCACCGGCGACGCCGGCCAGCGTTTTTCCCAGGAACTCGCGGCGGCTGCATGCTTTCTTGAGCTTCATACGCACCACTCCTTTCACTCAGATAATAATTTAGGTTCTCTTCCATCTTGTGTGGGTAGCAAGCGTCGTTGCTTTCGTTGTGTCCATCCAAGGCGCTCTTCGGCACCGGAATCGCCCCCGGCCCCCTGGGG
>Ga0315297_10000628_pt1 | contig 20741 bp, 23 predicted proteins | sample YL17G15_0_MG_FD_203628 | JGI IMG/M metagenome (GOLD analysis project Ga0315297, IMG submission 203628) | Sediment microbial communities from Yellowstone Lake, YNP, Wyoming, USA - YL17G15_0 | ecosystem: Environmental > Aquatic > Freshwater > Lake > Sediment | place: USA: Wyoming | collected... | reverse complement strand
GGAATAAAAATTGCAATAGGCCATACAGTTGTTGAACTACCTTTGATGATGCTATTAGGGATCGGAGTGGTTTCATTGAAAGTCCTTCCCGAATTTAGAACAGCCTTAACAATCACTGGGGCAATCATACTTTTTGTATTTGCAGCGATTCAAATTAAAACAACATTACAAATGAAAGAACTAAAATTTTTAAATATAAAACATGGTGAAATTATTTCGGGAATTACACTCAGCGCGTTAAATCCATTTTTCATCATTTGGTGGTTAAGTATCGGATTCAAATTGATCTCGGATGCAGTAATAATATGGGCATTTGCAGGAATATTAGTTGTTTTTTTATTTCATATATGGATGGATTTTTTATGGCTAAGTTTAGTTGGATTTTTTTCTTCTAAAAGTTTAAAAATTGTTTCAAATAGAAACTATAAATTTTTAATGATTGGGTTGAGTTTTGTATTAATATATTTTGGAATATTATTTGTATTGGATGTAATTTAACCACAATCTAAAATTTCAACTTGAGGTTGACAATCAACATTAAATAAATTAATTTTTTCAACCAAATCATTGCAAAATTCTGGATTAAGTGTATCCCCATATATTTTTAAATTATTCATGATTGCTATGTGTTGTATCACACAAGAATTCCCGGTAAATCCAAAAATTACACCTATACAAGAAACACCTACACAAATTAAAATTAAACTTATAATTATTTTAGTTCTTTGTAATGTCAATTTCTATTGTAGATACATTACGTAGTTTACCATCTTGTGATGTAAGAGAATCAGATGAAATTCGGACATCATCTACGACATACCCAACAGTATTCATTCGTTTAACAATCATTTGGGATACATCTACTGCCTGCGTAATTCGTTTACCTCTTGCTTTGATTGTAACAATGTGTCTTGTCGAAAGTTGTGTCAACGTAGCTGAAACATATGTCATTATGGGTTTAGTGCCAACAAAAATTATATCGCGTTCCTCAGGATCACGCATCTCTGTATCCGATGATCCTTTGTAAGTCTCGGGTGAAGGTAATTGTGGTTCTGATTCGGGTGAAGGTAATTGTGGTTCTGATTCGGGTGAAGGTAATTGTGGTTCTGATTCGGGTGAAGGTAATTGTGGTTCTGATTCGGGTGAAGGTAATTGTGGTTCAGAAATCACATGCGAATCATGAAATTCTGACAAAATATCTTCTGCGTCTTTTGTTTTTTTAAGGTCACTCAATTTATTATCCTTTAACAAGAAAAGCTTCTTTGGCTTTTATTTAATTTTTGAGGTTCTTGAGTTGAATGTAGTCTTCCAAGATTTTTTCAACTTCCTCACTATTCTTACTGTTCTTTAGGTGATTTACCAGATCTTCTTCTTCAATTTCATAGCAATTTAGAAAATCTTGTGAATCCTTGAACAGCAAAAGAACTTTACCTTTAAACTCATAGTGATAGATCTTTTCTTTTTCCATCAATTCAGGCTTTATGTTAATACCATTATCGTCAGCAGATATAGGATAATCCATAGAAACTGTGGAACGTAGTCAATATTTAGATTAATACATAATATAGTAATAATCAGATAAGGCATTCAAGATATTGGGAGATAGAGTAATTTTTCACATAGATTTTGATTATTTCTTTGCTCAATGTGAAGAGATACGTACTCCCGAATTGAAATCAAGACCAGTGTGTGTTTGTGTTTTTTCAAACAGAGGCGGAGACAGTGGAGCAATTGCAACAGCAAATTACCTAGCCAGAAAATTTGGAGTAAGATCCGGAATGCCAATTAGTTTTGCAAAAAAAAGATTGGAAGAAATAAAAAATTCTGTTTTTCTCCCGGTAGATTTTGATTATTATTTAGAAATATCTGAGAGAGCCATGAAAATTATTAAAAAAAATGCCGACGTTTTTGAATATGTGGGCAAGGATGAAGCATACTTAGATGTCACAGATAGAGTAAGCGGTGATTTTAACAGGGCAAGTCATTTGGCGCAACAAATTAAAAATTCCATAAGAGAAGAATTGAAACTTAGTTGCTCTGTAGGGGTAGCACCAAATAAATTAATTGCAAAAATTGCATCAGATTTTAAAAAACCAAATGGGTTAACAATAATATCGTCTGAAAAATTAGAAGAATTTTTAGAGCCATTGCAGATTAGAACAATACCAGGAATCGGAAATAAAACAGAAGAACGTTTAATGCAAATGAATTTTGAAACAATCAAAGATCTCAAAAAATTAGATGTGTTTACATTGAATAAAGAATTTGGGAGAAAAAATGGAACTTACATGTTTAATGCTGTACGAGGAATTGATAACGAACCTGTAAAAGAAAGAGAATCCAGTATTCAATATAGTAAAATCATCACTTTGAAAAATGATTCAAAAGATTTTGAGTTTCTGGTAGAAAACCTCGTGGAGTTATGTAAAGAATTACACGGGGTGCTTCAGAAAAATAACAAAATGTTCAAATCAGTAGGAATTCAATTTATCCAATCAGATTTAACAAACAAAACAAAGTCAAGAACGCTAAAAAATCACACAGCAAGCATTGAAGAATTACAAAAAAATGCAGAACAATTACTAAAGGATGCACTGGAGGATCAAAAAAATCCGATCAGAAGATTAGGTGTTAAAGTTTCAGAACTTTCAGAAATTCGTGGTCAAAGTGACATTACTAGATATTTTTAGTAGACTTCTCTTCAGACTCTAATTTTTTAAGTCTCTTTGATTCTATTAGTATCACTATTAGAAGAAATAAAAACAGCCAGGGTAAAAACATTATTTCTCCCGCAACAGAATGAAATTCTTCCCATTGTTTGGCATCAGTAGTTACCTTAAGAGCATACCAAGACAATGAGAATATCCTAATCATATTAACAATAATCGTCCCTACAATTCCCAATACAAAGTAAATTGATTTTCTTTTTCTATGAATATTCATTTTTAGCAGAAATGCACCCATAACCAAAGAATAGATAATTATACTGTGCACTCCAGCAGAGGGCCAAAAAACTTGAAGTACCATCGGTCCAAAATCACCTTTTAGAAACATTATGTTGTCGCGTGCCGTTGCAGTTCCAAGATCTAAAACAGTGATTAACCACACATTTGTTTGCACCAAATAAGGTACAACGTATTGTAAAGGACCTAGTGTATCATATGGAAAAAATGCATCTAATGAAAGAATAATTGCACTGCCTGCAAGAAAGATTGGACCTGCAGGTGAAATTCTTATCCATCGTTTGCCAAAGTATATGCTAAGTGCAGCAATTACAAAAATCCCCATAATAATAAAATCCCACATCCACGTCCAAGAATAGACTAGTTGTACGTTGTATTGTTTAGCAGATTCAATCAGATAATCCCTCAAACCATATTCCAAGCTAACAAGATAAATAATTACAATTATAGCCAGAGGGATGACAGATAACAGTTTTTTTTTCGAAATAAGAATTCTTAAACCAAATAATTCAGCAACAATGAATACTAGTGCAAAAAGAAACCCTCCCCTCCCTTGATTCCAACTTAAAGTAAAGGTATCTGGGAATACAACAAGTGCAAAAAGAATTGGGCTGGCAATAACTGCAATTCCCATCATCAAGTTTCTATTTTGCACTAAATACAAACTAAAAAGTGGTCAATAAATATCTCAAGATCCAATTAACAAATTAAAGAAAACTTCTCAGGGCAACAAAGATGTTCATAGTATGGATCAGATAGTTTGTCTTTGACTAAAAACACTACTATCGCATATTCACCAGATTTTGGAATAACTTTGCTGCATTTTGTACATCTGAGGGTATTCATGAGTAGTTTTGATTGCAAAACTACATCAGAAGATGGATGTTATGATCCGAAATAACTGTTTTTAAACAAATTTCATGATAAGTGATTTTTAGGTATTTTAAATTAGAAAAAATCAGCCATTGTTTTCTGACGGATTAATTTCATAATATTTCCTTTTAAAAGCCATTCAGTTTTACTAATACTCATTTTTTCAGAGGCCATAGTAAGTGCGTCATCAAAATTTTCAGTAATTTTAGGCATATTATTCATCGCTGAGCGAATTCCTTCTCTAACCTGCCAGACACCCACAGGGATTGCATATTCAGGTCTGATTTCCCTTAAGATTATCACACCTGCCTGAATCTTATTTTTTTTAAGATATTCAGTCACTCCCAATTTGGCTGCAAAATATGCCCCAGCTATTGCAGGGGGGTGGGATATCCCACGCGCATCTTCAAAATCAGAACCAAATCCCAAAATACCGTTGGAATACCAGGCTTCAATCATTTCATAGATCCATCTATGAGGAAATAAAACAATAGCAAATAAATTTCCAAGATGCTCGTAAAAGAAAAATTTGCACGAATCAATTAAAGTATAGTCCAGAATTTCATCTACGAGTGATTTTGATATTATGTCATCAGTAGCAGTAATGCTCCATTTTGTTGGAACAAGCTTTCTTTTTTGTCCAAGCATACCGATGCTAAAACATTTTTGGATTTTTGAAACTTCTATACCAGAGTTATATAAATTCAAAACAGCATCTTGTGCTTTTAGATCTTTATCGTAGAAGATTTTTTCGATTGATTTTGTTGCAGAAGTACCATAAAACTTTGCGGATTTAATTTCTCCAATTGGTCCAAATGGAGCACTTTCTCCGTTAAGTGAAATATTTGCTGAAGTGATTTTAGTAAATTGCAAATCAGAGTCAGTCGGTTTGGATGACATTGTAATTTCTTGTAAATTTTCTATGTATCGTCCATGTGTTTGATCGATTGAAATTGTTTGAACGCCACGAATAAGATTTAACCTAAAATTAACAATTTCTTCAAGAGATTTACCAGTCCATTTTTCAGGGTTGTCAAGTAAACTTGTGTCACCATGAATTGGAGGCACTAAAGGCCCTACGAACACTTTGGGATAGTTATAAGAGCCCACAAACACAGATGGTGGACTTGAGCCACTAATAGAATCAGATGAAAATAGGTTTCCATATTTGGATAAATCTTCATACCATTTTGCCAGAATTGATCGTCGAATATCCTGGGAATTAAATGGCAATGGAATTTGTACCTAAAATGTTCCTATTAACTTGCCTAATTTTAGAAATTGACAATGTGCTAACGCAGGATGTTTAAAGAACAAAGTCAAACAATAATCATGCCAATAAAGAGAATAGTCTCTTTTTTGCCCAGTGCCACAGAGATATTGTATGAACTAGGAGTACAAAACATGCTTTATGGCGTTACACATGAATGCAAATACCCAGAGGATGCAAAAACAAAACCATGTGTGATCAATTCCGTAATTAATTCAGAAGAACTATCCAGTAAAGAAATAGATGCTAAAACCTGTCAATTAATAAAAGAGGGAATGGACATTTTTGTTTTAAACACGCGGAATCTTTTAGAAGCAAATCCGGATCTCATTATCTCTCAAGAAACATGTGAGGTATGTGCAGCAAATACAAATCAAGTCAATAAAGCAGTTCAGATTTTACAAAAAAAACCTCTGTTGTATACAATGAACCCAATTAGTCTACAAGAAATTTTAGAGGCAGTAAGCAAAATTGGGAAAATTCTGAAAAAAGAATACGAGGCAAGTATAATCACAGAGACACTTAAAAATCGAATAAAAAATGTGAAGAAACAAGTCACAGCGACAAATCCAAAAGTTCTTGCAATAGAATGGATAGAGCCCTTTTTTACAGCAGGTCATTGGGTGCCAGAAATAATAGAAAATGCGGGAGGTAGGAATTTGATTAGCAATCCAGGAGAAAATTCTAGACGACTAAATATTCAAGAGATCATAGATTCAGATCCAGACATAATTATCCTAATGCCATGTGGTTTTGACATAGAGCGTACGCTATTGGAATACAATAAAATATTGAAAGATGACAAAGTGTGGGGGACGTTGAGAGCAGTAAGAAACAAAAATATTTTTGCAGTTGATGCAAATTCTTATTTTAGTAAACCAAGCATTAGAACAATTACAGGATTAGAGATAATTGCAAAAATTATCAACCCAGAAAAATTCTTGAACCTAAATGTTCCTAAGAATGCATTTTTACAGATAAAATAATCCTATTCTTTAGTCTCGTCCAACTCATCATATTCAGTATTTCTTCGACCAGGTCTAATTGGAACGTACATGATTGACATTAATTTTAATTATTTCACTATAAGATACCTTCAAAGGTCGTAAAAATTTGCCCTTTAGGTGTATCTTTGACGCAAATTTTTATTATTGAGATTTTTTAGGTTTTAGATTAAACCTTCTAATTAAGATGTGATTCTACGAAAATAGCACGAACACTCAGGCATGAAATCTTAAACTAACAATCAAAGAATCATCATCGAATTTTAAAAAATCTAAACGATCTAAGTGGTAGATAGAAACTATCCCACCATCATTAAAATAGAAATGAAGTGAATGTAATAACATTCAAGAAATAATGAAATACTCCTAGTAAATCAAAACTAACAGTCATCAAATTCACATGTTGTTGAATAATCAGTATGTTTTTGAGCGCATCTAATCCATTAACTAGCGATGAATATTACATTCAACTTGAAGTGATTTTATTGTGGTGTAGAAAGTAAATATCAACAATGCGATTGCGCCTATTCGTATAGGAATTTCAAAAGTGGTTAGAAATGCAGAAGATGTAGCACCAATAGTTCCAAATGTAGAAACGATCGCAAACCCAATAGGGCCACAACTACAAGCTCCAGCCAGTGTACCGATAAATGAGCCAAAAACCCCAGTACTCATTTTGCTTTTGGATTTGTTAAAAATATTAATTCGGTAAACATTCAATGAAATTACTAACGCAGATAACCCTGAAAGAACAACAATAAGTCCAAATCCAAGTTCAGTTCCTGGAGAGATGTAACCTATTACATACGGATCCAAGAAAATATACTCTGAAATAATCAGCAAGATAAATAGCATAGATGTGAAAATCACAGACGCTAAGACAGCATACTTGAAATTTGAAAACACAAGTTTCAAAATTTCATTCACATCAAATCACCAAAATTATTACTTGTTTGAAAATAGAGCGTGAAGAGTAAAAATCAATTAAAGAGACAATAACCAGAACAGCAATGTCAAGAATTTTTCTAGTCATAGATAACATCTTTAATAATTGTTTAAAAAACTTATTCCAAATTATGGGGGGATTTTCTTTTAAGGATATTCAGAAGTTTAGCAATAGCAGTGTCTAAAGGACATGTCTCAGATAACATATTTGAGGAATGTGTGACGAGGTGTTTCTCAAATGTTTTTCTAGAATCAAGCACTAAATCACATTTGGTACAGTAAACCTTAATGACATTGTTTTTAGTGAGTTTCACCACAGACGTTTTTTGTATTATGACCTTATAAAGATCCTGCTCAGAATCACATTAAATAAAAAAATTAAGAGAAGATAACCTTAGGAACGATAATGTAAAAAAAAATAATAGTAATCAAGCTCGAAACACTAGATCAAATCAATAGAATAATTTTATAATGATGGTTTATAAAATATGAAATCAAATAAAATCAGAAATTTATCATATTAAAAAGTAATAAAAGTATCTCATGGGACTATAAAAAATATTTCATTTTACAAGTTAGCAATGGAGTAAAAATTCTATAGATAAAAAATTTCAGATGTGAAAGAACGATAAAATTAGAGATAGTGTATCTTCATATGATTTTGATGCTCCACTTCATACCTAGTCACAAATCCACAGTGAGGACATGAAAACATCTCAGATGAAAGTGTAGAATTTCGCTCTATAACTTTTCCTGAAATAGATTTAATGAAGATCGTATCATTCAAAGATATTACAGCAAAATTTCGGCCTTCACCAATTGATTCTAAAAATTCTTTAATTGAAGTTATCACCATATTTTTATCAATTAGTTCATCATCATCTAATGAGGATAACATAAACTCATGAGTCTTTAGAGTTGGTATTGCAGCAACTTGGTCGGATACATATACTACCAATTCGCTTTTTATCGATGCCACCTCTCTACAATCAATTGTAATCATGAGATTCTGAAGTAAAGTCATTATTTTAGTTTAACAAGTATTAAAAATGATTATTATAGTTTAAGATAATCATTTTTCATAGATGGGAGATTCAGAGACATTCGGTGTGGAAAAAGGATATGGTGAAAAAGTCATTATGTGGTTAAATGAACAATCTAAAACTCGTGGATCTAAATTTGAGGCAAGACTGTATGGATATGTATTATCTACCAAAAACTTTGGAGATTTTGAAATGTTTTCATGGATTGGAGAGGTACAGATTGCAAGAAAAATGATCAATAAAGCAAGTAAAAAATTCAAGATAAAAGTAATTGAGGGAGGATACAAACCAAAAGAGAAAATAATTCGGATTAAAAAATTTGATTATGCTAAAGTTAGAAAAGATGAAAAAACAATAGGACAAATAGAGTTCGAGGCATCAAGATTCAGCAAGGGACAATGGGAAATAAAAAATGAAGAACGTCATTAAAAATTTAATCAGAGGTAAAAGTAATTGGTAAGAAAAATTGGAATAATTGGGACAGGAATGCTTGGAAACGCAGTGGGTTTACGTTTATTGGAATCAAATTTTGATTTAACAGTATACAATAGAACAAAAGAAAAAACAAGTGAATTGGAAAATAAAGGTGCCAAAGTAGTAAGTTCGCCAAAAGAGGTAGCTGAGAATTCAGAGTTGATAATAATAATTGTAAAAGATGCAGAAGCAGTAAAAGAAATTTCTTTTGGAGAAAATGGAATCATTAAAGGAAAACATGTAGGATTAATAGTTGCAGATATGAGCACAATAAATCCAATCGAATCAAAAAATATTACAAAAAATTTTTTAGAACATAAAATAATTAAACTAGACATACCAGTCATGGGAGGTCCAAATTTAGCAATTGTTGGAGAATTGGTGTTAATTGCATCAGGAGATAAAGAAACATTTGACAAAATCAAGGACGTCTTTGAGAAAATAGCCAACAAAACATTTTTCTTGGAAGGAAATGGTACAGCTCATTTGATTAAACTTGCAATGAATCTTCAAATTACAATGCTTGCACTTGCACTATCTGAGGGAATTACTTTAATGAGAAGCTCAAATGTAGAACCAAAAATATTTCTCGATATTTTGAATTCGACCTATTTTAAAACTGGAATGAGTGAAAATAAAGCATATAAAATGATACAGGGGAAATTTGACCCTACCTTCACCCTTGCAAATTTGAGAAAAGACATCAGTGCAATTACAGAAACTGCAAAAGCATTCGGAGTTAAACTACCAATGATGGAAAAAGCTGATCAAATATACAGTGAAGCGATGAAAAGTGGTTTTGGCAAGATAGATTACACGGGAATTTTGGCATACATTAAGAAAATAAACGAATCATAACAAAAAAATAAAAATTATGACTGAAATATACCAAAAATTCTATAAACTACACCAGTGAAATTGTGATATGCGGTTAAAAGACAAGATTGCAATAGTTACAGGCGCATCAAGCGACATTGGTAAAGGTGTAGCAAAAAGGTTTGCAGAAGAAGGCGCCAAGGTCATTCTTATTGCAAGAAATCTAGAGGGGTTGGAAAAAGCCAGAGACGAGATTGGCAACAAAGAATCCACAGCTTCAATGTCATGTAATTTGACTGACGAATCTCAAGTGATCCATACAGTCAATCAAATAATGAACACGTATGGTAAAATCGATATTTTAGTTAATAATGCTGGAGCAATCAATGATCCTATTCATTTTCATGAAATGGCAGATTCTGAAATTAAGAAATTAATCGATGTTAATTTGTTTGGAGTGTTTCACATGACAAAAGCAGTGTTAAACAAAATGTCTGACGCAAAAAAAGGTGTGATTATCAACATTGGTTCAATCTCAAGTGAAAGAGCAATCCCAAGAGTTCACTTGGCAGCATATTCTGCCACAAAGGCAGCAATTAGCATGTTCTCAAAATCAATAGCAGTCGAATATGCAAGACAGAACATCAGATGTAATTGTGTAAATCCAGGAATAATTAATTCAGGTATGATTAAGCCATATCTTGATGATCCACAAGCAAGAAAAGTTCTCGAAGAAAGATTACCGCTAGCAAGAATTGGTGAACCGGTAGATGTTGCAAATGCCGCATTATTTTTAGCGTCAGATGAAGCAAACTGGATTACAGGCATCGTTCTTAATGTAGATGGTGGAAAAACAGCGTCCGAAGGATAGTTAGTCAAGACAATATTTTAAAAAACGGTTTAGAATCAAGATTTAATTATCAAGGTTAAAGTTCATAATAAATTTTCACTAAAAATTAAAGCAATAACAAAATTGCATGTACAGTTTCTAGATGATGTAAACTAATTCTTTTTTTTCCGTATAAAGACAACGTAGATCAAGCCAGTCACACTCATAATTATTGCAGTTATTCCAGACCACATTAAAAAAGAAGTAATGTCAGATTCAGTCATCAAACACATATAGATAAATTAAACATCTAAAGTTTCGGATTAATAATAAGAAAAAATTAAAGTGTATTTCTGAAACATCTAAATAGATTTGATGCCAAGTACAACTATGCCCGAATTAACGTGTACAGATTGCGGAATACGCCTATTTCATGAAAATGAAGATACGCTAAAGATTCAAGAAACAATTCATAAAAAATTTTGTAGAAAAAAGAGCGGGGAAACACATAGCTTTATGCACAGAGATCTTGCACATATGAGTACATTTGATTCTGAAAGAGAAAATGATGTTACAGGAACCCCAATTCTAAAAAAATAATCACAAAATCTAGGTAAGGCAATAGATCAAAATTATATCACAGGATTAAAGAAGTAAAAGAATTGGCAATAGAGCATCATTATGACTTAATTGTTGTAGGAGGTGGACCTGCGGGTTCCTCAGCAGCATATGAGGCATCAAAAAATGGAATTAAAGTTGCACTTGTGGAAAGAGAAGAAGTAATTGCTCAAACAGTTAGAACTAGTGGAGTAACATGGATGCAAAATATAAAAGAATTTGGAATTCCAGATGACTGTTACAACCCTATTAGAAATTATTCGTTTTGTTCACCAAATAATGAAGTAACAATTAGCGATACAATTCCGCATGCGGCTGTTTTAGATGTAAGAAAAACATATCGGTGGCTGGCAGAGGAGGCAAGAAAAGAAGGGGCAGATATTTTCCTTAAAACCAATATCAATAATGTGATAAAAAATGATGTTGGAGATATTGTCGGAGTAAGTGGGACAAACAAAGAGGGTGAAATTATATTTCATGCCAAAGTTGTTATTGACGCTAGTGGATTTCCTTCAACGATTTCAAAAGCCATGGGATTTGTAACTCAGTGGGAAAGATTTGGGGTCGGTGCAGAATACGAAGCAAAAGCCGAAAATGTAGATCAAGAAACATGGTGGCTAATGGTAGGTCAAAAATATTCTCCAGCAGGATATGCATGGATTTTTCCAGTAGGAAAAAATATTGTGAGAATAGGAGTTGGTATTGGAAAACCAGAATCCAAGGTAGATCCCACAGAGAAATTAAAAGAATTGATGGATTCAAAGATGGGGCCAATTAGCAAGCTAGGAAAAATTACACCTATTGAATTTCATTATGGATTAATTCCAAATGATGGATTATCTAGAAAGACAGTGTACAACAATTTAATTCTGGTAGGAGATTCTGCAGGTCAAGCCAATCCGTTGGTATTAGAAGGAATCAGATACGCAATAAGATTCGGGAGAGTTGCAGGAAAGATAGCATCACGTGCAATAAAATTAGGATGTACGGATGAAGCATCACTGTATCCTTATGAAGAAAATTGGAGAAATGAAATACAGTCTAAAATTAAGGCAGCGGGAAGAGTTCAAGATAGATGGATCAAACTATCAGATGAAGAATGGGATAGAGAGTTAGACATAATTAAAGAATTAAGGCCTGAGGAATTTTTAGATTTTATTAAAGCAGATTTTGGGATGATAAACATGATAAAACTAGCAACATATCATCCAAAATTAGCAGTCAGGCAATTATTCAATCTGGTAAGTGGGTGGAAAAAGCAAAAAGGCAATCTTCAAATAAAATAAAGAGACACATTATTTGTGTGAGCTGGAGCACGACACGCTGCTACGGCAGAGGAAACTCCTCCCTCCATACAGGAAATATGATCCGGAGATGGATAATCAGAGATGATTGGCAACGGAGCAGAAAATAATCTAACCTGGCGCACTATGATGGCAAAACCTGAGATTTCCAGAGAAAGAATGAAAAAAGCCGACCCATATGGAGCAAAGCCAAACAGAACTATGAGATCCTGTACTGAGTTCAGGTAGGCTGCAAAGCGAAATATCGTGAAAACAGAAGGAGGGTTACTCCCAGCACACACATTCTATGTTATTTTTAATTGCATCATAAGAATTTTAAAATCGACATAGTAAATTTTGAAAAGCGAGTTGAAATATTAAAAGCCTTTAGGAAGTGTTCCCTTTGATTTAGGTTTATCAGATTCAGTTTTTGCCTCAAAACCTTTTGGTAAGGCTCCACCTTTTGGTTTTACTTCTCGATCATCTGTAATAGATGGAGGAGGACTAGGTTGATTTTCTTCATATACACTTCTAGTTTTTGCATATTCAGAATCATCTGCAAGTTGTGCTTCACCCCTATTGGTTTGATAACCACCAGAAGAAGCACTTGTTTGATAACTTACTAATTTACTTGGATCAATGCCTTGCTGACCTATTTTTTGATTTTTCAATGCTCTGTTACTAAAAATGAAAAATGCAATACCACCAATTGCAGCCATTCCAGACATTCCATATACAATCGTTATTGGAAATCCACCAGTTGAAGTTGTTGCATACCCTGATGGTGGAGTTGGTGTAATTCCCGCGATTTCCAAACCATCCAATACATCCAGTGCACCAAATCCAATTGCAGCAATATTTCCTTGATCAGAAGATTGAACACTTCTAACTACATAATTTTGATCGGCAGATATAGGAGCTTCAAATGTTCTTTCTACTTGTCTGCCTTCTCGAAGACTACTTTCACCCATTGTCCATTTAGATACGACAAACCCAGAAATAGATTCATCCAATCCAAATCTACCTGCATCGACATTGATACCAGTAGGATCAAACAAAAAGTGCCAATTACTCAGGGGTTGCTCTAAAATAAAATCTGCGTTGATGATACTTTTAGATAGAATTGAATCTGCCTCGGTTCCTGCAAGGACATCATATACTGCCGGTTCTTTATCTTTTAAAATTGATATAGGTAAATTAATTTCCACACCGTCAATAATAACAGGATCATTAGTGCTCATCCCTCTCCAACCCATATCAACAATGGTTTTAACTTGATCTTTTGTAATTACATAATCAGTTAAAGTGCCTTCCAATACTATCCGGTAATCAACAGAAGTATTGATAGATCTACCTTTAAGATGAAAATCATAAAATACATTAAGATCTGAAATTTTTGCATGGCTTCCATCAGATTGAAGTTTTTTATTAAGAGAAGTAATTAAATTTTGAACACCCGGATTTGTTGCATCCGCAGTAGCATTAATTCTCCATTCCTTTTCATGTAGTTCGTCAAATAGTTTTCCGCCATTTGGATATTCGATGAATATAGTTTTTTGGTAATTATATGAAAATGGTGATTTTTCAGCATTAGGATTTATTCTTGCGTCTACTTGTGCAGCCCAAACAGATGAACTTGAACCAATTACAATCAGACCTCCGAGTAAAACAGCTAAAAATATAGCCTTAGACACGAATAAAATTCAGAATTCAAAGTAATAAACTTATCCTCAAAAATTAGATCGTGGATTTATGAAAAAGTAATATGGAGCAACAACACATAACTTTACAGTTTTAGAGGAATATGGAATGATTACAGTATTAGCAGGTGGGACAGGTTCAGTTAAACTAGTTAGAGGATTAGTAGCTCAAGAATCAAAAGTTAACGTAATAAGTAATGTAGGAGACAATTACTGGCTTTATGGATTATACGTATGCCCGGACATAGACACAATTGTTTACGGTTTAGCAGATTTACTAGATCAGGAAAGAGGATGGGGAATAAAAAAAGACACATTCAATTTTCTAAGACAGATGGAAGTCTTTGGAGAAGAAACATGGTTCAGAGTTGGGGACAGAGATGCCGCAACTCATTTGATAAGAACAAACATGTTGAAGAACGGTAAAAATTTGAGTGACATCACCAAATGGATGTGTGAAAAATTTGCAGTCAGTGCAAATATTATTCCAGTTACAGACAATAGCATAGAAACAAGGATAACCACAGACAAAGGAGAATTACATCTCCAAGAATATTGGGTAAAACATCGAGGAAGAGATCCAGTCATAGGAATTCAATACATTGGTGCAGATAAAGCACGTCCAAATCCTGAAGCAGTGAATGCAATTCATGATGCAGATATGGTAATTCTAGCTCCAGGAAATCCATTAACATCCATTGGACCAATGTTACAAATCAAAGGAATACGAAAGGAACTTTCAAAAATCAAAAAGAAGGTTGTGGCAGTTAGCCCGCTTATTGGCGATAAAGCTATTAGTGGACCGGCTTCAAAATATATGGAAGCGGCCGGAATTGAAACAAATGTATACGGTCTTGCAAAAATGTATTCAGATGTATGCTCAAACATAGTAGTTGATTCAAAAGATAGATTGCTCGTAAAAAAAATTCAAAATCTAGACATGAAAGTATATGAAACAAAAATTACTATGAATAACAAACTAGCTGAAGATGCATTAGCAAATTTTATTTTAAAACAAATTCACGTATAATTTGAAAATTGCCGCAATCATTCCTGTAAAGACTTTCTCTCTAGCAAAAACACGTTTAAGTTTATCACCAAAACAAAAAGAAGAGATATGTGAAATTATGCTAGAAGAGATATTGTATACATTATCAATTTCACCACAAATTTTCAAAACAATAATTGTAACTAAAGAGAAAAAAGCGATAGAGATAGGTACGAAATATAATGTCATAATCATTATAGATAATGATGAAAAAAATGTCAACTGCGCAATTGCATTAGCAGACAAATATCTCTTAGAAAATAAATTTGATGCATCAATTGTTTTTCCGCAAGATATACCATATATCAAAACTCAGGATATTGATTTTATTTTAAACTACAAGTTCCCTCCAAATTTTGCGATAGTTGTACCGTCTAGAAGATTTGACGGAACAAATGCACTTGTAAGAATGCCAATAAATTTGATGAGTACGCATTATGATGAGGACAGCTATAAAATTCACATGAATACTGCAAAAGAAGTTACACGAAATGTAGCGCTTGTTTTTGTAAAAAGAATAATGTTGGATGTAGATAATATGGAGGATTTAGAATTTCTCCTGCAACAAAATGAGAAGCCTGAGATCGCAAAGAAAATTAAAAATATCATAGATCAAAAATAGTTTAGTTGACAATAGACGTTTTTTGTATACCGATCATCAACAGACTTATAAGAATTAATTAGCAATGGTTAAATATCATTACAAAAAAATTGGGTGAAAAATAAAAAATGGTAAAAAAAGTCAATCCAAAGGACAGATGTCCAAGATGTGGACAGGGTACATTGGTCACAGATGCCACCACGGGAGAAAATTTCTGTGGAAAGTGCGGATTTGTAATTAGTGATAAGGTGGACGAATCAGGTCCTGAATGGAGATCGTTTTCTAATGAAGGAGAAAACAAAAGCAGAGCAGGAGTTCCAACATCATTAGCAATGCACGATATGGGATTGGCAACTATAATCAATCCTCAAAATAGAGATGCCACTGGAAAGCCACTTACTTCTGCCATGAAAAGCACTATTGAAAGATTAAGAACGTGGGATAGCCGAAGTCAAGTTCATGAACCTGTTGATAGGAATTTTAGACAAGCATTTAGCGAATTAGATAGGTTAAAAGACAAATTAGCAGTAGGTGAACCAGTTATTGAAAAAGCAGCTTACATTTATCGTAAAGCATTAGAGAAAGGCCTAGTTAGAGGACGCTCAATTTCAGCATTAATTGCATCTGCACTTTATGCAGCATGCAGAGATACAGAAACACCTAGAACACTAAAAGATATTGGACAAGCAAGCAACATAAAAAGAAAAGATATTGCCAGGTGTTATAGATTATTACTAAGAGAACTCAACTTGAAGATGCCAGTAGTTGATCCTATAAAATGCATATCAAGAATTGCAAGTAAAGCAGGATTATCTGAAAAGACAAAAAGAAAAGCTACCACAATATTACAAACGGCGGAGGAACAAAAAATTTCAGCTGGAAAAGATCCAATGGGGTTAGCAGCGGCAGCACTTTATGTCGCATGTGTTACAAATGGTGAAAATAAAACTCAGAGAGATGTTGCAGAGGCAGCAGGAGTAACCGAAGTTACAATAAGAAATAGATACAAAGGGCTAAAACTTGCACTAAATCTATAAAAGTTAGTTTAGGAATTACCGATAAATCAAAAGTTTTTAGATCATAAATTTTTAATTTAAATTTTATAGATATCACAAAATAAAAAATCAAGATTCAAAACAATATAAAATTTAAAAGAAAATTTTTGAGTTTTGTTAATCAATCTTTAATTGACTTGATTTTTTGGAATTAAAATAATGAAGTAACAACACAGAAAGTGAAAATATTCCAGATATCAAAAATATTATCTCCATTGTATTCACCAATGGATGTGAGAATCCTTTCTCAATTGAAATGTTATTAGTCTGGGAGATAAAGTTAACATATGAAAATATAAAATAATTCATTCCCCAATGAACAAGAATTGAGGTAATTAAACCAAATCTAAAGTAGAGCCAGCCAAGTATGATTCCACTGGCAGTTGCCTGAGCAAATTTCGCTTCACTCCAGGATTCACCGTTAAGAATATGAGCAAATCCAAAAAATATTCCTCCTAAAACTACTAGAAACAAAACTTTTCTAAGATCATATACATGTAAATTATGATTAGGATTCCAAAGGGAATTAAAAAAATGATTTACAGAAAATTTATTCGTAAAAAAGAAAAAAAGTGGTAAACCGATAAGAATTACTCTAAACGCCAATTCTTCAACAATTGGAGATAGACTCACATACAGAAACTGTGTCAAATTATTATCGGCATGTGGAGGGACGTTAACTATTCCAAATCCTTGCTGTATAAAGTCAATAATTGCAGATATCAATATTAGAATTGAAAACCATTTCGTGATAGTAATCATATAATTTGATTTTGCATCTAATTTTCCTGAGGTAAGAATCACAGACAATGTTTTTAGAAATCCTTTGTCAGGACCAAGAATTGCAATTGTAAAAAGAATAGCATATACAGACCACAGAACAATAAAGACATCTCCAACTTGAATATCGAAATAAATTGGATAACCAATTTCTTCAAAAACATTAACGTTGCTTATAGGATATTCAAAATTGATATCGCCGCCAACATCAGTATCAAACACAACAAACACTCCAAATGGAAATGAAAGCAACATCATTCCAAATACAATTGATAGTAATGCTAAATGAGGAATGCCAATAATTTGAAGAATTTTATTAGATACGTACAATTTGTATCTAATGTAGTTCTATACTAGATTCTGGGAATCCCAGATGTATCAAAGTGTCTTTGATGGTATCTCTATGATCACCCTGGAGAAATATGTAACCGTCTTTTGCAGTTCCGCCACAAGCATATTTATTTTTCAATTCTTTTGCAACTGTTTCAAGATTATTTAATTTAGGATCTAGTCCTTCTATCATAGTTCCTTTTTTCTTGAATCGCCTAGTTTCTAAACGAATAATAATTTTGGTACTATCTTTAGCAAGTTCGCCGCAAGCACAGAGATCTTCAGGTAGACCACAAGTATTACAAATTACCGCCATACGTTCTAGATTATTTTGATTTTACGCACTATTAAGCCTTGTTTGAGAAATGAGTCAAATTACAAAATAATGGTATTTTTTAGAGAGAAAAATTAGAGGTAGTCAATGTCAAAAGATCTTACAAAAAAGGCAGCAGAAATGTTACTAGGGGGGGCAACTTTGCTCAGTGAACCATGTCCTTACTGTTCAGGGGTAAGAGTGATGAAAGATGGTCATGCATTGTGCATCAATTGTGGTCGAGAACCTGAAAAAAAAGAAATACCTGTACAAATAAAACGCCAGACAGAAAAAACAGTCTTGGAGACAATATTAGAACAAAAAATGTTAGAATTATCCAAAGAGTTGGAACAAGAAAAAAACCATGAAAAGCAACAAGAAATTCTAAAATCAATTAATTCACTCATAGAAACAATCGATAAGTTAAAGAATAAACAATAAAGTATTTATGTCAAAATTCCAGATTTCATAAACAGCAATGAGTAGTAAAAAGAAAGGAGCGCCATTACCAGCATCAAGTGGAGGCCTCATGAGATTCTTTGAAGATGAAACCAAGGGATTCAAAATTGATCCAAAAATTGTTGTTTCCATCCCCATAAGCTTGATAGTAGTCTCATGGCTAGTTGATATTTTCATATCTCCGTGATAGGTCAATGGAAAAACCTTCAGATGATGTTTCAAATATACACAATAGGTTTTCGCTCACATTAATCAATCCATCATCACATTATTTTTCCCTCATAGGTTCACTGGTAATTGCAGCAATCATTACAATTACAACATATTTTGGATATTTAGGCTCAGATGAAATTTGGTTTAGAATTCTATCTGTGATGGGAGTTTTAGCATTATCTCAATTAATAGATACACGCTTTACAAGAAAAAAAGAATATTCAAAATGCCTACATGCGTCTCTTTTTGGAAATATGTTGTGGATTGCAACATTATTGATGGGATTGCTTGCTAGTTTTGTGCTATCAAAAGAGACATCTTTGTTCTTTGTAACATTCGGAATGTTTCTATTTGCAAGTTTTAGAATAGGGATTTTCACTACAACTCTAGGGGCAGATATAAGAAAAGCATGGGCAATATGCATGGTACAACCAATTGCAATGTTTCTAGCAATGGTTCCTTATGAAATGTGGGGTGTAATGCTAACAAATCCAATGGCAATAGGATTTGGAGTAGTATTTTTGATCATTGCTAGTGCATGGTCTGTATTAACAGACAGGGCGGGAAGGCCAGGTATGGAAAGTACACATAAAACAATACAAGCATACTTGGCATCACAAGGTAATGATTTCACAGAAGCTGAGGAAATTATGGAAGAGCGTTCAAGTAAAACAAAAGTATCAACATCTCAAATAAGATTATGTTCAGCAAATGGAAACACGGAATTTAGGATGGTTTTACCTGAAATTCATCCAGGACCATATCATCCAGTTGGAGGAAGTAATATTCCATATTTGATTTATAAAAATCTAGATTCTTCAGCAATGGTAATGCATAGTATTTCAGATCATTCATTGAACCTTCCATCAAAAAATGAGGTTGAAAATTATTTAAAAAATTTAGATAAAAGCATAGTCAGAGAAGAAGGATTGGTATGTACAGAACCAGTTACAGTACAAATTAACAAAGCAAGAGTCATCGGTTTACTTTTTGGAAATAATCCATTACTGTTTCTTTCATTATCGCCTCATGGTATGGAAGATATTCCAAGTTACATGAAAAAAGAGATTGAGCAATATGCGCAAAATAGAAACTATACTAGAACAATGATTGTCGATTGTCATAATGCTATGGGAGAAGAAATATCTAAAGACGATGGAGAAGATATGCTAAAAGCTGCAAAATCTTGTTTAGATTCGTTAATTACAAAGGTTCACTATCAAATAGAATTTGGTTATGCAAATTCAGAGGGCATGGATGTATGGACAGAAGATTTGGGAATGGGGGGACTGGGCATAGTATGTCTAAAGATCAACAATAGAAAATACTTTCTTGGCTGGGCAGATTCCAACAACATGGAAAATGGGGTAAGAGAGAAAATTGTAGAGAATTTTACAAAGAAAGATTATCAGTTGTTAGAAATTTGTACATCAGATACGCATTATGCGCCAGTCAAAGCTAGAAACAGAAATGGGTACTACCAGTTAGGACTGATAACAGGTGCAGAAAAACTATCCAAGTGGTTTTTAGAGATTGCGAAGAATGCGGAATCAAAAACAACTGCAGCAAAGTTTGAAATTTTAGAAAACGAAGCAGATGTAAAAATTATGGGGCAGGGAATTTATGAGGATTATTCCAAAGCCCTGGACAATTCCTTAAAAATTACAAAGGGATTCATGATTGGGAGTGTATTACTATTCATAGTTACTTTGTTTCTTTAGGTAAACAAAGATCGACTACTATTCATCGAAATTTGAACGTAAATTATCTATTCACTTTGTAATCTTGAATTGAACTAGCGTAAACGAGTTTATCGACATGGAATAAAAATAGTATCCCCCCACTTACGAACAAAAGCCTGCGTTATGACTAAAGAAATGATCATGTGTGATTTGTTAGAGAGAATTGAAATAGCAATGATCAAAATAATGTTTAATGAAAAATCCAATAAAAATTGTAAAAATTATTGTTATTCTAGCAGTAATAGTTGTGTTATCTCTTGGAGTAATTGCGATAATTAATCAATTTTCTCTATCGAACTATGAAATATCAAAATCACCATTATTTGAATCTCCACAAATTCAAAAAGAACCTGCAAAAGTAGAGCCAAAAGTAGAATCAGTA
>Ga0315297_10000626_pt1 | contig 20747 bp, 12 predicted proteins | sample YL17G15_0_MG_FD_203628 | JGI IMG/M metagenome (GOLD analysis project Ga0315297, IMG submission 203628) | Sediment microbial communities from Yellowstone Lake, YNP, Wyoming, USA - YL17G15_0 | ecosystem: Environmental > Aquatic > Freshwater > Lake > Sediment | place: USA: Wyoming | collected... | reverse complement strand
ACATGAGTCGCGTCATTTGAGCTAGATGATCTACTGACCCAATTGTTACCATTAGAACTGGTACTTATTGATGTGTTGTAGCCGACTGCAACAAAAAGACCGCCTCCTGCTGTTATTCCCTGATTGATTGGATGAGAGGGGAAGGGTGTGGCTGTCCAAGTGATACCATCAGCACTAAACAATGCTGGGAAGGGTGTGCCTTTCGGTATCACAGCAAAGACGCTACCATTCCAAGTCATTTGATGCGATGCAGCACCAAGTGCGCCGATATCGATTGACGGAAGAAGACCTTCGTGGCGAGTCCAGTTAAATCCATCGGGACTGGTCATGACTTTCACACCACCACCATGTACACCCATGCAGACAAAGTAACTAGGATTCGAATCGACAATAAGCCATTCCCCATCAGGGACGGTGTGTGTACTCCAAGAAATACCATCGGGGCTGGTTGAAACTTTATTTACGTTGGCATGGATATTAATAGGAACTAGCACATGAATAGAGCCATTCCAAGCAGCATCCTGATAATCGTACTGAACCTCGGAAGGACTATTCAGGACCCTTCTTGAAACCCAGGCATTTCCATAGCGATGCCCCGAAAGGATAGGATCGCCAGTGGCAACAAGTGTGATCGACCCCCTGTCATTGTTGACCAAAATTCCTGTTCCTGGTGTGAGGGGGTTTACATTGAAATGACCAGTGGCAGAATTACCAATGAGGAGGGTACCATCGCCGTTGGAGGCAAGAGCCTCACCTGATAAGATAATAGCGGTATTCGTGACTGATGTAATGTGTCCAGTAGTATCGATGACGAGGACCGGAATGACGCTGGCTCCCCCATATCCCGATGCTACAACACCAGAATTAGCATGAGATATAATTCCATTAGTAAAAAGTATGGGGTGTGCGTTTAGGATAGTAATAGTGGAAGCGCCATTGATATTAGCACTGTGCGTGACTGTGAGGTTCCCAACATTTAATGAAGGAAGTGCGTAGACAACATCGTAAGATGTATTGGCGGTATTGTATAAAAGTGAGCCCCCCGCATTAACGGTATTCGCTACGACATCAACGAGGTATGTTACCTCTCCAGGCGGCACGGGTTGGGGAAGTTCTCGTGTTGGGGGGTTTGGATTACTGTTCCATATAAATGGCATTGGGTCCTCTCACAGACTTACATTATTTCCAAGCAGGAACCCAGAATGCCGTGCCATTTGCATCAAGGACTCGCATCCATGTATCCTGAGCAGCCGCAGCCGGTCCCACACCCCCGATAGTTCCAAATGTTGGCGTTGCACCACCACCGAGAGCTATTAGGTTGGCTCCCCAACGGATGTCTCTTCCTTCTGGAGATAACCACACAATATCGGAACCTGTTTGAGATCGAATGAGTGTGATAAATCCTGTACCAGCAACATTGACGCTACGCAGTCCACTTCCCTGGACTAGGATAACATCACCCGTGTTGGCTTCACTGGTGAATGTGGTGCCCACGGTGATGAGGGATACGACACGCAAGTTTACGAGATTTGCCGAATTAGAATTTATGGTGACGGTATTACCAGTTGTAATGATCGCCAATGTTAAATTTGCACTAGAAGAATTCAAAGTTGGGATGGTGGCACTCACTAAGTTCGCTACAGTCGCATTAGCAACCGAAGCATTGAGAACATCAAAAGTTCCACTATTCACATTGGCTACAGTCGCATTAGCAACCGAAGCATTGAGAACATCAAAAGTTCCACTATTCACATTGGCTACAGTCGCATTAGCAACCGAAGCATTGAGAACATCAAAAGTTCCACTATTCACATTGGCTACTGTCGCATTAGCACGTTCAGCGTTTAATTGAGAAGAAACGGTGATGCTAACAACATTGGCTACTGTCGCATTAGCAACCGAAGCATTTAAGACGCCGAAAGTTCCGCTATTCACGTTCGCTACAGTGAGATTAGCAAATGATACACTCAATGTAGATAATACTGCTATCCCAGATACAAGATTTGCATAGGAAGCATTCAGAACACCAAAAGTTCCACTATTCACATTCGCTACCGTAGCACTCAAATTTGTAAAATTGGCAATACCAGATGTGATGTTGGCATAAGAGGTATTCATCGTTGCAAGGGTGGCATTGGAAATATTTGCCGTTGAAGCATTCAGCGTGATTATGCTTGCCGTGCTGATGTTGGCGAAGGATGTGTTGATACTTGCTATGTTCATTGATACGATGTTTGCAAATCCTGCATTCAGAAATTGGACATTGGCGGTTTTAATGAGAGCGGTATTTCCGACATTGACCCCAACATCCTGATTGATGAAGGACCACGCAGCATTAGTCGAAACCTGTGGTCCATCGGTCAAGTTGTTGGCGACCGCAATCATCGCGGCAACGGCAGTAATCAACTGGCCAAAAGTATTACTTACATTTATCTGGTTGATAGACATGTTTGTACCTTACAATTATCCTCGGCTTCGTAAGACAGAAAGTTCACTCACAATGCGTTTCAACGTGAGCATCTCACCTTCTATTGTTTCCAGTCGTTTCTTTGTTTCCTGAAATTCTTGTTTCTGCACCAAAGATTTTCGTCTTGCCTCTTTATATCGACCAAGCCCAGCAATATCGGTACTTACAACCGCCTGCGAAGACATATCTCTGACAAATTCAGTGTTCTCAATCTTGAGGGTATTTATGGCCGACATAATAATCCTTTATGATAATGATGGAAGTGCGACGACTCTCAGATCCCTGATTCTTGGTGCCTTAGTAGTATCGGTGGCTGACATCACTATTTTAATAGCAAAATACTTAAAACTGGTGAAGGTGCCATATTGCACACGATCCGCAGCAATACCATTGACTCCAGGCGCATACACGAAACTCTTGAGATCCAATTGGTTCTTAGAGACGCTGTTGGCTCCTCCAATAATGGTCATGAGTTGGTAGCCTTTGTTGTCGAATGGCTCTGGGTCATCGGCGGACAAGATCTTATAATAGACATTGATTTCCGCAGTCAATGGATAATAGGCATCAAAGAATACTCGGAAGTCCCCAGCATCCATACTTTCATCCAACGTCACTTTACGTGTAATGTATCGAGCAATGGCAGGTCCGCCGAATGGCTGATCTTCTCCTGCGATACTGACCGCAGCCCCCACCAAGGTATTACCAGAAAGCGTGACAGTTGGAGCCGTGGTATACCCACTACCAATGACATCCACTGTTACGTTAGCTAGAACACCGAAGATAGTATCAATGTTGTTCGCGGTAGTGATAAGTGCGTTCGCGCCAGATCCCCCACCCCCACTGATCCTCACCGACACGTTTGCGGTGGTAACCCAATTATTGGTCGATGCGACCACTGCTGCCAAACTACCACTCAATTCAAGATTGTTGACCAAATTTTCAATAGCATACAACGACAAACGATCCATATCAACCACTGGAGACACATCTGCACTCAAGGAGTTGAGCAACACACGCACCTTGAATGAACTGGTATCGCTGCTGGCTACACGACGACCCAAGGTGTCATCAAAAAATAGATTTTCATCTAATTGGAATGCAGTCAATGGTTCTTTGACACCCGTTGCGGTGGTTGTGGCGAACATTGCACCAATAGACGTATTTGGAAGTAACAAGTTACCTGAGGTCACATAAAGTGCATCTATCGGAATATTAGATGTGATATTATCCGATGGAGATAATTGAAATTCCACATTCGCCTGATTAGTGATGTCAAACTGAGCATACAAAAGTCTGAATGCCAAGTCTTGTTCCTGCACTGGAGTCCACGTAGTCGAGTTCTGCGACTTGAACAAGGTGCCCAAGTATGGTTGCTCCGATATAATACGATCCGTGCCAACGATTTTGTTGCCCATTTCAGAAATGTACACTTGGTATTTTATTGAATTTGCAATCAAGACAATGGCATACTCCGCTCCCTGTTGCAAATACACAGGTCCTTCGAAGTTGATTTGTGTGTACATCGTCGCGTCATCGAAAGGATTACCACCAGAGAGATACTTGGCTCCAAGCGTAGCCTCAGAGACGGTATTCATATCACTTGGATTAACTACGGTATCGGTTCCAGGCACAACTGAAGATGAATGTGGGAATCCATTCACGACTGGACGAATCTGTACCTGAAGAGGGATGTGGTCATCCTTAGTCTTGAACATTAGTCTCACACCAGTAATCATAATACCGGTTGGATGCTGGATAGCATCGACCAAGAAGGTCTCAGCAAGAGGATCGTAGTATCCAATATTGTTATATCCGATAATCGAACTGGTCACAGTATCGTGGGTGACCACTCGCGCCTCTTTAACCACTGTTCGTTGTACGGCCAAATGTCGAGTTGAAAGAATGGTGGATTGAACGGTCTGTAAGAGACCCTGAGCAAAATATTTCACCACTCCATTTGTCTGGGATTGTTCAAGTTGTCCAGAAATGGTGTCGGCCAATGTGAATTGTCGTTCTCCTGTTCGGAAGCTCAAATCACTGGTTGATGGAATGATAAATGTTCCACACACCTCACCTCGATAATCAGAGTTGAAGTATCCAATAGAGTAGGTTGTTTGGGTATTTGGTGTCACTGTAACCGATGGACTGAATGCCACATTGCGGGTGTTGGCGTTATAGGACGTAATGGTGGCCGACTGTCCCAGCCCGTTCGCGGATGTGAACTGGATCGTCTGACCAACGATGAATGAGTTGGAGAATGCGACGTTGGAATTTGCTATATCATGCGACAATAGGATGCTCGATACGTTAGGATTCGTCACGAATCCTGTGTTATGGTAGTAGCCCGAAATGAGGGTGTTAGCACCGGAAGAATTACCGATCAAGAAAGTTGAATTCGTGCTGTGCATCACGTAGGAATTCGCCACATTCGCGTCATCACCACCAGACACATTGACGATACTTACGTTTGTGTAGGTCGGTTCATTGCGGCTGAGAATGACCAAACCGGTTGCGGTGTTTTGTCCTCTAGCTGGATCAAATACACGCACGGTTTCACCCTGCTGATAGGTATCGATATACTTCACTGTGGTTGAGTTGACCTTGACAATGTTTGGTTTGTTGCAGTAACTCGTGACTGCACTACCATCAAAGAACGCATAGAGATTGGTGTTTGGGGCCAACATCTTTCCAACAAACAACACCCCACGCGAGCGCATACGTGGAATGATTGACTCGTTGATAACCTTATCCCCAATAGAAGTTTGAATTGTTTCTGGTGCATAAGCAGTCTGTACACCTGAGCGAGATTGCTTCTCTGTGATACTGGTGGTCTGTCTATCAACAACCGGCGCATAGATTTCAATGCGATGTCCTGGGCATGGGCATTGGTGTCCGATGTAAGTCGGAGAAACAACTTTATGAGACGTGCTCACGCCAGTCCAGTTGGTCTGCCACGCATTCCACTCTGTACCAAAAGTCTGTCCATTGATCGTCTGACCCTGCAAGGACTTATTCAAGACAGATGCTTGTGCTGCCCAATTATCATTATCCCCTTCCATGTTAATATGGAGGTCAGGAGCGCGTTTGGTATCAACCCACACGTCTGAACTAGGATCAAGTTTAAGTTGTCCAATCCAAGTAATAGTATTAAATGGATTTACATTAATTGCCTGTGACGCATATGGTTGATCGAGGAATGTTGCCACCGTGTATGCCAACGTCACGAACGAACCGGTGCGAGAAAAGTTTGTGGAATTGGTTTCACTGATACCCAAAGCAAGAGATTCCAAGTGATATGGGGGACGCAATTCTTGACTTTGTGCGTCTATGGCGCAAAGATAATCACCATTCATCACATCACCGATCTTATGACCCGTGAATGAGTCTACCAGTATACCATTTTTGAAGCGGTTTAATCCAGTATCATCCACGATCTCCTGGTTTTTGGCCGCTTGCTCAAGTAAGTTCAAGGAGGTGTAGTATTCAAGATTCGTGATACGCTTTTCGAGCGTACCAATATCACGCATCGTGTAGCGTCGATTGTCATTGTAGCGTTGACGAATATCTCTTAACGCTGCGGTATAGGGAGGTAGTGTCAAGCTATAAAGGGTCATGGCATTTTCTTTGTCGGCTGGTGTTAATGGATTCAGTGAGGAGATACCAGACAATACTTCAAATGCGCGGTCCTTCGTTAAGACCAACTTATCAACACGAGCCAAATAATAGGAGAAATCCGTTTGGAAATTCAACCCAGAAATTCCGAATAGTTCCTCGCCATAAATGCCAGCGATATCACCATCATTGCGGCGAGGGCGGAAATCGATCAGGTCACGCAACGGATACACATGTCCTAGTGTGGGAGAAGTATAATCGGGAATATCTGAATAGGCGATATTTGCAGACGCATAGGAATCAACCGTGAGATATCCTAATCCAGAATGCGCGAGGTAGTCAACATAGACCACCACATTACCCAGTGGACCGGTTGATCCTGCTTTTAGTTGTATGGAACCATGTTCATAGGCATTGTCACGCTGTCCACTGTCGAGGGAGTATCGGGCAGTAATGTCAGCCGCAATAGCCACATTGCCATCCTCGATGAGATTTTTTCCAACATCAATAACCCTACGGAGTCTCACCACATCTGAAGTGAAAATCGATTGAGTCTTGGTTGGATCTTTCAGATTGAGCCATGCTGCCGAGTTCGCATAGAATGTGATCTGTGCACCCAATGTTGGTCCCTGTGTATACCATTGGACTAATCCATTCGCATCAGGAATCTGTATACCACCAGAATTCAGTCCCGCAGCAATGTTGGCATTTCTTGCAGTCTTCGCACGTAACAAGGACCCAATTTTATCAGAGTAAGGAAGATCAACTTTTACGTAGACATCGGCACTTGCGGCACTGTTGGTGTTAGGCACTGTAATAACCCACGTAGAAGTATTGCTGACTGTAGAGACCGTGACAGTGTTGCCACCTGGATTACCAGATGAAAAATTAATGACCTGATTGTTTGTGAGGGGTGATCCAGTTACGTCTCTCATCACGACGAGGATGTTGTCAATCGCATCAGAACCAGAGAGTGGCGATCCATTGACGAGTGAAGTGATTCCCGCAGCACTGACAAAGCTAGTGACATTCTGGGTGAATGACTGACCGGTGTAGGCTTTGCGTCCAAAATATTGACTGTTGGTAAGGGGAATTCCATTCACGACTGTTTGATCTGCAACCGTTGGATATGGCAATTGTAAAAATGCGGTGTTAAATTCACTGTCAGTGAGGAACGCTCCTTGGTATCGATCAACGAGTGGATCATCTAGACTTGTTGAATTGACATCCATGGATGTTGAGAACACATGTTGATTAACTGAGGTATTAGAATAAACAACAGCGTTAGTATCCTTGAATTCATAATCCAATCTAAATTGTGTCATCTCACCAGGAATACCAAACGCAAAGGTCTCGGTTCCTTGAAGAGTGGCTTTGTTAGTTGGACCATCGTAGCTGCCAATGGTGTGGTGTTCAGTGAGCACAACACCCGCATTTGATGTGACAGTAAACTTCACTCCTACGTAGGCATTTGCAACTGAGGAGAAGTTTGGTGCTAGATAAATGGTGTTTGCCGTGCCGGTCAGTCCAAGAGCGCAATTGGCTACAATACTCTGTGCGACGTTTGAATTGAACATGTAGGCTCGCCACACTGCGGTACTTATTGAAGTGGCATTCGCTCCAGCTTGATAATCCAGTGCACGAATAATAATTGTACCCATGAGTGTGTTGGCAGCAACCGCTGCGTTGGCCACCGCGATGCTCGCAGTATTGACACAATGCAACACACCGGCCTGTAAGGTCTTAAAAGGAATTGGGCCCACAAGATCCGTCACTTCAAGCCAGTTCTGAAAATCTACATTTGTGCCATATCGGTACACGTTGGCTAATGATCGAGCGCGTTCGGCCTTGATGTAGGTTGGAGCGATAGTTTCAAATTCATGCCCCTGCACATAAGCCTTACCAGCTTCAACCACGATGTTGTACGCATTGGAGAAAGTGGCATGTGGTTCGAATGCGACCTTGAATGGGCGCACGGTGAATGATCCAGATTGATCGTCCATTCTACGTGCCATCGTCGCTTCAAGATTTGAATAAGTTGGATACTGCACTTTCTTTGTGAGATTGCCAGCAACCACACGTAGTAATTCAATAAATTTTGTATCATCTTGGGAGGTGAGTGATCGTTTGGTGAGTGTCAGAACCACTCGGTAACGATCTGCGCCAGGTGCCTGAAAGTTCGTAGAGGCCTGTGCAGGATCGAGCAAAGACGCATCCTGAGTTTCATCTACAAGCGTCTCGTCTATCTGAAGTCCAATACGATAGGTTGGGGTCTTATCAAACGCATCGAGGATTATGGTTTGTTCCTCAACTTGAACAAATACCCCATCAACAAAAAATACACCATCTTGAATACTTGAAATAGACGCATCACCAAACTTCAATCCGCTGGTGACATCGGTAAAATTAATCGGGCTCGTCAAACTGGCAATGATCGCAACACTGTGGGTGGCATCTTCTGTGATGATGGGCTGTGTAAATGTTGCAGCAAAATGTTGTCCAGAGGTATACTTAACGATCAAAACAGTAGGAGAGGTTGTGGTGGCTGCGGCACCAGCGATAACATATGCGCGAACACCAGCACGAACTGTTTCCGTATCGACAATGAACTTTCCAATGAAGTTATTAACATCCACAACCGCGCCCGATGGTTCGGTGGCTTCGATGCAGATATACTGAGGAGAAGTGACATCCAACATTGACTGTCCACCAGTAACAATGGACCCATTCTGAAATATATTTCTTCCCAATTTGGCAACTTGATCTTGGAGGATAGTTTGCGATTGTGTCAGTTCTCTGGCCTGAACCGCAAAGCTGGGCTTGAAAAGGATCTTGTGGAAGTGTTTGTTTGGATCAAAATCATCATTATATGGGTTCTGTGTCAAATCGATAGGCATGTAGTATCTCCACTTGTTGTTGATCTATTTATATGTCTTCTTTAGAAATTAACTATAATCTTGATCCACTCGGCTTGCCCATCTGATCGCACGACTGGAGACCGATTTTCGGTATATACCAGGTCACCAGATTCCTCATCAAGGTCTGGGTTCGTATAGGTGACGACCGTGCGCGAGACTCCAGAGGTTTGTCCGATGAGAAGAGCCCCAGGCACTGGGGTCCCCTGTCTATTCGTAGTTCGAACCGCGTTTGTGAAGATATCCGATACATTGGCCGAGAAAGTGGAATTGGATACAGCCACACCCTGATACACCAGTTCATCCTTCAAATATGATGGGCCCGAAGTGAGAATAATTTGGGTGACCATCGTGACTGCGACATTCGAATTTGCACTGGTTACCGCACTATTCTCGCCATATTTGTTCGGGCGCAATAACAATCCAACTTGTCTGAAGTCGTTATTGGAGGTAATGGTATCACCCTCAGTGGAATCAACATCCCCCACTTTGACTGCAATCATGATCGTATTGGCACCCAACTCACGGGCAGGATTGAATCCATGTCCCCCATAGGGTGAGAGTATCACCCGAATCGCTGCATTGGACCCAGATCCAACCACATTAACTCTTGTATTTTGTCTAAGGTAATCCACCCCACGATTATTCAATGTAATGGCAATCACATTTCCGTTGGCATTGACATTTGCAGTGGCATTGGCTGAACTACCAGATCCCGTTATTACGATGGTCGTGTTCGTGTTGGAATATCCTGCTCCACCAGTTGTCAACACCAGGCGCGATATTGCTCCTTTGATGATATTATTCGCAAACCCAAAATACGCTGGGGATTGAGTTGTGGGGACTGGCATCCACGAGTTAGTGAGAAATTGGCTGGTGCTGGGCACCTTATACATATACTTCCAGAGATAACCATCACCAGGTGAGGTGAATCCGTTGGCACTCGTGTAGTTGTTCGCTGGTTCAATCGTAGAATAGGCACCATTTGCATTATTGAGACACTTGTAGACGTTGCCACCGGAAGCATACGCATACATGGCATTACTCGATGAAAATAATGTGTTGCTGGCATCATCGTATGCTGTCCAGACGATATTGGCAGACCAATTAACACGAGGAATAACCGGCTGTACATCGTTTCCAGTGATCTTCTTGCCACCAAGAAAATTATTGTAGGTATTAAATAGAGTGTTTTCAGTATCATAAATCGCTGGCACAGCATCATTGGCATCCCAAGCAATGTTACGACCGAGCATGACGTATCCAACAATCGCATCCGCCGAAGCGGTGATAAAACTATTGAAGAAGTTATAGGCCCCCTCGTATCCGAGGCGACGAGAAATCGAATTTGACATAGTGTTTCCCCATAGTCTCTTATTTATATGCTTTGTGCTGGACCTGCAATGAAATCATCTAGTATCCACGGTAACGATGATGGACTGTTTGGGAACACTTGCCCATACACTCCACAATAATTACCCTTTGCGACCACTTGTCCAAATGTTAGTGGAACCGAAACGACTAATATTTGATTGAGATAGAGGTTATACACATCTCCTCGATTATCAAGTGTCACGCGATCTCCGACTTGAACTGGTCGGCCCGTGAGAAGATAATTAATTTCTGTAATTCCTCCCATTGAACCATATGAAAACAACCCCCACTGAGAATCTACCAAAGTATTCTGGATACGAAGTTCCACATGATCCACTCCATTAAAATTCCCACTTCCATCAATACCGGATATGAGTGCAAAGAACCCATCTTGTCCAGTATCTGTACTCAACCCCTTTATCAACATAGAGACTTGTTGATCGGTTGTGCCCAAATCGCTATCCCAAATCATCACTTCTTTCGATGTGAAGAATCCATTGTTTGCGGTTTGAAGCGTGTTGGTTTGGAGAATCCAGGTATTTGGGTAACCAAAATCATTATTAATCCATCCTGTGACCATGCCGTTTCCTTCATCCGCACGATTGAAATTATCCACAATAGTATCCAACAAAAGTTCTTCTGGTAGGCTGGCCATTGAAATTGGACTTCTCGAAACATTTTCTTCAATCATATACTCTCCCCACAATCGCATACCAGCGGGGTGTGCCAAATCTTTGAGGATTGATTTGTAAGTATTTAAGGCAGTTTGAGACCGCAAGACATAAGAAAAGGTAGTAAAATATCCATCACTCTGAAGTTTCTGATCCGAACTGAGAAATCCCTCAGTGGTTCGAAATCTCCCAGGAATAGTGAACAGGTTACTCAACATAACTGCCACCGCGTTAGCCTTTCCATTACCACTTCCCATGAGATTGATAACTGGGGGTGACTGATAACCATAGCCATGATTTGTGATTTTAATCGTTCTGATCTTACCCACCGGTTCTTTCGTTTGCGGTTCTAAGAGAAAACTCGCACCACTGGTGAGAAGCAATTCTACCACCACATTAGCTCCCGTTGCGACAGGATTTCCAGATGTGACGTGCACAATCGGCATGGCTTCTGCTCGATAATTCATTCCACCAATGAAATAGCGCCCATAGATACCCAATGCTCGATTTGTGGAATTGTGTGTGAATGCAGTATTCACTGTTAAGTGTGTGGCATTGATGATCGTGGACACGTAAGTCGATTTGCTATTAATTTCTATACGATCATTTACCAAAAGTTCGGTGGTGAAGAATGTCCCCACCCCCACAACTTGGGTATTAGACACCGCAGTGTTCACAGTAACGGTACCTGTTAATCGTGAAGGACGAAACTCAATTCTCTTGATTCCCGAATTCGCAGCATGAATATCGGTAACTTCTGCCGCTCCACCAATACCAATTCCCACTCCAGGGATATTCTCAAAGGAAACTTCATCCCCCACCTGATATCCCGATCCACCAAATTGAACATTGAGCTTCCCCATGATGCCAAAATAGTCAATGGGTACGTTCGCCGTGGCTACGTTGCCATTTGCCGTATTCCCCGTGACATAGATAATCAATGGATCAACCACCAATGTTGGGGCTGGGTTGAAGACTGCCGTGCTGCTCGTGATCGTGACTCCTGTGATAGGACCCAATCGTTCAATGGGGTGTTTTCCTACTATAAAATCCGTAAAGGCAATCGACATGAGGGTATTGACATTCTCAGAAACCCCAGGAGTAAAATAAAAATTGGGGTCTGACATGACCGTGTTACCCCACAGAGATATCACGTCTTGGTTTATGGGATAGGAGTTAGGATGGATAATTCCAGAAGTATTCACCGATGACACGAATACATTTAATCCCGTATTAGGGGTAGAAGAAATGTGGGTGGTTTGCCCTGGCTGATATCCAGCCCCGCCAGTGACTATTGTAATATTTGAAATGAGAGCCGAAAAGATAGAATCCACAATCGCGGTGGCTGCATTAGCAGGAGATCCACCAGTGATGACCACCGTATCTCCCACATTATAGGACAATCCACCATCGGTGATTATGATATCAGAAAGATAAGACACCAATCTTCCATAGATGTTTATTGAATCGCCAGTAGCAATGTCATAGACCCAATTTCCCTTTACTACTTCATACTGTGTAAACTTGCCCCTGGGGGAAGAAATCTGCATATCCAATTGTGTGATTGTATCAACAATCACCTGTTGAAGTGTTTCAGTGATGACTGAGGCACCAGATGTCTGCCCGATTAATTTCACGACGATTCTGTTGGTATTGAACAAATCCGTGAGTTCTTCTCCAACATAGGTCACTTTTATTTCTACGCCTGCGGTTGGGGCCACAGTGAAAATGATCCATGGTTCATTGGGGGAGTGATTGTATCCAGAGGGTTGTAATACACCATTGAAATACACTGTGGGGGTAACTCCAATGGAGGTATCTAGCGCACGAAAGCGAGTGGTGATTCCATCGCCATATTGAATCGTCCACATAGTGGGATCTAATCGTAATGTGGGTATATTAATCCACCCACTCGTTGAAGCTCGCAATATACTATCCTTGGGATAAAATATATCTATGTCTTGGCCATAGAGTAATCGAAACAGAAGTCGAATCGATTTTGCGGTACCCTTTGTGCGATAGAATTCTTTCGCGTGTTGGATGAAAAATGTGGGATTGCTCAACCGATCCGGTGGAAAGAGGGGGAGAAATTGCTTCATGAAATATGTGACGAAAGCCGTTAGTGTGGTGTCCAAGTCGATATAGGATGGCATATTCTTTGCGAGATCAATGGTGTTGCCGGTTTGATCCATCCACGCATAATATGCCTCAATGAACGTCACGAAGGTATCGTAATCCGATCTTATGAATTCTGGTAGTTGCTGTCTAACGAGGAGACTTAATGTATTAGCCATAAAAGTTACCGCATGATAACGGAAATGTTGATTGCACTCGCATCATTGGAATCCATCAAGAGGAGTTGGTTCTGTTGTGTTTGAATAATGGAGGCTTCTGGTTCAACGCTGAGTCGAATGTCGCCGGAATCAGTCAAAGAACTCACCACCTTCAAGTTTGAAATTAATACCTCTCCAGTAATATAGTTAATCGTACCAATCTCTGGGTTGATATCAACTTTCTCTGAGTTGCTATTATAATAAAATAGTCGTAAAGTTCCAAACTTCGATTGCACAACAGCCGAAGCTTCACCCGCCGATCCACCCCCACCAGTAATAGTCACAATCGCAGAGGTATAAGACGTGCCTCGTTTCACCACCGTAATTGTATCAATGCGTCCATTGACAATTGTGGCTACTGCCGTTGCCCCCAGCCCATCGCCAGTAATCGTCACGGTTGGTGCTTGGGTATAGTTGTATCCAGGATTCGTGATAGTGATGGAATCCACCCCCGTAGAGGAATTAAATACTTCTTCCAAATAGGCAGTGCGGGAGACAGTTGTGGAATCCTTCACGATAAATGCCGTGGACTTGAGAGCACTCTGAATGGGAGCATGGTGTAGTTCTGTTGAAAAGTTTACCACATAGGTGGATAGGACATTAAGAGTCGGAACGAATCGCTTCTCCAGACGCACGACAGTATCTGAACCAATGATTGCACTCAACGAATCATCAACTGCTCTACTAAATTTTGAAATCGTAAAGATAGTCCCAAATTGATTAAAGGTTGCATCGGTGTAATTCACTATCGCCGTTCGCACCGTGCTGGCAATTTGCGGCTCAGTCAAGAGTGTCAATTTCCCATCCACTTCCACGGTGGTTTCAAATTTGAGATACACGTAATCAGGATCAACCAAAACCGGTGTGATAGTGAGAATGCCAATGGGTGCTAAAATTTCCGTAGCAATTCTGACTTTTTCTGCATCATTGATAATAACTCCAACTTTTGGAGCAATTGAGACAAACACCTTTCCATAGACTGGTGGGTTATTATCTTCCCCTCCCCACACGAAAATACTTTGAATGTCTGTATATGACGCCTTTAGGAGCGCCTCAAAATCTTTGACAGATACGGCACGACCCTGTGAAGTGTAACTTAGTGCCGCCAGCGCACGAATTGAATCATCAGTTTCTCGCTCCCCTCCACCTGCCGCAGATGTGATCGGAGTAATGATGACGTTTGAGAATCCTCCAATGGAACCTGTTGCAAACGAATTGGCTTTGTTGGCATTCAGTCCGGTAGTGGATAAGTAACTAGCAATCACAATATTTCCATTAGATAGTGCTTTTGAAATCGATCCATCTCCAAAAGTAAGTTGATACTTATTGCTCTTGGATGGGCTCAAATAATATACCGCAGTATTAGAATCTGAGGCAGTAATATCCGTAGACAATTCAAAAACTTTCGATGAAGTATTGCCGCCAGAAACTTGCACCGTGACTAGGAGGGTACTGGTGTCGATATCGTCGTTGGGAAGTTCAAATCGTGACGCTGGGTTGCTTAGTGCATTGTAAGTAAATGTTGCAATCTCTGGGGTGCCCTCTTTGAGTTGGACAGCAGAGAATGGAAATGCCCCATTTTCCTTATAGACAGTTTGTGCACCGATGGTTACGAATGAATAGTTAATTCCATCAATCGCCTGAGATTGAAATTCACTAAACCGATCCAGGGTCAATACTGCCTGAGTATTTCCTCCTGGGGGGGTCACTAAAATATTGACGGTTGCTGTGGCGGCTCTACGTGATACGGGGGTATAGTTCAATGATTTTGAGTGTGATAAGAGTGAGTTGCGAACTTGCGCTGAGTCAATAAACAGTTCGTTCGCCAACATGTTCATATAAAAGCCGTTATAATAGGTATTATATGCTAGCAGGTTTATCAAAATAGCGAGAGACGACCCCTCGAAATTGTAATCGAGAAATGTTGTTTGTGTGCTGAGAAATTGCTTGAGATTATTTTTAATATTCTCAAATTCTAAGTCTGCGATAATAAGTTGATCTGACATTTAACGGACCCTTTCCAGTATCAGGTTCACTACGAATGGATCAGGAGAAGTGTTAATTGAAACCGTGATCGTCACGTTATAGGCATTGTTCTCTTCGTCTGGGGTCACTACCAGGGATATGATCGTTGCTCTTGGTTCAAAGTTATTGATAGTTTCCTCGATAAATCGTGATATGTCTCTGGCCGTGAAGTCCGACACATTTTCAAAGAGAAGCTTTCGGATATTACATCCGATCTCAGGGTGGAACGGAACATCATAGTGGTTCGTCATGAGCAAATTTACAATAGCCGCAATCACCGAGTCTGCATTGGTCCTTAGTACCAGATCCTTGCGGACTGGGTGGATAATAAAATCTAAAGTAAAGTCTTGATAAACCGTGGTTATGGCCATGTTCCTATTTATATACTATTGTTTGACGATGGGCTTACTCAATACATTGAGCAGTCCACCTGGGTTTTTGTTCGATATAGTATCAAATAGGAAGTGCCCACAGGGATTGGTGTTAATGGCTTCCATGATAAGACCTACCGAGGCCGATTGTAATTGATTAACACAATTTTGTAGAAATTGACTGTCTTTGTCGGCAATACCTCGTATCAGATTCGACACCCCCACAATGGTGCTTGTGATATCTGCAATAGTGGCCGCACCACGCTCAAGTCTCGAAAGAACCCCCTCTACGTCTCTGGTGAACCCATTGAAGGTCTCCTGAGAGAAAAGACCGGTAGCACCGCCAATTACAGGGAGGCATCCCGCTCCCGCTTCCAAAAGAGTCATCATGTTTTGCATTTGTGTCCCAATCGAAAGAATCTGCTGAAGTCCTGGGGCTTGGATGCCCTGACTTTTGAGTAATCCAGAAAGCCTATCCGTGTGCATCATGAAATTTCCCATCGATGTACGAACATCGTTCAGTGAATCAACGGAAAGGTAGTTCTGTGCTTGAACCTGGGAGATACTTGGGTTAGTGACTGCTCCCGATGCAATGTTGCTCATACTCGTTTCCAATCGTTTAACGCTGTCACCCAGGAAGTTCACTGAATTTGTCATTGGGTTTGACATCAATACTCCAGGATCTGAAGTCATCTTATCCACCAGAGTTTTAGTGATATCAGTTGCGCCAGTTGGAATACTCACCGGAAGGACTGGAAGTTCCAACCCCGATGGAATGTGAGAGAAGTCTAAGTTGAAAGCCATGGTAACTCCTTATCCACAAAAGACTGTGCCCGAACCCATCGCAGCCACGGAGCCACAATCAATGGGGTCTCCTATACGCATCACTGGTGCTCCGTTACAAAATACGGTTGTAGAACCCCCAACCCCAGTGCCTGGATGCACACTGATGATATTGGTGTGTGGGGCCCAGACATCTATCCCCATTCGAACCACTGGGATACCATCCACATACACATCTGGCGATCCCGTGATTGTTGGGCGCGGAGGAAAAAATGTTGGTCCTGCGGGGTGTCCGCTACATATATCAATTCCCATTCGTACAACCGGCAATGCTAATCCCACAGTTATACTCCCGTTACTGGTATTGGTGGGGGCAGAATTGCGCCAGGTGGTCCATTCAAATTCATTGGGATGCCAGTCAAAGACATCGGACCTTCCGTGGTGTGCGACTCAGATACTGCGGCCTGAGTTATCACCGATCCCAGCGCATTCAATACGATATCCAATCCTGCTTCGATGTTGACACTCATTCCCGCTTTGATATTGATATCACCCACAGCGGTAAAGTTGAGGTCGCCCTTGACATACACATTCTTGTCCGACAGGACAATTTCATAGGCATTGGCATTTACTCGTATGACTTTTGTACCATCGGGGTGGGTTTCTTCAGATGTACCTGAGCGATGATAGATATGGATTCGTTCAGCGCCTGGGGTATCATCAAACTCCAAAATGTGCCCCGATTCGGTTTCCATGACTCGATTATAGGGGTAAACTGCGGCGTAGGGTGTCGCCGGTTCACTCCATGTACCAGGTCCTGCTGTTGGCACCGCCACAGAGATGCTGTTTTTCTTACCCCCAATGGGTGTGTCACTAATCTTCTCATTACGTGCCAACCGAGAAAAAGTGGGCTCATTCAGCCGTGAGGGGTTCCGTGTGGCCACTCCTTCTATGATGGTCACTGGTCCAATGCTTGAAACGAGGGACTCTGGTGCCTTGGGTGCGCTCTGCAATTCTATGTTCGTTCGGGGATCTGAGAATCCCACAGAACTGGGCCCCAATTCTTTGGGGATTCCTGGAAGGATGCCAATAATGATAGGTACCTGGGAATCGTGTCCATCAAAATAAAACCCCACAACATAATCACCCTCTTTAATCTGTAATGAGGCACTGTCGTTGAGGGGTATGAGTGGTTGTGCCCAGGGAAGATGGTCAGTTGGAAATGTGGACTTATTTTCATCGTGAGCACCAGCAATACGCACCTGGCACCGTCCAACTTTAAGTGGATCTTGTCGGCTTTCAACCACACCGGTCCACCAAACCATTTGATTGCCTAAATCGTGTTGCATTATGACTCCCGTATTCTATTCATCGCAGAACTACTTTCCAAGGAAGGGGGTAGTTGCGGCACAAGTGAATCTTTTGACAATTCAAGAATACAAACGTATCTCACGCGATCTATCTTGTGTCGAATAGCACTAATCATATAATTTCCAGAAAACATTTCATCGATGGGTTTCTCTGCCTTTGACCCAAGTGTTGCTGCTGGAAGGTTGAGTTGTACAATCTGCCCCACCCGCAACAAGAGATTTCCTGGTACAGAGACCTTCACCTGAAACCCATGAAATGCAGATATGTAGGCGTTACGTTGGAGCAACCAGGTATCCACCTTTAGATTATCCGCTGCAATTCGAAAGAATGAATCATGGTGTTCGGTTTGTGGTTTCTTCGTCCTATCTGATCCCAATTGCAAAAACATATTTGGATTCGTGTGATCGGTTGCATCGAAAAGCACCGCCGCATTCATGGTGATGGATTTGATTCGCTGATCGATAGGATTGACGGTAAGGAGTTTCCCACCATACACACCAGTTGAAATGAACCGAAGTAGATCTGGAGATCCCACCATCTCATACTCTTCTGCCGATTCCAGGCGCTGCTGCGTGTCTGATACTGGGCTCTGTTCTCCAGTCTCACCAGCAAGATTCATGGGCATAAGGTTGATGGGCTGAAGAGGCTCCTGCTGTGACAGGGATTCTATAGACGTGAAGTGATACCCCACGCTATCCTCAAAGAATACATAGGAGCATCCTGGTGTAGCGGCAGATCGAGCCATACGAGAGAGCCAATTGATGGCATAGAAGGGAGTCCAAAATGGTATCACGATATCGAAATTGCCCGTTGTGGAATCGATGGCGCTAGAAGGAAACTTCTTAGAATTGATATGGAGATAATTCGTCGTAATATCCTCCACAATTTTTGAAATACTCATACCCCTGTAAGACTTTGAAATCCTGGTAGAATCGCTCAAGACCTGCTCCACCGAACAGAAGTGTAGGATATAATTCTCTGCAAATGCTGTAGCTTTGCGGCGATCCGTGATCTTGTAAATCTGGAATACTTTATCGAGTTTCCAGGGGAATGAAGGTTTACTTAGAGTGACTTTCAAATACTCCCCACCAATAATTGGAAGGAGATTAATAAGATTTTGTGAATCGCTGATAAACAGGTCACCGGACATCGTATTCGTAAACATATCTTCGAAGATGTTCATTTCGCGCATGACTTCCCTAAGGTCCACCGATGTACCATTGACCGCAATAAGGGTGAGGTCATCCAATTGAAATTGTGAGGCGTATTGAATTCCGTCTGTGGGTATCATCATTTACTCATTAATGTTTCAAACTCACTTAGTATCTGGGGGAGATATTGAGCCTGCAACAACACGATATTTCTCTTGGCTTCATTGAGAGCCACTTCATAGGTATAATTATCTACTGTGGATCGGGAGGTTGTCACGGTAACGGTGTTCCCATCACGAAACGTATAAACCACGGGAGTTGGTGATGTGAGAGTGTTGTACTTTGTTTGGTCAATGATATAGGTGGCGGTATTTGAGTTACCCAACGAATCTGTTTTCACCTCAGTCATGGTGTAATGATGAATCGATCCACTGGCGCTGGCTACCGATCCATATTTATTGACAATATACCTCACCAAGTTCGAATAGCCCTTTGGCCAATCCAATACTGGATCGGTAATATTATTCAAAAGGGTAATCACCCAATGATAGTTCACCGAGCCATAATAATTATCCGCGAGAACTTCGGGCGTATAACCTTCGGGGATTACATATGGATAGAATATTTGATTATGTTTCAACAGATCGGCAACCGGAGCCGAACGAAGAAAAATATTCGTGACCCACTGGAATTCCCCAGGTTGCCCAGTTTTATGCAATGCGTATCCCACGAGAGGGAAATTGGTAAAGTAGGCAGACGACATGTTTAATATCCCTTCCCGCCATTTTGCTCCGTCTCAATAAGTTCCTTCGTCATGAACTCAAGTTCCATGAACTGGAGAGTCATGCGAGTATATACTGGGTAATCATCAGCATAGAATGCCGCACCGGATGAGGCGTAATCAAGTGTAATATTGACGAGTACACACGTTGAAACTCGTCCCATCGTGGGGACAGAAAATTCTATATCAAATTCCGAAGGGGGAACAAAATATCGACCTATGCCAGACCCCTGACCATACAGTTCTGGTGCAGCGTGAAACTTGAATTTTTGAACAATCTTCTCGACCGTAACGGCTTCAGAGTGGTTTCGAGGAGCAAACAGAAAGTCAAATGTAAAATCACGCAATTTAGGAGATTCGTAAATGACATCAATCTGGGGATTGACCGTAACACCCAAAGCAGAAGCTGCGATGGCATCACCCCCACTACCCAGAAGAGCGGTCCCTACAAGTTCAGCCACAGGACCGGTGACGTTTCTATCGTTTCTTTTTTTTGCCAAGGATGACAGCACACCCATAATGGTGCCTTTTTTGAAGCCTTCAACTGCGGATTCACCCAGAGCGACTCCAGCGGATAGTAATTTAGTGTATGGGAGTCCTGACAAACTAACATTTTGGAAAGCGTTTTGATATCCCCAACTCAAACTATCGGGCATAAATAATCGAATGGCCGCAGTGGTGCGTGAAGTTTTTCGTCCAAATCCCAAATCGGTACCACCAAGGTTCTTCCCAAGAGTGCGAATACCACCTTGGTTGATCTGTATGTTTGATTGGATCGGTTGACCATCCTTGCCTACAGCAGTATTATTTGTTGTCTTGTATTTCGATGAATTTTGTTGATTGACGAAGAATGTGATGTAATAGGGGTTTCTCAAACCAGGCCCAAGATCAGC
>Ga0315297_10000625_pt1 | contig 20762 bp, 29 predicted proteins | sample YL17G15_0_MG_FD_203628 | JGI IMG/M metagenome (GOLD analysis project Ga0315297, IMG submission 203628) | Sediment microbial communities from Yellowstone Lake, YNP, Wyoming, USA - YL17G15_0 | ecosystem: Environmental > Aquatic > Freshwater > Lake > Sediment | place: USA: Wyoming | collected... | reverse complement strand
TGGTTTGTTTTTCCATTAATTACATTTCTATCTTTGTTATTTATAAACGTTTTCATATTTTTCTCTTTCTTTTTCTCTCAAGGAGTATAGATTCAATTTTAGTTAATTTTTCCTCTATTGGTTTAGTATCAAATATATCATAATTAAATCCAAATCTTTTTCTTTTTCTAAGTATATCTATTCCAACCATTTTATTTCTCCTTAACGTAACCTTTTTCTTGTAATTTTTTTAAATATTTTCTAGTTGTTACCCAACTTAAATCTGCTTTTTTTGCTATATCTCTTATGGTCATAAATCTTCTTGAATCATAAATTACTTTTAATATGGCTTTCTCATTCTTATTAAAATAAGTTTTTTTATTGGGCATTTTTAATTAACTTTCCAGATAGTTTTGGTTGTTCTTGTGAAGCTTGCGGTATTTCAACTTCAAACTCGAATGCGTCTTTTTTGGGGTCTATCTTCATAATTTCTACAAATTCTAGAGGAATACGTATAGATGTTTGTTTTCCATCAAAAATGATACTTACTTTCCTTTTATTGTTTCTAACCCCACCTTGAAGATACTCTTTCAATTCGTGTAATTCTTCTGGGTTTATATCATTTTTCATTTAAAAGTCCTCCATATAATGATTTATTTTATTATATGTAGTACGAACTTGTATATAAATCTTTCTTTTTTATATGGTATAAAGTACGAAGAATTGTTAAAAAATAGAAATATTTATATAGTTAAACACTTTACAACCTGTAGTACGATAGATAGTAAAGAAATAATTGCCCCAAAGGTGCGCTAACACCAATGGGGCGGAGATTCAAAATGTCCCGCGAAGAACAAATCAAATCCCAAGAGGAAGATAATGAACAAGACAATAAAAAGATTCCGATTAAGTGTAAGTTTTGCAAAAGCCAAAATTTCATTAAGAAAGGATACAGAAAAACAAAGAACAGAGGGAATATTCAAAAGTACTATTGTAGAGATTGCCACAAATTTTTTACAGCCGATATGGGCTTTTATCGTATGCGTAATTCAGAAGCTAAGATAACTTCTGCTATTGACTTGTACTTCTCTAACCTATCTAGTAGAAAGGTCAGAAATCATTTTAGAAGACATTTAAGCCACAATTCAAGCCATGTCACAGTATTGAATTGGTGCAGAAAATATGTCTTAAAAGTTCAGAATTATGTAGATACATTAAAGCCAAATCTTAGTGGTCAATTCTATGCTGATGAAACAGATATTGATTGCGAAAGAAGAAATGATGCTTTCTGGTGTAATATTGACTGGGAAACACGATTCATTAGTGGTTTTCATTATAGCACAACAAAAAACGTTGAAGAAGCAATTATTTTTTTAAAGAAAGCAATAAAGAACAAACAATTACCAGACTATATCCAGACGGATGCAGCTAAGTTTTATCCAAAAGCTATGAAGAAACTGTTTTATTTTAGTAATGTAAAAGCACCAAACAATATCAGAATGAAAGTACAGCATAGAGTAGTTAATACGATAAGAACAAAAAGGCATAATGTAAGGATAGAAACTGTTTTTATGAAAATAAAAGACAGAGTCTATGATTTCAGAGGATTGAAAGCTTTATGGTCAGCACCAATACTAATGACTGGAATAGTATTACAACACAATTTCATAGAAGAACATACAACACTAAGAGACTACCCCTGCGAAAGAGCAGGACTAAAACTAGAACTAGGACAAAACAGATGGCTAGGAATGATAAAACTGGCATCCATTTAACTTCATACATTACTAAAATTTAGAAATTTTTCTTCTCAATTTTTTTAATTCAGTTTGTATATCCTTAAAAGATTGTGAAGAATTCATAAAAATATCTGTATCAAACATAATTGGAATATTTTCTTTATCCGTTCTTAATTTTTTATTTTTATCCATCTTATAATTTTATTAATTTTAAACTATTTAAATCTAATTCTTTTTTTCTTTCAGTTTTCTTTTTAATTCTTGGTTTTCTTTTTCAAGCTCAAATGACCTTATGGAGATAAGGTTAAAGCCTTTTTCAAATGTCTCTCTTTGTTTATCCATTAATATTTCATAACCAATATAGTAAATAGCTGGAAGACCAACAATTTGTAGGAAAAGCCATAAATCTTTATAATCTTCCCATATATAAACTAAAGAGCCAATAAACAAGGAATACGCCAGAGCCATACAGTACAAAAAAAACTTATCTTTATCCATAATCTTAAACCCCAATCTATCAGAACTCTTTTTTAGGCTTGGAACTCAGAAGGTGCTTTTAAAGGTTTCGCAAGAACAAGGTGACGCTAACTTAACAGCTCATGGTTTTATCATATATTTTTCAATTCTTTCAGGAACACTTTCATCTCTTGCTTTGTCATCTCTTTCGGTGCTACTTTTTCGTCTTTTTCTGGGATTCTTGGTGGGTTTCCCCAGTCATCATCTGTCCTGAATCGTGGGTAGACGTTCCAGTGTATGTGAGGATCCCAGTTGTCTAAGTATTCAAGGTTTAGTCTGTCAAACTTTATTGCTTTGTGTAATGCCTTACATACATGCACGCTATCGTTGAAGAAAGAATCAAGAGTTTTCTCGTGCAATCTCATCAGTTCTTCTTCATGTGCTCTTGTTAGTATCACTAAGTGTCCTTTATGATGTAGTCTTCCAAAGACTACTATAATGTGTGGATTCTCAAACAAAATATTCTTCCTATCTTTTGCTAGTTGGCAGAACTTGCAGTCTGGGTGTTTGTCTGGGTGTTGTCCTTCGTGCTGCATGAATTTCTTGACAAAAGTGTCATGGTGTACTGGGTGGTATGGGTGTGTTGCTTTTTTGATTGCCATTTTTATTTGCCTCTTATTTTTCTTACTAAAGAAATTATTTTTTTTTCTTCTTTTTTTGACAATTCTTTTTTCTTGAACTTTGCATTCTTCTTTGGGATGCAGATTGGTTCTCCCCAGCAAGCATCATCTTTTTTAAAGCGAGGATAGATGTGGCAGTGTACATGTCCTACCCAGTTCATATTGTATTGGTAATTTATTATGTCTGGTTTTATTGTTTTTTCTATTGCTTTTGCTGCTTTTATCATAGCATCCATCATGTCATGTGATTCTTTTGTTGTCATCTGTGTAACTTTTTCTTTGTGTTTTTTGAGCAATACTACTATATGTCCTTTAAAGTCTTTTCTTGAGAAGTATACGACTACAGAGTCATTCTCCCAGAAGTAGTCTTTGTTTTTCAAGCGTTCGCACTTGTTGCATCCTCTTTTTAGCATACTTGGAATAATAAGTTGAGGAATTTATAAATTTATTGTTTGATTGTTATTGCCATTAGTGATACATCATCTTCAAAATTGGATTGGGGTAGTCCAAACTCATAAGCGTCTTTGTACACGCTTGTTATTAGTTCTGGTTCAGTCCTGTGGATGTTTTGCATTAGTGTGTTTACTAGTCTTTCTTCTCCAAAAAAATTTAGTACACCATTTTTTCCTGTTTCATCTATTCTTCTTTCTGTAACTCCATCTGTTGCCATGAATATCATTCCTGTTTTAGCTTTTCTTAATATTATTGTGTAGTCTTCGTATTGGTGTTGTGGAAACATTCCTATAAATAAGTTTTCAGATTTTAGCTTGAATGATTCTTCTGGGTTTTTTATGTCTGGGAAATATAAGGGTATTGGTCCGTGTCCTGCGTTTGCGTAGTCTACAAGTTGTGTTTTTGGGTCATATATCGCAAAGAATGCTGTGACTATGTCTGGGCATAAGGGATCTATAATTTTATGTTTTCTATTTTTTGATTCTACTTGTTCATGAATCTTTTTAATTCTTAGGTTGTATACTTTATCTATTAATGGTAGGTATTTGTTTATTTGTTCTGCTAGTTCTGATGCTCTTATTTGTGGTCTGTTTTTTATGGAATAATCTATTATTTTTTCTACTTTTTTTGATAGGCTTGCAGCTTTTCTTCCATGTCCTGATACGTCCCCTATATAGAATAGTGTTCTTCCATCCGTAAGAGTTTTTACTCCTGTGAAGTCTCCGCTTGCGTTATCTTCACATGGCTCTGACAGGGATGAATATGTGATTGGGTCATTTTCCTTAAATCTTACTTTTTCTTGTATGAGTTCTTCTATCTGCATTTTTTATCCGCCCATTCCTGGACCAATCCTTGGTTTTTGTTGATCATACATTTTTATGAATGGAAATCTTTCTTTTAGTGATTGCAGGTCTCTTGTTGCGTAGCATTGTGTTAACAATGGTGAGTTGATGAATTCTGCAACTTGCCATGATTTTACTTGGTCTTTGTCTATATCCCCTGTTATCCTTTTTGTGTCTGGTGTTAGTGATGAGCTATACCTAAATATCCACGCTTCCGGGTTTATACTTTTCATTATTAATGCCAATGTATTTGCTGTATCACCATCTTTTTTTAGTTCTACGTGCATGCTTGCTTTTTTTAGGTCTTCTATATTGTCTAATGGGCCATATTGTTGCATTATCTCGTTGTATAATTCCATGTGGGTGTATAATTGTTGTCCTGTTATTATTACGTCTGATTTTTTTGTCTTTGCTATTCTTATTGCTTCTTTTGGGTCTGTTGTGTATTCTATGTTATGGTAATGTCCTGGGTGTTTTTCTCTTTGGTCTTCTACAAAGTTTCTTAGTGTTTCTAATATTATATCTACATTTTGTACGACTAGTACTTCTACTGGTCTTTTTAGGGTTATATCATTCATTTTTTCACCTATATCCCAGTATGAGTTGTTTTTATTTATAAACCTTTCGTTTTGTTGTCCCTTAATAGTAGTTACGATAGAAAGCTTTATATAAGGGCATGGCTTCTTTGCTTTTTGGGAGTGTTATTTTAATGGAAAAAAAGTTAAAAGAACTAGAAGCAAAGGTAAGTCATTTAGAAGAACAACTTAAGCATGCGCACGAACAGGTAGAGCATGCAGAAGCTGAGCACAAAGATACTGTTAGAAGGCTTGCTGGTGGTATTGCTCACAATTTTAATAACATGCTTGCAGGCATTATGGGTTATGCTGATCTTCTTCACATGACTTATGGCCCTAATAATGAGCAGATTGGTGAATATACTGAAGCAATTATGGGTGTTTCAAAGAGAGCTGCTGGCTTGGTTGATAAGCTTCTTGCTTTTTCAGGTCAGGGAATGGTTGATGTTAAAGATTTAGATGTTCATAAAATAATCAAGGATGTTCACAAGGATGTTGATTCTTTTGTTGAGGGCAAGGATGTTTTTATAAAAGCTGATTTGAATGCTAGTTATCCTATTGTCCACGGTGCCAGGAATCAATTATATAATTCAATTCTTACTTTAGGTATTAATGCTTGCGAGGCTGTTGGTAATAAGGGTGAGGTTAGTTTTGCTACTGAGAATGTTAGTCTGGATTCTTCTTCAAAGATTGATCATTATCGCGTTGTTATTCCTGGTGATTATATCAAGATTAGTATTGGTGATAATGGTAAGGGTTTGGATGAGAAGTTTAAGAAAAAGATTTTTGAGCCTTTCTTAAGTCTTAATGCGTCTACAAAAACAGGTCTTGGTCTTGCTTCTGTTTATGGTTCTGTGAATAACCATAAAGGTTACATTGATGTTATTGGTTCTGCTCATCATAGGGGCACAAGGTTTGAGTTGTATCTTCCTGTTGCTAAGAAAGTAGGAGATAAATAATTAATTATTTTTTATATTGTTCACAAATTCTTTGATTTTTTGGCCGATATCAGCACTTGAGAGATCTTTTGTCTTTAGCTCAAGTATAGCTATTGGTCTTTTCTCGCATAGCTTTGCCATCTCTTTGAATGTTTTCTTGCTTCCTGAACCTCCCATTGTGCAGAAGAACGCTACTTTCTTGAACTCTTCACTGTTCTGGAATAAGTAAGTCCTTATTGCTGGGGTGACATTAAATGCCCAGACAGGTGTTCCTATTATGACAATATCATAAGTTGCAGGGTCTTTTAGTGCTTTGCTTATCTTTGTTGGTTTTCTTCTCATAGCATCTCTGCCACCTTTCAAATATCCTATGACTCCTGCCCTGTTTTTTGCGTCAATGACTTCTTCAACATCGCACTTTAACAGGTGTGATATTGCTTGCGCTACTTTTTTTGTTGTGCCTGTTCTTGAATAGAATATTAATAGTGCTTTCATATCTCTAATCAATCTTCTTTTATTTATATAGTTTTTGTGTATCAATAGTTTTTTAAACATGGTGAGTTCTTCAATTAGTATGATTAACAGGATGGAAAAGCATTACAGCCATGAGGAGGTTAGGAAAATCCTTAATCCTTTGGTTGAGAAATGGTTTTTTTCTAAATTCAAAGAGTTTTCAATACCTCAGCTTTATGGTGTTATGGAGATTCATAAAAGAAATAATATATTGGTTAGCGCTCCTACAGGCGCAACAAAGACTTTGACTGCATTTCTTTCAATTCTTAACGAGTTAGTGGATAGCGCTGAAAAAGGTATTTTGGAGGATAAAATTTATTGTGTTTATGTGAGTCCTTTGAAGGCTTTGAATTATGATATAGAAGTTAATCTTACTACTCCTTTGAAGGAGATTGAAGAATTGGCTGGAAAAAAGCTTGGCATCAGGGTCATGACTAGGACTGGTGACACTACGACTACAGAAAAGAGTAAGATGTTAAAAAATCCTCCTCATATTCTTATTACTACTCCTGAATCTCTTGCTATTCTTTTGTCTTCTTCAAAATTTATTGAGCACTTGAAAGAGATGCAGTGGTGTATAATTGATGAGATCCATGCGCTCGCAGAGAACAAGAGAGGTGTTCATCTGTCTCTTTCAGTTGAGAGGTTAGCAGCTTTGAGCAGCCACATGACTAGGGTTGGTTTGAGTGCTACAATTTCTCCTTTAGAAGAGATTGCAAAGTTCTTGGTTGGTTTTGATGGTGATAAAGATAGGGATTGCAAAATTGTGGATGTTCAATTTATGAAGCAGTTGGATTTGAAGGTTTTAAGTCCGTTAAAGAACTTGGTCAGCACCACTCCTGATGAGATTCATGAGGCCATGTATTCTTTGATGCATGAATTGATTCAGAAGCACAAGACTACTTTGATTTTTACAAACACCAGGTCTGCTACAGAAAGAGTTGTTGATAATCTTAAAGATAAGTATCCTAAGGATTATACTGAGAATATTGGCGCTCATCATGGTAGTCTTTCTAAAGAGCACAGGTTCAATATTGAGAAGAGGTTGAGGGAGGGAAAGTTGAAGTGTATAGTGTCATCAACATCTTTGGAGTTAGGTATTGATATTGGTTATATTGATTTGGTTATTCTTTTGAGTAGTCCTAAGTCTGTTGCTAGGGCTTTGCAGAGATGTGGTAGGAGTGGTCACAAACTGCATGAGACTGCGAAGGGTAGGATTATTGTTGTTGATAGGGATGATTTGGTTGAGTGCGCGGTTTTGTTGAAGTCTGCTATTGAGAAGAAGATTGATAAGATTCACATTCCTAAAAATTGTTTGGATGTTCTTGCTCAGCAGGTTGATGGCATAGCGTTGCAGGATAAGATTCACATCAATGATTTGTTTAAACTGATTAAGAGCAGTTATTGTTATCATGAGTTGAAGATGGATGATTTGGTGGAGATCTTGGATTATTTGAGTGGTAGTTTTAGTTCTTTGGAGTCTAGGAATATTTATGCAAAAATTTGGTATGATAAAGAGACTGGGATGATTAGTAGGAAGGGTAAGATGGGTAGGGTTATCTACATGACTAATATTGGCACCATTCCTGATGAGAGTTTTGTGACTGTGAAGATTGGTGAGCAGACTATTGGTAAGCTTGATGAGGGTTTTTTGGAAAGGTTGAAGCCTGGTGATGTTTTTGTTTTGGGTGGTGAGACGTATAAGTTCAAATTTTCTAGGGGCATGGTTGCTCAGGTTGTTTCTTCAACAGGAAGACCTCCTACAATTCCTAGATGGGTTTCTGAGATGTTGCCTTTAAGTTTTGATTTGGCTAATGAGATTGGTAGGTTTAGAAGGTTGATGTCTGAGAAGTTTTGTTCTGGTAAGAGCAAGGAAGATATTATGAAATTCATTAATGATTATTTGTATGTTGATGATAATGCTGCGAATTCTATTTATGAATATTTTAATGAGCAGTTTAGGTATGCGACTATTCCTTCTGATAAAAGAATAATTGTTGAGCACTACACTGATGAGAGGGGGAAGCATGTCATATTCCATTCTTTGTATGGTAGAAGGGTTAATGATTGTTTATCTAGGGCTATTGCTTTTGCGATGTCAAGGCTAGAGCACAAAGATGTTGAGATTGGCATTAATGATAATGGTTTTTTCATCAGGACTCGGGCTAAAGTTAATGTGATGAAAGCTCTTGGGATGCTTAAAGAGAAGGAGTTGAGAAAAGTTCTTGAGAATGCGATTGAGCAAACTGAGGTTTTGAAGAGGAGGTTTAGGCATTGTGCTACTCGTTCTTTGATGATTTTGAGGAATTATAAGGGCAGGGCTAAGAGGGTTGGCAGGCAGCAGGTTAGTTCTATGATTTTGCTTAGTGCTGTTAAGAGGATCAGTAATGATTTTACTATATTGAAAGAGGCTAGGAGAGAAGTGCTTGAAGATTTGATGGATGTTGATAATGCTAGGAAGATTCTGAAAGCTATAGAAGATGGCACTATTAAGGTTGAGGAGATAACAACTACTGTGCCTTCTCCGTTTGCATTTAATCTTATCATCCAGGGCTATTCTGATTTGTTGAGGATGGAGGACAAGCTTGAGTTTATCAAGAGGATGCATGAGATGGTTGTTGCGAAGATTGCTTTGAAAGAGGGAAGGAAGGGTGTTGAGAAAATAGAAGCTTTTGATTATAATAAGATATTTGAGGAATCTGATAGGAAAAAACAGGAAGATAAGGATGATGAAAAGCACAACTTGAAAAAGATGGCTTGGAATCTAAAAAGAGTTCCTATGTTTGCTAAAGAAGAGATCATTAAGATTATTGATGGGGATAAAAGTATTAGGTCTGATGTTATTGAGTCAATAAATAAGTACAGGAAGGATATAGAGAAGACTTGGCCCAAAGAATTACAAAAAGTTGTGTTTGATTTCTTGAAGAATCAATAATTTTTAGAATATAAGAGCAAAATAGCTGCGTAGTCGATAATCAAAAATGACTCATAGCAGCTTTATATCCGCTCATATTAATGTTATAAGTGGTCTTGATATATAAATCTTTCGAAAATGTAACTACTATTAAGTAGTTAAACAATAAATATTTTTGTGGTTTTAAGAATAAGTGATTGAAAGGATATAAGAAATAAATTTAATATATTATCTCAGGTCGTTTATCTTTTGGTATAAATTCTTTTGCTGTTATTTCCATCCCTCTTTGTTTTAAGTAGTCGGCTGGATCTATGTTTGCTATTGATTTTTCATAAAAAGGACGGATTTTTTCTTTAGATTTTTTAACAGTTTCATCTCTTTTTTTTAGAAGTGCGAGGTATCTAGTGTAATATGGTGTTCCTGTAATGTCTTGAAGGCTTTCAAAAAATTTTCCATGACCTTTATGGATATACACATTATCTTTTAGTGGAATATAATCGCCCGATATAACTGATTTTTCTTTTTCATCAACTTTAAGAATTGCTTCCAAATCTCTAATTACATGGGTATCTTTATTTACAATTAGGTGGAAATTTTTTAGAGTTCCTTGTACCATTGTTTGAATTTCACTTATTACACCTTTTATAGGGAGTGTTAAATCTTTTACTGATGTGAGATCTAAAGCAAAGTCATAAACTCCGTTACTTACAACCTCGTACATTGCTTGTCTAAGTTCATTAGTTTCGTTGCATACTATTTTTGCATCTAAATATTTTCTACCGCTTTTGAGGGTGTATTTAAAACAGATGTGTCTATATTCTTTTTTTCCTTCGTTCTCGTTTTTTGGTTTTATTTCTAATACTGTCATTATAGTTAGTTTAAGTGATATACATATATAAACCTTCCTATTTTTACTACTACTAAGTTACTACAAAACGAAAGGTTTATATATCTGTTCTGCGTATGTAGTATTGAGGTAGTTGTAAATATGGGATTGATTAAGGGTGCAATAAAGACAGTTGGTGTGATCGGATTGCCAACTCTGGGTAGTTATATTCTTGAACATTATGTGATTGGAAGTAGGAGTTTTATTCCTGAAATGGTAAACCATGCTCTTACTGCCGGTATGGTGTATGCTTGTGCTGCGAAGATACCTATTCTAAAATATGGTGATGGTGGTTTAGAGGGAATTCTGAAAGGCATCGCAACTACTGGTGCTAAGCTCGGCGGTGTTTATATGTGCACTTATGATCTGGTTTATGGCACTCATAACATTCCTAGTGGGATTGCTTACGTGTGGAATGGACTTTCTACTGGTGTAAGTAAGGTCGGTTGGCTTGTTGATACTTTAACAAAGTATACACCTCTTCCAGATACTAGTCTGGAAAAAAGTATTTATGGTGGTATGTCTCTTAATGGGCTTTCTAAGCATGTGAGTGCTGAAACTGTCGCTGTTTATACTGCTGGTTTTTTTAGTGTTATGGGTATAATTCCTACTCTTAAATATTTGGGTAGTAAAATAACATCTATTTTTTCTGGTAAAAAAGGTAGATAATTTTTTAGTACTACTTTCTTGATAAGACAAAGTTTTATATACTTTGCATACTTATTATACTTAGCATACATCGGGGGGTGTTAGCGCATTTTAGATAAAGATTCAGATACATCTATCAGGCTTAAGTCTGTTACCAAGCAAAAGCTTGATGATTTGGAGTTTGCTAGAAAGAACACTAGTTATAACGAGATTATTGAGAAGTTGGTTCTTGAATATAATAAATTGTCTAAGTTGAGGGGTGTTAGATGATGAAATTGAATTTTATTAAGATTAAGAATCTTGTGAGGTATCACAAGCAGGTTGAGACCAGGAATGGTTTGATCTTTATGAGGATGAAGAAGCGTCCTTTGATTTTTATCAAGGATGTTAAGTTTGATTCAGCTATTTGATGATGGAGATTGTTAAAGGGATTGAGATTGTTGATTTAGCTTTGTGGCTGAAGAAAGAAAAAACTTTAGTCATCGCTGACTTGCATGTGGGTTTTGAGGAGGCTTTGAATAAGCAGGGCATTCTTTTGCCAAGGTTTGCTTTCAATGATCTAATTAAGAAGCTGGAGAAGATTCTTGATAAGACTAATCCTGAGACTATTGTTATTGGTGGTGATTTGAAGCACGAGTTTGGTTTGATTTCTGAGCAGGAGTGGAGGGATTCTTTGAAAGTCATTGATTTGATTTCTAGGTATGGAAGGATTGTTTTTGTGAAGGGCAATCATGATAAGATTCTGGGTCCGATTGCAAAGAAGAGAAGTGTTGAGTTTGTGGATAAGTTTGAGGTTGGTGATGTTTGCATCATGCATGGTAATAAGATTTTGGAGACTAAGAAGAAGACAATTATTATTGGTCATGAGCATCCTGCTGTTTGCTTGCAGCAAGGTCAGAGAAAAGAGGTTGTTAAATGTTTTCTTAAAGGAAAGTGGAAGAGGAAGGATTTGATTGTCATGCCTTCGATGAATCAAGTCACAGAAGGAACCGATGTTTTAAAAGAAAGAAAGATAAGTCCTTTCTTGCAAAAAAGTTTGAAAGATTTTGAAGTGTTTGTTGTTGCTGACAAAGTGTATGATTTTGGCAAGTTGAAGGATTTATCTTAAGATTTGTATATCTTCCGTAGCATGTCTGCTTTTGTGATTAGTCCTTTTATTTTTCCTGATTCTGTGACTAGAAGGACAGGATAGAACTTTAGCAGTGATGATACTACGTCTACTTGTGTGTTTTTGGTTATTATTGGTGGTGCTTCTATCATTACTTCTGCAATTTTCAGGCTCATCAGTTTTTCTGGATCTTCAACGCTTCCCATCTTGTTTATTATTGTTGATTCTGTCACTATTCCTAACACTTTGTCTCCGTCTACTATTGGTACTTGCGATATCTCGTACTTTTTCATTTTTTTTATTGCGTCTTTTACTAGGTCGTTTGGTGTTAGTGAGATTATTGATGTGTTCATTATTTCTTCTGCTTTTATTTCTTTTTTTTGTGTGAGATCATCTAGTGCTCCGAATATTTTTTTTGCGTTCGAGAATGTTGGGTCTAGGATTCCTGCTTCTATTTTTGCTATCAGTGATTGTGATACTCCTGCTTTTGAAGCAAGCTGTCCTTGTGTTAGTCCTGCTTTTTTTCTTATGTCTTTTATCTCATTTAGTTCGTATGGCATGTTTAGGAATAATTTGTGGTTGTTTATATTCTTTTTGGAATCAGGAAAAGAAAGGCTTATAAATTGATTTTGATTTCTTTTTGTGTAACAATAAGATGGTTGATATTAGTTCGATTTTGGGGGATAATGAGATTCTGATTGAGCTTGGTGGAGATATAAATTCTTATGATGTTGAGGGCATTAGGGAGAGGATTGAGAGGGAAGTTTCATTATATTCTGACAAGAGAGAGGTTATTGTTGACATGCAGACTGTGAGGTTTTCTAACCACAATTTTCCTTCTTTTCTTTATTTGTATAATGAGGAATTGAGAAGGGATGGGAAAAAGTTGATTGTGAGGAATTTAGAACCTCAATTGTATGGGATGTTTAGGGATTGTTATGGTAAGCTGTTTGATAAAGATTCTCCTCAGATTACAAAGACCAAGTTTTGCTTTCGTGAAGATCTTTAATTATTCTTTTTGGAATATTTCTGTCAAGAGGGTTTATAAACGAGCCTGAAACTCTTTTCTTTTATGCTTTCAATAATTGCAAGAGGTTCTGATCTTGAGAATAATGCTTATGTAGTTCCACAATTGATTGATGGTAAGGAGAAAAGGGTTAGTTTTGAAAGGCCTGATGGGAATATGGGGCATGCGAGGAATGTATCTATAGTTCGACCAGGATTCATTAATGAATTTGCTATGGAATATTCTGCTTTCGAGTTTACAAGGGATTGTAATGTAAGTTGCCCTCATTGTTATGTTACAGCAAAAAAGATCAACGGACACGAACCAACGTATATAAGTCTGGATTTTGTGATAGATCTTGCTCGAGAAATGAAAGATTCTCCTCTGGGAAGAAAAAGAATAATCTGCATAACAGGAGGAGAACCAACACTAGATATTGATAAATTAGGAGTAAGGTACGGAGTCCTAAATGAACTAATAAAACACAAACAGATTGACATAGCAACAAACCTACTAGCAATTCCATGCAACGAGGACGCAATAGGAGATTTCTTCTCAAAATTTGGTGATGCAGTAATACAAGCATCATATTCTCCATACTTAGAGAAACAATATGAGTTAATAGCACAAAGAATGGGGGAAGAAGCATTCCAAAAATTTGAGGGAAAACTACCAGAGAACGCGAAACCAGAACAAACATTGCTAGAAAAAATAAGACAATTTGATGATTACGCACACAAGCACGGAAAAAACTTCAGGATAAGAGTAAATGGGGTAAATAGAGAAGAGATGGATGCTTGTATGGAAAAAGTAAAATCTTATATAGGGCACAAAGGAAGAGAAGAAGATGAATTCATCTACGCAGCAAGAGTGGTGAAAGTAGGGAACGGAAAAAAACTAGGAAAAGCTGCAGAAGCAAGTGAAGCTGTAAGACAATGCTCGCACCAAGAAGAGATATACATGTGCTCAAACGGAGATCTGTACCCAACAGTCAACCACATAGATAACATAAGAAACAGGATAGGGACATTAGTCAGGATAAAATAAAAAACAAAAATATTATAAATCATGCTCTGTTTTATGTACTATAAAAACAAGAGGGGGTTTGAATAAAATGAGTGAACAAAAGACAAATTGTTTGTTAGGGAATATTGGTAAGGTTTTTTTTACATCTGAGAGTGTTACTGAGGGTCATCCGGATAAGATTTGTGATCAGATCAGTGATGCGATTCTTGATGAGTGTATAAGGCAGGATCCTATGTCTAGGGTTGGTTGCGAGACTGTGGCTAAGACTGGTATGATTCTTGTTGCTGGTGAGATAACTACTAAAGCTTATGTTAACATTCCTGAGGTTGCTAGGAATACTTTGAAAGAGATTGGTTATGTGAAGACTAGTCAGGGTATTGAGTGGGAGTCTTGTGCTGTTCTTGTTCATCTTGAAGAGCAATCTCCTGATATCGCTCAGGGTGTTGATGAGAAGGCAGCAGTGGGTAAGGAGACTGCTGAACAGGGTGCTGGTGATCAGGGTATGATGTTTGGTTTTGCTTGTAATGAGACTAAGGAGCTTATGCCTTTGCCTATTCATCTTGCTCATAGGCTTGCTGAGAGGCTTGCTGAGGTTAGGAAGAAGAAGATAATTCCTTATTTTGGTCCTGATGGTAAATCACAAGTGACTGTTGAGTATGATAGTGGTAAGCCTAAGAGGGTTGAGGCTGTGGTTATTTCTAATCAGCATGATGCTGGTATAAAGCATGATCAGATAGTAAAGGATGTATTGGAGCATGTGATTAAGCCTATTTGTGGGAAGTGGTTGGATGACAAGACTAAGTATCATATCAATCCTACAGGAAGCTTTGTTAGGGGCGGTCCTTATGCTGATGCTGGCTTGACTGGTAGGAAGATTATTGTGGATACTTATGGTGGTATGGGTAGGCATGGGGGAGGTGCTTTTTCAGGAAAGGATCCTTCTAAGGTTGATAGGAGTGCTGCTTATGTTGCTAGGTATATTGCAAAGAATGTTGTTGCTGCAGGTTTGGCTGATAAGTGTGAGGTTCAGCTTGCTTATGCAATAGGAGTTGCTGAGCCAGTAAGTATTCTTGTTGATACTTTTGGTACTGGAAAAGTTTCTGAGGAGAAGTTGTCAGCAGCTGTTAGGAAGATTTTTCCTACAAAGCCTCATGACATTTTGGCTCAGTTGAATTTGAGAAGGCCTATCTACAGGAAGACTGCTGCTTATGGTCATTTTGGCAGGAATGATCCTGACTTTACTTGGGAGAAGACTGATAAGGTTGATGCTCTTAAGAAAGAATTGGGCTTTTGATTGAATTCTTATTTTTTTTCTTTATTTTTTTAATTTTATTGTACTAAGAATTCTAGTGGCACTAGTTGTTCTGGTCTTTTTTCTATTTCTTGTTTTACTTCTGGTTGTGCTATTACTGGTGTACCATTTGCTTGGTATGCTCCGATATATCTTGGGTTGGTGCCCGCGTATTTTCCTATCATAAATCCTTTTCTTGATGCTGCTATTAGTACCGCTTGTAATGGGTAAGTGTGCAAGTGTTGTTGGAATTCTGGCGCTGGTGATACATTGTCTAGGTATGTTGCTTGTCTGTCTTCGTTCAACATTTCTAAGCTTCTTCCTATCTTCTCTGCCATCGTGAATAGTTTTTCTGCTGGCACGTTTTCTATTACTGGTTCTTTGTATGTTGTGATTAATCTTGGTTCTTTGTCTTCCTTATCTATTTTTAGTCCTAGTTCTTTTGATGCTTTTATTATTGCTTCTTTTGTGAATATTTGCCTAAATTGTTGTTTGTCTTGCACTCCAAAGATTTCGTAGAATGTGGTGTTTTTGCTGCCTCTTTCGTCTAGCCATCTTGTTCCGTATTCTAATAATTTTTTGTAGTTTCTGTCTTCTTGTGAGCATTTTTCTCTTAAGTATTCAAATACTTCTGTTGGGTAGTTGAATGCTCTGTCTTGTTCCATCCGGTTTATTGTTTCTGTCATGTTCTGGTTTGGTTCTGCGTAGTGTTTTAGTCTTCCTTCTAAGCTTTTAGAAAGTGATTCAATCTTTTTTTGGTCTAGAACTTGTTTTGTTGGGTTATCTAATTTGCTAATCATTTATTTGCCTTCGTTATTCTCCACATACTTATCCCAACACTTCTGTAGTGGATGTTTTGGTAATATTTAAGCTTTTCTGTGTTTTTCGAGGTATACTATGTTTCCTTGGCCGTGTTCGTAGAATGCCATTGCTTTGTCTGTCCAGTATCCTATCTGGAATAGTCCTAGACCGCCGTGGTTTCCTTTGTGTGCGTATTTTTCGTTTCTTTTTCTTTGTAGTTCCATTATCAATTTTTGGTGTGTTTCTGGGCTTTCTTTTGCTTTTCTTCCTTTAATCATTAGTTTGTTCATGTCGAATCCGCATCTTTTTTCTGCGTTGTCTTTGACTATTATTGATATTTTGTATTGATTGATTAGATAGTTCACGTCTATGCCTCTTCCTCCGTTTCCGTGTCTGTACGCGTTGGATATCGCTTCTCTTAATGCCCATTTCGTAGTTGTTAGGTCATAGTGGTGTCCCATTGTGCGTGCATCTTTTTCTAGTGATGAGCATAATTGGTTGAATTCTGGGTCTGTTGCTATTTGTGGTTGGGTTATGTGTAGGTTTACTAGGTTGTCTAGGCTGTGGTGTCCTATTATTTCTTCAAACTCTTTTCTTCTTTCTAAGGTTTTGAGTGTTGCTACTGCCATTTTGTTAATGATTTTATTCTGTGGTTTTTTTTAGCATCTTTTTGTCTATTGACATCTCTCTTTGTTTTATGTGTTCTTCTAGTTGTCTGATTACAAAGTCTGATTCTACTGTTCTTAGATCAACTATTTCTGATGCTTGTATTGTTACTTTGTTTTCTGTTATTTTAAGTTCCGACTTTAATGGTTTTATCATTTTTTATTCACCTTCAAATTCTACTAGATTGAATGTTTTGTATCCTGCGTTTTCTAGTTTTTTCTTTCCTCCAAGTTCTGGTAGGTCTACTATGAATGCGCACTCTACTATTTTTCCGCCTAGTTTTTCTACTAGTTGGCATGCTGCTTTCATTGTTCCTCCTGTTGCTAATAGGTCGTCTACGATTAGTATGTTTTGTCCTTTTTTTATTGCGTCTGTGTGTACTTCTATTGTGTCTTTTCCGTATTCTAAGTCGTATTCTACTTTTTCTGTCTTGTATGGAAGTTTTCCTTTTTTCCTGAGCAATACACATCCTGCGTTTAGTTCATGTGCTAGTACTCCTGCTAGTATGAATCCTCGTGCTTCTATTCCTGCGACCATGTCTATTTTTGCATCTTTGTATCTTTCTTTGAATTCTTTGACTACGTCTCTTAGTCCTTGTGCGTCTTGTAATAGTGTTGTTATGTCTCTGAACATTATTCCATGTTTTGGGAAGTGTGGTATTGTCCTGATTTTTGATTTTATGTGTTCCATTCTATTTCACCTTTATTCTGTCTAGTCCGTCAAACTTTGGTGTTTTATCATTTGTGTTGAATACTTCAATAACTTTGTATTTTCCTTTTGTGTATACTGATTCTTTATCTTTAAAATGTGTTGCTTCTATAATCACTACGCTTGCAATTGGTTTTCCTAAGTTTTGGTTTCCTTGTGTTTCTCGGAGTGGTATCTCGCCATAAAACCAGTAATTTCTTTGGTCTTTTTTTAGGAATGAGTATATTTTTCCTTCTTCTAATTTTTTTGGGATGCACTCTTCTTCTTTTCTGTTTCCTTTTTCATATTCAGAACAGTCTCTTAGTGCTAGGTCTGGGTTGAATTCTACAACTATTCCCATTTATTTCACCTTTGGTATTGTGTCGATTAGTAGTTTTGTGACTTTTTCTACGTTTTGTGCGAATATTTCTAGGATTGCTTCCCACGTGACTGGTTGTTCGTCTTCTTTCCAGCAGTCGTAGTCTGTTGACATTGCAATAGCTGCGTATGGTATTCCTGCTTCGTTTGCTAGTATGCATTCTGGTGCGATTGACATGTTTATTATGTCTGCTCCCCATTGCCTGAATGTTTTGCTTTCTGCTCTTGTTGAGAATCTTGCTCCTTCTATTGTTATTACTGTTCCTTTCTTGTGGTTTTTTAGTTTTAGTTCGTCTGCTGTTTTTATGAGTATTTTTCTTAGTTGTTCTGAGAATGGGTCTGCCATCGGTGTGTGCATTGGTTTGTGTGGTTCGAATTCTTCGTAGAAGCTTACTGTTCTTCTTCTTGTGAAGTCTATGAATTGGTCTGGTATTACTAGGTCTCCTCTTTCTATTTCTTGTCTTAGTGAGCCTACTGCTGTTGTTGCTATTATATGTGTGCATCCTTGTTCTTTTAGTGCTTGTATGTTTGCTCTGTAGTTGACATGTGTTGGTGGTATTGTGTGTTCTCTTCCGTGTCTTGCTAATAATACTATTTCTGTTCCTTTTATTTTTCCGCATTTTAGTTTTGAGGAGGGTTTTCCGTATTTCGTGTTTACTTCTATGTCTTTCGCGTTCTCTAGAATGTTTGGGTTGTCTAATCCAGATCCCCCAATAATGCCTATCTTTACCATAGACGTATAGAAAACGGGGTTATTTATAAAATTTTGGTATGGCTTATTTGAGTTTTGCTTTTACTGCTTTGTCTGATATTATTGCTGAGTTTCCTGATGGGTCTTCTATTATTATCTTGGCTTTTTCTTTGCCCCATGTTATTCTTGTTATCTTTTTTAGCATGTTTTTTACTTTTTTTCTGTCTTCATCTTCTTCTTCGCCTTCTCTGTTCGATTCTAGTATCTCTTTTACTCTCTCAAATAGTCCTTCTATGTTTGTTACGTAGCCGTCTGATGCTGGTCCTGGTGATATTGTTGCTATGTGTGGGATCTTTACTGTTGCTTCTGAGCTTTTTACTACTCTTACTTTCATGTCTTCTTCTGTTGTGACTTCAAATGTGTACTTGCATGGTTCTTTTTGTTCTGCTGCTTCAATATCTGCTTTGTGGTATTTGCAGTTAGTGCATGACATCGAGAATAGGAATAGTTTTCCAAAATATGGCACTTCTGTCTCTTTATCCATCAAAGTAAGTGTTTTTTGGTGGCATATTGGGCATACTTCTCCTTCGAGAACATCAGCATTTTCTTCTTTCTTCTCACTCATTTCAAGAATATCGTAATAGTAAAAAGTTTATAAAGTTTGTGATTTTGTAAAATATAGTTCAATAACTCTTTGAGAAATAGACATTGTATTTTGCTTCTTTATCGCAGTGTATGCATTTGTGTTTTGTCTTTTTGTGTTCATCTATGCATCTGGATGTTGCTCCTGCTGTTTTGTCTTTTATCTGGTCTTCGCATTCTTGTTGTCCACAGAATGGTGCTTTGGCTAGTTTTCTGTCGTTGATTGCTTTCTCGAATTCTTTCCAGTCTTTTGTTTCTACAGTGTTGTCTTCAAGGAGTTTTTTTGCTTTTGTGTACATATCGTTGTGCATCTCGTTTATTATTTCTGGTATTCTTTTTGCAAGTTCTGTCTCTTTTACTGCTTCTTTTTTTCCGTTGTCTCTTCTTGCTATCATGACTTGTTTTTTCTCCATGTCTTTTGGTCCTACTTCTATTCTTAATGGTATTCCTTTCATTTCCCATTCGTTGTATTTCCATCCTGGGCTGTAGCCTTCTCTGTCATCTATTATTGTTCCGTATTCTTCTAGTTTCTTTTTTAGTTCTTCTGCTTTTTTGAGCACTTCTTTTTTTGTCTTGTCAAATAGGATTGGTACAATGACTATCTTGTCTTTTGCGATTCTTGGTGGCAGCACTAGTCCTTTGTTGTCTCCATGGACCATGACTATTGCTCCTATCAGTCTTGTTGAGAATCCCCAGCTGCTTTGCCATGGTGTGTGTTCTTTTTCATCTTTTCCTATATATTTTATTCCGAAGCTTTTTGCGAATCCTTGTCCTAGATTGTGTGATGTTCCGCATTGTAGTGCTTTTCCGTCTGGCATGAATGCTTCTATGGTTGTTGTGTATTTTGCTCCTGCAAATTTTTCTTTTTCTGTCTTTTTGCCGGTTATTACTGGGATTGCTAGTTGTTCTTCTACTAGTTTTTTGTATTCTTCTAAGAACAAGTATACTTCTTTGTCGCATTCTTCTTCTGTTTCATAGACGCAGTGTCCTTCTTGCCATAAGAACTCTCTGGTTCTTAGGAAGACTTTTGTCTGCTTGACTTCCCATCTTAGTACGTTGCACCACTGGTTTATCCTTAATGGCAGGTCTCTGTAGCTTCTTATCCATTTTGAGTATGAATCGTACATTATTGTTTCAGATGTTGGTCTTATTGCCAGTTTCTCTTCTGTTTCATCTGTCCTTTCTACCCATGCCAGTTCTGGCGCGAATCCTTTTGCGTGTTCTGCTTCTTTTTTGAAGAATGATTCTGGGATTAGTAGTGGGAAGTAAGCGTTTTTTACTCCTTTCTCTTTTATGATTTTGTTGAAGTATTCTTGTATGTTTTCCCAGATTGCGTAGCCGTTTGGTCTTATTACCATGAATCCTTTTATTGAGGACGTGTCTGCTAGTTCTGCTTTTTGGCAGACTTGAGAATACCATTCTGGCATGTCTTCTTCTTTCTTTACTGTTATTCCGATGTTCTCTTCTTTTTCTGGCATAAAGAAATCGAGTTTAGGGATATATTTAAACTTTTTGTCTGTTTACTATGTAAGTGCCGACGTTATTGCCTTTTAGGATGTCTAAGAGAATATTTGGTCTTTTTCCGTTTGCTATTATCCAGTTGCCTGTGTAGTTTGATTGTTGTGGTATTGTTAGTTTGCTGTTTATTCCTCCTTTTCCAATCCCTGTTGCGCTTCTCTGATCTTTTTTTAGTTCTATTAGTTCTGTGTCTACTCCATTTACGAATCCTATTAATTGGGCATTATTCGCGCGTGGGTTTTCTTTGTATAATCCTTCTCTTTCTGTTAATAATATTAATAGGTCTGCTTCTGTGAGTTTTGCTATTTTTCCTGCTAGTCCATCG
>Ga0315297_10000624_pt1 | contig 20768 bp, 16 predicted proteins | sample YL17G15_0_MG_FD_203628 | JGI IMG/M metagenome (GOLD analysis project Ga0315297, IMG submission 203628) | Sediment microbial communities from Yellowstone Lake, YNP, Wyoming, USA - YL17G15_0 | ecosystem: Environmental > Aquatic > Freshwater > Lake > Sediment | place: USA: Wyoming | collected... | reverse complement strand
AGCCTCGATGGACTCAAGGCGGCCATAGCTCGGCTGAAGCAGTATGCGTCGCCCAACGGCGTACGGCTTGGCGTATCACCGCACGCGCCATACACCGTGAGTGGACCCCTTTATCGGGCGGTGGCGAAGTGGGCGAGGGAAGAGGAGATGCCCATTGCACTGCACCTGGCGGAGTCGCGGGACGAATCGCTGCTGCTGGCCGACGTGACCGGCGGGTTCGCCGACGCCTGGACTCAGCGCGATATTCCCGCGCCCGGGCCGCTTGGTATGAGCCCCGTGTCCTGGGTGGACTGTCACATGGGACTCGACTTCGACACCCTGTGCATCCACGCGGTGCGTGTAGACGCCGCCGACATCGCGCTCATGGCCGCGCGCAAGGTGACGGTTGCCCATTGCCCCCTGTCCAACCGCGCCCACGCGCACGGTGACGCTCCGCTTGCGGCGATGCTCGCGGCCGGGATCGAGGTTGGCGTCGGCACCGACTCGGTGCTCAGCGTGGGCACGCTCGACCTCATCGCCGAGGCCCGCACTGCCCGCCGGATCGCCGGCGTCAGCGCGGCCCGTGCACTGGAACTCATTACCCATGAAGCCGCGGTGGCCATCGGGTACGACGATGTGGCGGGCTCGCTCCGCGCCGGGGGCCTGGCCGACGTCGCCGCGATTTCCCTGTCCGGCGAGATGGACGATCCCATCGAGGATATCCTGACAGGCCAGGGAACTGTGCTGGCTACATTCGTCGGGGGCAGGGAAGTCTACCGGAGAGGAAACGGATGAAGCTTCAGCGCCACGCAGCCATTCTCCGCTTGGTCCGTGGCCAGCGCATCACCAGCCAGGACGAGCTCCGGAAGGCCCTCAAGGCGGCGGGTTTCTCGGTCACACAAGCGACACTGTCGCGAGACGTGCGCGAACTGGGTCTCGCCAAGCTCACCGATGCCCAGGGCTCCTACTACGCGCAGCCCGGTGACAGCGGAGTGCGGCCCGATTTCCAGGCGGTACTGGGCGCGCTGCTGACTGGCGTCGATGGGGTAGGGCCGCTGCTCGTGCTGCGCACCGCGAATGGCTCGGCGGGTGCCGTGGCCGTGGCGATCGACCAGGCGTCGTGGGGTGAGATCATCGGTACCGTGGCTGGCGAGGACACCCTGCTGATCATTACCCGCAGCGAGAAGGCGCGGGAACGGGTGGCGGCCCGGCTGCGGGGGATTATCGGCCGGTAACGGTGCCAGATCCCTGTCCGATGATCGGTCGCTACCGAGCTTCCCCGGGTCCCGGGCACGGAGCGTGCTAACGGATAAGGCCATGCAAAAAGGCGCATGCGATCCGCTCCCCCTACCTCGTTCCTCCGTCGTCTTCGCTGAAGTCGAGGATGGCGCGGTGCTGTTGCACGCGGAAGACGAGGTCTACTTCAGCCTGTCCGACGTGGCCTCTCGTATCTGGCGACTCCTTCCCGTAAGCTCCTCTTTCGACGAGCTCTGCCTGTCACTTCAGAGGCAGTTTCCTGACGTCCCGTCCCAGATCATCCGCAAGGATGCCAGCGAGCTCCTGACCGAACTCATCGCCAACCGCTTGGTTACACCGCCTGCTGACGCCCCACCCACGGGATCGATAGCCTAGGTTCATATTCGGCGATGCTGCCACCTGCCGCCACGCGCTCTTCGGGCGCTGCCGGTGCCAAACCAGACCATAGTATCAGCATATTCCTAAGGCAATGTCATGACTGATGTTATCGTGATTGGTGGTGGTGTAGTCGGCCTCGCGACGGCCCTTGCTCTTGCCGAGCGCCACCGACAGCAGGTCACTGTCCTCGAGGCCGAAGATCGCCTGGCAGCTCACCAGACCGGGCACAACAGCGGCGTCATTCATTCCGGTCTGTACTACAAGCCTGGCTCGCTCAAGGCGCAACTGTGTCGCACGGGATTCAAGGCGCTGTATCGCTTCTGTGCCGAGGAGGGTGTGCCGCACCGGCGATGCGGGAAGCTGGTCGTGGCCACCCGGCCCGATGAGCTGCCACGACTCGAAGCACTCGCGGAGCGCGGCCGTGCCAACGGTGTTACGCTGCGCAGCCTGGGTGCGGACCAGCTCCGCGAGTACGAGCCGGACGTTCGGGGCCTCGCGGGACTGTGGGTCGAGGAAACGGGTGTCGTGAGCTATCCTGCCGTGGCCGAGGCGATGGGGCGACGCATCGTGCGGCACGGGGGCGAGATCCGCACCGGCCACCAAGTCACTGGCCTGCGGCGGGACGGCGGGGCCATCGTGGTCGAGACAGCGAGCGGTGCGTTGCGGGCCGCGCGCCTGGTGAACTGCGCCGGCCTTCAGTGTGATCGCATCGCTAGGCTCGCGGGCATCGAACCTGGCGTGCGGATCGTGCCTTTTCGCGGTGAGTACTACGTTCTGAAGTCAGACCGTGCCGCGCTCGTGCGCGGCCTCATCTATCCGGTTCCCGACCCGGCCCTGCCGTTTCTCGGCGTGCACTTCACGCGCGGCATCGACGACGTAGTGGAAGCCGGCCCCAACGCGGTGCTGGCTCTCAAGCGCGAGGGCTACTCGTGGGGTGAGGTCTCGCTGCGAGACATGGTCGATTGGGCCCTGTTCCCGGGATTCTGGCGGATGGCTCGGGCCCAATGGCGCAATGGATTGAGCGAGGTCCGCAGATCGCTCAGCCGCGCGCATTTTCTCCGTTCGCTACAGGGCCTCGTGCCGGCTTTGACTGATGATGACATTGCGCCAGGAGGCAGTGGGGTACGCGCTCAGGCGGTCGACCGCAGCGGCCGCCTGCTCGATGACTTTCACTTGGAGGTCGCGCCCGGGATGGTGCACGTGCTGAACGCGCCCTCGCCGGCCGCTACCGCATCGCTCGCCATTGGTGCGACGGTAGCCGATCGGGTCATGGCCGGCTGAATTCGCAGGGTCACTGGGTCCCGGATGTCAATAATGTCCTGCTCTTCGAGAACCTCGCGATCCCCTGAAGACGCGCGGACCGCGGAACGGAGCCGTCAGCTCGTGTCGACACGCGCCCCGGCGCTATCAGGCGGCGCGATTCGCCGCAGCCAGATCTCCCGCCAGTAGGTATTGGAAGCGCGTGGACAACCCAACCGGCGATCCGTGCACTCGGCACGGCAGTAGACGTTCTCCAGCTGAATGCACGGGTTCTTCGTGCGCGTCATCTTGCCGGTCTGCTCGTTGATCAGCTGGTCAACGCGCATCTGCACCCGGTACTTCCCGCCGGAGTACTTGAGCATTTCCATGTCATAGCGCATGCCGCGGTTCTTGCCGCCGGGGGTGACCGTGGCGCCGATCTCCTCGGGAGACTTCACCTCGACCCACTCTCCGGGCTTCAGGTCCAGGATCTCGGTTGGCGTTGGCTGCCCCGGCGTGACCTTGGCCGGCACAATCGGAAACGGCCTCCCACCGCGCCATCGCTGAACCCGGTTGTACCAGTCGATCTTGAGGCGATAGCCAGGCCCAAGATGCACGAACTTGCGATACGCGGCGGCGAACAGCAACTGTGCCATGTGCGAGGCAGTGTGGTTGCCGCTGGTGACGTCGCGGACATACTGCCGGATGTCCCACCATCGGAGCAGCGTCGTCGCCTCATAGAGGGCGGTTGTCTGGCAGACCCATGTCGGGTCTTCCGCGTCCTCCTGGTCGGGCGCCCGTGTCCGGCGAAGGACATCTTCCTCCCGGCAGCGACCACCCGACACGGCGGCATCGGTTCCTTCCTCGTCCGCACGCCTCAGCCAGGCCTCCTTCCAGAAGAACACGCAATCAGCCTGGCAGCCACCGTGAAGGGCGCCATCGCAGCGGGCCCCCTCGAGGTGGACGGCATCGAGCATGCGACGTCCGCCGGTCCTGTGGATGTTGTCGCAGGTCTTATGGGCCACCTTGGCCACGCGAAGCCGCCGGCCACAGTACTCGAGCATCTCGGGCTGAAATGGCAGCTCGTCGAGACGGGCATTCTCGTCCAGCGTGGCGAGGATCTCCTCCTTGGACCGCACGACGACCCAGTCGCCGGCGCGCAGCCCCAGGCTGTTCCGCCTGCCGGCCTTGACCTGGCTCATGACACACACTCCTGCGGCGAGCGTTTTGTCGTCGCGGTTGAAAGCTCCTAGAGCACCTGAACGTGGGGAATCGCGACGAAGAACGCTCCTCCCCATTCTCGCACGAACGACATCTGGCCGATGATCTCGTCCTTGATGTTCCATGGCAGTATGAAGACCCGCGAGGGCCGCGTCGCGCGGATCCGGTCGACGTCGCAAATCGGGAGCAACGTACCGGGAGCATACTTGCCGACCTTGTACGGGCTCCGGTCCACCAGGTAATCGATGAGGTCGCCCCGGATCCCGCAATAATTCAGCAGGACGTTCCCCTTCGCCGGTACTCCATACCCGACGATGCTGTGCCCCTCGCGCTTGAGGCCGATCAGGAACGTAAGCAGCTCGTGCTTCACCTCAGCGACCCGGTGCATGTAGGAGGTATAGTATTCCGGGGCGGTCATGCCGCAGGCCTCCTCTTCGGCGAGCAGGGAGGCAACGCTCGGCAGGGAAGGGCGCGCCGCGTCGTCGATGTGGCAGGCCCGAATGCGGATCGAGCCGCCATGAGTCGGTACCCGTTCGACGTCGAACACGCGAAGCCCGTTGAGCTGGAAAATGCGGCTGGCGCACCGGAAGGAAAGATACGATAACCGATCGTGGTAGATCGTGTCGAACTGGTTCTCCTCGACGAGCGAGCGCAGGTAGGGCACCTCGACGTGGATCACCCCCTGAGGCTTCAGCAGCAGTTTCATCCCCGCCACGACGTCGTGAATGTCCGGAACGTGGTCCAGGCAGTTGTACGCCAGCAGCAAGTCGGCACGTAGGCCCTCGGCATACAGGTCGGTGGCGGTTTCCAGGTTGAAGAAGCGAGCGAGCGTCGGAATGCCCTTGTCGTTTGCGACCTTGGCGACGTTCGCCGCCGGCTCCACGCCCAGGGCGGGAATTCCGCGCGCGACGAAGAACTGCAGCAGGTAGCCATCGTTGCTGGCCATCTCGATGACCTGGCTTCGGGCATCGAGCGAGTAGGAATCCACCATCGTCGCGACTGAGCGCTCGACGTAGTCGATCCAGGACATCGAGTAGGACGAGAAGTAGGCGTATTCCGAGAAGATCTCCTCCGGGCGCAGGAGTTCTGGGATGCCGACGTACAGGCACTGCGTACACACCCTGGCATGCAGTGGATAGAACATTTCCCCCTGGTCGAGGTGGTCCGCGGTGGTATACCGTTGGCAGAGCGGAATCATCCCGAGATCGGCGAATGTGAGGGGCATCGGTGCGCCGCAGACGCGGCAGCTCTGTCGTGCGATCGTGACGTCATTCATCGCGAGCCGCCTTTGCAGTAGGGGCAGGGCTCGTCCAGCCCCGAGCCTCGTGCTGAATGAGGCCGGCATCGTCAAATGTTGTCCACCGCTCGCAAGCGGCCAGCGGCAGCGTCGCAGCCGTCCCGATCGGGTCAATCAGCCTCCGTACCATGGAGAGCGAAATCAGGCTGCCGCCGGAGGGCCATCCGGCGCGGGTGCCAGCAGGCCGGCCGCGAGAAGTTCCGCTGCCGCGCTGGCAATCAGGTCGAAGGGTATTCCTGATCGCTCCGCGATATCCAGCAGAGACGCGGTCCCATCTCCCTGGTTGAGGATCCAGAGCAGCGCGAGTTGCCGCTGTGGCACGTGTTGGTGGCCACCCGTCATCCGGTAGAGCCCGCGGCGGCCGAGTTGCGGCTCGCCGTTCGGTTGCAGGTTCAGGTACGTCCGGTCGGCTTCGAGTACTTCGAGGATCCGGAGGCACGCGAGCCAGGCTTCGCCGAGTCGCTCCGCCGAGAGGAACTCCGGGTTATCTGCGGACGTGTGGTACTCCGGAAACTCACCGTTGGGCGTGCGGGTGAGCCGGCCCATAGGCAGGTTGATGCCGGGGGAGCAGAACTGGCGCTCGTCATAGCCCCACGGCACGAACTCCAGGAGACGCGAATCCGGGAAATTGGTGCGCAGCGCATGCCAGGCGGCCCGATCGATGGCGCTGCCGCGCCGCGAGCGCTTGTAGTGGAACGGGCCGCTGCTGCCCAGGAGCGAAAGCACCAGCCCATGGCGGATGCGGTGCAGCACCGGCTGGTTGCGCGCTAGCCAGGTGATCGATCCGATGGTCGCCGGGGCGAAAACAAAGCGATAAGAGTAGCGCGTCCGGCGCTGCCGCAGATACGCGGCCAGGTGAACGGCAACCGCCACCCCCGACAGGTTGTCGTTGGCGAGCGAGGGATGACAGTCATGCGCAAAGATCAACACCTCGTCCGTCGTGGCGCCGACGTGCAGGTGCTCGGCCAGCGTCAGGCTGCCCGGAGCGATTCGGGACCGGATGACGGCGCGGTACCGCCCCTCCGGCAGTGACGTGAGCTGGCGGTGCGTGAGGCAGAAACCCCAGGTGGGGTGGTAGTATGAGGTGCGGTACGGGACCAGGTCCGGCTGCTCCGGCAGGGAGTGAAGATTCTGGCGCAGTTCCTCCAGTGTCATGGTCGCGTCAACTGGCACGCTGTAGTTGACGACGTGCAGGTTCGACCCCTGCATGTCGACGATGCGCCGGCCCTGAGCATCTTCAATGAACGCCTCATCGATCGTCCACTCATCCGGTACCGTCCAGTCGAACACCGGCGTCCCGCTGGGGACTTCCGTGATGTCCAGCGGCACGATGTTGCTGAGGCGGCGCACGGTCGCTCGGAGGCCGGCCCCGGTGATGCTGCGCGACAGGGGGTATAGTTCGCGCACGAGGGCGTGCATCGTGGCGCCCATTTCGGCCGCGGAGTTGGCAGCCCCTGCGCCAAGCAAGAGGTCATGCAATGGGCAGCTTCCTTCGACGGGTGATGGTCACGGGACCAGCGCACTGGCACTGTAGAGGGGTCAAAATCAGCCTGCGCCCTGAGTGGCGTAGCGCCACACGCCGCGCAAGTCATCCAGCAGGATGGCCCGGTCCCAGTAGCACCTCCGCGCCATGTGCGAGAGGGCGCGGGCTCGCTCCCCGAGTGGCATCGGTGCCGCCGCTACCGCGCGGAACCATCCCGCCTGCCGCTTCCAATTCTGCAGCAACGTCCTTGCGCTGAGCTGGGGGTAGTGGTGGCGTCGCACCGCGTCGGCATCCTGCAGGGCGGTTGCGGTGGTTGGCTCCATGCGCCGGAAGAACAGCGGCTCATCCACGAGTACGAACTTGCCGAGCATGGCGAGATGGCCCATCAGGACCATGTCGGCGGTATGATAGGGCTCGATGAGTCGCGTCCGGCGGAGCGCGGGGAGCCGGATCAGGCCGTTGATCGCGTTGTTGAGGGATATCGTCGTAATCAGGCGCTTGAGCCGGTCGAAGGGGCGATCGTCGAGGATCGCGATATCGCGGGCATAGTCGCGCGCCTTCGATGGCTCGCCCTCGAAGAGGCGGGTCCGGGGAACGGCGAGTACGGCGTCGCTGTCCCGCTCCAGGGCCCCCAGGCAGCGATCCAGAAACGTGGGGGCGCACCAATCGCTCGCTGAGGCCCACTTCAAATACTCTCCGCGGGCTACGGTCGCCACGTACGTGTAGTTCATGTTGGCACCGATGTTCGTCGGCTGCCGCACGTACCGCACCCGTGTGTCCTGACGGACCAGTGCTTCGACGACGTCGCGGGTCGAGTCCGTCGAGGAATTGTCACTGACGATCAGCTCGAAGTCGCCGAATGTCTGGGCGAGCAGCGCCTCGATAGAGGACCCGATGGTCGCCGCGCCATTGTAGGCCGGCATGCCGATGCTGATGCGAGGCGTTGCGCTCATCTCAGGCTCAAAGCAGCCGCAGTTTTCTGGCGTAGAAGGCTTCGGCGTAACCGCCCGGCGCGCCGCACTCGATACCGCGAAGGCGCATCAGGCCGAAAAATGTGTCATCGGTGAACCAGCGCTTCGAACGCTGGCTCGCGAAGACCTCCCGCAGATGCTTGACCTTCCGGCGCGCCGTCGGCGCGGGGATCGGCACAAAGGCATTGGGCGCACCGAGGTCCCCGTCATACTTCGGGATCTCGTACTCGAGCACCAGGTGGTCGCGGTAGGTGTTCCAGATGAGGTCGCCGACGAGCCGGTGATCCTGATGCCGATCATGGCGAAAATGAGTGAAGATCACGTCGGGCTCTGGGCCGCTTCGGCGGTGGATCTCGAGGTATTCCTTGACCGCGGCGCCTTCGAATGGGAAAAAGCCATCCCGAAAGCCGCCGAGAACAACCTCGGAACCAGCCGCCCTGCGAAGAAAGCGGCCGGCGCCCCGCCTGGCCTCGGCAGCCCTGGCCCCGGACGCACTCAGAACCACCCACCTGACCTTGAGCCGGACCCCCGACTCCGCCAGAGCGAGCAGAGTACCGCCGCAGCCGATCTCGATATCATCGCTGTGCGCGCCGAAGCACGACACGCACAGGGCACTGCGACCTCGGGGACGAAGCAGCGTCTGCAGCATGGTGCTACCCGTGGCGTGGTGCGAGCGGCCGCTTCCACACCTCCCACGGCGCGTTCCCCCGAGCATGGAGTTCGTCCAGCCCCTGCTTGTCCTTGAACGTATCCATTCCCCTCCAGAATCCGTCGTACGAATGCGCCATCAGCTGTCGCGCGGCAAGCAGTCGGTCGAAGGGCCGAAGCACCAGTTCTTCGCCGTCCTCCATGAAGTTGAAGACCTCGCGCCGGAACGCGAAGTAACCGCAGTTGATTCGCAGCCCGCTCCCCTGGATGTCGGTGATCGCGGAGATCTCCCCCTGGGCACTGAGCGACACGAAGTGGTAGCTCATGGCCGGTCGGGCACACAGGAAGCTGGCCACAGCTCCCCGAGCCTCGAACTGGCTCAGCATGTCGGGCAAGTGGAGGTCGGTCAGGCCGTCGCTGTAGTTGGCGAGAAAGACATCCTCGCCCTCGAGATGGGCCCGCACCGCTTGCAGCCGCTGCCCCAGGTTGCTGTGAAGGCCGGTGTCCACGAAAGTGATGCGCCAGTCGTCGATGTCGCTCTTGAGCAACTCCACCTGTCGCCCGCCTCCGGTGAGGATGAAGTCATTCGACACCGTCTCGTCGTACCGGAGGAAATATTCCTTGATCAGATCAGCCCGATGACCAAGACAGAGAATGAAGTCTTTGTGCCCGAAGTGGGCGTAGTACTTCATGATGTGCCAGAGAATCGGGCGGTAGCCGATCGGTACCATGGGCTTGGGCACGTTCTCGGAGTAATCCCGCAGACGCAGGCCCAGACCGCCGCAGAAGAGCACGACCTTCATGGTGGCGCGTCTCCTCAGGCCGTGACGGGGGCGGTGCGCCTGAGTTCAAAACTCAGCTCCCCGGCCGCCTGCAACTGCTGGATCCGCTTGATCCGCAGAAACCGGGAACCGAGGAAGGTCTCGCGGTCCAGCCCGTACCTCTGGAAGGCCTCGAGCAGGTGTTCCATTCCGTGCCGGACCGTCCACTGGGGACGGAACGCGGGCAGCACCCGGGCGATCCGATCGCAGTTCACCCGGTAGCAGCGGGGATCCGGCCCACCGCCTTCGGCGTACCGCACCACGCTTCCCGGGATCAGCTCTTTCACCATGTCCGCCAGATCACGGATCTGGTAGTTCTCCCCGCTCTGCCCCACGTTGAACGCTTGGTTGCAAACCAGATCGGCCGGGGCCGCCAAGGCGGCCAGAAACGCCCGGCCGATGTCTTCCACGTGCACCAGTGGCCGCCAGGGGGTTCCATCGCTCGCAATCAGGACCTCTCCCGTGGTGAAGGCATACCCCAGCAGGTTGTTCACCACCAGGTCGGCACGGAGCCGGGGCGAGAACCCGTAGGCCGTCGCGTTACGAAGGTAGGTCGGGCAGAAATACTGATCGGCCAGGGGCGCGACGTCCCGCTCAACCAGCACCTTCGACTCGCCGTAGGCCGTGACGGGATTGAAGGCCGCATTCTCGTCCAGCAGGCTCAGGCCGTCGGAGAGCCCGTACAGGCTGCAGGACGAGGCGAACAGGAAGCGCGACACGCCCGCCTCCTTGGCTGCACGCGCCAATTGTACCGAGGCCAGGTGATTGATCTCGTAGGTGCAGCTGGCGTTCAGGTTCCCAAGCGGGTCGTTGGAGAGCGCCGCCAGGTGGACCACCGCGTCGAAACCCTCGAGGTCACGCGGGTCGACGTCCCGAAGATCCTTGCGCAGCGCGGGAACCGCCGCGGGTGCCGGACCGAGCAGGCAGTCCTCGAAGAAGCCAAGGTCCAGTCCGGTGACCGCGTGTCCGGCTTCGAGGAACTGCCCGGTCATAACGGAGCCGATGTATCCCGTGTGACCCGTGAGGAGCACCTTCATTGTTCTGTCTCCACTGGGAGAGGGTAAGGCGTCGGTCAGGCGTATACGCGGGCCTCGGGAATCGGAACCACGAACTTGCCACCCCAGCTCCGGACGAACGAGAGCTGGGCCATGATCTCATCCTTGAGGTTCCACGGAAGGATAAGCACATAGTCCGGACGCGCCTCGCGGAGCGCCTCCGGCGGGCGAATCGGGATGTGCGTCCCGGGCAGGAACCGGCCGTGTTTGTAGGGATTCCGGTCCACGGTGAAATCGACGAAGTCGGTACGAATGCCGCAGTAGTTCAGCAGCGTGTTACCCTTGCCGGGCGCCCCGTAGCCCACCACCCGCTTGCCGGCCCGTTTCGCCTCGATGAGGAAGCTGAGCAGTTTGCGCTTGGTCTCCTTGACCTGCTCGTCGAAGGAGGTGTAGTACCCCGGCGTCCATACGCCGTCCTTCTCCTCGCGCGCGCGGAGCTCTCGGGCCCGGTCCGTCACCACTTTCGTGGCGTCCTCCGCGTGCCGGGCGTAGATCCGCAGCGACCCGCCATGCGTCGGCAGCTCCTCGACGTCGAACAGGGTGAGGCCGTGCGCCGCGAAGATCGCCTCCGCCGTCAGATAGGAAAAATACGAGTAATGCTCGTGGTAGATGGTGTCGAACTGATTCTCGGCCACCAGCCGCATCAGGTGTGGAAACTCGATGGTGATCACCCCCGTGGGCTTGAGCGCGATCTTGAGCCCGCCCACGAAGTCGTTGAGGTCCGGGACCTGAGCGAGGACGTTGTTCCCCAGCAGCAGATCCGCCTGACGACCCTCCGCCACCAGCTCGCGCGCGGTCTCCCGGCCGAAGAACTTCACCAGCGTGGGCACCCCCTTCTGCTCCGCTACGGCGGCGACGTTGGCCGCGGGCTCGATGCCAAGGCTCGGGATGCCTTGCTGCACGAAATACTGCAGCAGATATCCATCATTGCTCGCGACCTCGATCACCTGACTCGATCGGCCCAGCCCGAACCGTCCGATCATCTGCTCGGTGTAGCGCCGGGCGTGGTCCAGCCAGCTGTCGGAGTAGGAGGAGAAATAGGCGTACTCGGTGAAGATCTCCTCACCGCCCACGTAGGCCTCGAGCTGCACCAGGTAACAGCGCCCGCAGACCCGCGTAGTCAGCGGGTAGAACGGCTCCATGGCGTTTACCTGGTCCGCCTGCAGGAAACTTTCGCACAGCGGCGACATGCCGAGGTCTACCATCACCTGGGTGAGGGGAGCGGCGCAGAAGCGGCACGGGATGTCTTCGGTCAGGGGGGAGGCGGCGTGCAACTGCGTCATGCATGCTCCATGAATCCAGGTGAGCCGGCGGCGGTGAACTCGGAGGCGCGATCGGTACGTCCGGACCAGCCGGCTGGACGGGCGGCAAGGTCCGTGCCGATGTGTGATCGCTCTTGGCGGCATCGTCCGCTGGAACTGTTGCTCACCTGCCCACTTTGGGCGGCGCAAGTGCTGATGGGATACGGCAATTCGTTGCGTAGGCGCCAGCAGCCGGCGTCCGTCATGCCGCCCCACCCTGGCGAGCGCTTCGCAGCCAGGCCACGATCTGCCGAAGCCGGCTGCGGTGTATGAGCCAGGTCGTGGCAGCGAAGGTCCCAGCACCCACGAGGATCGAGAGCACCAGCCGCACCGGCGCGGGCCAGGATCCGGCGATGAACCAGTGGAAGGCCAGCAGTACCGGGCCCATTACCGCCGTGCCGTCCAGCCCCAAACGGAGCGCCCGGAAGTAGTCCACCCCGCGCAGCTCGAGAACCCGGCTGACCCGCCTGAAGGAGTAGACAGAGAAGGAAGGATGGATCACCAGCCACGCGGCTGCGATGCCGGACGCGCCCCAGTGGCTCCCCACGATGAAACCGCCGAGCAGCAGGACGGCCAGCGCCAGCGAAGTCCACATGGCAAAGCGGGTCTCACGGGTGGCATTGAAGAGATGACCAAAGAGACTGGTCACCGAGCGTGCGCCGGCGTACAGGGCCAGCAGCGCCAGCGGACCCTCGGTCCCAGCCCACTTGGGGCCCAGGACCACGGCCACGAGGTCGGGGCTCACCAGCGAGAGGCCGACGGAAGCGGGGAAGGTCGCGAGACAAAGCACCTCGGAGAGATTCAGGAAATAGCGGCGCAGGGCGGCGCGATCATGCTGGACCGCACTGAACAGGCTCGGCGTCACGTCCGAGAGCAGCCCCGTGATCTTCTCGATCGGGCTGGTCGACAGCGTCCAGGCCAGGGTATACGCCCCCACGGCGGCTTCGCCCAGGCGCCGGCCCGCCACGGCGAAGTCGCCGTTCTGGTAAACGATATAGGCCAGACGGCCGACCAGCAGGTGTCGACTGTACCGCAGCACCCCTGCCAGGCCTTGGACACTTGGCCGGGCGAAGGGCTCCCGCCGGTGAAAGAGTGTCAGGGCCGTGGTCAGGATGGCGCCAACCACGCTCCCAAGCGCTAGCGCCCAGTAGCGGAGACCGAGCAGAGCCCCACCGAGGGTGACGAGCGGTACCAGCATCCCGCGCGTGAAATCGATCAGGGCCAGGGTGCGGAAGTTGAGTTCCCGCCGCAGCAGGGCGGCGGGAACGGTCTGCAACGACGAGATGACGAAGGTCAATCCGACCACCATCACGACCGGCGGCAGGTTCGGCGCCCGGAAGAACAGTCCGAGCGGATAGGCCGCGATGGTTGTCAGCAGGGTGCCGGCAAGGCCGAGCAGGAGGGCAAACGAGTTGAGCTGCCGCAGTTGCCGGGGCTCAAGCTCGCGCAGGGTGACGACGGCGGTGCCGACCCCGAATTCGCTCAGGATCAGCACGATGCCGAGAAAGATCGAGGCCATGCTGAGCAGCCCGTAGTCCGACGGCACCAGAATGCGGGCCACCAGGATCGTGATTGCCCAGGAGACGAGTTGCGTCGACCACTTTGCGGCCCCGGACCACGCGACACCGGAGAGGGCCGAGCGATCGAGCGTGTCGCTGGTCGACTTGGACACGGGGGGGGGCTTGGTCATGTTGGAAGGGAAGGGATCACGGGCCTATTGCACATGTCAAGCCGCGCCACCGCGAGACTGGTTCGGCGGGACGCAGCTCGGGGCTGGCGCCCGCCGGCCGCGGCCCACACCTTGCCCGGAGCCAAGGAGGATCCCCGAGTGTCGCGCCGGGGCCGTGCTTCGGCCAGAGGTGCACCCCCCTGCCGACACTCACCGGGGAAACTTGCATTCGATGGCGTCGTTGGCCCTCCTTGCCCCGCGGACCCTGACTCATGCGATTGCCGCAGCCGCTGCTCCGGATTGCCAAGTGGACGATCCTGCTGCTGCCAGCCCTCACGATTCTCATCGTCTGGCTCCCCGAATTCCGTCACTACTCCGTCCCTGAGGCGAGCATCACCGCCGAGGTCCTCGCGGCCGCGCGCCGGAGCCCATCGGAGGACGTCCTGAAGGAGATCCGCGAGTTTTACCTGTTTCCGGTGGAGAATCGGCGCCCGGAGCTTGAGAATGCCGTGGCCGGGCACATCCTCGAGGGTCGGCTGGAGATTCCGGATGTGCCCCCGGCGCGCTTCAATCTTCCATTCACCCCGAACGACCTCGAGACCCTCCCGGCAGGGCCTCGGCTGTGGTTCGCGGCCTTCGCAGTTCCCGATTTCCTGCTGGCCGCCTACGAAAACACCGGGCGGGAAGAGTTCTTCGTCGCCGCCCGTGATTTCATGCTGGCCTGGAGTGCCTACGAACGGCGGGCCTGGTTGCCGAAGGGGCTGCTGTGGAACGATCACGCAACCGCAGCGCGGGTGCGAGTACTCGGGGAGTTCTGGCGGCTCTACCGGAAACGCCCGGACTATGACCCTGCGGTCGGCCGCGCCGTCCTGCAGCAGGCCGCCCGCTACGGCGAGTTCCTGCTGGACCCGGGGCAGTTCACTTTCTCGACCAATCATGGCGTGATGCAGAACATCGGCCTGCTTCACCTCAGCCTGGCCTTCCCCAGCCTCCCGCGGAGCGCCAGCTACCGGCAGGTGGCGCTGGACCGCTTGCACCTGCAGATGGGCTTCTTCATCGACCCGGAGGGGGTAATACGGGAGCACTCAGCCGGCTACCAGGCCTTCGGAATGGAGATGTTGGGCATTGCCTTCCGGTGCCTGACGCTGCTGGAAGTGCCGATCCCCGAGGACTGGTCTGCCAGGTACGCCCGCGGCCTGGAGTTCTTCGCTCGCCTGCGGCGGCCGGACGCGACGCTGCCCGCCTACGGCGATACCGACGGCGCCAGCCAGACGGTAATGCCCCGGGCGACGGTCATTGATGCCGGGGGACGCGCTGGCCCCCTGGCCTACCCCGAGCGGTGGGAGCCGGATCAGGTGACAAGCCTGCACCCTTCCGCGGGGTACTGGGTGGACTGGAACAGTCTCCATCCCTGGCCGGGTCCGAATGGCTTGAGGCAGACGGTCGTGACCTGGACCCGGCGCCCACCGCCGGCACACAAGCATGCCGATGAGTTGAGCGTTCTGCTGTGGTCAGACGGAATCTCCTGGCTCACCAGTGTGGGCTACTGGCCGTATGGCGTTCGGGGCCGGGAGGAAGCGGAATCGTGGGCAGCTGGCAATGCCCCACACCTGGCGAACGAGAACCTGGGGAGCCAGAGAACAGCGACCCTGGTTTCCTCTGGCCGGGGCGATCGAATCGCCGCGGTGGACCTCGAACGAACTGGCCCGGGGGCGTACCTTGCGCGACGGCAGGTCGTCCGGATCGAGCCCGACCTCTGGGTGATCCTGGATTACGTTCGGGGTACCGGCACCCAGAAAGCCACGACCGTGTGGACCCTCTCCCCGGCAGTGAGCACCAAGCCCGGAGATACTGCGGACTCCTACGCCCTCGAGACGGACCGCCCCGGGGCGACCGCACGGTTGACGTTTCTTGGGTCCAGCGGGATGTCCATCCGGCAATACCGGGGCAGCTACGCGCCATTCGCCGGGTGGCACGTCGAGCACTATGCACCGAAGCCCTCAACAGCGCTCGTGGTGGAGCAGCCCGCGGGGGAGTCTTGGCTCGCGGTGGTGTTGTCTCTGACCCGAGGAACACGGACCACGTCGCGCTCTGCCCAAGCGGCGCCAATGGCTGGCGCGAGCGGCCCCGAGGAGTGGTCCCTCACCTTGCCCACCGGCTCAGGGACCGCTGAGCTCCGGCGCGACGGAAGCCGTGTTACCATCAGCCGGAGGGACTCCGCCGGAGGGTTCACGGAAACCCTGCGCCTGACACCGGGATCGGATCCTGCCCCAGCCTTGGAGTCCATCCGGACCGCCTTCCAGAAGGCCGCCAGCAGGTATCCGAGGTTTCAGGAGCTGGCTCCTCGGCGCGTGAAGGTGACTTATCTGCTGCTATTCCTGCTCATCGGGCAGGAGTTCTTCATTTTCCTGGTGCAGCGAGCGATGCCGAAATGGGCTCTCCCTCTGCGCGCTGTCAGCGTCCTGTGCTGGCTGGTCGTGGGGGGGTGGCTTCATTTCTTCTTTCTGCGCTCCTGGGTTGTCCTCACGCAGTAGCGGCTATCATTCCGCGCTTCACTTGGGACCGCATCTTGGAAGGGGTGCCTCTCCGCAATGAGTGTAGATTGTGCACCCGCGACGATTCCTCTCGATCGCTCACTGGTGTCGGGCCTTGCCTGGACGGCGGGGTTTCGCTGGATCGGCCAGCTCATCAGCTGGAGCGCCACGCTGTATGCGGCGCATCTTCTGGCGCCAAGCGACTACGGCCTGGTCTCCATGGCGGTGCTGGGGATCGGCCTCGCCCGCATCGTACAGGATTTCGGCCTGGATGGCATCCTGGTGCAGGACACCAGCATCGTGGGCGAAGCGCAGGCCGGACTGGCGGGCCTGATCGTCGTCCTGGGTGTGGCCCTGTGGGCGCTGTTCGCCGTCCTGGCGGGGCCGATGGCGCTCTTCTTCAGGGAACCGCGGGTCGCGCTGATTGTCATCGTCATCGGTGGCGTCTTCGTGACCGATGCGCTGCAGGTTGTGCCCCGAGCGCAGATGCAGCGCCAGCTGCAGTATTCCCAACTCGCCTCGACCGCGTTTCTCCAGGTTGTGGTGAACCAGGCGGCCCTCGTGATCGCAGTTCGGAGCGGTCTGGGCTACTGGTCACTCGTGGCCGGCACCCTCGCCGGGGAGATCGCCGTCACCGTTGTCCTGATCTACCTCAGCCCTTATCAGGTCGCCTGGCCAAGGCGGATCCGCGCCCTCGCCAAGCCATTGAAGAATGGGTCGCGGCTCCTCACCTCCCGCGTCGCCTGGTATGGTTACATCAACGCCGACCAGACGATCATCGGGCGATTGCTCGGCACGGACGCGCTCGGGGTCTACTCCTTTGCGACGACGTTCAGCAGCCTGCCGCAGCAGGAGATCGGGTCGATCGTCAGTCGCGTGGCGCCGGGGATCTTCACGCGCGTGCAGGACCAGCCCCACGAATTGCGCCGCTATTTCCTGCGGCTGACCGAGTTCGTGACCGTCCTCTCGTTTCCGATGTCGGTCGGGATGGGGCTGACGGCTGACCTCGTTATGCCGCTCGCCCTGGGACCACAGTGGACGCAGGTCGTGACACCCCTTCGGTTGCTCTGCGCCTACTCGGTGTTCCAGGCTTCACAGGTAATGCTGTCGCACGTCCTGATGTGGACGGGCCAGTTCCGGGTCTTCATGTGGTGTTCGATCCTGGCCGGCGTCGTCATGCCGCCGGTGCTGTATGGTGCGGCGTACTTCTTCGGCATCGTGGGAATCGGCTGGGCCTGGGTCATTGTTATGCCGATCGTCAACATCCCCGCGTTCGTTTTCGCGTTTCGCACCGCCCAGATGACGGTGTTCGACTGGCTGGGTGCGCTCAAACCGGCGGGTTTCAGTTGCGCGATGATGGCGGTGGGCGTGCTCGGCGTGCGCACGGTGCTGCCGCCGACCCTCAATTCGTGGCTCGTCAGCGGAATCACGATCGGCGTAGGTGCAGTCGTCTACGTGGCTACGATGTGCCTCGCCTTTCGCGGACATGTGAGAATGGCGCTCGAGATCGCACGCACGCTCCGGGACGGCCGGCCGGAGTCCCCAGTCGCCCCCCTTGAGGGCGCGGCAAGCCCCTGACGTATGGACGTATCGTTGCTCGCTGTCCACTGCCAGTCTAAACTGGGCTGCGGCGACACCGGCGGCAACATAGTCATCAGGATACGGGCCCTTGGCCCGGGATGTGCTGCAGGGCTGGCGGGTTATGGCGCTGGCCGGGACTGTCACCTGGTACATTGCCCCCTCAACTTCTGAACTAGCCATCCCAGCCAAGGTAAAGAGACGCGTCATGGAAATCAGTGTTTTTGGCTTGGGCTATGTCGGAACAGTCTGCGCGGGATGCTTTGTCTCCGAGAAACACACCGTCATTGGCGTTGACGTCAACCAGGCCAAGGTTGACGGGCTGAACGCCGGTGTAGCGCCAATCGTCGAGCCCAAGCTGCCGGATCTCATCGCCGAGGGCCGTCGAGCCGGGTTACTGCGCGCTACGACGTCCGCCGAGGAGGCCATCCGTTCCACCAGTATCTCGCTGGTCTGCGTGGGCACCCCGAGTCAGACGAACGGCAATCTGGATCTGACCTACATGAAGCGGGTGTGTGAGGAGATCGGCGCGGCCCTGCGACACAAGGCCGCCCCCCACCTGGTCGTACTCAGGAGCACCATGCTTCCCGGGACCACGGAGGATCTCCTGGTTCCGATCCTGGAATCGCATTCCGGCAAGCGACTGGGGAACGGGTTTGATGTCTGCTACAACCCGGAGTTTCTGCGGGAGGGGAGCTCGGTGTATGACTTCTACAACCCGCCCAAGATTGTCGTTGGGGAACGTGCCCCCGGAACCGGCGAGGCCCTCCTGCAACTGTACGCCGGTATCGAGGCCCCGGTCATCCGCACCTCCATTCGGGTGGCAGAGATGGCCAAGTACTGCGACAACGCCTTCCATGCCCTCAAGGTGAGCTTCGCGAACGAGATCGGCAATCTGTGCAAGCGGATGGGCGTGGATAGCCACGAGGTGATGGGCGTGTTCTGCCAGGACCGGAAGCTCAATCTGTCGCCTGCCTACCTCAAGCCCGGCTTTGCTTTTGGCGGCTCCTGCCTGCCCAAGGACCTGCGCGCCCTGGCGTACCAGGCCAAGCGGCTCGATCTCGACAGCCCGGTACTCAACGCCATTCTCCAGAGCAATGCCGTCCAGGTGCAGCTGGGTCTTCAGATGATCACCAGCCTGGGGAAGAAGCGCATCGGCTTTCTGGGCATGGCCTTCAAACCCGATACTGATGACCTGCGAGAGAGCCCCCTGGTCAGCGTCATCGAGAGCTTGCTCGGCAAGGGCTACCGGGTCCGCATCTATGACCGCAATGTGTCGACCAGCCGTCTGATCGGCGCCAACCGGCGCTTCATCGAGGAGCACATCCCCCACTTGTCATCCCTCCTGGTGGAGAACATCAACGATCTCGCGGCCGAAGCGGATGTCATCGTGGTCGGCTATCAATCTCCGGAGTTCGCCCAGGTGATCCAGTCCTTGAGGGCCGATCAGACCGTCATTGACTTGGCCCGGCTCGCCAAGCAGGTCACGACTCCTGCCCGCTACGAGGGGATCTGCTGGTGATGCCTGAGTGAGGGTCCGAGATTTCCGCAGCGCCCTGGAGCCGCACTCCAGATGAACATCCTGGTCCTTACCTTCGACGTCCCGGCGACGAGCAACATGCCGGGGTCTCCCCGGCTGTTCAACCTGTGCCGAAGCCTGTCACGCCAGCATCGGCTCACGCTGGTGACCCTGAGCCGGAGTCAGGAACGGTATCAGGCCTTTCTCGACGATCCGATGACCGCCGGGGTATTCGAGCGGATAATCGTCCTGCCCGACCCGCCGGCCCCGGGCTGGTGGGGCACCCAGGTGCATCGCCTGCGGCAGGAAGTCCATTTTGCGACCCGTTACCGCAACGCCCGGTACCACGCCGAACAGTGCCGGAACGTCCGCGCCCTCTTCCTGGAGGGCGGCTTTGATGTGTTCTACGTGGATGGGTTGCTGATGGCGCAGTATGTGATGGACACCGGGCTCGACCGCCCGGCGATCATCGATCTGCACGACTGCCTGACCCTCCTGTTTGACCGGACGATGCGCATCGAGCGGAACTGGGCGCGCAAGCTGGCGCTGTATCTCGAAACCCGGAGCATGGCAAGATGCGAGCGGTCCCTGAGCCGAGTGTTCAGCGCCATCATCACGAACTCGCCAGTGGACGAGGAGTATCTCAAGTCGGTGGCCCCCGCGGCCAAGACCCTCACCATTGGCAACGGGGTCGACACCGCCTTCTTCAGTCCGGCCGCGTCCGACGGCGACCTGAGGCAACTGATCTTCACGGGAGTCATGGACTACGGTCCGAACGAGGACGCCGCGATCCACTTTGCCGAGAACATCCTGCCCCTGATTCAGCAGCGCCAGCCGGAGGTACAGTTTTGGGTGGTCGGCAAGGATCCGACCGAAAGGGTCCGGGCGCTCGCCGACCGGCCTGGCGTGCACGTGACCGGCGGCGTCCCGGATGTGCGCCCCTACCTGGGGAAAGCTGGACTATTCGTCTGTCCGCTGCGCTATGGCACCGGCGTCAAGAACAAGCTCCTGGCTGCCTTGGCCATGCAGAAGCCGGTGGTCGCCACCCGGCGGAGCCTGGACGGTCTCGAGTTGCGGGAAAACGAGGATCTGCTGGTGGCCGATGAGCCCGCGGAGTTCGCCGCCAAGGTGGTGCAACTGATCGAGAACCCGGGGCAGGCTCGCAGACTGGCGCGGACCGGGAGGGCCTTCGTCGGAGACACCTACTCCTGGGAAAGCAGCGGCAAGGCGCTCGAGGACGTTCTGCTGGGAGCGGTACGCCAAGGACGGGCCGGCGGGTGATCGCCCTGGCCACCTCAGCCATGACCCGGCGTGCCGATTCCAAGCGCGGCGCGATAGCGCCGTTCGTAGGCGTCCACCATCGCCTCGACGGTGAACTCCCGCCTTGCCCGTGCCCGCGCCGCGGCCCCCAAGCGAGTCCGCAAAGCAGAGTCGGAAAGCAAACGCCCCAGCGCTTGCCTGAGGCTCTCGATGTCTCCTGGCGTCGAGAGCAGCCCCTCGACGTCATCCGTCACCGCCTCCGGAATCCCCGAGATCCGCGACGCCACGATCGGCCGGCCCGCCAGCATTGCCTCCAGGAGCGCCAGGGGAAGCCCCTCCCAGAGCGAGGGCATGGCGAACACATCGGCCGCCGCCAGTAGGTTGGGAATATCCTCTCGCTGGGCCAGGAGGTGGAGCCGGTCCAGAAACCCGTGCTCGCGCGCGAATGCTTCGAGCAACTCTCGCTGATCCCCACCCCGGCCGCCGGCGATCGCCACGCGCCAAGGGGTCTCTAGCCCCGCGGTTCTCAACTGGTGGAGCGCCTGCAGCAGAAAGATG
>Ga0315297_10000622_pt1 | contig 20781 bp, 21 predicted proteins | sample YL17G15_0_MG_FD_203628 | JGI IMG/M metagenome (GOLD analysis project Ga0315297, IMG submission 203628) | Sediment microbial communities from Yellowstone Lake, YNP, Wyoming, USA - YL17G15_0 | ecosystem: Environmental > Aquatic > Freshwater > Lake > Sediment | place: USA: Wyoming | collected... | reverse complement strand
TCCGCCGCTACATTCTCTTTCATAACAAACGCCACCCACGCGAGATGGGCGAGACCGAAATCCGGACTTTTATTACCTACCTTGCAATCGAGAGGCATCTTTCAGCTTCCTCACAGAATCAAGCGCTGAGCGTGATATTTTCTCTACCGTCATGTTCTTGGCCGCGAACTCGCCCTCCCGCCTGAAATCATTCGTGCCAAGAAAGCCAGCCACCTGCCCATTGTACTTAGTAAGCAAGAAGCCCTGGCGGTCATCGGCAATATGCAGGGCGTTCCCAAACTTATGGCCCAACTACTCTATGGTAGTGGCCTGCGACTTATGGAATGTCTGCGCCTGCGTGTCAAGGACCTTGATTTTGATAATCACCAGCTGGTCGTCCGTGATGGCAAAGGTGAAAATGATCGTGTTACTATGCTCCCCGATACCCTGATAACACCACTCAAGGAACACCTGCAAAAAGTTTGACGCATTCACCAAAATGACATCAACGACGGCTTTGGCGAAATATCCCTGCCTTATGCCCTGGAAAGAAAATATCCCAACGCTTCCAAAGAATTCGCATGGCAGTATGTTTTCCCGGCCTCCGTCCGTTCCACGGACCCGATTTCAAAGCAGATCAAACGGCATCATCTCGATGAGAGTGTTTTACAGCGCGCCGTACGGGAAGCCGCCAGGCTTGCAAAGATTGATAAATCGGTCAGTCCACATACCTTCCGGCATTCATTTGCTACACACTTGCTTGAAAACGGTTACGACATTCGCACGGTGCAGGAGTTGCTCGGGCACAAGGATGTAAAAACCACAATGATCTATACTCATGTACTTCAGCGCGGCGCAGGGGCAGTCAAGAGCCCGCTGGATGGGTGATTCTTGCTACGAATTAAGAATTTTGGCCGGGGGCCATTGCCGGGGATTCTCGGTTTTCCACCTTCCCTTTGACCATGCTTGGATTTCTTCAATTTGCCACCCCTCTTTAAGCAAATAAGCCAGCTTCTTTCCCCAGCCCGCCAGCTTGGGACGGTATCGCCCATCCACTGTTTCAGGCAGGAGCAGCCTGGCATCTTTCAAAACAAATAAATCATCCAGATCCAGCCCGCTCTTACGGCACAGTTCATCGGCGGTCAAAAAGTCCTCATAAGGGTCGTATTCCTGCCACTCACGCAAGCATCGCTCTAATACAAGCCGTTCCATATGAGGTGTGGTCTTTTCGTCCAGCATTGCTCTTACATCTTTCCACGTCGTGCCGGGATATTCAGCTTGATATATGCCAGCGATTTCCGCGAAAAAACTTCGAGAGTAGTTCCCTTCCTGTTGGCTTTCATAGGACAGATCGTAGCAATGCCGGCAACCAAAATACTTGCCGCCTGGTGGAAGGTACAGGCAACCCACGCGCCGACCGCATCCCTGCAATGGACAGATAAACCAATATCGCACGCCGCCCCAAGGTAAGAACGTTGTCGTTAGATTTACAGGATAATCGAAATCTTCTGGGTGGCCGCTTTTGGCTCCAATTATGTAAGATACTCGAAGGGCTGTCGGTCGTTCATCGCCAAGTACTTGAAAGCCGATACTGCCTACTTGATGTTTTCCCCTCATCCAACGTGATGTCCCCCAAAAGCCGGGAGTTAGAAATTTTTTCAATCCTGTTATGTGCCATTTATGGCACTCTTCCACCTGTGTTTTCTTCGAGTGCCAGCCCCAGCGTCCGCTATTGCAGCCGCCCATTGAATACTCCTGTTTTTACGAAATCAATGGAAAATGTCAGCATTTCCCAAGAGAATTGAGAACTGTGAATAAATCGAGAGATTCCGTGATACTTTCGGTGTTTCTTCCACGTTTCATACCTTTAGCAGCCTTAACTTTTCCACTTCTCGCGTGCTTTCATCATTTTTATGTTTTGTCAACCTAAAAAACATTATTACTACATTGTTATGTATTCGCGCAGGTTATGCCCCACGGCATAGGCCGCTGCTTCAGCGCGGTTACTTACACCCAGTTTGGACAGTATGCTGCTTACATAGTTGCGCACTGTCCCTTCGCCTAAAAATAGTGCCTTGGCTATCTCCCGGTTGGTCTTACCCTCCGAAACGAGCAGCAATACATGTTTTTCCTGCTGACTGAGATGCGCAAATGCAGAGGCTTCCTCGTCTTTCACTGCTCGGCGAACTTCCTGGAAGACCCTCTGAGTCACCGTTGGATCGAGCATAGCCTCCCCGCGTCCAACCGCTTCGAGTGCCCTGACCAGGTCCTCACCCCCGATTTGCTTTAGGATATATCCTGAGGCTCCCGCGCGGATGGCGGAAAAAAGCATTTCGTCCTCGGCATAGGAGGTCAGCATGATAACCTTGATTTCTGGAAAATGCCCGGTTATTTCTTCGCAGGCTTCAATTCCCGAAGTACCGGGCAGACGGATATCCATTACGACCACATCCGGGTGCGAACTGTTTACGATTTCCATTGCCTCACGAGCGGAGGACGCCTCGCCAACAACGTCAAACTGCGGATGGCGTTCAAGGAGGGACTTCAATCCCAACCGGACAACCTCGTGATCATCTACCAATAAGATGCGTTGTTTGGCCATAAGCGAAAATTCCTCCGCCACGAGTATATTCGAGAGTGGATTGACTGACAAGGATGCACATTAACAAATTCTTCGATCGGAAAGCGCGGATCCTGGCTTAATATTTTATCGCGCTGAATTGTTTAAGTTTATCCCAGCGATGAGTGGCTATTATCTGCCGGATAGTTCCCGTCTGCCCCCGTACTACCAGGCTGTCCGTGCGTGCTCCCGTACCAAAGTATTTGACGCCATCCAGGAATTCTCCGTCGGTGATCCCGGTGGCAGCGAAGAAAACATCATCCGTTGAGACCAGGTCGTTCATCGAAAGGATTTTTTCAAAATCGTATCCCATCTCTCGACCGCGGCGAAGGTCATCATCGCTGCGGGCAAACAGTTTGCCCTGGATCTCTCCCCCCATCGCCCGCAAAGCACATGCGGAAAGCACTCCCTCTGGTGTCCCCCCCACCCCCAATAGAACATCTATTCCAGAATCTGGCCAGGCTGTCATTAACGCACCAGCCACATCCCCATCGGGAATTAACCTGATGCGCGCCCCCGCTTGACGCACATCCTCTATCAACTGTTTGTGCCGGGGACGGTCGAGAATGACCACGGTCAAATCTTCAACAGTTTTCCCCCCCTCTTTAGCAATCGCAACCAGGTTATTTTTTACCGGCGCATTAATGTCAATTTTACCCTTTGCCTGTGGTCCAACCGCGATCTTATCCATGTAAACGAATGGTCCAGGATCGTACATCGTCCCACGCGGTGCCAGGGCAACAATGGCCAGTGCGCTCCAGGTTCCGTTTGCGAGCGGGCGTGTGCCATCAATTGGATCTACTGCTATGTCCATCTCTGCACCGCTGCCGGTACCCACATGTTCACCGTTGAAAAGCATGGGAGCGTGATCTTTTTCCCCTTCTCCTATAACGATGACTGCATTCATATTAATTGTGTTTAATATGAGCCGCATGGCCTCAACTGCTGCATGATCAGCTGCATTTTTATCCCCACGTCCCATATAGCGGCCGGCAGATATTGCCGCAGCTTCGGTTACGCGCACCAGTTCAAGGGCTAAATTTCGGGTCGGTTCAATGATCATCATTATTTCTTGGAGAAAATATTTCAGAGAAAGATCCAAACAAGGAGAAAATACCCCAACGCACCAGCCCATAGCCAGGAATCGAGACGGTCCAGTATGCCGCCATGTCCGGGCATGATATTGCTCGAATCTTTGACTCCCGCCTGCCGTTTAAACATGGATTCGCCTAAATCGCCTAGGGTGACCATGATGGATAGGATTCCCCCCAATAAGGCACCCTGCAACCATGAAATTGCTGGACCTCCCATGCTTTTCCATAAAATTGCCAGACCTGCTGTTCCCAATGTCCCTATGACAACCCCACCCCAATATCCTTCCCAGGTTTTTTTAGGGCTTAACCGCGGGCTGAGTCGATGTTTCCCAAAACGTCTACCCACAAAATAAGCCGCTGAATCCGACAACCAGGTGGCCGGTAAAATTAGCAGCAACCACCAGAGTCCATCAGGCAAATTGCGGACATCAATTAAATAAGCCCCGATCCAACCTAAATAGACAATTCCTGCGATCGTAACTGCAAAGTCAGTTGCAGCCAGGTCTCGACCATTTTCATAATCAACCAGATGCCAGGTCATGGAAGCCAGGATGAGCAGGGTTAAAGTCGTGGATGCAAGGTCAGGGAAATATGCCCGCATGGTGGTTACTAATAAAACGCCTCCCACCAGGAGAGGGATGGAAGCGTGGTTGCCTGCGGTTTGGAATACTTTTCCATATTCCCAGCTGGCAATTCCTAAAAGGAGCATGATTAAAACAAAATAAAAAAATCCCCCCAGTATCAAGGCCGGGATGCCAATGGCTGCCAGGACGAGGGCTGCGAGGGTACGTTTTAACAACATTGATTACACCTCAATGGTGTTGGTTATACCGCCATATCGACGGTCACGCTTCGCAAACGTGTCCAACGCTTTTTGGAGTTCTTTTTTATCAAAATCAGGCCAAAAGACTGACGTAACATACCACTCGGAATATGCCCCCTGCCAGATCAGGAAATTGGAAACCCGCAATTCTCCCGAAGTACGAATGATAAGATCCGGATCTGGGACGCCAACAGTGAACATGTATTGGCTGACCAGGTCGGCATTTACGTCTTCAGGTTTGACGCCATCTTTAATTATCCGCTGAATTGCGCAAACTATTTCATCACGCCCGCCATAATTGAAGGCCACATTTAAAATCAGGCGGTTGTTGTCTTTAGTTAACTCAATGGCCTCAAGGACTTTTTCCTGGAGTTTCGGGTCCAGCCGCTCAAGACGCCCAATGTGACGTAACTGCACCCCCTCTTTGTTTAATTCAGCCAATTCTCTATCGATCACATCCTCGAGGATGTGCATTAACCCATCCACTTCCTCGGGCGGTCGACCCCAATTCTCAGTGGAGAAAGCATAAATGGTGAGGTATTTAATTCCAAATTCAGTACAGGCGGTAATGATACGGCGTAAATTTTCTGTGCCCGCCCGGTGACCTGCCAGGCGGGGCAGTCCGCGGGAAATCGCCCACCGTCCATTCCCGTCCATGATAATTGCCACATGAGTGGGGATTCTCGCTCTGGAGGCACTGGTTTTCTTGGCCATAACTAGAGTAGCGACGCTTTGGATCGTCACTACACCTCCATGATCTCCTGTTCCTTATGATGCCCGTGTTTATTCGTTTCTTCAATATTGTGATCGGTGATCTTCTGGAGTTCTTCTTCTCCATGTTCCAGGTCATCTTTGGAGATAAGCTTCTCTTTTTCAAATTCACGCATATCGTTGTGAAGGTCACGGCGTACGTTTCGGATGGCAATACGGCATTCTTCCAACCTCGCATGGACTATCTTTACCAGTTCCCGCCGTCGTTCTTCCGTGAGAGCAGGCAGGTTTAGCCGGATTTGTTTTCCATCATTATTGGGGGTGAGCCCCAAGTCCGATGCCAGGATCGCCCTCTCAATACTCTTCAAAGAAGCCGGGTCAAAAGGTTTGATTAGCAGTCCACGTGGCTCAGGGACGGATATTGTTGCCAATTGCAGCAAAGGACTGAGCGTCCCATAATATTCAATCGGAATTTTTTCAACCAATGCCGGCGTGGCGCGTCCTGTTCGGATTCCAGCCAAGTCATCATTAAGATTCTGGATCGCCGCGTGCATTCGTACTTCTGCTTCTTTAAGAATATCCTTAATCACGTCGGCCTCCTGATTTGCCCATATTGGTCGTTCATAAGGATACCTTAAAACAGCCAAAAACGCCAATAAATTAGGCTCATAAACCCATTCGGTGATAAAAAGGGACAGGGTCTCCGTAAGTATCACCGGATGACCCTGTCAATGTGTGTCAAATGACTCTCAAATCTGTTTATTTGTTGATTACCATCGTCCCAACTTTTTCACCCCTCAAGGCACGTTCAAGGACGGAAGGATCCCAAAGATTGACAATCAGAATGGGTAAATTATTGTCCATGCATAAGGAGACAGCCGTACTATCCATCACTTCCAGGCGGCGGTTCAGGATGTCTAAATGGTTGAGGGAGTCAAATTTCCTCGCCTTTGGATTCTTTTGAGGGTCTGCATCGTAAACTCCGTCAACTTTGGTGGCTTTTATCAGCACACCTGCGTCGATCTCCACCGCCCGCAAGGCCGCTGCGGTGTCTGTTGAGAAAAACGGGTTACCAGTCCCTGCCCCGAATATGACGACGCGTCCTTTTTCCAAGTGCCTGATGGCGCGCCTTCGAATATATGGTTCAGCGACGGCTCGCATTTCTATTGCCGATTGAACCCGAGTGTAAACCCCAGTCCGTTCCAGGGCATCCATTAGGGCCATTGCATTCATCACGGTCGCCAGCATCCCCATATAATCTGCAGTGGCGCGATCCATTCCGCGATCGATGCCTTGTTTTCCGCGCCAAAGATTGCCTGCCCCGATTACAATAGCAACTTGCACCCCCATTTTATGAACGGACTTTACCCGTTCGGCAATCGCCTCGGCTTGCTCAGGGTCTATTCCATAGCCATTCGGACCTGCAAGGGATTCACCGCTCAGCTTTAGTAATATTCGTTGGAATTTGAGATTTTCCATGTGTCCACCTATTATAATCTTATAAGAAAAAAACCAACCTAATGGTTGGCTTTTTTATTTTATTCGCTAACCTCACCCAATTCCCAACGGGCAAAACGTCTCACAACAATATTCTCCCCCAGGGCAGCAATTTGTTCAAGTAATAGTTTACCCACGGTGACTTTATCATCGCGGATATATACCTGGCGCATCAGTACCACCTCATCCTTGAACTTTTCAACTCGACCTTGGACAATTTTCTCCACCACTGCTCCGAACTTGCCTTCTTCAATTGCTCTTGCCTTGGCAATCCCGGCCTCATGCTCTAGGACCTCCGCAGGGATATCCTCTTCCTTAAGATAATGCGGTGCAGCCGCAGCCACCTGCAGAGCCAATTCGTGTGAAAACTTGCGAAACTGCTCCGCCCGGGCAACAAAATCGGTTTCGCAATTTACCTCAACCATCACTCCCACTCGACCATTCCCATGAGAGTATAGTTCCACAATACCATTTAATGCCTGGCGATCTGCCCGTTTTGCAGCGGTTGCCATGCCTTTTTCGCGTAAGAAATCCACAGCCTTCTGAAAATCCCCGTCAGATGATTCAAGTGCTTTTCGGCAGTCAAGCACGCCGGCCTTGGTGGCCTGGCGTAATTCTTTGATCATTTCAGTGGTAATTTCCATCCCAACGCCTCTGCTATTCTTCCTTCTTTTCATTCATGGGTCCATCCGGTTGCACGTTTTCTTCCTTCGTGCTTTCTTCCACAACATCATCCATCTTATTGCCATCTATTTCAGGAATAGGGGCAAGCTTTGCCAATGTTGCTTCACCCAATAACTCATCATCTTTGAGCTCCTCTTCCAATTCAATTCCATGAGAGGGTTTCCTGCTCGAATCCATTGCCCCCTCACCAAGCCTGGATTCTGCGGCTTCCGCTTCCAGTTCCTCATCCTTGCGCATTGCCTTGCCTTCTTCAACGGCATCCGCCATCTTGGCGACCAGCAATTTGATGGCACGGATCGCATCGTCATTGGAGGGGATTACATAATCAACATTAGCGGGGTCGCAGTTCGTATCCACCAGGGCGATTACCGGGATATTCAATAAATTGGCCTCGTGTACAGCTGCATACTCGCGGCTCACATCCACAATAAAAACCAGGTCCGGCAAACGAGCCATGTTACGGACACCTGACAGGTGGATATTTAAACGTGTGATTTGCCGCTGGATCAACAGGGCTTCCTTCTTAGTTAATTTTTCGATCTCGCCGGTGGCAAACAATTTCTCCATGCGGTCAAGTTCCACAATTCGTTGATGCATCGTGGACCAGTTGGTCAACATCCCCCCAAGCCAGCGTTCCGTGATATAGGGCATCCCACAGCGAACGGCCTCATCGTGTACCGTCTCCTGAGCCTGGCGTTTGGTGCCAATGAACATCACCAAACCACCGCTCGACACGACATCGCGGATCCTATTATAGGCAATCGTGATTGCCTTCACCGTTTGCTGCAAGTCGATGATGTGGATGCCGTTCCGTTCGGTGAAAATATACGGCTTCATCCCGGGATTCCACTTGTTTGTCCGGTGACCAAAATGAACACCGCTTTCCAGCAGTGCTTTCATGGAAACAACAGCCATTTTTCTCCTTATTCCAAAGTCCTGTTCAAAAGGACCTGTAAGTTTAGCGGGAATGATTAACCCGCTCAGGGACGCTTATTGCCCGTCCCGGGCAAAATGTGCTTCCAAAATTGGAGGCGGCGGTAGTATACCACATATCTTGGGAAGAGGATGTAAAATAGCGGTGTGGATATCATTCCAAAACCGGCGGACATCATTTATCAAGTCGGTGAGTTTCGTCTCACTAATGACACTTCCATAGTGACAGATATTGCCAACCGGTCGAACGCAGAATATCTGAGACAGCTTCTTGCACCTCCTTCAGGTTTTCACCTTGACATCCGATCAGAAAATGTCGAAAGGAAAAACACGATCAGCCTGAAGTTAAACCCGGGACTGGAAATGCTCGGACTGGAAGGGTACCGGCTGACTGTAAACCCAGATATGGCAATCATGGAAGCCCCAACAAATACGGGAATATTTTACGGGATCCAGAGCCTGCGCCAGCTCCTTCCGGTGGAAATCGAGGAACGTCGTTTTTCTCCAGGGATTAACTGGTGCATTCCTTGCGTTTTTATTGAAGATCAACCACGTTTTCCATGGCGGGGTTTTATGCTCGACGAAGGACGTCATTTCCTTGGAAAAGAAACAGTCCTGATGATTCTCGAGCTAATGGCACTTCACAAATTGAACACTTTTCATTGGCATCTCACCGAAGACCAGGGCTGGCGTATCGAGATAATAAAATATCCCAAGCTGACCGAAATTGGGTCGCAGCGGGCGGGGACCAGTAAGACCACGTGGGGCAGACATCACGACGGAGTTCCCCACCAGGGCTTTTATACCCAGGAAGAAATCCGGGAAATTGTCACATTTGCAGCACAGCGTAATATTTCCATAGTTCCCGAAATTGAAATGCCCGGGCACTCGCTGGCTGCACTGGCATCCTATCCCGATCTATCCTGCAGAGGAGGTCCTTTCGAGGTTGCCACCCATTTCGGAATCTACCCCGATATTTATTGCGGCGGGAAGGAGAAGGTCTATACTTTCCTGCAGGATGTCCTCGATGAAATTCTTAATCTCTTCCCGTCACCTTATATCCACATTGGCGGAGATGAAGTCCCCAAAAAACGTTGGAAGGAATGCCCGGATTGCCAGCAGCGGATTAAAGCTGAAAATCTGAAGGATGAACATTCGCTTCATGCGTATTTCACCAGGCGTATCGCGACTTATCTTGGTGCAAAAGGAAGACGGGGAATAACATGGAGCGACTCCCCCCAAGAAGGACTCACTAGTAACCTGGTAATGCAATTCTGGGTCGGGAAACACAAAAACATGCGCGAAGCCATCCGAAATAAAAATAGGGCGGTGATCATGTCGCCTTACTTTGAAACATATCTCGACCACGGTTATTCCCTTTTGTCCTTAAGCCGGGCATACGACTATGAACCAATCCCGGTTGAAATGGGAGAAGCCGAAGAGGGCTCGATATTTGGGTTGGAATTTCCACTCTGGTCCGAATGGGTCCCCAACCGCAACCGCCTTGATTACCAGGTTTTCCCAAGGTTGACTGCCCAGGCTGAAATCTGTTGGACACAGAAAGATAAGCGTGATTATAAAGATTTCCTTCGCAGGTTGAACAAATTTCTCATCCGGATGGATCGCCTGGGGGTCTGCTACGCGTCTGTCAAGGATGCCGACCCGGCAAAAATAAGACAATGGTTCGGCATTTTCACGATCCCCCTGCCTCAAACAAAAACCTCCGGAAGATGATTTGAAAAGGGTTTGATACGAGGTCCGCCAATGAATTTCATCAAAAAGCTATTCTCACCCCCCCGTCGCACCGGAACGTTTTTTCCATTTTCTGTCAAGTGCAATCGCTGCGGTGAAACCATCCCAGGGCGGGTTAATGTGAATAATGAACCCAGTATGGAAATGGACGAAAAAGGAAAGTTAATTTACACATGTCGCAAGGTGCTGATAGGCGACGGGCGCTGTTTCCAACAGGTTGAGGTTATCTTCAAATTCGATGAACGTCGAGCAGTAATCGATCGGAAAATTACCGGTGGAGAATTCGTGGACGGACAATCCTGAAATCCTTATTTAAGTTAATCGATTTATTAAGGAAGCAAACGCAAATATGTTCAATCGCATAAAAGAATCTATCAAAAAGTCTATTCGCCAGGAATCATTTGAGGAGCGTAGAAAACGGATGTTCCCGGGGGCCTTTTACTGCATGTTTGCCGCAACGGTTTTTGTGGTGGTGTCTTCCATCATAAATGTCATTTCCTTTCAAGGCATGCACCTTGGAGTAGATTGGATCAACCTTCTCATCCAATTGGTGGAATTTTGCATCGCCCTGGCTGTAGCTGGGGCGGTCGTGGGCTGGTTTACCGAGGATTATATGGGTATCGTAGGGGGTGGGGTGGCATTGACCATTCTCCTGTTTATTGGCAACCTGGTGATAACCTTGATTGGAAGCGGCAGCGCTGCCCTCATAATCCAATCATTCTTCACCGCCCTGCCCCTTTTCGGGGCGGGAGTCTTGTTGGCATGGGTGATCCGTGTGACGGTCAACCGACATTTGCATATTCAGCAGCAAGAGACACAAAAGGCTCGCCGGACCCTGTTTGCGCGGTTGGTCGCCATCATTTTTCTGGTTGCCTTAATCCCGGGTGTTTTCTCCCGTTTTGGTTACTCTTCTGAATATGCCATCCGCAGCCTGAATGATAATCTGCAGAACTATGCCACCGATCCCTATTTCGCATACCGCTACCCTTTTGCAAAAGTACCGGAATTGAAAGACCATTTTGGCATGAAATACGTATTGTATGTACACTCCTCAACTTATGAAACGAATGCCCTGGATGTCACCATCCGCTTTGGAGATGGTTATGCGGTCACTTGCATCGTGCCTGTAACCAGTGGTAACGCGATGATTCTGCAAGTTTGCAACCGGGGAACAAAGATATTATCCCCATAGGGATAAAGGGTATCAATTTTAATCAATAGACCCCGGCAGATTGTTGCCGGGGTCTTATTTTATTTGTATGATCCTCTCAGGCATACAGTTGCTGTCGAATCTCCACCACCTGGCGGCGAACTTTATCATCACGTTCGAGCAGGTCCGCGACTTTCTCACAGGCATACATAACCGTTGTATGGTCACGACCACCTAAAGCCAAACCGATTTGCGGGAGGGAGATGTTGGTTTCCCGCATCAGGTACATGGCGATTTGTCGCGGTAAAGCCACCTCCCGTGAACGATCGGGACTGAGCAGGCGATCCACGGTGAGATTGAATGTCTTGGCGACCATATCCACCACTGCAGAAGGTTTAACCTTGTTGTGTTGGGGCAGCAGATCCACGAGGGCTACCTCGGCCAATTGAGGGGTGAGTCCCATCCCGCTTAAGTCAGCAAATGCAACGATCCTGTTTAGTGCTCCTTCCAGTTCACGGATATTTGACTGGACCCGGCGGGCAATCAAATCCATTATCTCGTCTGGTACAACATGTCCCAGGCGTTCGGCTTTAGAGCGCAAGATTGCCAGGCGGGTTTCCAGGTCTGGTAGCTGGATATCGGCAGTCAAACCCCATTCAAAGCGCGAGCGCAATCGTTCTTCAAGCGTGACCAGTGATTTTGGCGGGCGGTCTGAAGAGACAATGATCTGCTTGTTTTGTCCATGCAGGGTATTGAACGTATGAAAAAATTCCTCCTGCGTGGATTCCTTCCCGGCTATGAACTGGATATCATCCACTAACAACACGTCCGTGGAACGATATTTTTCCCGGAAGGCTTGCGTTGTGTGCGATCGAATGGCACCGATCATGTCATTGGTGAATTCCTCGGAAGAAACGTAAAGCACCCGCAGGCCATGTTCTTGGCAATAATTCCCAATGGCATGTAATAAATGAGTTTTTCCAAGACCAACTCCCCCATATAAGAACAATGGGTTATATGCCCTGGCAGGATTCTCAGCAACTGCTTGCGAGGCAGCATGTGCCAGGCGGTTATTGGGACCGACGATAAAATTATCAAATGTGTAGCGGGGATTAAGTGTTACGCTCTGTGGACCCTGCTGAATATTGGGTACAACAGGGGTATGTTCCTCTTCTCCGGTTGGCTCATCTGGTTCGTTGTTTGATGGTGTGTTGACTACAAACGTAACATCCACGCTGCGGTTCATGATCCCCATTAGTAAGCGTGAAACAGTGCTGGAAAGTCTGCTTTCCAACCAATCGCGGGCATAGGCATTGCGCACGCCTATCGTGAATGCCCCTTCATCATACGAATAAATTTGAGTATCTCGCACCCAGGTATCAAAAGATGCCTTCGGCATCTCCATTTGGAGTTGCCCCAGTGCTGACTGCCAGGCTTGCTCGGCGTTCATTTCTTCCTCCAAACCTGCTTTTTTTCGGCGTTTTGGTACAGTGATAGAAGCCCACTGCTTTCGCAGTGGGGAAGTGGTCTGTAAAATATTTCTCACAAACTTTTTTTCGTTGGGAGGAGGATAGTGTCCACTATCCTTCACAGGTTCATTCTAGCAGAAAATAAGGAATTGTTCCATACGTCAAACCTACGCTTGCTTAAAAACTTTCCAATTTTTAAGGTATCCTCTACCTTAACATAACTTTTTGAAAAAACCATTTTCAAACTGATTTAATATTTTCATCTTACCCCCACAGACACAAGAGAAATATGTAATATCGCCACATATTGGGGTTTCAAATCATCACCCTAACAGTTATAGAAAATTTATTATCCAACCTTAAAATACCCTTTTGTATAATTCATGGCTGGAGGGGAAACGTGAAACGTTTTATCCAGCGTTTCGTTGAATAAAAAATAGGAATCATACAATTGCTGGAAGCGGAAGACGCGGCACCCATGCAAGAATGGACGTTCCTTCGCCAATTGTTGTTGTGATGTCCAGATCGCCTCCCACGATCTGCACGCGCGTTTGCATATTGGCTAAGCCGTGACCAACTGTCTTGCTGGTTTTATCCAGTTCAAATCCTTTTCCATTGTCAGAAACCTCAAGGAGTACCCGGTCACTTGTGGTCCACAAATCAATCGTGACCTTGGAGGCCTTGGCGTGTTTGGCGATATTTGCCAGGGCTTCCTGACAAATGTGGAATAAGGACATGGCTTGCAACTGTGGCAGGTCAATTAATGATTCTTTTGGGCTTGCCAGGCTGACCTCCACCTTGGTGTTCTGGCGAAATTCCGAAATTAAACGTCCCAGTCCTTCGATCAGGTTTTCTCCCTGCAATTGGCGCGGACGCAAATCCAGAATATAACTTCTTATATCGCGGATGGTGTGATTTAAGTCCTCCACCGCCTTCTCCAGTTGGTTTTCAGCCATTTCTGGATTTTCGCGCAGTGTCATTCGGGCATTTTCAAGCGCCAGGCCGACACCATATATGGATTGGATGGTGCCATCATGTAAATCCATGCCTATGCGCTCTCGTTCTTCCAACACTGCCAACCGACGAACATTGGTATGCAGGAGCGCATTCTCAATTGCTGTCCCCGCACCGGCTGCCACCGAAACCAGTAATTGCAGCTCGCTCTCAGAGATGGTTTTCCGACTTCGAGTCGCGATAGTTAAAACTCCCACAACCTCGCCATGTGCCGTCAGGGGAATGCACGCCAGCTGTTTAAACCCAGCCTCCACCACTGCTCTGCGGGTTCCTTGCTTCTCACTGCTTAGACGATGGCTGATGACGGGTTTGAGAGTTTGCGCAGCCTTGCCAACCATCCCTTCCCCCAGTTTAAACCGATTCCGAGTCCAGAATGCTTCGGCAGCCTCACCGCGATGCAGTACGAGGCGTAGTGTCTCACCGTCTTCTTCCATCAGGAAAATTTCACCCGCTTCCACCCGGAAATGAGCCATTAACAACGCAAGTGTGTTTTTTAGAATCTCATCAAGTTCCAATGATGCAGCCAGTGCAGTCCCGATCTTGTTCAACAAGGCTAATTGTTCATTTCGATGGGTCAGGGTTGCTTCCCGTTCCTGCAAGCGCTCATAAAGATGTGCATTCTCAATCGCAGCCCCTGCATACGCGGCAAGTATCTCAATGATTTTTTCATCATCGGGGGTGAATTCATGACCGCCTATTTTTTCAGTCAGGTATATCTGGCCTAATTGCCTTCCAGCGATCCGGATCGGCACCCCCAGGAGGGAATGCATTTCTGCATGACCTTGTGGAAAACCAACTGATCGTGGGTCATCTTCAATTTCAGATATGCGGATATTTCCGCTGTCCCCCCGCATCAGTGCGCCTATCAAACCCAATCCTCGGGGAGGGTGCGGGATCTGTTTCATGTCTTCCGCTGACATGCCCACAGTAATGAATTTCTTGAGTTTCCCATCCTCACCCAATACACCCAACGCAGCGTACCTTGCACCAGCCTGTTCGCAGGCAAGGGAGGCAACTCGTTCCAATAGTGCTTCGAGCGACACCTCCTTTACCAGTTCCAGGCTCGCTTTATGTAGTGCAATCAGCCTGTCTTGCAGCTCTTCACGCGTCAGGAGCATTTTAACACCTCAATATAGACAATTTTACTCTACATTTTCGTAAAATGAAAACTTTGATAGATTTTGCCAGTTGATCTGAATAAAATGAATACATGGTGAAGTCTCGGATCCCTGGATTTTACAATCTACCACTTGGTGAACGACTGAATAAACTCGCTGAAGTCGCGGGACTTGATGCTGACGATTTGAGTGCCTTCCAGTTCACAGGTCTTTCTGCCAATCAAGCCGATCACATGATCGAAAACGCTGTCGGAATCTTTAGCCTGCCACTGGGCATTGGGTTGAATTTCCAAATCAACGGACGGGATGTTCTCGTACCAATGGCGATAGAAGAACCCTCGGTGGTTGCCGGGGCTTCCTTCATGGCCAAGCTTGCTCGCAGTGGTGGAGGTTTTACGGTTACCACGTCCCTCCCAGAAATGATCGGACAGATTCAGGTGATGGATGTAAAAGATTTAATGGCAGCGAGCATGAAATTGCACGATCACAAAGCTGAATTACTCGCTGCGGCAGACGCGATCGATCCATTAATTAATAAAATCGGTGGTGGAGCACGCGACCTGGAAGTGCGCATTATCGAAGAGTCCCCCGTTGGACGCTTCCTGGTAGTGCACCTGATTTACGATGTACGCGATGCAATGGGTGCCAATGCAGTCAACACGGCTTGTGAAAAATTGGCTCCGTTAATTGGGCAAATTACCGGAGGACGCGTCCACCTGCGCATCCTCTCCAACCTCGCAGACAGGCGGTTGGCAAAAGCCACCTGCACCATCCCACTAAAGGAATTGGCTTTCACGAACATGGATGGACGGAAGTTCTCAGGTGAACAAGTGCGCGACGGAATCATTGAGGCATGGGCTTTTGCGGCTGTTGATCCATACCGCGCTGCAACTCACAATAAGGGCATCATGAACGGAGTGGATGCTGTCGTCATAGCCACCGGCAACGATTGGCGCGCCATTGAAGCCGGGGCTCATGCATATGCAGCTCGTGACGGTCACTACACCAGCCTAAGCACGTGGGGGATGGATCAAGATGGGAACCTGACCGGGGAGTTGGAAATGCCCATGGCGGTGGGTATCGTGGGCGGAGCAACAAATGTTCACCCTGCGGCTAAGGCTGCATTAAAAATATTGGGCGTTAAATCTGCATCCGAACTGGCTGAAATAATCACCTCGGTGGGGTTGGCACAAAACCTGGCAGCCCTGCGGGCTCTTTCGACCGAAGGTATTCAACTAGGACACATGTCCCTTCATGCCCGTCAGGTGGCGATCGCCGCAGGTGCTGCCAGCGATCAGATAGAGCAAGTCGCGACCCGGATGATCTCCGAAAAAATGGTGAGAATTGATCGGGCGGAAGAAATTCTTAAATCCCTCAACTCAAGGTAAAGCAAAAATATATTGCTTCCCATTTCTAAAAAATTATCATCGTTCTTCTTGGAAAAAGGAATCATCATGACAATCCCTGAACCATCTCCCACACTCCTGAAACCTGTACAGCCTGTCGGAATTATTGGCTATGGTGCTTATGTTCCTCGTTACCGCCTTCCGGCAAAGGAGGTTGCCCGCATTTGGGCCGGAGGTCGGTCGTCCGGTTTACCGATCAAGGAAAAAGCTGTCCCCGGTTTGGATGAGGATGTGGTCACCATGTCCCTTGAGGCAGTGAGGAACGCTCTTAAACGTGCCGCCATTAACCCCTCAGAAATCCGAGCGGTTTGGATCGGGTCTGAATCCCACCCGTACGCTGTCAAACCCACTTCCACTATTGTGGCCGAAGCCATCGGCGCTACCCCCCAGGTACAGGCTGCAGACTTGGAGTTTGCTTGCAAAGCCGGGACCGAGGCCATGGTGATGTCCATGGGGTTTGTAGGCTCGGGCATGGCTCGCTATGCTGTGGCAGCCGGGGTTGATACGGCCCAGGGAAAACCCGGGGATGCATTGGAATATACAGCGGCTGCAGGTGGAGCCGCCTTCATTATTGGCCCGGCTGCGGAAAGTTTGGCAATAATAAATGGTTCCTATTCATATGTGACCGATACGCCCGACTTCTGGAGGCGTGAGTACCAACATTATCCCGAACACGGCAACCGCTTCACCGGGGAACCGGCTTACTTTAAGCACTCCACGGAAGCCGGGAAGGTTATCTTGGAGGTTATGGGGACCAAATCCTCGGATTACACTTGGGCAATTTTCCATCAACCAAATTCCAAATTCCCGCAGCGCGCCGCTTCCCTGCTTGGATTTACCCAGGAACAAATTAAACCCGGCCTTTTATCCCCCGTTATTGGCAATACCTATGCGGGGGCGGCGATCATCGGTTTGACCGCTGTCCTTGACGCAGCTCAACCGGGAGATCGTATCTTGCTGGTTTCCTTCGGGTCTGGTGCCGGATCTGATGCATTTGATATCACCGTCACCGAAAAACTGCTGGAGAGGCGTGATAAAGCACTTAAAACACAAGATTACATCACCCGTCGGACAGAAATTGACTATGCCACCTACGCCCGGTTCCGGGGCAAAATTACCATGAAGTAAAAAACATTCATTTCTTGGGGAAGGTTAAATTGCAGAAGTACTATGACCCACCTATATCTGATCCAGGGATGCCTTCGTTGGAGAATCTATGACTGATATCATCATTGCTGGAATTGGACAGACGCCTGTCGGTGAACATTGGGATATTTCTTTACGCTCACTTGCGTTGCAAGCCATTCAGGCAGCCATCCAGGATTCTGGAGGGCTGAAACCACAGGCTCTTTATGTCGGGAATATGCTTTCCGCTGCCATTTCCCGTCAGGGGCATTTGGGAGCCCTGCTTGCTGATTATGCAGGTCTGACCGGTATTGAGGCGGAGTCTGTCGAAGTGGGAGGTGCCTCAGGCGGTGCGGCATTACGACTGGGGTTCATGGCTATTGCCAGCGGCATGGTGGACGTTGCCTTGGTGGTCGGCGTAGAGAAATTTACCGATGTCATTGGCCCGGACTTGGAAGCTGCGCTGGCTACCCAGACCGATGCAGACTTTGAAGCCATCCATGGGCTAACACTCTCTGCCCAGGCAGCGCTTCTTGCCCGAAGGTATATTTTCGAAAACCAGGTTCCAATAGATGGATTGGCTGGGTTTGCCATGACCGCCCATTTTAATGGCGCCGGAAATGCCAATGCAATGTACCGCAAGGTCATCGCTCTGGAAGCCTATCAAAAAGCTGAACAGGTCAGCGACCCTTTAAACATCTATGATATCGCTCCCAATGCAGACGGTGCGGCTGCCCTGGTTTTGATTCGGCGGGAGTTACTCCCTCAAGGATTACCCCACCCCATGGTACGGGTTGCCGCCTCAGCCGTTGCCTCAGACACACTTACCCTGGCTGAACGCAGCGACCTGCTTAGTTTTTCCGCAGTTCAATCATCCACCGATGCGGCACTCCAGAAGGCGGATCTCACCCGGGAACAAATCGATTTGTTTGAATATTATGATGCTTTTTCAATATTCGCCGCACTGTCATTGGAAGCTGCTGGTTATGCGAAACGCGGAATGGGTTGGAAATTCGCCAACGAAGGATCCATATCCCTTACTGGTCAAATCCCATGCGCCACCATGGGCGGCCTAAAGGCGCGTGGAAATCCGGGGGGAGCAACCGGTGTGTATCAGGCCGTAGAGGCATCATTACAATTGCGCGGTCAAGCTGGGAAAAACCAAATTTCTGGGGCACAGCATGCCCTCATCCAATGCTTGGGAGGACCTGCGTCCGTGTCAATTACCCATGTCCTGAAAACCATGGCATAAGGTCTCAATCTAAAAATGCAACTTGATAGTTTCTGATAGACGGGCTGCATAAAATCAGTTTATATATATTGGAATCAACAGGAGAAAATATTCATGGAAATTCCCCGCCACTGGCGACTCAAAAAACAACGGTATGGACTGGTTGGTGAAGTTTGTCCACATTGTGAGGTGAAAATATTCCCACCTCGCGATATTTGCCCCGCATGCGGAAAGGAAGCCAAAACAGCCTTTACTTTTAGCGGGAACGGCGAGGTTTTTTCTTTTACCACCGTTTATGAGGCACCTTCCGGTTTCAATGAAACCACCCCATATACTGTTGCACTGGTCAAACTGGACGAGGGGCCTCTGGTCACTGCCCAATTGACCGACCTTGGCGAAACCTCACCTGAGATCGGGATGCCGGTTGAGATGGTCACCCGTCGCCTGCGTTCCGATGGCGATGAGCGTGGGATGTTAATATATGGATATAAATTCAGACCGGTATTACAGGCTGCCGGCTAACACCTAAATTACATCCATCCATCGAGAAAAACAACTTCCAAGTCGATTAATGACTCGGAAGTTTAGATTCTGGACTTTCACACCATTATTTTAACGCGGTTCTTATTTTTTCAATTAACGGTGGCCCAAGGATGAGCAATCCGACCAGGATAGACGTAAGAGCAGCGATCAGCACCGCAGCGGCACCAACATCTTTCCCAACCTTGGCCAGCGGATGATTCTGCGGACTGGCAAGATCAACAACCGCCTCAAGAGCTGAATTAATGAATTCCGCCGTCCAGACCAATGCAATGGTCACCAGTAATACCGCCCAATCCCGCATTTGCAAATGCAACCAGAATGCAACCAGGATAACGAGGGTGGTCACAACCGCATGGAGCCAGGCATTTCGTTGGGTTCGTATAACATACCACCACCCCCTGAATGCGTGTCTGAACGCATGAGCGCGTGAGACGATGAAATTCCCCAACCTATTCATGGACTATCGCCGGGGAAATATTAAGCTCCTTCAGAATCTTGGCCTGGACATTCCACATACGTATCTTTTCTTCCTTCCTGGCATGATCATATCCCAATATGTGTAAAATTCCATGGATTACCAACAAGGAAAGTTCAGCCTCCAGGGAATGCCCTGCGGCAGCAGCTTGCGCCTTAGCACGCGTGATTGAAATAATGATGTCCCCCAGGTAACATCGCCCTGTTTCCGGATCTGTTTCCGAGGCGGGAAAGGACAAAACATCTGTTGGCGAATCAATCCCCATAAAATCACGATCAAGCTTCTGGATTTGGGTATCGCCTGTCAGAACAAGAGTCAAGTCAGCCTCGGGAGCAGATTGTTGACAGAGGGCAGTTTTCGCTGCCAGTTCAAGGATATCAGGCGAAACTAAATCTCTGAATTCAGGAATGATTTCGATATTTATCATTTACGTTTCTTCAAAATGGAAGCCCCGGGCGTTGTTGGAACTTCTGAAATTGCAGAGGCTAAAAGAGCAGGTTGTTCCTTTGGATATACAAGGCGTGGGTGGTATGTGACCCTCAACGTGTTGAAAAATGAATCGGTAATGCTTGCCAGTTCATATTGGGAAAGGGGGGTGTTGTCCAATTCACCATCCTTCTGGCAGCGTTCGATTACATTACGGACAAGAGTGCGGACTTCGATATCATTTCGGGGGCGTTCGGCACGTGCCTGTGCTTCGATCCCATCTGCGAACATCAGGATGGCAGTTTCTTTCGAGCGGGGTGACGGACCAGGATAACGGAATTTACTCTCATCGACTTGTGAGACATCTCCGTTAAAGGCTTGAACCGCGCGGTTGTATTGGTAGCGAGTGAGAAGTCTGCCGTGGTGTTCTGCTATAAAATCATGCAGACGGTGTGGAAGGTGAAATTTACGGGCCAGCTCCAACCCATCAGCCACGTGGCGGATTATTATTTCTGCGCTGATTTCGGGAGCCTGGTCATCGTGAGAATCTATCTGGTTTTGTGGTTGGTTTTCGATGAAAAACAACGGGTTACTTGATTTTCCCACGTCATGAAATAGTGCTCCGACCCTGATCAATAAAGTGTCCCCTTGAATGCACTCCGCGGCCTGCTCGGCCAAATTTGCCACTTGAAGGCAGTGTTGGTATGTTCCCGGGGCACGTTGAAGGAAGA
>Ga0315297_10000620_pt1 | contig 20820 bp, 19 predicted proteins | sample YL17G15_0_MG_FD_203628 | JGI IMG/M metagenome (GOLD analysis project Ga0315297, IMG submission 203628) | Sediment microbial communities from Yellowstone Lake, YNP, Wyoming, USA - YL17G15_0 | ecosystem: Environmental > Aquatic > Freshwater > Lake > Sediment | place: USA: Wyoming | collected... | reverse complement strand
GCTGGGCTGCTTCCACCACCCGGTTGTGACCGGAGGCGCAGCCGGTCCCCAGGTAGGCCTGGCCCATGTTCTTCATGACCGTCCGGACATCGGCGAAATCCAGGTTGATCAGGCCGGGCTTGGTGATAAGGTCGGTAATGCCCTGGACCGCCTGGCGGAGGACGTCGTCGGCCATGCGGAAGGCGTCCTCGGACATGGTTTCTTCGCTGGACGTCTGGAGGAGGCGGTCGTTGGGTATGGCGATCACCGTGTCGGCCACGGACTTGAGCTCCTTCAGGCCGTCTTCGGCCTGCCGGCAGCGGTATTTCATTTCGAAGGAGAAGGGGAGGGTGACGACGGAAATCAAGAGCAGGTCGAGATCGGTGGCCATCTTGGCGATGAGCGGGGTGGCGCCTGTTCCCGTGCCGCCGCCCAGGCCCGCGGTCAGGAAGACCATGTCCGCGCCCTGAAGGGCGTTGAGGAGCTTATCCTTATCCTCCTCGGCCGCCTGGCGTCCGACCTCCGGCCGGCCTCCCGAGCCCAGCCCCTTGGTCGACTGGCTGCCGATTTGGATTTTGGTCCGGGCCCGGCTGGTGCTGAGGGCCTGCAGGTCGGTGTTGACGGCGATGCATTCGACCCCCTCGATGCCCATGGCGATCATCCGGTTGAGGGCGTTCCCTCCGCCTCCCCCGATGCCGATGACCTTGATGTTGGCCCCGGAGCAGTCCTCCGCCAACGAAAACTTGATGCCCTTCCCGCTGTCTTCTTTCATGACCCCTCCTATTCTTCCTTGAACCAGTCTTTAATTTTGGACATGAATCCCTTGGCGCGGTCTTTGGATTGGCCTTTATCCTGAAGCTGCTGATGGCCGTACAGGATCAACCCGACCACCGTGGCGAAATCCGGCGTGCTCACCCGGTCGATGAGGCCGCCCAAACCCGTCGGGTCTCCGCGCCGGACGGGCAGGTCGAAAATCTCCTCGGCCACTTCCTCCAGCCCGTCCAGGAGGGCCGTGCCCCCGGTGAGCAGCATTCCCGAGTTGAGCGATTTTTCAAAGCCCATCCGCTTGATGTCGTTATCCACCAGCCGGAAAATCTCCTCGGCCCGGGGCTGGATGATGTCGGCCAGGAGCTGCTTGGACAGGACCCGGGGCTTGCGGCCTCGCCCCACGGCCGGGACCTCGATGCTCTCCTGGTCGTCCGACACCGGGCTGGCGATGCAGCCGAATTTCTTCTTGATCTTCTCGGCCTCGGGGATGGGCGTCCGCAGGCCGACGGCGATATCGTTGGTGAAGTTGTCCCCTCCCAGGGGGATGATGGACGTGTACCACAGGCTGCCCCGTTCGAAGATGGCCACCTCGGTCGTGCCCGCGCCGATGTCGATCAGGCCCACGCCCAGCTCTTTTTCGTCGGCGGTCATGGTGGCCAGGCTGGAGGCGATCTGGTTGAGGACGACCTCCTGGATGTGAATCCCGGCCCGCTCGACGCAGGCCCTTAAGTTCTGGACCGAGGTGATGGCGCTGGTGACGATGTGGACGTTGACCTCGAGCTTGATGCCGCTCATCCCCAGGGGATCCCGGATCCCGTCCTGGTCGTCGACCACGAACTCCTGGGGGATGACGTGGATGATCCGCCGGTCGGGCGGGATGCTGACCGCCTTGGATTGCTCGATCACCCGGCGGACATCCTCGCGCGAGATCTTCCGGTCTTTGCCCGAGACGGCGATGACCCCCCGGCTGTTGAAGCTGCGGATGTGGGCTCCGGAAATGCCGACGTAGGCCGCGTCGATCTCCACTCCGGCCATGAGCTCGGCTTCTTCCTGAGCTTTTTTGATGGCCGCCGAGGTCGAGTCCAGGTTGACCACCACGCCCTTGCGCAAGCCGCGCGACTCGGCCGTGCCGATGCCGATGACTTCCAGCTTCTTGTCCTCGGTGATCTCGCCGATGACCGCGGCTACTTTTTTTGTGCCGATGTCCAAGCCGACGACATATTCATTCTTGGGCATCACCAAACCTCCTTGTGGGAAACCGCCCGAGGCGGACCGTTCCCCTCTGCGCTTTGACCCGGCCCGAGATAAGCCCGGTCGGGAACCGTGAGGTCGACATACTCCAGCCGGCCGAATCGCTCCTGCCAAGCGGCGACCTTGTGCTCGAAATAGGCCAGGCCCGACAGGGCCTCGCCGGGGTTGAGATAAACCCAGACGGGGTTGTCCCGAAGCTGCAGGCCCACCCGTCCGGGAAAGCCCACGTCCACTACGGCCAAGTCCTTCTTGATATCATCCGGCAGGCCGTTGAGACACGCCCGGGCCAGGCTGATTTTTTCCTCGTAATCCCGGCTGAAGCCGTCCTCGGCTCGTAGATGAGGAAGGCTCGGCGCCGCGGCCGGGTCCAGGGCTTCGAGCCGGACTCCCTCCTCGTCCACGAGGGTGAGCGCCTCGTCCTCCAGGACGGCCATAGCCGTCCTCTCCCGGACCGCGACCTCGAGCCGCGAAGGCCAGTGCTTGACCACCCGGGCCTCCTTGACCCAGCTCAGGCTTTGGATGTCGGCCCGGATCCGCGAGGGGTCCAGCACAAAAAGGTTCGTCCCTTGCCAGGAGTCCGCGATCCCCCGGATCGCGGCCGCAGTCCGTTTCGTGGCCCCGGTGATGGTCACGGTCTTGAGGGCCAAGGCCTTGGAGCTGAGGGCCATCAGAGAGATTCTCTGAAGGCCGAAGAAAAAAGCGGCGACGAGCGCCAGGATGGACAGCATGGACCCGAAGCGAAGACGGGCCCGGTGCGAGCGACTCCGGCCCTTGGACCGCCCCCGTTGAAACTGCAGCGGTTGGCCGAGGTTGAACTCGGGCAGCCGGAAACTGGCCGCGGACAGGCGATGGGCGTCCATGCTTAGGCCTTGTCCTCCAGGGCGGCGATGATATCCGGGACGATGCGGTTGACGTTGCCCGCGCCCATGACCAGGATGATGTCCTGGGGTTGAGCCAGGTCGGCCACCAGGCCGGGGATTTTGTTCAAGTCGGGTTCGAAGTGCACGTTTTTGTGTCCGTACTGGCGGACCTCCTCGAACAGGGCTTGGCCGGTGACACCGGGCAGGGCGTCTTCTCCGGCCGAATAGACCTCGGTCAGAATAAGCACGTCCGCTTGATTGAAGGACGTGGCGAAGTGCTTCATCAGGAGGGACAACCGCGTGTAGCGATGGGGCTGGAAAACGGTCAGCACCCGGCGGGGCCATCCGGTTTTGGCCGCGTCCAGGGTGGCCTTGATTTCCGTGGGATGGTGGCCGTAGTCCTCGATGACCATGATGTCCTTGACGGTTTTCTTCAGCTCGAAGCGGCGTCCCGTGCCGGTGTAGCTCTCCAGGGCCTGGAAAATCCGGGGCTGGGGGATGTCCAGTTCCAAGCCCACGGCCGCCGCGGCCAAGGCGTTGGCGATGTTGTGCTTGCCGGGGACGTTGAGCCGCAAGCAGCCGAGCGGCGAGCCCGCGTGGTGCACGGTCGATTCGCTCGAAAAATTCTCGAATTTCTGGTCCCGGGCGAAGAAGTCGGCTTGGGCCGAGAAACCGTAAGTGACGATGCGGCGCTCGAGCTGGGGGATGAGGCTTTGCAGCAGGGGGCTGTCCAGGCAGAGGATGACCGGGCTGTAGAACGGAACCTTGTTGGCAAAGTGGACGAAGGTCTTCTTCAGCTCGTCCACGGTCTGGTACTGGTCCAGATGCTCCTCGTCGATGTTGGTCAGGACGGCAATGAACGGCGACAGGAAGAGGAAGGACCGGTCGCTCTCGTCCGCCTCGGCCACAATGAAATCCCCGCCGCCCAGTTTAGCGTGGGCCCCGATGGTGTTCAGCCGGCCGCCGACGATGATGGTCGGGTCGAACCCTCCGGCCTCCAGCACCAGGGCGATCATGGACGTGGTCGAGGTCTTGCCGTGCGACCCCGCCACGGCGATGCCCAGCTTCATCCGCATGAGCTCAGCCAGCATCTCCGCCCGGGGGATGACCGGGATCTTCAGTCGCCGGGCTTCCACGACCTCGGGATTGGTCTCCCGAACGGCCGAGGAGATGACCGCCACGTCCGCGCCGGCCAGGTTTTTGGGGTCGTGGCCGATGGCCACCCGGGCGCCCAGCCGTTCCAGGCGCTTGGTGACGTCGGTCGACTGAAGGTCCGAGCCGCTGACGGCGTAGCCCAGGTTAAGGAGCACTTCGGCGATGCCGTTCATCCCCGTGCCGCCGATGCCCACCAGGTGGATCTGCTTGAGCCTGAGGAAAAATTTTCTGACCATGATCCGCTCCTACTCCTGGGCCTTGTTCTTCATCAGGGTTAAACACAGGTCGGCGATTTTTTCGGCTGCCCGTTCCGTCCGGAGCGGCTCGAGGTTTCCGGCAAGCCGTTCGGCCCGTTTCCGGTCGTCGAGGAAATCCCGGACCCGCCGTGACAAGAGTGCCGGGGTCAATTCGTCTTCGGTCAAGACTTCGGCCGCGCCCAGCCGCTCCAGCTCTCGGGCGTTGAGAAGTTGGTGGTCATCCGTGGCCCGGGCGAAGGGCACCAGGATGGCCGCCCTGCGGGCGGCGGCCAGTTCGGCGATCGTCGTGGCCCCGGCCCGGCAGAGACAGAGGTCGGTTTGCTCGAACAGCTCGGCCATGTTTTCAAAGAAGGGAGCGACCACCGCCCGGCCGAATCCGGCACGGCCGTAGCCCTCCTTGACCCATTCCCAATCGGCCTGACCCGTCTGATGGTAGAATTCCAGGCGGTCTTTGTCCGCGGCCAGGGAGGGCAGCATGTCCACCACGGTTGTGTTCAGCAGATGGGATCCTTGGCTGCCGCCGAAGATAAGCACAGTGAAGATGTCGCTTTTCGGTTTTGGCCGAATTTTATAAAATTCCTCGCGCACCGGATTGCCCAGGGCGAGTCCCTTGCCGCGAAAATGCGGCAGCGCGCCGGGAAAGGCCACTATGGCCTTCCGGGCGAAGGGACGCAGCAGCCGGTTGGTGAAGCCGGGCGCGGCGTTTTGTTCGAGGATGAGTGAGGGGATGAGGAGCAGCCAGGCCGCCAGGACGACCGGGCCCGAGCTGTATCCGCCCATGCCGACGACCAGGCTGGGGCGACAATCGGCCAGAAGGCCGAAAGCGCGGATCAGGGCCCAGGGCAGGAGGCCGATCGATTTCAACATGCGCCGGCCGCGGCCCCTAATTCCCTCCACGGGCAGGGCCACGAATAGCACGCCGCGCCCGCGCATGATCGCTCTCTCCACGCTGCGGCGGCTGCCCACGTAGATGAGGCGCAGACCGGGCCGGCGAGCCTTCAGCCGGTCGCCCAGGGCCAGGGCGGGGAAGAGGTGGCCGCCCGTGCCGCCGCCGCTGATGACGACCGTGGGAGTCCTCATGGATTGCCCCCGTAGGCTTTGCGCTGCGAAATGTGAAGGAGGATGCCGACCGCCAGGAGCGTGCAGATCATCGAGGACCGGCCGTAGCTCACCAGCGGCAGGGGGATGCCTTTGACCGGTCCCAGGCCCAGGACGACGGTGATGTTGATCAGGGCCTGGGCCGTGATCATCAAAGTCAGCCCCGCAGCCGCGATCCGGCTGAACGTGTCCGGAGCCCGGCGGGCGATGACCATGCCCCGCCAGAGGATGAGAATGAACACGGCCAGCATGGCCAGGGTGCCCAACAGGCCGAATTCCTCGCCGATGATGGCGTAGATAAAATCCGTATGGGCGCAGGGCAGGAAATAGAGTTTCTGGGTGCTCTCACCCAAACTGACTCCAAACAGACCCCCCCGGCCCACGGCCAATTTGGACTGGCGGACCTGAAAGCCGGCGCCCTGAGGGTCATGATCGGGAAAAAGGAACGTCAGGAAGCGCTCCCAACGGTAGGGAGCGCTCATCAGGTAGGCCGTGAAAATGATCAGCGCTATCAGGCACAGGATGATCAGGAACTTAGACTTCATTCCGCCCAAAACGAGAAGCGTCAGCCCGATGAGAAAAACGAGCGCGGCGGTCCCGTAGTCCGGCTCCTTGATGATGAGGAGGACGACGGCCAGGAGGCCGCCGACAGGCAGGACCAGAGATCGAAAGCCCTTCAGCCTGTCCTGCTTTTTATCGATGATGTAGGCCAGGAAAAGGACAAGGCTCACCTTGGCCAGCTCGGACGGCTGAAAGCGGAAGGCGCCCAGCTGGACCAGCCGGTTGGTGTTGGCGAAGGTGGGCATGCCGAAGCAGGCCAGGAGCAGGACGAGGGTGATGAGCATCAGTCCGAATGCCACCTGGGGCGTTTTGTATATGGGCCGGGGCACTCTCAGGAAGAAGACCAGGAAGGTCAAGCCCACGGCCAGGCCGATCATCTGCTGGACGACAAAATGGAACGAATTGCCGTATTTGTCGCCGGCGTTGTAGGACGAGGAGGAATAGACCATCAGCACTCCCGCGGCGATGAGGACGAAGGCGGCCATGAACAGGACCTTGTCGAATCGGCCGCTGCGGAATACTTCCTGATGGACCGGCATCCTAGTCCTTCATCCTTTCCGCCAGGCGACGCACTTCTTTTTTGAAGGCGCGGCCGCGGTCCTCATAATCCTTGAACATGTCGAAGGAGGCGCAGGCCGGCGCCAGCAGGACGATTTCTCCCCGGGCGGCCGATTCGAAACCGGACCGGACGGCCTGCCGCAAGCCGGCGGCCTCCTCGAGCGGGGCATAGCCCGCCAGGGCCGCCCGGATCTTGTCCTTGGCCTGCCCGACGAGGATAACGCGCTTGACCCTGCCGCGCATGGGCCGGCGCAGCAGTGTGAAGTCGGCCCCCTTGTCCTTTCCGCCCAGGATGACGACGACTTTTTGTCCGAAGCTTTCCAGGGCTTTGATGGTCGCGTCCACGGTCGTGGCCTTGGAATCATTGACGAAGGTCACACCCTTGAGGGTCAGGACGCGCTCCAGCCGGTGCTCCAGACCGCGAAATCCCTTGACCGATTTTTTGATGAGGGGCAAGGGCACGCCCAGCCTGCGGCCGATGAGCGCCGCGGCCATCACGTTCTCCCAGTTGTGGGCCCCGGGCAGGGGAATCTCGGACGTCCTCATCAGCTTTCGGGTCGGGCCGTCGGTCAGGACGAGCGAGCCGTTGCGGACAGAGATTCCCCGGGCCGGACGATAGCGGCGGCTGAATCCGAACGTTTGGAACGGTCCTGTCCGGCGCAGCGCCCAGACGCGCGGGTCGTCGCGGTTGAGGATGGCCGCGTCTCCGGCGTCCTGGTTGCGGAGGATCTTCGTCTTAGCCTCCAGGTAGTGTTCGAACGTACCGTGCCAGTCGATGTGGTTAATGGAGATGTTGAGGATGGCCGCGACGGCCGGTTTGAACGTCTGGGTGTAGGTGAGCTGGAAGCTCGAAATCTCGGTGACGAACACGTCATCCGCCCGGCTTCGGTCCGCGAAGGAAATGAGCGGGGTGCAGATGTTTCCGGCCAGGAAGGCCCGGCGGCCGGCGTCCTTGAGGATTTTGTGGGCCAGGGTGGTCGTGGTGGATTTCCCGTTGGAGCCGGTGATGCCCACCACGGTTCCCCGGAGGAAACGGGAGGCGAGCTCCAATTCGGACAGGACGGCGATTCCCTTGGCCCGGGCCGTCTCCATTTCCGGAATGGGCGGAACACCCGGGCTGGGAATGATGAGGTCGGCCTTCAGAAAATAGACCCGGTCTTGTCTCCCGGCCGCGACCGTGACCCCGCGTTCCCGCCAGCGTTCGATTTTCCGTCCGAGCGCCTCGGCCGGCTGCTTGTCGACGACCGTCACGCGCGCCCCGCGAGCGAGGAGAAAGCGGCAGAGGGCTTCCCCGGTTTTTCCCAGGCCCACGACCAGGACGTTCTTGCCTTGGAGCTCCATGTTATCTCAACTTCAAAGTGGTCAAGCTGAACAGGGCGAAAATGATGGCCAGGACCCAGAAGCGGACCACGACTTTCTGTTCCGGCCAGCCGATGAGCTCGAAATGATGGTGGAGGGGCGCCATGCGGAAAATGCGCTTGCCGCCCGAGAGTTTGAAATAGCCGACCTGGACGAGCACCGACAGGGCTTCCAGGATGAAAACGCCCGCCACGGTGAACAGCAGGAATTCCTGTTTGATGAGGATGGCGATGATGGCCAATGTTCCGCCGAGCGACAGGGCGCCCACATCGCCCATGAATATTTGGGCCGGGTGACAGTTGTACCACAGGAACCCGAGGCAGGACCCGGTCAGGGCGCCGGCGAAGATCGTCAGCTCAGCCGCCGGCTTGACGTAGGCGATGTCGAGATATTTCGACCAGACCGCATTGCCGGTGATGTAGCACAGGGCGGTCAGGGCCGCGGCGCCGATCAGGGTCAGGCCGATGGCCAACCCGTCCAGGCCGTCGGCCAGGTTGACGGAGTTGGACGACCCGACCAGGATGAACATGATCCAGGGCAGGTAGAGCCATCCCAGGTAGGGCATCCAGTCCTTGAAGAAGGGCAGGCTCACGTTCAGGCTGAACCTTCCGTTGAGGCCCAGCAGGACCAGGCCCAGACCGACCGCTCCGGCCAGCACGATTTGCGGGAGCAGCTTGCGCCGCACGGACAGGCCCTTGGACTGACGCTTCCGCACCTTCAGCCAATCGTCCCAAAAACCGATCGCCCCGAACAGGAGCATCGTGCCTAGGGCCAGCCAGACGTAGATGTTGGCCAGGTTTCCCCAGAGCAGAGTCGTGGTCAGCGTGCCGCCGATGATGAGAATGCCTCCCATGGAGGGCGTGCCCTTTTTGCCGATATGAGACTGGGGGCCGTCGGTCCGGATCTCCTGGCCGATCTGGTATCTTTTAAGCAGGCGGATGATGACCGGCCCGAGCAGCAAGCTGAAGACGAGAGCGGTGACGCCGGCCAAAGCCGTGCGCACGGTGATGTAGTGAAAGACGTTGAAGAAAAACGCGAGTTTTTTGAGAGGGGGCAGCAGCCAGTACAACACCTCAGGACTCCTTGAACGCCTCGAGAATAGAATCGGCTATTTTATCCATCCGCATTCCATGCGAACCCTTGACCAGGACTAAGTCTTCGGGCCGGAGCATGGCCGGGATCGCCCGGCTCGCCTCGTCGGCGTCATCGAAACTGAGGACATGTCCTGGATCCAGACCCGCCTGCCGGGCGGCCCGGGCGGCGCTGCGGCAGAGCGGGCCGACGGTGACGAGCCACTGCCAGCCCGCGGCCACCGTCTCCTGTCCGGCCTGGATGTGGAACTCCGTTTCTTGTGGCCCGAGCTCCAGCATATCCCCCAGGACGGCGATTTTGCGTTTGGACGAAAGCCGGCCCAGCCCGCGCAGGGCCGTGGCCAGGGCGCGCGGGTTGGAGTTGTAGGAATCGTCGACAAGGACGATACCCCGGCTCAGGCGATGAACGCTGCCCCGCCGGCTGAAGGGTTTGAGCTCAGCCGACCGGGCGACGATTTCTTCCAGGCCGAGCGTCATCGCATAGGCCGCCCCGCAGGCGGCCAAGAAATTCTGGAGGTAGCCTTCGGTGAGGAAGGGAAGACGGATTTCGGCCCGCCGGCTTCCGTATTTCAACGTGAAACGGAGACCGTCCAGGCCCTGGAATGTGATGCTCTCGGCCCGAATGACGCAGCCTTCGGACAGCCCGAAGGCAATTGTGTCGCCGCGAAAACCTTTGGCCATGTCCGTCACCAGGGGGTCGTCCGCGTTCAGAACGGCCTTGGCGCTTTTTTTGGCGCCGTCGAGAATCTCCTTCTTGGCCTGGGCGATAGCCTTCAGGCTGTCGAAGAACGCCAGGTGCACGGGGTTGATGTTGGTGATGACCGCGATATCCGGAGGGGCGATCCGGGTCAGGAGCCGGATCTCCCCGGCGGCGCTCATGGCCATTTCCAGGACTGCCACCTGATGTTCCCTCTCCAGCCTGAGCAGGGACAAGGCCAGGCCGAGGTGGTTGTTGAAGTTGCCCTCGGATTTGAGCACTCGATATTTTCGGCCGAGGAGCGACGCGGTGAATTCTTTGGTGGTCGTCTTGCCGACGCTTCCGGTGATGCCCACCACCCGGGGGTTGTAGTCCTTGACCACGCCGGAGGCCAGATTCTGAAGCGCGGCGGTCGTATCCGCGACCCTGATCAGGGCGAAATCCGCGTCGAGCGGACCGAAACCCTCGGCCGCGGAAACAACCGCCCCGGACGCCCCCTTGGCCTGGGCGTCGGCCACGAAGGCCTGTCCGTCCCTCAATCCCCGGATGGCGAAGAAGAGCTCTCCCGGTTTCGTCATCCGGGAATCGATGCCGAAGGCGTTGAACAGCCGCTCGGGATTTCCCCGGATCACAGTTCCTTTCATCCGGGCGGCCAGCTCGTTCAGGCGAAGCTCAGCCATGGCGCCGCGCTCCTTTGGCCGCCAGGGCTTCCCTCAAAACTTCGGCATCGCTGAAATGGGTTTTGCGGCCCAGGATTTCCTGGTAATCCTCGTGCCCCTTGCCCGCGACGAGGATCATGTCGGCGGGGCGGGCCAGGTCGACGGCGCGGACGATGGCCTCCTTCCGGTCCGGAATGACGGCGTATCGGCCGAAGCCGGTTTTTTTCAGCCCGGATTCAATCTCGACGATGATGGCCGCCGGGTCCTCGGTCCGCGGGTTGTCCGAGGTCAGGATGACCTCATCGGCCAGGGCCGCGGCCACTTCGCCCATACGTTCCCTCTTGGTTTTGTCCCTATCCCCGCCGGCTCCGAACACGAGGAGGATACGGTTGGGGTTGAGGCTGCGGGCGGTCTCCAGGAGGTGCCGGAGGGCGTTGTCGGTGTGAGCGTAGTCGACGAAAACATGAATTCCCAGTCCGTTGTCGACCTTCTCCAACCGCCCCGGGACTCCCTTCAAAGTCTTAATGCCTTGCTGAATGGCCGCCCAGGGAACGTTCAGGGCCAGGGCCGTCGCCACCGCGGCCAGGATGTTATAAACGTTGTGCTTGCCCATGAGCGGCGAGACGAGGTCGGCCCTGCCCCCGGGATAATCCACGGTCAGGGTGATGCCGGAATAATCGAAGCTGAAGGACTCCGCCCGGACGATGGCCGCCGGCGCGAGACCGTAGGAAATGGTGGTCATGGGAAGTTCGGCGATGAGCTTCTGGCCCCAGGGGTCGTCGATGTTGACCACGGCCGTCCGCTTCTTGGAGTTCAGGAAAAACAGTTTTTTCTTGGTCTGAAAGTAGTCCTCCATGGAAGGGTGAAAATCCATGTGCTCGCCGCTCAGGTTGGTGAACACGGCGGCATCGAAGCGGATGCCCCACACCCGCTTGAGGTTCAGGGAGTGCGAGGAGACTTCGATCAGGCAGTGCGTGGCCGAGCGGTCGAGCATTTGGCGGAGCAGCTTCTGCAGCTCGGGCGCCTCGGGCGTCGTCCTGTCGGCGGGGATGTCGAACTCCGGCCCTCGGTAGGAGATGGTGCCGATGACTCCGGGCCGCAGGCCGGCGGCCTTCAGGATTTCTTCGAGGAGATAGGTCGTCGTGGTTTTGCCCTTGGTCCCGGTGACGCCGATGACTTTCATGTCTTTGGACGGCTGGCCATAGAAGTTCGCGGCGCACAGGGCCAGGGCTTCCCGGGCGTCAAAGGCTTCAACCCAGGCGGCCTTAAAATTGGGCGGTTTGGGCCGGTCGGCCAGGACGGCCGCGGCCCCGGCCAGGCGGGCTTCTTCAATAAAGCTCAGGCCGTCGTTGATCCCGCCTCGCAGGGCGGCAAACAAAAAACCGGGTTGCACCGACTTCGAAGAATAGGCCAGGCCGGAGATGATCAGGCTGTCTTCTCCCTGCACGTTGAGCACCGGAACGCCGGCCAGCAATTCCCGCAGGGTCATCGCCGGGCCTCATTCCAGACCGAAGCCGTGATCAGGCCTTTGGCCGGCGCTGTTACGGGAAAGATGCCCAGCTTCAGCAGGGCTTTCCGAACGATCTCCCGGAAGACGGGGGCGGCCACGTCTCCTCCGTAGGTGGCTGTTCCTTTCGGCTCGTCCAGGACCACGATAACCGACAGGACGGGATTATCCGCGGGCGCGAACCCGACGAACGAGGCGATGTGTTTTCGCTCGGAATACGCCTTCAGGACCGGGTCCCATTTTTGGGTTGTCCCGGTTTTGCCGGCGATCCGATAGCCGTCCAGACGGGCTTGCCGGCCGGTGCCCTCCTCGACGGCCTCCTCCAGGATGCCGGCCATGGTGATTGCGATCTCCGGGGGAAGAACCTGAAGGGCTACGGTCGGGGGGCGGCGTTTGAGCGGCTGGGCCGGGTCAAAAATATTATTGACGATCCGGGGAGGGATCAAGGCTCCCCGGTTGGCCACGGCGTTGATGGCCTGCAGGACCTGGAGCGGCGTGGTCGCCACCTCGTAGCCTGTCGAGAGCGCGGGGAGAGTCCGCCGGCTCCATGCGGAGAGAGGCTGGAGCCGGCCCGCAGCCTCTCCCGCGAGGTCGATCCCGGATTTCCGGCCGAACCCGAAGGCTGCGGCCATGTCGTACAGGGACGCCTGGCCCACGCGTCGGCCGACCTGAGCCATGCCCCTGTTCGAGGAATGGATGACCACCTCGGGAAAGGTAAGGATTCCGAATGGCTTGTGATCGCGGATGGGTTTGCCCGGAAATCCGAGGTCGTCCCGGCTGCAGTCAAAGGTTTCCCTCAGGCCGACCGCATGATGGGCCAGGGCGGCTGAGGCGGTGACGATCTTAAAGGTCGACCCCGGCTCGTAGGTCAGCTGGATCGCCCGGTTGAACTGGACGTCGGCTCCGGCCGAGGAAAATGCATTCGGGTTGTACGTCGGAGAACTGGCCATGGCCAGGATTTCGCCGGAGCCGGGATGGGACACAATGACCGTGCCCCAATTGGCCTGGCTGGCTTCAACGGCCTTGGCCAGCTCGCGCTCGGCGATGTACTGCAGGGTGGCATCGATGGTCAGGGCGATATCCTTGCCCGGCAAGGCCGCGGCCAAGGTTTCGAAATAGTATTCGCGGCGCCGGGCATCCTTGAGGATGATGGCCTGTCCCTTTTTGCCCTGGAGCGGCTGGTTGTAGGAATATTCGACTCCGGCCAGGCCCGTGTCGTCGATGCCCACCCCGCCGAGAATGTGGGCGGCCAGAGGGCCGTTGGGATAGAACCTCATGGTATCCGGATGGGAATGGACACCGGGAAGCTTCAAGCTTTCGACAGCCGCGGCGGTCTCCGGCGAGACTTTGCGCCTGAGGTAGAGGAACGGCTCGGCCTGTCGGATACGGACAAGGAGGCGCCGTGTTTCCTCCTCGCCCAGGCCGAGGGCTTTATTCAGGGCCCGGACTTTGCTCCGCTGGGCTTCAGCGCTTTCCCCCTTGACCGGCGTCAGGAAGAGCGAGCGGGCGGGAATGCTCCGGGCCAGTATCTGGCCGGTGCGGTCGAAGATCGTGCCCCTCTCGGGAAAGATGTCGGACTTGCTGCGGCTCTGCTCCAGGACTTCGGCCTGGGCTGCGGCATGGCCGAAGACTTGGAGTTGAACCAACCGCCCGGCCAGGAGGACCGCCCAGGCCAGGAGGCCGGCCAGCAGAATCCGGATTCGGGCGTTGACTTTTTTGGCCGGGGGCTCTTTCAGGGCGCTTCTCATTTGTTCGACTCGCCCCCGCCTTCATAGATGATTTGTCCGGGCTGCGGCTCGGCCATGTGCAGGTCTTCTCGGGCCACTTTCTCCACGCGGCTGAGGGAGAGGAGAGCGGCCTTTTTGGCCTCCAGGGCTTTCACTTCGTCCCGCAGGCGGCTGAGCCGGATGTCCAGGTCGCGCTGGACAAGGCCGAGCCGGGCGGTTTCGGTCAGATGGCGGAGGTAGAAGGTCAGGATGAGCAGCGTCAGGACACAGACCGCCAGGCCGAGGATGATTTGCCGCCTGGGAATTTTTTTCCTGATCATTCACGCTTTCTCCGCCGCTCGGAGCTTGGCCGAATGGCTGCGGGAATTGTCCCGGATTTCTTCGTCCGAAGGAACGACCGGCTTTTTTGTCAAAAGACGGATCGCGGCCGGTCCGTTTTCCGGATGGGCCAGCCGGGCGAAGGTTTTCTTGATGATTCGGTCTTCCAGGGAGTGGAAGGCGATCACGGCCATCCGGCACCCGGCCGGGGCGGCCGCCCACATCCGTTCCACGAATTCGGCCAAACCCTCGAGCTCCCGGTTGACCTCGATCCTCAGGGCTTGGAAGGCTTTGGCTGCGGGATGAAGCTTTCCCCGCTGCGGCCGCCAAGCGCACACCTCCTCGACCAGCCGGCGCAGCTCGACCGTCCGCTCGATCTTGCGGAGCTTGCGGACGGCGACGATCCGGCGCGCCAAGGCTTTGGCCTGACGCAATTCGCCGTGCTCCCTGAAGAGCGCGGCCAGCTTGGGCTCGGAGTACTTTTCCAGGATTTTGGCGGCCGTTATCCTCGTCCGAAAGTCGAAACGCATGTCCAGCGGCCCGTCCAGGTTGTAGCTGAACCCGCGCTCCGGCGCGTCGAGCTGAAAGGACGACAGCCCCAGGTCGAGAAGGACGCCTCTCAGCCGGGACAAGTCGAGCTTGAGGTCGGGGATGAGGCGATAGTCGGCGTGGTAGAGGCTCAGCCGATTGCCGAAGGGGGCCAGCCGCGCCCGGGCGGCTTCGAGCGATGTCTCGTCCACATCGAAGCCGTAGAGGAAGGCTTGGGGATTGGCTTGCAGGAGGGCGGCCGCATGGCCGGCCAGGCCGAGCGTGCCGTCGATGTAAGTTCCGGGGCGGGAAACATCGAGGAGCTCGATGGCCTCCTTCAGCAAAACCGGGACATGGCCTATTCCGCTCATTCGTCTTTTCCAGGCGACATGATGCGAGCGATATTCTCGAAATCCTTATCGGTCAGGGGTTTGCCCTGGAGCTTTTCGTCTAGGCGCTCTTTGTCCCAAACTTCGAGATGATTGGTCATGCCGATGACCATCACTTCGGCCTGAAGCTTGGCCTGTTCCCGAAGAGCCTGATTGATCAGGACGCGTCCCTTGGTGTCGATTTCATTTCCGTTTCCCTTGCGGTTGACGTTGAGCATGAATTGCCGGACGTCGGGCCGAAAATGAACGGCGCCCTCACGGGTCACGCCCGAAAGCGCGGTCCAGACCGCGAGGGGATACACGTGGACCGAGTCATCGGTGAGCGAGGTGATGAAAACATCCTTGCCGAATTCTTCTTCGATCGACGCGCGGAATTTTTCAGGAATTTTAAGCCGGCCGCTCTTATCCAGCTTGGCAGGATAGCTTCCAATGAGTAAATTTCCCATTTCGTCCCTATTTGTCCCGTTTTTAATAAAAATATAGGGGATAAAATGAGAAATGTCAAGGAAAAAAACTCAAATATTTTCCTTATTTATCTAAAGAGCTTCAATATATGGGGGAGGAGGAAAATGGATACAAAATGTAAGGGGAAAGGCCTATTTTTGAGCGCTGCTGCTAAGTTTTTTTGTTTGCCTTTTTTAGCTCTTTAAGCAGCTGAAGGGCCAAGGGAAAATCCTTTTCAAGGACATAGACCTTTATTTCGCCGAGTCCGTCCGTCGTTTGGGGAAATATGGATTGCGCTCCGCTGCCTTTGAACACGCATTTAATACCGTTGCTTTCGAGATAGCTTCTGATCACTTCGGCTTCCACGAAACCCATGGATGTCTGGACTTCTCTGAGATTCTGCCGGCTTTCCTTTTTATCCGTCGGTTTTTGCCTGGCGGCCATTCTTTTTTCTCCTTGGATGAAAAAAAATCGCTGGGGATGTCTCTTTTTTATAGAAAAAATAACTTTTCGCCATGGGATTTCTTGGTTCGAAAATAATCCTCCACAATTTTTTTATGGTCGAAGGCCAGGGGAAACGTGATTTCGCCGGCCTCGAAGACCGCCGCCCGGCGGGCGTCGTCCCGGCCCCGAGGCTCGCCTTGAGCTGAAGCCACGAAGACCGTGGCGATGGTATGTCCGCGCGGGTCGCGGCCGGGGTCGGAATAGGTGTGGAGCTGATATTTCAGCTCGACCTCGAGCGACGTCTCTTCCCGGGCTTCGCGGACGGCCGCCCGCTCCAGGCTCTCGCCGTAGTCAACAAAGCCGCCCGGAAGCGCCCATCCCCCAGGGGGATTCTTTCTCTCGATGAGGACAATTCCCTCCCGGCCGTCGCTTCGCGTCATTTCGATGATGATGTCCACGGTGGGGGCCGGGTTTCGGTCGGATGAATTGTTTTTATTTTTCATACGCTCTTGCTTGACATACAATTTTATTTCCTGCCGGAAGGCATGTCAATCTTTCTTGCCTTCCCAAAAAAAATGAACGGGGGGCAAGGGCAGGGGGCCCCACATGCAGTGCGGATGCGTGTCATACAGGCTCCCCTGATTCCTTAGGGGGGAAGGGAGGTTAATAAATCGATAAAAGTCTGAGAACGCATCCGGGAAAAGTCTCCCCATTGGGGTTGGGGGAATTAAATAAAAAGCCCAGAGCGAAATGCGTCAAAGGCGTCCTCATTATTATCAAATTTCTTAACCCCTCCAGCTCCCCTCTGTAATTAGGGGAGTGACAGAGGTTGACGCCTTTGCTGTAGGAGGGGCCCCGTTAATTTTTTCGCTTTCCACCCATCGCCTTCGTGGATGCGAGTGGGAATGCCTGGAGATGCGGCGGGGAGGACTGATGGGGGATGCCTGCGACTAGACCGTGCCCAAGAAGAGTCCGGCCATAATGAGCGGCCAATCAAACAAGAGGCGGAAGGTCTGCACCTTGTTTTGAAAATCGTTCCGGAATTCTTTCCGCAGAGGTTCGGCCGGTTTGAACCGATACCCCAGGGGGTTGATGTAGCTGCCGTGGTAGGTGATCCGGTAATCGAGGTGAGGGCCCGTGGATTCGCCGGTTGAGCCTACGTAGCCGATGACCTCTCCCCCGGACACATCGGTGTTGACCGCCAGACCCTCCGCGAACCGGTTGAGATGCAGGTACATCGTTTCGTATCCGCCCTTGTGCCGGACCTTGACCATACGTCCCGAGCCGCCGTTCCATCCGGCGAAAATGACTTTACCCGGAGCGGTGGCCTTGACCGGCGTCCCTACGCCGGCGGCATAGTCCACGGCATAGTGGGCCGCGTATTTCTTGAGGATGGGGTGGAAGCGGCTGGCGGTGAAGCGGGATGTGATCCGGCCGAATTTCAGGGGCGATTTCATGAATTCCTTGCGCAACGAGCCCCCGGCCGCGTCGTAGTAATCCGCCCGGCCCGAATCCGGATAGGTGTAGCGATAGGCCTGATAGAGTTTGCCGCCGTTGAGGTATTCGGCCGCCAGGATGTCGCCGTAGTTCACGAACGCGTCGCCCAAGAATTTTTTCTGGACGATGAGCCGGAAGGTGTCGCCCTGGCGCGTATCCAGGTAAAAATCCACGTCCCAGGCGAAAATCTCGGCAAAGCTCATGGCCAGCACGTCGCCCTCTCCGCTCTTGTTGAAGGCGCCGATGGGCGTATCCTCGATCGTGCCCCGGACGAAGACCGTCCGGGTGATGTAGGGGAAGGGCTTGATCTCGGCGGCGAAGGAATCGGCCCTGCGGCGGATGACGAGGTAGGCCTCGTCGTCTTTGTTGTACTCCAGACGCTGGATTTTTAAAAATATATCGATGTAGAGCCGCAGCTCGCGGCCGGCGGCGATCTTGGCCGGGTTGAAGATCGGCTTGACGCTCTGATTGAGGTTCTCCACCTCAAGGTCGCTGAACCCGTGAGCGGTGAGGATGTCGGCCAGAGTCTTGCCTCTGGCGATTTTTATCTTGTGCTCAATGCAGAACGGCTCGGTCCGGCCCGGGACGGCCAGGGATGCAGCTGGCCCGGATCCGCTCGGGCCGGTTCGGTGTTCGGGGCGGCCGTGCATCAGAAGATAGACGGCGGAGCCGACGATGAGCAGGAGCAGCGGCGAAAGGAGCACGAGGATGGACAGGTGTTTGCGGCTCAGGCCTCTCATCGTTTCCTCTCAAAGAAAACGCAACCGGCGCGCATTTGGTTTCGCCGAGTCTCCGGGCCGGGGCATCGTGTTCCGGCCCTATTGCTGGGCCCAGGCGTAGCCCACCCGGATGGCCAGCTTGACGATGTCGGCCATGATCTCGGGGTTGATCCGGTAGATCGTGTCGCCCGTTTGGTGGTAGGCCAGGTGCGGCCCGTTGGAGCCGAGCGACGCGCAGGGGACGCCCTTGAGGAAGAAGGGCGCAAAGTCCGAGCTGCGCACGCCGATCCCGCGGATCAGGCCTATGCCCCTCAGAAGCTTGGTCTCCCGGTCGGCTTCGTCGATGACTTGCTTGAAAGCGGCCGGCTCGGCGCTGACCCCGCACCAGGCTCCGTCGCCCTCGCCCACCATGTCGAAATTCAGCATGGCCGCGACGCGGCTGAACGGCGCCGGAACATGCTCGGCCATAAAGCTCGAGCCCTGGAGGCCCATCTCCTCGCCGCCGAACAGGGCGAATACGATCGATCGCTTGGGCTTGGGGTTCATTCCGGCGAAAGCCTGGGCCATGGCCATGACCGCGGCACTGCCGCTGGCGTTGTCGTCGGCGCCGGGGTAGATGAAACCCAGGTGCCGGCCGCAGTGGTCAAAGTGGGCGCCGGTGATGATGCATTCCTTCTTCAGCGCCGGGTCCGAGCCTTCGACGATGCCCAGGATGTTGTATCCCACGCCTAGGGGGAAATGCCGGGATTGGACGCTGTAGCGCAGTCGGCTGCTCACCGGGAAGGATACGGGCCGCTGGAGCGAGGTCAGAGTTCGAGTCAACTCGGCCGAGGTCAATCCCTTTTCCTTAAAAATGAGGTCCGCGATTTTTTCGGTGATTTCGGCGGGAGTAAACCCCTGGATCCAATCGCCGTTGGGGTTGGCGCTCGTTTCGGGATAGATGTAGATGATGCCCAGCGCGCCCTTGTTTTTGGCGGTGGTCATCCGGGTCCGGTGCTGGTCGTACTCCTCGAACCTGTGGTCGGCGTGGTCGGGCGTGCCCCGAAAGCACAGCACGAACTGGCCCCGGACGTCGAGCCCGGCGTAGTCGTCATAGCCGAGCTCGGGGGCGGAAATGCCCCAGCCGGCAAAGACCAGGTCGGCTTCGTTCTGTCCGCTGTCGGTGAAAATCAAAGGCATGAAATCCTGATTGGGGCCGAGCCGCGTTTCTTTGAAAGACTTCGTCGGAGCGGCCCCCGGCTTGCCCTCGGGGATGAGGAGCGTCATCTCGGCCTTGTCCACCAGAGTGTAGGGCGAAGGATAGGGTTGGAGATAGCCTTCTGTGGCGCTGATCGGCCGCAAGCCCCACTCCTTGAATTTTGAGGCCGCCCAGCGGGCCGCCCGGGTGTAGCCCTCGCTTCCGGTCAGCCGTCCGGCGAACTCATCCGAGGCCAATTTTTTAGTGGTGGCATAAGCCTCGCAGGGCTTGACGGAATGCAGGGCCCGCTCCAGGTTTTTATCCGGGACTGAAGCGAATGTGGCCCCGGCCGCGGCCAGCACGGCCAGGGCGGCCGCGCCGAGAGATTTGAGTTTAATCATGGGTGTCCCTTGTTTTGTTTTTTCTGCCGAATCCTGTCGATTTCCTTTTTCACCTGGGGATGGAGGGCGAGAATATAGTAAAAGGCCAAACAGACCGCGATGAGGAGCCCGCGGGAGATGTTTCCCTGAACGAGCAAGACTATGGCCCAGCCCAGGATTCCCAGAAGAAGAAGGAGATGGAAAAAAGCGAAAACCACGTTCGGTGTTATGGGGCCAGGCGGCGGATGGACAGGATGGTGATTGTCTCGCTGGGCACGTTCTCCATGCCGTGCTTGATCACTCTCGGGACTTGGGCGATGGCGTCCACGACCTCCAAGCCGGTCACGACTTTGCCGAAGACGCAGTAGCCGAAGCCGTCCTCCGTGTCGTTCTGATGGTCGAGGTCCGGGTTGTCCACGGTGTTGATGAAAAACTGGCTGGTGGCGCTGTCCACGACTGGAGTCCGGGCCATGGAGATCGTGCCGCGCGCGTTGCTCAGGCCGTTTCCGGCCTCATTCTTGATGGGAGCTCGGGAAGCCTTCTCCCTAAAATCGGCGGTCAGCCCGCCGCCCTGAATCATGAAGCCCTTGATGACGCGGTGAAAGATCGTGCCATCGTAAAAATTCGTGTCGACGTAGGCCAGGAAATTCTTGACCGTGAGCGGCGCTTTGTCCGGAAAAAGCTCGAGAGTGATATTGCCCTTGCTCGTTTTGATGACGACTTTGGGGTTGGCCGCCTGGGCGGTGAGGACGCCGCCCAGCCCCAGAAGCAAGACGGCCAGGGCGATGAAGAACAACAGATCTTTCATGTCAACCTCCGGGTCATCCGCGTTTTTTTAGACTCCTCACAATAGCAGAAGCCTCGGGTCGAATCAACACCGGAGGGGGAGGGCCTCGTTGACCGCTACGGCCCGGGCAAGCCCGAGCGGGATGAAGGCTATTTTTTGGCCGTCGGGTCGCTGTCGGTCCGGCCGCGGGACTTATCCGTCTTGTCTTCCAGGTCGGCCAGTATCTCCGATTGGAGCCGCTGGGCCTGGGTCTGTTTCAGTTCTGGGGCGGATGACCCCGCTTCCTTCAGGGAGGAGGTCAATTCCTGGTTGATCGATTCCAAGGCGATGTTCTTATGAAGGATGGCCAGCTTGTCCAGTGTGCTTTCGGTCATATCACGGATGATGCCGATGCTCCCGGCGAACACCTGTTTGCCGATGAGGGGGTCGACCGACCATTTGCCCGAGGAATGCACCTCGGCGAAAATGAACGACAACCCGTTCGGAGGGGGAGTTTTCAGGAGCAGGCGCACGTTCAGGTTCTTGGTCATCCGGCTCCCGGTCCGGCGCTCGTCGAAGAGTTTGGGCATGCTCTCCTTGGCCGAGCTTTTGCCCCGGCAGCGGGCCAGGA
>Ga0315297_10000619_pt1 | contig 20821 bp, 16 predicted proteins | sample YL17G15_0_MG_FD_203628 | JGI IMG/M metagenome (GOLD analysis project Ga0315297, IMG submission 203628) | Sediment microbial communities from Yellowstone Lake, YNP, Wyoming, USA - YL17G15_0 | ecosystem: Environmental > Aquatic > Freshwater > Lake > Sediment | place: USA: Wyoming | collected... | reverse complement strand
GACATGGCGGACAGGACGGTACATGTGACGGCGGTGCGGGCGCTGCGCATCGGGCCTCCGGGGTTGGACTGATGGGATGCCCAGCCCTACGCGGCGGCGCGGCGCAAGGTTCCGCGCCTCTTGACGGGCGCTTGACCGCCTCCTGCCAAGGTTCCCGTGAATTCAACGGGAGCCTGGCCATGTTCCACCTCGCCGCCGTCCGTCGTACCACCGCCGCTCTGGTCCTTGCAGGCTACCTCCCCGCGGTCACGGGCTGCACCAGCTGGAAAACCCAGCAGGGAAGTTTTGAGACCGTGGTCGCGGCCCAGCCACGCGTCACGCCGCAGGACCCGACGGCCCCTGCGAGCCCGATGCAGGAGGCCACCTCGAATGCGGACTTCCAGTCCACGGGTGGTCCGTCGGTCGAGTCGATCAGGATCTCGACCGCAACGAGCACCAACCTGGAGCTCGTAGCCCCGCGCATCGCTAACGACACGCTCTACGGACGCCCCAGGTCCAACGCGCCAGAAATCGGGATTCCCCTCGCCGACATCACTTCGGTAAAGGCACGACAATTCAGCACCGGCAAGACGGTGGCGCTGAGCGTGGGACTCGCCGCGGGTGCGCTCCTCATCATCGGGACCGTCGCGGCCGCAAACAGCCCTGATGATTGCTGCTTTACGATTTCTGGCAGCGGTAGTGGCGGCAAGATGTCTTGTCCCCTCATCTACTCCTGGGACGGGCGCGACGGCCGCCCTGACCAATGCCTCTCGACCCGATGGCAGCGCCGTCGATGCCCAGCTGCAATCGATCGACCAGTCCTACCTGACCCTCGAGACCGGCCAGCACGTGGACCTGACGTTTGCCGTGCCTCCCGTCACTCCGGGGCTGACGCGCTCTTTCATCGCGCAAACCACCGGGTGGTATCGGGTGCACGGCGCCGAGACGGCCGATCCCGATACGACGCTGCTCGCGGAACTGCGCCAGCCACGTGGCGCCGCGCGTACCGTGATCCGCTACTCCAACCGGGCCCTGGAGGCCCTGAGGTGAGCTATGTCCAAGCGTGAGGTATGGGTCACCGGCATGGGCGTGATCTCCGCCGCCGGCGAGGGAGTTGACGCACTGTCGCGCACGCTGCGCGGCAGCGTCACGGCGACGACGATGCAGACGGACGACGCGTACTGGCTCGGTCACGCGCCCGACGCCTCGATAGGCCGCGCGGGCAAGCGCCTCGACCGGAGCGCGCGTTTCTTCCTGACCGCGGCGCGGGAGGCCTGGCGCCATGCCGGGCTCGAGGCGGCCGACATCGACCGTCGGCGAGCCGCCGTCCTCGAGGGGAGTTCGGTCGGGCCCATGGCCGATCTCCTCTCCTCCGCGCGCCGCCGGGCGCTTTCGGTCCGGCCCGACCCGGCCCGCCCCTCCGACCTCGTGCGACAGATGCTCGGCGCGGGTGGAGCGGCCTTCGCCCAGGAAGAAGGTCTCGAGGGCGCGGTCTACCTCGTGTCGGCCGGCAGCATCTCCGCCGCGCTCGCGGCGGCGGAGGGATTCTGGAAGATCAAGCTCGGGCTCGCCGACATCGTGGTGGCGGGCGGCGCCGAGTGCCCGCTGGACCAGGACATCATCGGCACCTTCGCGAGCGCCGGACTGCTCGCCCAGGCGGGAGGTCGGTCGGCGCCATGCCGGCCGTTCGACCCGGAGCGGAGCGGCACCATCCTCGGCGAGGGAGGCGCGGCGCTCGTGCTGGAAGACGCGGCGCACGCCCGTGCACGCGGCGCGGTGCCGCTGGCCGTGGTCGCAGGAGCAGGTCTCACCTGCGAGAGCGCCGGCATGACGAATCCGGATCCATCAGGGCGCGGCGTGGCGGCCGTCGTGTGCCAGGCGCTCATGGGCATGGAGCGCAACGGGCTCGGATGGATCAAGGCGCACGGGACCGGCACGCGAGCCAACGATGCCTCCGAGCTGCGTGGACTCGAGGCGGCGCTGGGCGAGCGACTCCGCTCCTGTCCTGTCACCTCGCTCAAGCCCCTGCTGGGACACTGCCTCGGCGCGAGCGGAGCCGTGGAGGCGGTGGCGGCCATCCTGGCCCTGGCCGACGGCGTCGTTCCGCCAACGCTCGGCACCACGAGTCTCGATCCCGAACTGCCTCGATGCACCATCGCGATCGAACCCTTGCCGTCCCGGGCACCCGTCGCGCTGCTTCTCTCGGAGAGTTTCGGGGGGCGGTGTGCCGCGCTCGCGCTCCGGCGCGCGGCGTAGGAAAGTTCGCGCTCATGTCCTGCGCGGACGCGAACGTTTCGATCCGCTTGACCCGTGCTTGACCCCCGAGTGGCATCATGCGCCCATCCTCAACGAGAGCCATGCCATGTCCAGTCACTTCACCCATCGCCGCACCGTCGCTGCCCTGCTGCTGGCAGGGTATGTCCCGACCGCCACCGGCTGCACCAGCTGGCAGACCCAGACCGGAAGTGCGCAGGCCGTGCTGACCGCGCAGCCCGGACTGGCGCGCACGGACACGACGATTGTCTACCGCGCCAATGGCGAGCGCTACGTTTCAGTCAGCAGCGATGCCTCACTCAGCAGGCAGAGCATCAGGATCGCCACCACGTCTCAACCGATGATGACGGAACTGACGGGCCCGCGCGTCACCAACGACTCTCTTTACGGGTCGATGGATGGCGGCAAGGACGTAACCGGCGTTCCGCTGAGCGAGGTGACCGCGGTGCAGGTTCGGAAGGGGAGCGCCGGGAAGACGGTGGCGCTTGTCGGCGGGGTCGTCGTGGTCGGGCTGGTCGTCAGCGCCCTGGCAGTTGAACAGGCCGCCGGCCATGCGCTGGAAGAGACCTTGAGTTCGTGCTGGATCGGGCCGTGCCAGTGAGCGCCCGGCGCTACGGCGTCACCACCGTCCCCATCTTCACCACCTCGAAATCGCTGCCGTGCACCTGGCGGAACGCGTCGAAGATAGCCGGGTCCCAGCGCGTATCCGATACGCCGCTCACGTACCAGTTGGAGCCGTTGTCGGCCATGATCATGCCGTAGGTCTTGAGCGCCTGCAGCACCACCTGCGCGTGTACCGGGAAGGTGCTGATATCGAAATCCTGCTTGAGCCGCACCCGCATTCCCATTGGCGGCAGGTCGACACTCGTATTGCTGCTGGCCCAGTGTCGAGCCGGGGATAAGTAGGCCCGGCGCGAGTTGCGCACCGTGAACCGCAACGCATGGCGGATCTGCCCCGCCGCCACTTCGTCGTAACGCGCCAGCCCCGGAAAGATCGGGAGCCCCGCCGCATCCGCTGAGGTCCACCCCGCCGGCCGCAGCGCATTCGAGCCGAGGTCGTAGATCGCACCCGACCCCGCCGTCCACGGTTGCCCCGCCGACGCCGGCGGATACGCCGCGTAGAGCTCGTACAGGATCCAGTTGTCCCGGTCGATCATCAGGATGTGCCGATCCCCACTGCTCCCATTGCCGCCCTCGATCGGGGGGCTGGCCGGGATCGGGTACGGTCCCGGGTCGCTCTCGTCGGCATAGTCGAAGGTCACGTTCACCTTGGGCGTGTTTCCCGCCACCACGACGTAGGGAATGCCGTAGTCGGTCTGGGTCGTGCCCCAGTCAGGGTGCAGGCTCGTCGTGAGCCCGATGCTGGCGATCAGCGCCGCCGAGTTGGGATCCACCTGTGCGGTGTCGATGCGGACGTTCCAGTCGTTGTCCAGCGGGAACGGAAGCTTGCCACTGAGGCTGGCGTTGGTGCCGAGATCGGGCGTGCCGGCGGGATTGGCCGGCGGCAGCACCGGTGGCGGATTGCCCCCGGGAGGCGGTTCATTCCCGGCAGCCTCCGACCCCCCGCATCCTCCGAGCAGGATCAGGCAGCTCGCTATCGTCGCACTCTGCAGAACTCGGCGCATGAAACCGCTCCCGCGTAACGGAAACACCCACCGCACGTCCTCACGTCCTCACGTCCTCACGCCCAATCCATGCCGTCCTTTCGTGCAGCAATCGGCACATATCGGTGGGAAGCGTGCCCCACCTTGCACCCTTCTCCCCATTTGTCCCCCGCTGTAAAGAACGTCGCCGCTGTCGTCATCGAGGCATCGCACGAGGCACGTGCATTGCGAGGGGCACTATGGATATCCGCCGTTCAATCCGCCGCTGCGCCGGGCGTCACGCCGAAGGAGCCTCCCCGATGACTTTCCTCAAGGGCCTCAAGCGCCAGGAGCCCGGGCCCACCCCCGGCGAGATCCGCACGGTGCTCTCCGCCATCCAGCGTGAACGCAGCAGCCTGGAAACCCTCGTGGTCCGCGCCGAATCCGCCGCCGGCGAGTTGCAGGCCGCCCAGTCCGGTGACAGCGCCGCCATGGCCGCCGTCCTCGGCGAGCGCGTTGCCACCCTGGAGCAGCAGCTCCGCGCCATCGACGCGCTCTCGCCCACCCTCGAGCGCGCCATGCTGCGCCTCAACGCCTTCGACGAGGCCTGGACCAGCGCAGAAGCGAAACTCGCCACCATCGAGGAGCGCACCGGGCAGGCCACCGGCATCGTGAGCGCCTTGAGGGAGCAAAGCGAGCGCGTCCCCGAGGTGCAGCACCAGATCGGCGTCCTCCGCGCCCTCGCCGAGCAGACGACGCAGAAGCTCGCGGCCCTGGAACAGCAGCGCGACCTGATCGACCGCACCAGCGGCCAAGTCACCCATCTCTTTGGCATGCTCCCCCAGCTCGATGCGGGGTTCCGCCGGCAGGACGAACTGCTCCGCCTCCTGCGCGAACTTGAGGTGCGGGTCACCAATGCCGACGAGACCCAGCGCCGCGTGTCCCACGAGACCGAGTCACTCAGCACACGCCAGTCCGGGCTGGGCGCCGAAGAGGTGACCCTTCGCGAGGCCCTGGTCGGGTTGCGCGGCGACATGGAACGGAGCGTCTCACTGGTGGATCAGGAGCGCCGCGGCATGGAGTCGCTCGCCGAGCGGATCGCCGAGATCCGCTCGGAAGTCCGCGAGTACGAGTCGAAGCTCCAAATCCTCGGCGAGTCCAGCCGCCACATCGTGGGACTCCACGGGCAGACCCAGCACCTCTACCAGCAGGTGTCCGGCCTCACAACCGAGTTCAAGCTGCTGGGCGAAAAGGCGGAGCGCGCGCGCCTGCTCCAGGCCGAAGCGGCGCGCCTCGAACAGTTGCTGGCCGGCCTGGGACTCCGGGTGCAGAAGGTCGAGGATGCTCGCCCCGCCGTCGAGATCGCCATGCGGGACCTGAGCGTGCTGCGCGGCTCCGAGGACGCCGTGCGCGACGCACTCGAGGAAGTGGGTCGCGCCCAGCAGGAACTGGCACGACTCCGCGAGTCACAGGGTGACACCGAGAAGTGGCTGGCCCGGAGCGACGAGTCCACCAGGACCCTGAAGAGCCAGGTGAACGAACTGCTGGCGCTGGAGCCGCTGGTCGAGCGCGTGCGGAAGGACGTCGATCGCGTCACCACCTCACTCGACCTGGCCGACACCCGCGTGGCCCAGCTGGACGACCTCAGCCAGCGCGTAGCGAACATGCATGCCCTCGGCTATGAGCTGAACGAGCGCACCGCGGCGCTGACCGCGCGCATGGAAGGCGCGGAACAGCGCTTCAGTAATGTCGCGGGCCGCGCCGACGACGCCGATCGCGTCGCCGACCGCATCGCCGAGGTCGCCACCTGGATCGGCGACGCCGACCGGCGCATGGCGTCGCTCACTGACGCTTTCGATGGACTGGGCGGCAAGGCCCGCATCGCCGATGAACTGAAGGAACGCCTGCGGCAGCTGGAGGATGAACTGTCGCGGCGCGAGGGCGGGCTCGAGCGCGCCCTGGAGCAGCTGGGCCGCGCCGCGGAGCTGCGGCGCGACGGCGCTGACAGCGCCGAACGGCTGGAGGAAGTGGTGCGGGCCCTGACCGCGTCCCTCGCCACTGCCGAGGAACGATCGCGTGAGCTGGAACGCTCCAGCGCCGACCTCGGCGAACGAAGCATTGCGCTCAGCATGGTGCAGGATCAGTTGCGGCAATTCGAGGAGCACCTCTCCCGCTGGCAGGTGGCGGAGCGGGAGATGACCCGCGCTACCGACGCGGTGCTGAGCCGCCAGGAGGCGGTGGACACCCTGCAGCGCGAGGTGCGCCAGGTTCACGCCGAGGCGGCACAGACCCTGGCCGCGGCGCGCTCCATCGCCGATGCCCGGCGCGAGGTGGAAGAGACCGCCCGCGTTGTGCTCGACACCCAGACCCAGCTGCGCCAGGCCACCGGCGCGGTGCAGGCCCTGGAACAGCGGCGCCTTCAGGTGGAGCGGGCCGAGCAGCGCCTGTCACGCGCCGAGGCCATGACGCTCGACCTCCGCGCCAGCCTGGAAACGCTGCACTCGCAGCGCGCCGTGCTCGACCAGGCGCTGGAGAAGGCGGGCAGCCTCTCGCTGCACATGAAGCAGGCGGAGGCGGTCATCGACCAGCTGCGGGAAGAGCGCACGCTTGCGGACAGAGTGCGGGCCGCCGTAGTCGCGTTGCGGCAGGAAGACGAGTAGTTACCCGCCTTACCCGCCCTACCCGGCTTGTAGCCGCGAAATCGCGGCTACAAGGTTCGGCGCCTCACTCAGCACCGGGAGCATCGGGTCCGCCTTCTGCTTGCTGAGCCGGGCCGCCATGTTCGCGATAGTGAACTTCCGCGGGTCTAGTTTCGGCGTCACCTCGCTCCACACGAGCGGCGCCGACACCGGAGCCCCGGGCAGCGGGCGCACGCTGTAGGGCGTCACGATGGTCTTGCCGCGCCCGTTCTGCAGGTAGTCCACGTACACCTTCCCCTCGCGCCGCTCCACCTGCCGCGTGACGGTGGCGATCGCCGGCAGCTCCGCCACGGTCAGCCGCGCCAGCAGTTCACCGAATGACCGGCACTGGTCGTAGGTCAGCTGCTGACCCAGCGGGATCAGCACGTGCAAGCCGCTCGAGCCCGTGGTCTTGATGTAGTGCGGCAGGTCGATCGCCTCGCACCGGGCGTGGATCGCCCGCGCTACCTTCACCACATCGGTAAACGGCGCCTCCTTCGGATCGAGATCGAGGATGCACCAGTCCGGTCGCTCCAGCGCCGCCACTCGGCTCCCCCACATGTGCAGCGGGATCGACCCCAGGTTGACCACATACAGCAGCGACTCCACGTCGTCGCACACGATGTAGTCGATCTCCCGCTCCGGATCCTCGCTCCATTGACGCACCGTCCGCACCCACTCGGGGATGAAGTCGGGCGCATCCTTCTGGAAGAACGACTTGCCCTCGATGCCGTCGGGGTAGCGCGTCAGCACCAGCGGCCGGTCCCGGAGGTATGGCAGAAGGGCGGGGGCGACCATTCTGTAATAGTCGATCAGGTCACCCTTAGTGAACTTGTCCTTCGGCCAATAGACCTTCTTGAGGTTGGAGAACGGCACCTCCCTGGGCGCCTGATTCCCTGCGCCCTCATCGCTTTTCATGCCCTCCTCACCATGCCCGCCCTGCCCGCCCTGCCCGCCATACCCGCCAGGCCCGCCCTGGCATTCCTCCGGCTTCTTGTCATCCCGGAAGCGCAGGAACACCGGATGCCGCAGCAGTCCCTCGCTGGTCCACTCGGTGAACCGCACCTCCGCCACCAGCTCCGGCTCCACCCACGTTGTCGCCTTGAAGTCTGTTACCGTCATCCCGAACGTCGCCGCGCCCTTGCTCGGCGGCAGGCAGCATGGCGTGGCCCTCTTCATTCCCTCGAGCTGGCTCCGTACCTCACCCAGTTGCTGGTCGTCGAATCCGCTGCCGGCGCGGCCGGCGTACACCAGGTCCTTGCCTGCGTGCTGCGCCAGGTGCAGCGCGCCGAATCCGGCACGGCTCCGCTTGGGCGCGGTGAACCCCACCACAACGAAGTCGTCGCTGCGTGCCGCCTTGATCTTGAGCCAGGCCGGTGTGCGTCCCCCCTTGTACAGGCTGTCGGCCTTCTTCGCGATGATCCCCTCCAGCCCCATCCGCTCCACCTGCGCGAAGAAAGCCGCCCCCTGCGTCTCGATGTGATCGAGGTACCGCAGCGGACCCGCCGGGGGCACCACCCGCGCCAGCAGTGCCTTCCGCTCCACCAGCGGCAGGGTGCGCAGGTCGTATCCCTCCAGCGAAGGGAGGTCGAATGCATACAGCGTGGCCGGCGATTCGACGGCCGCGCGCCGGATGTCGATCGGCCGCCGCAGGCGCGCGCGCTGCTGCAGGCGCTGGAAGTTGGGATGGCCCTCGTCATCGAGCGTCACCACCTCGCCATCGATGATCACGTTGGTCATCGGCAACGCGCGCAGTGACCGCACTACCTCCGGGAACGTCGCCGAAAGGTCGTTCCCGTTGCGCGACAGCAGCCTCGCCTCGTTGCCGCACCGCTCGGCAAGCACCCGCCATCCATCGAGCTTGAGCTCGAACACCCACCCCGCCTTGCTGAACGGTGTCTCGCGCGGCTCGCACAGCATCAGCTTGACATCTTCGCCCTTGAGGTCGGCCTTTCGCACCTTCCGCCGCTCGAGTTCGCCCGTCACCGCCACCACCACCTCCGCGCTGTCGCGCAGCCGCTCCACCGAAAGCCCTGACAACACCGACTCCGGCGGATAGACCCCGCCCTTCTCCACGTAACCGTCCCGCTCCTTGATCAGGAGCCATTCCTTCTCGCCCTTCTTGAGCTTCACCAGCGTCCACATCCCCTTGAGCTTGTAGCCCTTCAGCTCGAAGAGGAGCTTTCCCTTCACGAGACCCGCGCGCGTGTCCCCGTGCGGAATCCACTTCCCCTTGTCCCACACGATCATCGACCCGGCCCCGTAGTTCCCGGCCGGGATTATCCCCTCGAAATCGGCGTACTCGATCGGGTGGTCTTCGGTCTGCACCGCGAGGCGCTTGTCGGCGGGGTCGGGCGAGGGGCCCTTCGGGACGGCAAAGGAGAGCAGCACCCCGTCCAGCTCCAAGCGGAGGTCCCAGTGGAGGTTCCGCGCTGCATGCTGGTGCACCACGAAGAGCCCCCCCAGCCCGGGCGAGACGATTCCTGCCGGTTCCGGGGTACTGTCGGCGGTGCGCTTGGCGCGGTACTTGTCCAGGTTACGTGGCATGCAGAAGATCCCCATGCCGCCTTGACGCATGCCGGTCCGGACGCCTACTTCTCATCATGCCTGCACGCTCCATTGGCTCCGCCACGATCTCGTTCGGACTGGTCTCGGTACCGGTGAGCCTGTTTTCTACCGCCGAATCATCCGCCAGCGTGTCATTCAACATGCTGGACAGGAAGACCGGCACCCGCCTCAAGCAGCAATATGTGGTGCCGTCAGACGAGAATCGCGTCGTGGAGAAGGACGAGATCGCCAAGGGCTACGAATTCTCCAAGGGACAATACGTCGTCTTTTCCCCGGAGGAGTTGAAGGCCCTGGACGAGAAGGCCACCAACTCCATTGATATCGCCGAGTTCGTTCCGCTCGACAAGATCGATCGGGTCTACCTCGACAAGGCCTACTTCCTGGGCCCCGACAAGGGCGGCGAGCGCGCCTATCGCCTGCTGGCCAGGGCCCTCGAGGAAACGGGGCGGGCCGCGCTGGGACAGTACGCCGCGCGGGGCAAGCAGAATCTGGTGCTGGTCCGCCCCACGGCCGACGGCGTGCTCGTCATGGAACAGCTGCACTACGCCAACGAGATCAAGAGCGCCGGCGAAGTGCCGATTCCCGAGACCACGGTGAAGGACGCCGAGCTCAGGCTGGCCAAGCAACTTATCGAGCAGACCGCCACCGACGAGTTCCACCCCGAGAAGTATCACGACCAGGTGCGCGATCGCGTGCTTCAGGCCATTCAGGCCAAGGTGGAGGGGCAGGAGATCACGTCGGGGCCGGCTGAAAAGCCCCAGGCCAAGATCATCGACATCATGGAAGCACTGAAGGCGAGCCTGGCGAAGGGAGGCGGCGAAGCTGAGGCCGAATCGGGGGCCAGGGCAGCGAAGAAGAAGACCCGCAAGGCGTCCTAGCTACCGCCGCTAGAGCCCCAGTTCGTCCAGGAACTGTGCCCCGCCCGTGGGCACGCCATGCCGTTCCCGCGCCCGCGTCAGCACCAGCCGGTCCTCCGCCCGCGTCATCCCCACATACAGCAGCCGCCGGGCCTCTTCCATGGCTCCCTTGGCAACCGGCCTGCCCTGTCGCACGCCCGGCATCTCCGCATCCTCGACCCCGACGATGTAGACCCGCTTGAACTCGAGACCCTTGGTGGCATGCAGGGTCAGCAGGTTGACCCGGTCGTGCTCCGCTTCCGCTCCATCCGACCTCGAAAGTGCCACGCGCTCCAGCAGCTGAGCGAGCTGCTCCTCGAGGGTCGTGCCCGTGAGCGCATCGAGGATCCGCCCCAGCCGCTCCATCGCCGCCGGGTAGCGGTCGAACGCCGTCCGCTCGGCGCGAAGCTGCAGCATCTTCTCCCGCCCGCCCAGGCGCTCGATCACCTCGTCATGGGTCGGGGCGCCCGCGGCGCCCGGTCGCTCACGCTCCACCGCATACTCATCGAGGCAGTTGCTGTAGCGGCCCAGCGCCCACGCCCGCGTGAGCTGGAGCAGGAGCCCGGCCTCGTCCGACAGTGTGGCCCAGTCACCGAGCGCCAGGGCCAGGCCGAGCCAGTCGAGCAGGTTGACCAGCGCCGTCTTCCGCCCCCGCGCAAGCTTTTCGTCCTCGAGACGCAGGAACACCAGCGCCAGCGCCCGCGCGTCGTCGAGCGCGTGATGGGCCTCCAGCAGGGGAATGCCGAACGCCAGCGCGAGGTCGGGGAGGCGCCGGCTGCCGGGATGAAGGTCGCGCGCCAGCGGCAGCGTATCGTAGACCGCGATATCCATCGCCCCGCCCCATGGCTCGGCCATCCGGCGCAGGATGGGGAAGTCGAACCAGTGGCCGTTGTGCGCCACCAGCACGTCGCCGCCCACGAAGGCGCGGAACGCCGGCCACACATCCTCGAAGTGGGGCGCGCCCTGAAGCTGCGCCTCGCTGTAGCCATGCACCTCCGCCGCCTTGGGCGCGATCGGCACCCGCGGGCGTACCAGCGACCGGAACTCGTCGATGATGCGGCCGTCGCGCACCCGGACTCCCGCGATCTCCACGATCTCGCAGCCATCGACGTTCTTGTCGGTCGTCTCCAGGTCGAACGCCACGAAATCCCGGAAGGCATCGGGCATCGCCCGGCTGTGCGCCAGTTGCAGCGCCTTGAACGTCGTGAGCCCCGGTCCCAAGGGTCCGGTCTCGCCGGGATCGAGCACCAGGTCCGGGGGCGCCGCCTCCACCCCGGTATCGAGGAAGCCCACGCTGGTGACTCCACCCCCGCGCAGCATCCCCGCCAGCGCGATCTCCACTCCCCCGAACCGCTTGAGCCACACTCGGCGCCGCCCGTGCATCGCCGACGTGAGCTCGCCTGCGAGCGTACGCACCTCGGCGTGGGCGGCGGGATCGCTCAGTTCCTCATGCCGCTCCTCCAGCAGCGTGCGGTACTCACCCACCCGCTGCGCCAGAAGCTCGTCCACCAGGCCGTTGATGGTGGTGTGCCGTCGCGCCAGCGCATGCAGGTTGTCGAGCGCGAGCTGGAAGCGCCGGAGCTTCTTCGTCTCCGGATCCTCCTTCCGGCCCCGCCGCGCGGAACGGCGGATCCATTCAAGCAGCTCCACCTTCTGCGCCTCCGCCTCCGCACGTATGCGCTGGTGCAGCGTCTCGGGCAGCACGACCTTCGCGAACGATTCCTCCGGCACCGGGTCGCCCCGCGCCGAGATGACTCGCAAGGCGGCGACCAGGTACTGCACCACGGGATCATCCTGCAGCGCCCGGCCCGCGGCGAGACGGCACGGCACGCCCGCCTGCAGCAGCATCCCCTCGATGCGCGACCCCACCTCGTGCGTGCGGTACAGCACGCCGTACTGGCCCCACGGCAGGCGCGACTCCTCCCGGTCCTTGATGATGTCGGCGAGGAGCCATGCCGACTCCGCGTCGTCATCGTCGAACACCTGCACTTCGACCCCCCACGGCGACTCCCGCGTGGCGCGGAGCGCCTTCTTGAACAGCGTGGGATTGAGCCGCAGCAGGCGGCGGGCGGTCTCGAAGATCGCGCGAGCCGAGCGCCGATTCTCCTCCAGCACAATGGGTGTCTTGATGTCGTAGTCGCTCAGCATTCGCTGCAGCACCTTGGGCTCGGCGCCGGCCCAGGAGAAGATCGACTGCTCGTCGTCGCCGACCGCGAACAGGTTCTGGTGCCCGCCGGCGAGGTGCTGGATCACCGCGTACTGCACCGGGTTCAGGTCCTGGCACTCGTCCACCAGGATCGCATCCCACCGACTCGCCACTGCCTCGCGCACATCCGTCAGTTCGAGCAACTCGGCGGTTCGGATGACAAGATCGTCGTAGTCCAGCAGCTTTCGCCGTGCCAGCCACGCCTTGTAGTCGGCCAGCAGTTGCACGCTGTTGGGATGCAACTCCGCGCCCGCCAGTCGATGCCGGGTGAAGTCGCCGAGGCGGGCATGGGCCCAGGGCTCCTTCGGCACGCCGAGTCGCCGCAACACCTGCACCTGGTAGGTCTCGTCGGCGATGCCGAACCCGCGCGGCACCCCGATCCGTTCACCATGCTCGCGCAACAGGGAAACACAGAGCGAGTGAATCGTCCCACGCATCACGTCGTCCGCACTGTCACCGATCGCCTCCCGCAGCCGTCCTGCGATTTCTCCGGCCGCCCGGTTGGTGAACGTGACGGCGCAGATCCGCGCCGGCGGAATGCCCTGGGCGTCCACCAGGTGCCGGATCCGCTCGATCAGGCAGAAGGTCTTGCCCGCGCCCGGCCCCGCCAGCACGAGGACTGGCCCTGGAGGTGCTTCAATGGCGGCGCGCTGGCTTGAACTGGGAGTGAAGGTCACGCGGGAAAGTTAGCGCCGGCCTGCGACATCCATTGGCGCATTGTATCGCACAGCTCGTTCAGCACCTGCGCGTCGGTCCGGCCCGACCGCTTGAGCACATGGAACGAGTGATCGGCCCCCTCCACCTCGTGCAGTGTCGCCCTCGCCCCGAGGTCGGTGCAGACGCTCCGCATCCGCCCCAGCTCCGCCAGGTCGTCCCGCGTGCCCTGCAGGAACAGCATCGGCAGCGTCACCTGGTAGAGGTGGGTGGAGCGCTTCACATCCGGCTTCTTGGGCGCGTGCAGCGGGAAGCCCAGGAACGCGAGCCCCAGCACCCCCGGCAATGCCTCCCGGCTGGCGAGCTCGGATGTCATCCGTCCGCCGAATGACTTCCCGCCGGCAAAGAGCGGCATGCCGGGCAGCTCCGCCGCGGCCACCCCGATCGCCGCACGCACCGTCGCCATGGCGACGGTGGGCGTGTCGGGCCGCCCGCGGCCCTGCTCCATGTAGGGGAACTGGTACCGCAGCGTCGCAATGCCCCGCGCCGCGAGCCCGCCCGCGACCGCCTCGAGGAACGCGTGCCGCATCCCCGCGCCTGCACCGTGCGCCATGACGTAGCATGCGCCCGCCGCCTCAGGCACGAGCAGGAGCCCCGACGTGGACCCATCGGCCAGCAGTATCGTGACGTCGCGCGCGGTGGCCATGCGCGAAAGCTAGCGTGCCTTCGGTCTGCCGGAGCGCTCGAGCGAGGGTGCAGGCGCGTCTCTGGGGCGGCTCCTTCGGCTCTCGTGCCGGCGCGGCATAGTCAGGATCCAGCTGGCTCACGGATCGGGGGGGGGCGCGCAGCGCAGGGTTCGATTGCGCCGCGCCGAGCAACAGAGCCTCCGGAGCCATCCCCATTCGACGCGCCTGAGCGACCGGTCGAGCGCGATGAGCGGGGAGTGGGAGGTGGGGCTCGTCGCGCGAGGACCTGCCGGCGTCTCCTGCAATAGGGCGGGCGTCAGCCCGCCCCAAGAACAAACCCGCCGAGCCGAAGGTCCGAGCGAGACGGGCCCTGCCTCCCGCGTTCCTCCCGCATTACGCTTCCCCGATGCGCGTCCACGTCGGCACCAGCGGCTATTCGTTCCCTGAATGGAAGGGATCCTTCTACCCAGAAGGCCTCCCCGCCGCCGCCATGCTCCCGTACTACGCCGCGCGCTTCCCGACCGTCGAGATCAACAACACCTTCTACCGCATGCCCAAGGAAAGCGTCGTCGTCGAATGGGCGGCGGCCGTCCCCGACGGCTTCTCCTTCAGCATCAAGGCATCCCAGCGCATCACCCACCATGCGCGCCTCAAGGACGTCGACGACATGATGCAATACCTCCTCCGTGTCTGCACTGCGCTCGGCGACAAGCGCGGCCCCACGTTGTTCCAGCTTCCACCCAACATGAAGCTCGACCTCGAGCGGCTCGCCGCATTCCTGCCGCTGATACCAAGGCGCTGGAAGGCCGCGATCGAATTCCGCCACGCCACCTGGCATGCCGACGACGTCTACGCGCTCCTCCGCCAGCATGAGGTGGCCCTCGTCGCCGCGGAGAGCGAAGACACCGAGGCCGTGGTCACCGCCACCGCACCATACGGCTACCTCCGCCTGCACAAGCCGGCCTACACCCCGGACGAACTCGACTCGTGGGTCACGCAGATCGGCGCCCAGCTGTGGGACGAGGCCTGGGTCTACTTCAAGCACGACACCGATACCGCCGGTCCCGAGCTCGCCGCCGCATTCGCCACGCGCTTCGCCTGACCTCGCATGCCATCTGTTCGGCTGGCCACTCCCGCCGATGCGGCACTGCTCGCGACCGTGGCACGCCGCACCTTCTTCGACGCCTACAGTGGTGCCGATTCCAGTACCGATCTCCAGATCCACATGGATCGCCACTTTGGCGAGCTCCAGCAGGCCGCCGAGCTCGCCGACCCCGCCACGGCGACCCTCCTGCTCGAGGACGACGACGGCAGCGCGATCGGCTACGCCCTGCTGGGCGACGACGCAGCTCCGCCGTGCGTCACCGGCGCGGCGGCGCTGCAGATACGTCGCTTCTATGTCGACCAGGTGTGGACCGGGAAGGGAGTGGCCCAGCAGTTGATGGCGGCCGTCGATGTCGAGGCGCGCCGGCGGGGCAGGCAGACAATCTGGCTTCTGGCGTGGTTTAAGAACCACCGTGCCCACGCCTTCTACCGAAAGTGCGGATTCGTGGAGGTGGGTACTGCGCCCTATCTCTTCGGCAACACGGTGGAGCAGGACCTCGCCATGGCGCGCCCTATCGCACCATGACTTCCGTCTTCGCCCGCACCGCCGTCCCGCGGACCTCGGCCGTCAGGACCTGCACGCCCCGCTTGCTGCCCAGGCGCCACTTCGCCGTCACCGAACCATCAGGCGCGGGCATCGCCCGCGCCGGACTCAGTGACCCCGACGTCGCCGACAACGTGACTTGTCGCTCGGTGACCCGATTGCCGTGCACGTCAGTGATCACCAGCCGTATCGGCCGCGACAGCAGCTTCCCGGCCGTTCCGCTCATCGGCGGTGACACGAACTCGATGTTGGCCGGCGCGCCCGGCGCTGCCAGCACCGTGGCCGTGAGCGGCGGCAATCTCCCTGAGCGCACCACCATCTGCTGCCGTCCCGCCTTGGTGCCGAGCGTCCAGCGGAACGAGGCCACGCCCAGCGAGTCGGTGATCGCCACGCTGTCGGCCAGGCTGCCCGCCAGCACCGACGCCACGACGCTCGTGCCCGGCACCGCATTCCCCGCCTCGTCACGCACGTTCACTGATATCGCCCGCCGAAGCGCCTCACCGGCGATGCCCTTCTGCGCGTTGCCCTCGCCGCCCAGCAGCAGCGCCGGTGCGCCCGCGGCTGCCGTCGCGATCACCGGTGCCACCGGTACATTGCGCCCGTTCCCGACCCGCACCCGCGCCCGCTGCACCCCCGCGCGCCGTGCAAGCAGCCACGATGCATGCGATTCACCCAGCGAATCGGTGCGCGATTCCACGGTGGTGATGGCGCCGCTGTCGAGCGCCACCCAGGCAACCGGCACCCCGGGGAGCAGCCGGCCCGACGAATCGGTCAGCTGCACCGCGACGCGAAGCGGCACGGCAGAGCCGGCGACGCCGCTCCACGGATATCCCACCGGCGTCACCCGGGCATTGGCCGCGGTCGGCTCCGCCTCCGCCATCAGCACCGCCGCGCTGTCGAGCTCGGCGCACGAGGCTGACAACCGTTGCCGCCCCGGCATCGGTCCCAGGGTCCAGGTGCTCGCGGCGATCCCCTCGGCGTTCGTCGTCGCGTATGCCGGATCGGCGGTGCCGCCCCGCTCGGCGACGAAGTGAACGCTGATACCCGCCATCGGCCGCCCGCGCCGCGACTCGAGCAGTACCCGCACCGGCGTGGCGAGCCGCGTCCCCGCGTCGGCCGACTGCGCGTTGCCATCGAGCGACAACAGCCGGCCCGGCACCGGTGACACCAGCGCGTGCACGGTGGCGAGCACGCCGGCGTGCATCACGGTGACGTCCGCTTCACCAGCACCGACGCCAGTCACCCCGCCCGAATCGTTCACCACGATGACCGCCGTGTCCGACGAGACCCACGTCACCGGTACCGCCGGCGCCACGTGGCCCCGGGCATCCAGCGCCCGGGATACCACCCGGCGGCTATAGCCTTCGCCGATCGTCACGCTGGAGTCGGCGATCTCGAGCCGCGCCATGCGTGGTGCGACCACCAGCCGCGACCGCGCCGACTTCTCGCCCACGTGTGCCACGATGAAGGTCGAGCCCGGTGCCTGTGCCACGGCGACGCCCGTACTGTCCACCGTCGCGACATGGGGGGTTTCGCTGGTCCACGTGAGTGAGGTACCGATGAGCGCCGTACCCCGCTGGTCGGTGATCGAGGCCGCGAGCCGCACCGTGTCACCGAGCGATTCGAGGGTATCGAGCGCGGGCGTGACGCCCACCCAATGAACCCCGAAGTCCATCACCGTGCGGCGCGATGCCGACGCGTCGCCGATGAGGCCGCACGAATGAGCGGACGCGAGGATGGTGGCCAGGCCCGCTCCGACGGAGAGCGATCCCGTCACCCAGCGGGAGGCATGAGACGAAGAGGCCTGCAGCAAGTTGCGCGCGGCTGGGGGCACGGTGTGTCTTGTTGGAGTCCCCCGGATGTTCTGCACGTGGCGAACCACCAGACCGGCGCAGAGTGCCCGCCCAACTGTCGATGCGGCAAGGCGTTCGGGCGCCACGCCGCGAGGAGCAATTCCCTGCACCGCGCGCCGCCCGGCACTTTGCCCGCCTCTCTTGCGGGACGATGTGCGAAACGCTGCGCGGCCACCGTCGTATTGACACGTCCAGACCAGCAACCGGAGGCAGTCTGATGGTGATCCCAGGCGTCCTGGCGCTTCTCTTCCAGGTGGCGTCACCTGCGGCGCCCTGCGGCACCGGCACCGAGTCCTGGCCCGCGAAGAAGTGGCAGGTCGCCGCGCCCGCGGCCGTGGGACTCGATCCCGATTCGCTGAATGCCGTGGCAACACGGGCCCGGGCGATACCGGGAGTCACGAGTCTCCTCGTCATTCGCCATGGGCAGATTGCGCTCGAGGAATACTTCCACGGCGGGAGTCGCGGTCAGCCCGTGCCGGTGGCGTCCATCACCAAGACCGTCACCTCTTATCTCGTGGGCATCGCGCTCGATCGAGGGTTCATCGACTCACTGGACCAGCCGCTGATCCAGCTGTTGCCGCAGGTGGCGCCACCCACCGGGCGCCCTGCCGCCGCGATCACCGTGCGTCAGCTCCTCACCATGACCAGCGGGCTCAGTGAGCAGTGGTACGCGGACAAGCCGCTCATGCTCCGGATCATGGCGCCCCCCGGCTCCACCTTTCGCTACAGCAACGAGGGCGTGCAGTTTCTGATCCGCGCGATTTCGGAATCGAGCAACGAGAGCGTGCTCAAGTTCTCGCGAGCCGCGCTGTGGAAGCCGCTCGACATCGATGTCGACGAGTCCCGCTGGCCCCGGTTCGAGCTCGATGGAAGCGGCGATGGTGCCGCCGGTCTCATGCTCACCACGCGCGAGCTCGGCAAGCTGGGCTTGTTGGCACTCCGCGGCGGGTGCTGGGACGGAAAACAACTCGTCCCCGCCGCCTACCTGCGCGAGGCGATGCAGGTGCAGGTGAAAGCCGGCGGCCCCGAGCCCGACGGCCGCGGCTACGGCTTTCTCTGGTGGATTACGCCCGGGGGCATTCCCTACATGGCGGGTCAGGGCGGACAGTTTGTGGTGGTATATGCCGGGCTGGACCTGGTGGCCGTCATCACCGCCCGGGGCGACGCGCCCGATCCCGACTACGTCGGCCAGTTCCGGCTGATCTCGCAGGGGGTGACCGGGGCCGTCACGGCCATGACGGCCCCGTAGCGCGACGGCTGGACTCCCCGACTGTTGACTGTGGACTGTTCCCTTGCCGCCCTCGGTTCCGGGCCGTAGGCTAGATCGCTCGTTCCACCCACAGGAGGCATCTCATGGTTTCGTTCAGCGCCCTATGGCTCCCGATTCTGCTCTCGGCGGTCCTGGTGTTCGTCGCCAGCACCCTGATCCACATGGTGCTCAAGTATCACGCATCCGACTACCGCCCCCTCCCCAACGAGGACGCCGTGCGCGCGACGTTCCGGGGCAGCAACAACCCCGGACCCGGCCAGTACGTCATCCCCCACATCTCGGACATGAAGCAGATGGCGAGCCCGGAGCACCTCGCCAAGTGCACCGAAGGCCCCGTCGGCGTCGTGACCTTGAGGCCGAACGGCGCTCCCACGATGGGACCGAGCCTCATCCAGTGGTTCGTCTTCACCCTGGTGGTCTCGGCGCTTGTGGCCCATCTGGCATCTGGGGTACTGCCGGTGGGCACCGACTACCGGCAGGTGTTCCACACGGTGGGGGTGGCGGCTTTTCTGGCCTATGCCGCCGGACAACTCCCCGGCGCTATCTGGATGGGAAAGCCGTGGTCGATTGCCGCCAAGGAAGTGCTCGACGGCTTGATCTACGGCCTGGTTACGGCAGGAACGTTCGGCTGGCTCTGGCCCCGCTGACTGCGGCTACCAGGTTTCCTTCGTATCCGTCTTCTTCCGGGCCCGGCGCTGCGCCGCGGCGGTCTTGAGCGCGCGCGCTTCGCTCGGCTTGACGTAATGCCGACGGCGGCGCAGCTCCCGGAGGAGACCGGACTTCTGCAGCTTCTTCTTGAAGACCTTGAGCGCCCGCTCCAGCGAGTCGGTATCGCTCAGACGAACTTCGATCATTGCAACCTCTCTGAACACGTCGACACGGGGCACGCCAAGGCGCGCCCATAGAGCCGGAAAAGCTACTCCAAACGCCCCCGAAGGACAACGGTGACCCAAAAACGCGGAATTGGCGCCCATTTGCAATGGCCGCCGCCCCCACCGTCCTGTGCCTCAGCCTAGCCCCGCTGGACGCCCAGGTCCGCCCAATCGCACCCCACCTCTCCTTCTTCATCGATCGGGTGGGCACGTCCACGATCGTGAGTCATGCTGGCGAACAGGCCGGATTCCGCCTCTATATTCATGCTCGATCCGGCGAGCAGTCTCGCCGTGAATCGTAGCCCTCAACACGATCAACTACGCCCGTGGCGAGGAGTGGGATGCGGGGTGGCTGTCACTGTTCAAGGCGGGAACGGTACTGATCGAGGCGACGTGAAACATGAGCGGAGGTCATCCATGCTCAGGCACACAAGGATGAGCCCATCGCGCGCCCCAGTCCTGGCCGCTCTCGCGGCGGTCGCAGGCCTGCAGGCATGCGCCGACGGGGCCACGGGCGGTGGGGCATGCACCGCGATGTTTGCGTCAGTTCCCGTGACCGTCATTGACGGCGCTGGCCAGCCGGTCGAGGCGGCCACCGTGACCGCCGTGCTCGTCCGCACCGGGCAGACGCTGGTGCCCACGGGACTGATCCTCACCACGCCCGGCACATATCCCCTCGTCGATGACGGCAGCACCAGTGTCATCCAGCGTTCCGGGGAGGCGGTACAGGCCCACATCTCCAAAGGCGCGCAGTCGCTCTCGGTGGATTACGTATTCGCGGTTCCCGATGGGTGTCACGTAAGCAAGGTGTCAGGCCCCGATACGGTGGCGCTGCAGTAGGACCTGTCCGGCGCTGGAGGAGAAGCGGCCCGAGATCGCCGACCGGGAACTCACCCGGCAGCCCGATCCAGCCGCCAAGCCGCTGGCGATCGATCTGGTTGCGTTGTTCGAGGAACTCGAGGCGCAAGAGAGACCCCGCGGCGTCCGCGCGGCTCACGGCCGGCTGTAGCGGTACACTCCCCAGCCGCCGGCAACGTCGCCCAGGACGTACAGCGCCCCGTCGGTGCCCACCTGCAGGTCCGTCATCAAACCCAGCCGGGCGAACGCATACGCCGCGTTGCCGTTGACCGGATCCAGCCGGTTCACGAAGCCCCCGCCGTAGTCACCGAAGAAATAGTGCCCGAGCCAGCTCGCGGGGAACATCGTCGTGGTCGGCCGGTAGAATGCCCCGCCGACAATGGCGATACCGGTGACGAGCGAACTGTTGCTGGAGTGACCATACGCGTACACCGGCGAGTCGTAGCCAGCGGTCGCTGTGGCGCCCTCGAAGCTAGGCCAGCCGTAGTTGGCGCCGGCGCGTCCGAGGTTGATCTCTTCCCACGTGCTCTGTCCAACATCGTTGATGAACATCCGGTTGCTGCCCGGGTCGAACGCGAAGCTGAACGGGTTCCGGAGCCCCAGTGCCCAGATCGCCTGATTCACCCCCGTCGTACTGCCCAGGAGCGGGTTGTCGCTCGGAATCGTTCCGTCATCGTTGTAGCGCAGGATCTTGCCGAGGCGGGTGTTCAGCGACTGCGCGTTGCTGGGGTTCGCATTCTCGCCCACGGCGACGTACAGCTTGCCGTCCGGCCCGAAGTGGATCGCGCCACCGTTG
>Ga0315297_10000618_pt1 | contig 20823 bp, 21 predicted proteins | sample YL17G15_0_MG_FD_203628 | JGI IMG/M metagenome (GOLD analysis project Ga0315297, IMG submission 203628) | Sediment microbial communities from Yellowstone Lake, YNP, Wyoming, USA - YL17G15_0 | ecosystem: Environmental > Aquatic > Freshwater > Lake > Sediment | place: USA: Wyoming | collected... | reverse complement strand
ATTACAAAAGACAACTTGAAACATTACCCCCCGGATGGGAAGAAATACCTATTATAAATCAGATGTTGACAAAAGCGGAAGACCAGCTTGCAGTTGAAAGCACTACATTAAAAAATAATCAAATATCATATAGCACTGTTCGGGCTATTTATGAGCCTTATTTATTGGAACTTATGATGGGTCTTGTTAGTGTAAATACTACCATTAATCGTGATGGTGTTGGCACGGCAGGTATTACTATAAAATTACCGTTAGAAGAAAATGGATTTGTAGAGAATATATTGTATGGAATTGAAAATGCAGAAATGTTTGATTCCGAAAAAATGGAAAAGAAGAGTATTCAGCCTAACCAAATGTCAAATGTAGAAAAAATATCATCAAGAAAATTAAGTATATTTAAGATTGTTCGAGATTCTGACGGTGCTATTTTATATACTGAACGCAGGGAATGTGCATTTCTCCCGAATGATATGGTTCAAGTATATTTTACAAAACGCTATACGACAGGGAAATCAATCGTAGGTATTCCTCGATTTCCGCAAGATTATATTCCGGGATTTACTGGTTTTATTAAGAATACTAATGTTAGTTTTACGGGTGGGCAAAATCCTAATTACACGATAACCATTAATTGTGAGGATATAGGTAATCCTTTGCGTATATCTCGTGTTAATATTGACCCTGCCGTAGACCCTCGGTATAGAGCCGAAGGATTAGGATTGACTCCTTTCGTTTCAAAATTACAAGCCTATGGAGATGAGGAAGCAACAGGACCAAAAATAATCGAGAGTTTAATAAGAGGACGAGAAGGTTATTGGGGTGGAGTATCGCAAATAGAAATATTAGATGATAGGGGTGTTGAACTAGATGGGAATACAGGACAATATACTTTTGCTAAAAAAACTGAATCTGGTACAATGGAAGACCGCAAAGTTCGCATAGCAAGTATGCCTTGGCAATTTGACAAGATACCATTGAATATTTATGAGGATTTGATAAATAAAGTATGGCAACCATATGTATCAGCATTTAAGACCTCCTATCGGCTTTGGGAAAGTGATTATAAATTTCGATGGGATATTTGCAAAGAAATCGCAGAAGTTATGGAATTTGAATTTTATGCTGATAATTTTGGTGTTATTAATTATCATCCGCCTTTTTATAATTTGAATCCTGCAAATATTAAATATTTTATTGAAGATAAAGATATTCTTTCAGAACAGCATAGTTTTACGGATTCTGGCATAGTAACTTCTGTCGAGGTTGTTTCTCAATCGCAATTAGGTATTCCGCAGAATATTGTCAAAAATTTATCAGCATTTGCTTCTGCGGATGATGAATGGATACAACGATATGGGATGCGATTCCGCTCAAAAAACATTCCTGTTTTAGCGGGCAATGATAAAGCATTACAATCTAGCGACCAACAAAAACTTCACGAAACGAGATATCTTTATGCTCGTGCTTGGTTAAACCGAAGAAATTGCGAAGCACAATCTGCAACAGTAGAAATACCCGGAACCCCTGAATATTTTCTTTGCAATATAGTTGCTTTTGTAGGAAATTATGGTGAGTTCATCGCTAAGCTTGCGTTATCTGCGAGGAATCTTGGGGTATCTCCAACAGTAGCAAATGCTACTTTTGGCAATATAGAAGTGGCAAAATCCGAAGTCCCGCTTCCAGCTTCACAAGCAAAAAAATTAGTAGAGAATATGAAAGTATATTATATCAGCGGGATTTCGCATAAATATACCCAAGGCGGTAGCTTTACAACATCATTAAGATTAACACATGGTAGGTTATGGGGAAAACATTTCAATGTCGGGTTTGCCTTTTCCAATGATGAAAATGACCAATTACTACAAGGAATGAAGGAGTTGTACCTTAATCGTCCATCTGATGATATGAAAATGTTATTGGAGTCACCTATGGGTGATAAATTAATGACAACACAATTTCTTCAATTTTTAAAAGAAACAAAAAAAAATGCGTTCTATTCAATGGATTCAACAGCTATACCAAAAACATCCGATTCAGGCGCACCAGAGTCAATATCGCCTATACCAACAGGAAACGAAGTACCATCATTATGAAAAATATATTTGAAAAAGCTGGCGATAAAGACATAATGGAATTATACAAACATATTCGCATTGGTATGATTCTGTCTGTTGATACTATAAAAGCAACTGTTGTGATTCAATGGCTTGATAAGAGTGGCGCTAGAATAGAAGTACCTATCCCTATGCCATTTTGTGAACAAGGTTGGGGTATTTATGCTATGCCATATAAATATGCGTTAGTCCTTTGCGATGTAAGAACATATGAGATGCCCGTGATATTGGCTTATGTGCCACCGAATTTTATGAGTGATGATAAAGCATGGGGTAACTTTAAGACTATTAGTAGTTTTCCTACACATCAAGATGGGTCAGCGTTTGAGAGTGGTGAGATTATTGTGCGTAATTTGATTGGAAGTGCAAAATGCAAAGCATGTAAAAAAATATCAACGATTGAAGCATGGGCTACCACTTACGCATATAACAATCAAAATGATAAAATAAAGATGGAATCTTGTCCTTCTTGCAATGTTCCAGCATATGAGATGTCGAGTAGTGGAGAGATTACATCGGTTAATAAGATACAGCTTGGCATATTGATGTATCTTCAGAGAGATGGGAAATTATCCATTCGATTAAATGATGGGTTAAGCGAGGCAGACGAGGATACGTTTGCAAGCGGGAGTTTGATAAAAATTGAGTTTGATGAACACAGTAATGTGGTAATTGAAGGCATTCAGAATATGACAGTGGATGCGGTTAATGCCACAACCAATATCACAGAAGATGAGATTATAAACAGCAAGAATACAACGAGAACTATTGAAGAGAATGAGATTATAACTAGCAAAGATAGCCATGAAACGACAAACCATAAGCTCATTGAATCCGATGATATTCAATTGGGAGATACGAGTGCGATAACGATAGGACAGGCACAAAAGATTATTACGATAGTGACACGGTTGATGACAGAACTTGCAACGCATTATCATGTATCAGCAGCACCGGGGGTAAACACAGGTCCAATGATAGTTGTACCGCCACTTACTATTCCAACACAGGCGGAGATAGAAACAACAAAAACAAAGGCGACATAATATGAGATTATGGGATTTAATATTTCTTGTTTCAATTTTTATTCTTTATTGGTTATTATTTGGTGATAGATTAATACCAGTGAAAAATCATAGCGTACAGTTTATTCAAGGAGTAAGCAATGTCATACGACCTACAGCTCGATGATGGCGATGTAGTAATTGATACGCAAGGTGATATTACTATTGTTGAGCAATACAGTAAACTGAATCAAGATTTATATAGGATTGTTCTCACATCTCGAGGAGATAATAAGTTTGATACTGCCGAAGGATGTGGTGTTTATGATTTAATTGGGCAAACAATTCCTCGTGAATTAGCTGAATCAGTTTTAGGGAAAGATATTTATTTTGGTATCCAGCATATGATTGAACAACAAAATTCACAAATATTAATACAATCATTATCCCCTTACGAACAAATTTTTTCATTAGACGGTATTGTTATTAATAAATTATCTATTAAATCACTTTCATTTAATTTAATGATAACGACAGTGCAAGGCGCACGAATTGCCTTTGCATTTAATGTTACATAAGGAGAAAATATATAAAGAAAATTTGCCAAGTATGTCGCAAAGAATTTAATGTTTCTCCCTCTGTAATTAAAAAAGGACATGGTAAATTTTGTTCTCGTAAATGTATGGGAATTGTTTATTCAAGGAATTATTTAGGAAAAAATAGTTACATGTGGAAAGGCGGATTAGTAAAACGGATTTGTCAAACATGTCACAAGGAATTCAGTGTAAAACCTTTTGATATCAAAAGAAGTGGTGGAAAATTCTGTTCTCATAAGTGTAAAGGAATTGACATTTCAATTAATCGAGGAGGTAAGAATAGTCAAAGTTGGAAGGGTGGAAAAATAAAAAGAATTTGCCAGATATGTCATAAAGAATTCTTGATTGAACCTTCTAAATTGGGTAAGTATTGTTCTAAAAAATGTAAAATTATTGGTCAACAAAAAGAAAATAGCCCCGGGTGGAAAGGTGGAATAACACCAGTAACTCATAGAATCAGGGCTTCTGATAAGTATAAACAATGGCGCACCGCCATTTTTATACGTGACGATTTTACTTGTCGAATATGTAAACAGCGAGGTGGAAAATTACATGCCCATCACAATAAGAAATCTTTTAGTCAGTTATTAAAGGAAGTTCAAGAATGTTTGTCATTATTTGATTTGTATGAAGGAGCAATGTTATATACTCCATTATGGGACATAATAAATGGCATTACTTACTGCGATAAATGCCATAAAAAACTACATAAGAAAAAAAAGGAGATTAGGCAACTATGACAACAGCTAGCGTAATCAATCAATTAACCCAAAGGATAACCAGAGGAAATACGCCGGATACAACCGATATTTTATTGTATGCACCAATTGAAGTCATTAGAGTTGGTTTAAAATCTGATGTCGCAAGTTATACCGAAGGGCTTGATTATCAAATATTCGGCAATGAAATATCGTGGGCTTTATCTGGTGTAGAACCGACACCCGGGCAGGGTTATTACATAACTTATAAATATAATCCGCCTCAATTCATTAAAGATTTTGATACTATTGCTAATGAGTTAAGAACAGATTTTAATACATTATTGCCGAATCTCGATGTAAACAAATCTGTTGCTCGTGATTTATTTGTTAATGTAATGTCACGGCAATTTTCCGATGAATATAATGCTATACGGCATATATTTTTGATTCAATCATTACAAAACATATCAGAGATAAGCACTGAAGAATTAGATGCGTATGGTGAAAATTTTAGCAGACCTCGTTTACCTGCCACCAAAGCAAGCGGAACGATTAAATTTTATATGAATGTTGCCCGTGCATATCCAGTTACTATCCCTCTGGGAACTAGAGTCGGGACACAACCATCATTAACCAATAACCAACAAATAACTTTTCTTACCACGCAGGCAGTGACAATTGTTGCTGGTGATATATATGTACTCATACCAATTGAAGCTGATGTTGCCGGGATGCAAGGGAATGTTGGAAGCAATACAATTACTATATCAATAGACCCAACGGATATTGATGGAATAATGAATCCTATTGCAACAACAGGCGGAGTTGACCAAGAAACTAACGAGAATTATGCACAACGTCTTATTACTGTATTCAAAAGTAGAAATATAGCAACCACTACTGGTATTAGAGAAGTTGTTCTGGCACGGTCAGAAGTGATTGATGTTTATGTTGCCGATGTCGGAAATCCTGTTATGGTCAGAGATGGTGGGCTTGGCGGTAAAGTAGATGTTTATATTCAATCCGAAGCTGGATTTACGGGATTAATTGAGGACGAATCCTATGTTTATACGGGAGTAGATTATGTTTTCTTGAAGCAACCGGTTATATCTATTACCCAAGTTTTAGTCAATGATATAGCCATACCAGCGGTAGACTTTGCATTAATCGTAGATACTGGCATATATAGCAAATCAACAAGGGCATACGATAAACTCAATATTATTTCGGGTGCATCTCCGGGCGATATCATTAAAGTAACATATTCGTACAATAAACTTTTCAATGACATTCAAGAACTTATGGATAGCGATAGTTACCATGTTGCCGGTATTGATATTTTGATACGGTCAGCGATAGAAACATTTATTGATATTACGTGTACTGTTGAAATACAGAATGGTTATATATTTGCTGATATACAAGATAGTATTATTGACCAACTGACGACTTATATTGAGGCGCAAAATATTGGTTCTCGAATTGTATATGGAGATGTGTTAAATATTATACATGATACATCGGGAGTATCTGATATGTTGCCGATAGCACGGTTATCTCGCAGTACAGAGAATACTAATTCAACGATACAACTTTTGGGGAACGAATATCCACGTGCGGGAACAATAACAGTTAATCAATCATTTTAGGAGAATGTAATGTTTATTAAGATTGATACTTTTGAAGAGCGGAACAATACATTTTTTACTTCAATGTTGCAGGACTTGAATCCAAAAATTTATGCTATTTCAACCGATAGTTTTGTTTTTCAAGAGAAACAAACAAAAATAACGGGTAAAGTACCTTTACCAAATGCAAATGTCATCATATATATCAATGGCAAAGAATCCGCTGTAGTATTATCTGATGGTGATGGTAATTTTACAACTTATGTAAATTTAGTTGATAACGAGAATAATCTGATTGTAAATTATAGTTAAGGAAATTTATGGCTGAAATGTCGCCTATTACTGTTAAATCATCAAAGTTATTATCTATTTTATATGTTTATGCTAAAGGACTTCAACTTCTGGATGACGAATTAGTACGCACGCAAGGTGATACAAATATTAAGACATGCCGGGCAGAAAATATACAAACTATTTGGGGAGATAGGCTTGGTCAAATATTTACATCTGCATTTGATATTGATTCATACCGGACATTACTGTTGGCGTTAGTTAAGACATCACTCACCGATTCCGTTAAACAAAATATTATAGATACTATCAATGCGTATTTCCCCTTGGCGACAATTGAAATCTATGAATATTGGAAAGACCCTAGTTTATTACTTGGATACAATTGGCAAAATGAATCTTTTTTATTTCGTGGGACTGGTCAAACTCAAATTTCAGGCAATAGCTGGAATGATACTCGCCCATGGATACCTAATCTTCGTACATTAGGATTTTTTTTATTTGGTGTACAAATACATTTACGAGGGCTAACTGTTGAAGATATTGAACAAATTGAAGCTTATGTAATACCAGCATTAGATACATTCGTTCGTCCAGCAGGTATATATTATAAAACCATTGTTCTTGATATTATCATAGATGTGCCGGAACGAGTTAGGGAAGAAATCGGCACAAGAGATATTCCATGGGTAGTAAGTATTGTTGGTTTTGGTATGCAACCATTCGGTAGTCCAGTACCCGTTGCATTGAATGATGCGGGATTCGGTTCTCCAACCCGTCTTGCATCAGACGATTATTTATAAAGGAGTGAAATTATGAGTGGATTAAGTTCAAGTTCAATTGATTTAGCAATTTCATCAAAACGAGAAATTGCCCGAATATTGAAAGCATTATTACCGTATGATAAATTTTCTATTGCTATAGGCAGTGGAGTGGTTGTTGCTGGCAAAGAAGTGAATCCTACATTAGGAAATAATTTCCAAATGGAATGGGATAATACAGGTAATCAACTCGTTATTCATAATGATTTTCCTATATATTCTGGCGGAAATTATTATTATATTGATGTCTTAACTCCGGCAACAGATAAATATATATTATTAGCAGACCTTTCGGATAATATTACTCCGTATAATCATATATTTCTTGTTAATTCTGGGAATCCGAATATAGGGAATATTGAAGTGGTTGCTACTGCCAATATAAGCGAACCCACACCTGTTGGTACAAAAATAATATATATTGGGTGTGCATATCGTGGTAGTAATGATGAAATAAATGTAATTAATATGGGACGATTAATAGATGTGGCATACATTGTTTCCAATGTATCTTTTATTGATTATTTGGATTTGCATGAATACAGAAAGGTTTTGATTGAACCGACGAATATTTTGCGATTTACTTCGTTCTTTGGACCCAGCCTTACAAAAACAGTTAATGAAGTTATGTTATTTATTAAAGATGATGCGAGTTTTTTCAGAGGATTTGCTTATTCTCCAGTTACAAGCCATACCTTATTAACATCAGAAAACTTGAGAATAACATGGAAGATAACAATTTAAGGGGGGATTAATTTATGACTGTAAGTAAAAGAGAATTTTATGATTTAGCGTATTGGAAGGAAAAGCGATATGCTACGGTAATATATCAGGCGGGGAAAAATCCTGCTGATTTTGAGGTGGTGGAATCTCAAGATATGGCTAATTATGAACTTCAGCAAGCCATAAATGAACTTGCGCATTTTGGGTGTATTGGAATTTCTTTTGATGTGCAGGCATTAGCGTCACCCGGAGATAATACTGTTCGTATCTATCAGGGCAGAGCCTATGCTCAATCATTTATAACAGGTGCAGAGTTTTCTGGGATTCGACTTGATTTGCCTGATGTCTTGACCACATTCCCATCGTTGACCTATGAACATGCGGTAGATGGATTTGGTTATTATGAATATGATTTTACCAGTGAACAAACAGCAATCCCGCCAGCGGGTTCATACCGGTATGATTTAATATATGTTGAATTTTGGCGTAAAGAATATTTGCCGAGCGATGATTCTGAAATGCAAGATTCTGTATTAGGTGAAACTGCGATTCGAGAAAAATGGTATTACGAATTTCATTTCTTTCAAGGTGATAATGTTATAAAAAATCCTTCAATACCTGCGTTATCTACTGGGCATCATGGTATGAGATTGGCTGTTATTAAGCGTATGAATACAGAGACTGTTGACCCAGCAAGCATCATTGATGTAAGACCAAAGTTTTCGCAAAGCAGTAATTCAATAGGAACCAATCTTGTAACTGTTGGAGCAGTTGGTGGAAATTATGAAACGCTGTATGATGTCATTGCCAGCAGACTTGATGCTAATGCAATCACACCTACTATTGATAATCCTTATACCGTTATTCTCCAACCCGGTATTTATAACTGTCCATTCCAATTCAGTCTCGGAACAATAGGGTATGTAAAGATTATTGGTGGAGGTATAGATAAAACAATACTTGAATTTGAGGATTTATATAGTTTAGCACCGACTGCATGGATAGATATTGGTGCAACACCAACCATAGAATTCTCTGATATGACCATTCGGTTTATTGCTGGTTATACAGCTAACGCTAATTTAATCAATATTAGCGGAGGAACTGTTAAACTAACGAACTGTAAAATCGGACAAGTCAGCACAGGGATGTTATTCGGCGGGATTAATATTGATGCTGGAACGCTGACACTCGTAAACTGTGAAGTAGAATCTCGGTCAACATCAGTTGGTTGTATTCATTTAACGGGGACGAGCATAGTTAATATTTATGATAGCATTATTCGTCAGACGAAATATAAAGTTATTAATAATGAATCACTGACCACTGGTTTGCTTAATGTATGGAATACCACAATAATTGGCAATGATGAGGTTTTGTACCTGAATGGCTATAGTGAATTAAGAAATTGTTTTATATCTAAAGAAGCATGGTTTGCAGGAGATGCTCTGGAGGCGGGTCAAACTATTACTGTGCAGGCATTGAGCAAATTTTTTTCTTGCAAGATATTAGGAACAGCGAGCAATAATATCATAGAGATAGAAACTGATTCAGAGTTTCACGATTGTATACATAACGGTGTAATCACCATTGATTCAGCAGGAACAGCAAAGTTTTTTACTTGTTCATTAACTAATGTTGATGTATTAAATACTGCAACGCCGGAATTTTACAATTGTGAATTTATGGATAGCGCTTCTGTTTCTTTGACGCTTGACACTGTATCAGTAGCAAAAATTATGGATACTGTCTTCAAACGTGACGGTGTGTGTATCACGGCGACAGATGCGACATTCGATATGATTAGTTGTCATCTGGCAACAACGATTGGTATTAATTTAGTCGAGATTGGCGGAACTTGTGTGCCTAATATTCAAGGATGTCAATTTCATATAGGTCATGCTAGTGCGGTTGGCATTAAATTGACTGCAACAACAGCAACACCAATAGTTACCAATTGTACATTCATAGGAAACGCATCAGCGTTGATGTTTGATGCCACGGCGCCAACTACCATGAAAGCCGGGTATATAACAGGGGATACTACGCTTAAAGGTACAAATGTTACGATTTCTAATATCCAGAAAACATTATAAAGGAGCTGTTTATGAATCTTGTTAGTTTTTTCAAAGGATTGATACAGAATGCTATAATTGTACCAGTAGTACCGAAACCAAAACCAGTGATTTATATTCCGAAGAAACCACGATTAACACTGTCGATTGATATATCTACATCGAGAAAATGGTTGGGGATTGTTTGGCATCATTCAGCTACAAGAGATGATTTAGTTCATAATAATATTGATGGTGTCATCAAATATCACAAATCGTTCAGGATTGATTTCAATGCAGTGGCAGAGCCTCAAAAGGAAAAGTTATCGGGCATAGAATATGTGAAATATAAAAATGGCGAATGGTATAAAAAACCTGAATATGATTATTATTTTGCAGAGCTAAAAAAGAAAGAAGCTAATCCTGCTGATAAACGATATTTTGAACTGGCATGGATGGATGTGGGATATCATGGATTAATTGAATCAATAGATGATAAATACATATTCAAATATGGCAGACCTTTATCAATGATTGGCACACACGCAGGATATAAAGAGTTCAATGAGAATTATCTGGGGTTATGTGCAATCGGTGATTTTGACAAAAACCAAGTGCCTCGTATGTTATGGGAGTTTGCATTAATGGTGACGAGAACATTTGTGGATACATTTTCAATCCCAATAGCTAATGTGATAGGGCATCGGGAAGTTTATGATAAGATGAATGTGCCTAGACAGAAGCAATGTCCGGGTAAATTCTGGAATACTGATTACTTCAGGTCATGTTTATAAAAATAAAGACAAAGGGAGGGGTTTATGATATGGGAAAAAATGATTCGGGCATTGGTATATCTGAAAGATAATTGGCATAAGTATTGTTGGTTAGTGTGTATCATTCTGTTGGTGTATGCTCTTATTAAGACATTCTCGCCTAATGTAAAAACCGTTGAAACCGTTACTACCGTAGTAGATACCGAATCATTGAAAAAAGCGGAATCAACAATCACCCAACTCAACACTGATATTACAACAATGAATAGTCAAATAGATAAGCTCAAGAAGATTAATAAGGCATATCAATCAGAAACAATAATTGTAGAAATCAAATATCCTGACGGCAGAATAGAGAAACGCACAGAAAAGCGAACTACATCTAATAGCATAATGGTTGTTGTGGGTTCATCTTCTTCAACAGGAACCAGTACGAACACATCAATATCGACCAGCACTAATTCGTCAACCGTAGAGGCATCAAGCCATACTACGACAAATGTATCCACGATTACGGAAAGAAATCCTATTCCTTTTTGGGCAACAATATTTGGCTATCAATTCCAGAATAAGCAATGCCTGATGGGTCAAGGGATTAATATTGGGGATAATATAATGGTTGGTGTTCTTGGTTCATATAAATTTAATTTGGATGTTGAAGATAAAAAATGGGATGCAGGCGGTGTCGCAATAGTAAGATATTAAACAACAAAGGGAGGAAGTATCATGGGGTGCAAAGACAAAAAGATTCTAATTAATCCAGTAGGCGGATTGTATTTCAATGCGGATGTTAAACAATGGATTTATCAGAAGCCGGTGATTAATGGACTTTACATCGATTCGCTCGTCATTGATGTTTCAATTCCGTTATGTGATTTATTAAAAACCGTTGGGTGTAAGGTTTATTCTACAAGGTTATTGAATAAAGTCTATAAAGGATATGGGAACGCAAATTCGATGGGTGAATCACAGCAGCCTCGCTATCGAGAGTGTGCTATTCAATATTTGAAATCAGTTGTTACTTACGAAGGAAATATGAAGGAAAAAAAATATATCCCTGCTAGTATTTATTCTGAAGGTGATACTATATTAGAACAAGACCAAAATGCTCGTTTGAATTATGCGAAATTTCTTGAAGTTGACCTCTTGTTGACATTCGACGTAACCGCTTATGTTGCTGATAGCGGTCTCGAAGCCGTATGTAATAAAGTAGCAGGGAGCGAGGAAATTGCTAATAATATTCTTGATGAAGTCGCTCATCGCACGAGGTCTGCCGTCAAAGGTGTTAGCTATATGACTGAAAATAATGATTTGAAACATAATACATTGATAGATATTCCGTCGATAATTTTGAGATGCGGAAGCACCTGCGATGTGCGGTCGGCTCAATTATTGATGCAGGGATTTTACAGACAATGGATATCGTTAGGGGTATTTGCGGGTATATGGAAGAGCTTCGGTAAATAAAATCGGCGAAAAGGCATTAACCTATCCGCCGATTTATAGTTTTGCTGTACTTAATTTTTCATTGCATTGCATTACATCGCCTTGCATTACCACATACTACAAAACCAGACCTCACTTTGCTTTACACAATTGGATTTATAGGAATCATCGATAGATGAAACCCCGCCTGATATATTTATTAACTTGCTAATCTTATTTTCTTTTCTGCAACCAAACGGTCTAGTTCTTTCTTTGTTGCATTAGCCCATCGAATCAGGGAAGCATACGATGACTTGGCTTGCGCAATCGTTGTAATCGGAATTCGCTTGTATCCCTCATCTGCCCATGTATATCTCATTACAATTCACCTCCCCTTTGTCTTTGTATAATTCGCCTTCCTTACCTCACCGCAAAAAATTGTTATGGGAAAGAAAACCCTACCAAACCCTACCCTACATTACCACACCTGACATTACCCTACCTTAATGGATAAAGTATATAAAAAAAATGATGATAATTGCAAACCCTACCAGACCCGACCGTACCTGACCTCACCGCACCATATTTTTATAATTTATAAATAATTGCAAAAACCCTACCCTACCCTATCCCGCCGGACCACACATCACCACACACCGCCACACCAAACCAAACCCTACCTTAAAAAAATTGGTTAAGAAATAATTGCAAAAAGCCCTACCTCACCCTACCTGACCATACCCAACCGGACCTTACTCAACCATACCTAACCATACCATACCCGACCAGATTGTTTATTAAAAATTATAAATAATAACAAAAGCCCTACCCTACCTGACATCACCTGACCTAACCTTACCTGACCAAACCGGACCCAACCTTACCCAACCCTATTTTTATAAATTATAAATGATTGCAAAGCCCTACCTTACCTTACCCTACCGGGACCAACCAGACCCAACCATACATCGCCACACCACACCCTACCGTACCTAACCCTGAAAAAATTGTTATTGGAGAAAAAGCCCCTACCCTACCCTACCTTACCCGACCAAACACTACCGCACCCGACACCACCCGACCTGACCATACCCCGCTCTGAACAGTCTATTAAACTATCCAGAGTAATTATAAAATTTATGATTGCAAAAAGCCTCACCCTACCCTACCTTACCATACCAAACCCAGCATCGCCGCACCCAGCCTCACCACGCCGGACCTTATTATAAAATTATATATTTTAAGATAAATGATTGCAAAACCCTACCCTACCTAACCATATCCAACCCCACCGGACCATACCAAGCCTGACACCACCGCACCTCGCCCGACCCGACCATACCCTGCTCTGAATAATTTATTCAATTATCCAGAGTAATTGTATCTTCTCTTTCAAAAGTTTTAATATCCTATCAACCTTTTCTTTTATCTCTTCATTCTTCAAATCAAGATGATTATGTTCAAGCAAATAAATGAACTCCTCAAGAAATGTAAGCTGGCAATGTGCTGAATATATTCGTTGTTCATTTTGAAATGTTTCGCTTACCGTTGTGCCAGCCAAATGTTTCAGTTGCGATTTCAAAACAAACACTTCGTCCGCCTGCGTCACTGCCAACCGGTCAGCCATAAATACCGACAATCTTTCTTCGGGGATACAAACAATCATTGATATCTCATTGTCTGGCATCTTGTAGTCGTTACGGCATTTCAAGACAATCTGACGCAATTCCTTTGATGAGAACGGTCTTGCGTTTTTTGCATTTGCCTCAACGCCTTTAAGATACATCTGTTCTTTTGTGAGTCCCCGAAAGACCTCGGCTTTGATTCTTTCAATGTTAAGTCGTCGGCAGGCTGCAACTCGATGGAAACCATCGATAAGGACAAATTTATTTTTATATTTTGCTACGATTACTGGCGGGAATATGGAACCTGTTTGCATATTGTCTTTGTAACGAACAATAGTCATCCAATTGACTTCGTCCCTCGGATAAAGTGTTAAATCCTCAATCAAATCTTTAATTAAAACATCCCTCAATATCATATAATTATCCTCCTTTGAATAAAAACCCTACCCTACCTCGCCCTGCCACACCGTACCATACACAACCTTACCGTACATCACCTCACCCGACCGGACCTAACCATACCTCAATATAATTTACATAATTTTGTTTTTATTTTTTTGCCTTTCTTGTTCACAAGTACCACACCAATGAGTTTCGTAAGGAGAAACAAATGGGAAATCCCAATGTATATCTTTGAATTGTGATTTTCCCATCAATAAAGGGCTAATTCCTCTGATAGTAACGATTGCCTTCATAGTTGTATCCTTGAATTTTTTCATAGTTATTCTCCTTTGAATAAAAAACCCCTACCCTACCTTACCCTACCGGACCCAACCTTGCCGCACCGAGCCATACCGTACCATACCGCACCATACCATAATAAATCTTATTCAAACAAAAAAACCCAGCGGGGTCGAGATGATAATTCTTCCCCGCTAGGTTCAATATGTTTATTTACTCTTTATCAACTCAAACTTGTCTACTACAAATCTTCCGTTGAATCCTTTTTTCTGCGGTCTATAATCAAGGATTCCAACCCTGCGACCAGAAGTAGTCATTACTTCTTCCATGGCGTGGTCAGATACAAATTCGCCATCCCATTCAATCGTAAAGGTTGCCGTCCATTCATCAACCCTAGCTCTTGACCGAGGAATACGGTTTTTGCCCTGCAATACAACAGTTTGCGTATCAACAACATATTCTTTTTTGCCAAGACCAATTTCCATTGGGGTAATCAGCGGACAAGAATTGATGAAATTACCGCACAATGTTTTCCTGCCAGTCGTTTTAAGCATTTTTGATGCGTTAATAAAAGACTGGATAAAACAATTTGCCGGGATTATCAACTCTGTATTTGGTTTGTTCCCTCTCCAATAAGCTCCTGCGAGAGCTTCCTGTTCGGGGGTAGGCATTGTGCCTTTGTGGATACCGACCTCTTTCAAAAAATCCGCCGTTGTCGGTCTGTGCATCAACAACGGGCTTGCGCCTTTAAGAACAACTTGTGCCTTCAGTGCTATTGATTCTAATTTCGGTTGCATAATAATTCTCCTTTATAGTTGTATTTGTTTACTTACTTGTTTGTTTCACCAAAAAATTCACCATCACCTCCTTTTAATGTGCAACAACAAACATAAACAAGTAATATAGTAGTATTGTATCAGACCTGACGGTTTTTGTCAACAATTATTTTTTGCCAAAAAATAGTGTCCCCGAAAAACATACCCCCCTTGACAAAAGTGTTAGATGTGTTATACTAATAGTGAAGTATAAAATATTAAGGAGGCAAAATGAAAATTGAAAATCATACGCATTACGTGACCATTGATTTGAAATCATTTATTGTACGTGCTATTAAGGAAAGCATTAAAGCAGGTGAAGATAACCGCACTCAAAATCTTACGGTTAAGATTGTACATAGCAAGGGTACTTTATATGACGACCCAGTTGAAAGATACACGGGATATGCTTATTATAATGGTCGTTTTATGCGATTGCGTGTTCCCAAACAAATCAACGATAAAGAACGATTCGCTTATGTTGTTATGCACGAATATGACCATATCCTTGGGTACAAGCATCGGCAGATGGATAGGAATTATAATACTGCATGGGTTAGTGCATATGAATTTCGGGTAAAGGAGCCGAAGGTTAAAGTTAAAGAGAAGGTTGACATTCGGCTCGTTAGGTACGAGCATACTCAAAAGTTATTACAGAAAAAACAAATACAACTAAAACGGCTTCAGGCATCAATCAGGAAGTATACCAAACGAATGAAGTATTATGAGAAGATGCTGGTAGCTAAAAGCAATGTTAATGCAGGTCAAAATCAAACACCGGATACAATAAATGTTCCGGCAGAAAGTGAGGGAAAGTGATATGTATATTGTCAAGAAAGCTGTCCGTGATTATTGTAAGAAACAAAATCGCAGGGTCTCAAAAGCATTTATACAATTACTTGAAATAAAAGTAAATGATACTATCAATTATTACTTGCGAATGAATAGCAAGAGAACATTGAGACCGTAAGGAGAAAAATATTATGAAGCTACTCACGAAAGAGTTACTCAAGGCTTTTGCTGAACAGGGAAATACATCTAATAAGAATGCGTCAGAAATCAAGGTAATCGCAAAATTTTTTAATCCTGCCGGTGCAGGTACATGGTTTGCGACAGAATACGACGAAGATTATAAAGAATTTTTTGGCTATGCTAATTTAGGTGATGATGATTGTGCTGAATTGGGATGTTTTAGTTCAGTAGAACTCGCATCTTATAAGGGTCCATTAGGATTAGGAATTGAAAGAGATTTACATTTCCCTATCGGTAAGTATACGCTGAAAGAAATTGTAGATAGGAAGGGGCACCTGTAAATAAAGGATACCCCCCTTGACAAACTGTGTAATCTGTGTTATACTAATAGTGAAGGATAAAAATACTAAAATTTATAAAGGGAGGTAATTGAAAATGGTTGCAAACATTAATTCTCTTATGTATGTCGGCGAAAAACCATGGCACGGAGAAGGAACGAAGTTAGAGAATGTGGCGACCAGTGCCGAAGCAATTGAAGCAGCAGGGTTGGATTGGAAAGTGGAAAAGCGTGGATTATATTTTGCACAAACCGATGGGACGACACAATTAATTCCGGGTAAGTATGCGACTGTTCGGACAGACAATCAAGTGGCGTTAGGTATTGTTGGTAAAGTCTATACGCCTCTTCAGAATAAGGAAGCATTCTCATTTTTTGATTCAATCGTTGGTGTTAAGGAAGCGATGTATCATACCGCAGGGTCTTTGGGTAAAGGTGAACGGGTATGGATACTGGCGAAACTCCCGGGCTATATAAAGGTAACGAAAGATGATGTTATTGAAAAATACCTCTTATTAGCGAATTCACATGATGGCAGTTCAGCAGTTGAAATGATGTTCTCTCCTATAAGAGTCGTTTGTCAGAACACATTAAATTTCGCTATATCAACCGCAGATAAAAAGATATCTTTGCGTCATACTATATCTATCGGTTCTAAGATTGACGATGTCCGCAAAGAACTTGGTATTGTCAATTATCAATATCAGATGTTTGAAACTATGTCCCAGAAAATGCTGACAGTGAAAGTAACTCAACCGCAGTATGCAGAGTACCTTGAGAAAATTGGGTTGGTTACGAAGGATGAAGAAGGAAAACTGTCAACTCGGTCAGAGAATAACTATGAGACACTGGTTGAACTCTATGAACACGGCAAGGGCAATGATGCGAAAGCAGTTGCCGGGACTTTATGGGCAGCTATGAATGCGGTGGTTGAGTATGTAGACTATGTTCGTGGCACTGATGCGAGCCGGACAAAGAGCATCCTATATGGTAGCGGAGCTGACCTGAAACAGAAAGCATGGGATTTGGCAGTAGCGAAGATATAAGGAGTAACATATGGGTTTTTCCAAAGAGCGGGTTGAAAAGATTCTTGCGGTGATTGAGTATAAGTATAAACAGTGCAACTGTAAAGATGGGCTTGCCTGTGCGGTTCGTTATAAATGGATATTGAGATTCTGTGAGAATGAGTTGCAGGAGTTATTGAATATAGGTGTTACCCCTGACTGGCTCAATAAGAACGGGTACACAGCCCGGGTGGCAGTCAAGAAAGCGTTAGTTGAATATAAGATAATAGCATGGGAACAACGCTGGTATAGATAAAAGATAAAACAAATACAAAGGAGGCTGTATGAAAAAAGTAATTGCAGGATTGATGTTGATTGTATCGGTAGCATCGGTAACATTTGGATGTGTTTTATCTGACCCTTATTCTGCTTCATTATCGTTGCAGGAAGGTTTAGATAGTACCGGAAACCCTGCTATTGTTTCTGTAACGGTATCTGTTGAGGGTTATGGTTATGGCGATAGCGGATATTTTGTATTAGCACATTCAACTAATCCTATTGTTGAAAGTGATTTTACTAATGGTGAAACCGATACTGTTTCACATTTAGCGGTTACTGATAATTGGGAAATATCTGTTACTCCTGATGAAGGTGATTATGGAGCCACTAATTACTATGCCATAAAAATCATGGATTATGACCCAGATGTGACTATAATATCAGACACAGTAAGTTCCTATGTGCAGTCTCGTGAGGTTGACCATTATGAAATATCTGTTGCAAATTCGGTTACAGAAAAAACCCATTTTCCTGTGACTACAATACCCAAAAATAAAGAAGGTGCAACGATATTAAGTCTTATGCTTTCCACGGATGCTTTAATTACAGCCGTACATGCGGACGATGAATCATTAGCAGCTTCTGGTATGTTAGTTATTGTGAGTAAAACATGGGGAGGAGATTCAACCATAATTTTAACTCTTTCATATACAGCAGTGGAAGATATTAAGATAAAAATTGTAAGCAATGGGACAACATCGTTAAGTGATAGAATATCTGTCAAAGCGAAACCATTGACTGATGTTGACTATTTCGTAGTGTCTGTTGATAGCACAGTTACGGCAGGCACAAGTTTTCCTGTAACTGTAACGGGCAAAGATTCCGCAGGTGTTACAATTCCTTTTAATTTAGACGATAGTGCTTTAATTCAACCCATACTCGCATCTGACGAATCACTTACGGGTTCAGATGTTCTGCGTGTTACATCCCCTAAAACATATGAAGGTAATTCAATATTGTTACATTATGCTTATACGAAAGCAGAAGATATTAAAATAAAGTTTTCCTATGATGGGAAAGTTGCATTAAGTAATACATTAACTATTATGGCGGGGACATTGGTTGATATGGATGTAGAAGCTAGTCCTTCCTCTATCATATCTGGGCAATCGTCAGACATCACATCATGTTTGTGGGATATATATAGTAATCGCATAAAAAGCATCAAGATACAATTCAAAGTCAACAAAGGTAAAGGTAGACTCGATAAAGAGGAAGGCGAGAGCGATGTCACTGGCAAAATTAAAATAAAGTTTTTTGATGATAATGGTAAACCCGGAATCAATACAATAAATGTCACTGCTTTGCAGTTATCTCAAGATATTCAGATTAATGTTGCGGTCTTGGTATATGGGAAGAATGGCGGAACGATTGTTGCTAGCGAAGACCCTAATACACAGGTTGTTATCCCGCCTGATGCGGTTTCTGGGGATGTCCAGCTTATGATTAAGACCGGAGACGAATTATCAGATGAAACAAAAGATAAAGTTAATCATGCGAATGATAAAGCAGTAGACAGTATGTGCGAGGATAAGGTCAGAGGATTTGAGTGCAAAAAAGACGATGGTTCTGATTATGGCGATTTTGATGATTTGGTGACTATTGAGATACCGTATACTGATGATGATAATGACGATGTTGTTGATGGTACCTGTATAAAAGTTGACGACCTCAAGGTCTGCCGATTGAACGAAGATACTGAATGTTGGGAAAAAGTTAATGATGGCGGTTGCAATGAGATTGATAAAGAGAGAAAGGTTATAAAAGCGCAGGTCGGACATTTCTCTACCTATAATATCGGTGCGCTATCGTCTTCTGGTTTATCTGAATTTCGGGTCTATCCGAATCCGATTAATTTCTCAAAATCAGTACGCAATACACTGAAATTCGGGAACTTGCCTCAAAATACCAAAATAGAGATATACGATATTATCGGCAGATTAGTTCGGTCAATCAATAGTCTTGATAGTAGTAATGTGGAATGGGATGGGAAGAACGAGTCTGGCGAGTCAATAAGCATGGGATTGTATATTTACTTACTGACAGATAGCAATGGCAATAAAAAGACGGGCAAAATCGGCGTACAAAAATAAGGAGGAATAAAACAATGAAGAAATTAATTTATGTTGTACTGATGGTGGTGGCAAGCACAGGGTTGGTTCAAGCAAAGGATGTAGGGTCGGCAAGTGCGCAGTTCCTTGCCATCCAACCGGGTGCAAGAGCTAACGGTATGGGCGAGGTCGGAGTATCATTGGTCAATGACGTAAGCGCATCATACTGGAACCCTGCTGGATTAGTAGAGATTGAACGAATGGAGATAGGGCTGACACACATGCTTTACATCCAGTCGTTAGGGTATGATAATGTATCCTACGCAGTACCAATGGGTAAATATGGCACGCTGGCGGTATCTGTGCTGGCTCTGTATTCAGGTAAGATAGATAAGACTACAGAAGACAGCGCAGGCAATTATGTGGCAACAAACGATACATTCAATACAATGGAATCAGCTATTTCGCTTGGTTACGGGGTCAAAATAATGCAGAATTGTGCTTTTGGTGTCAATTTGAAGACAATATCACAGCGGATAGGTGATGTATCAGCATCGGGCTTTGCAGGCGACGTAGGTGCAAAATACAGCCTTACCGATAGTATTAAAGCTGGCTTGGCTGTCCAGAACATTGGTCCAGCCATCAAAGGTGATAGCTTGCCTACTGTTGTTAAAGCTGGATGCCATACGAGTATCCGGTCATTAATTATAGCAGTAGATGGCGATTATGCGCTAGCAGGCGGGATGAGTTATGGTATTGGCACAGAGTATAGCATTATGAAAATGCTATTTATTCGTGGAGGATATAATACTCGGTCTAATGTCAGCGGGATGTCTGGATTACATGCAGGGGTAGGATTTAATTTAAAA
>Ga0315297_10000617_pt1 | contig 20854 bp, 10 predicted proteins | sample YL17G15_0_MG_FD_203628 | JGI IMG/M metagenome (GOLD analysis project Ga0315297, IMG submission 203628) | Sediment microbial communities from Yellowstone Lake, YNP, Wyoming, USA - YL17G15_0 | ecosystem: Environmental > Aquatic > Freshwater > Lake > Sediment | place: USA: Wyoming | collected... | reverse complement strand
TTCTTCGGCAAGAGCTACGGTTACGGGGGGGTCCCGACCATCGGCAAGGCCGGGCTGGGCATCGGCGGCGCCCACGGCGAAGGCCGTGTATTCGAGCAGGGCAAGTACGTCGGTGATACGAAGATGACTCAGCTGAGCATCGGGCGGCAGGCCGGCGCAGAGGGCTACAGCGAGATCATCTTCTTCCAGGACAAGCGCTCGTTCGACGAATTCACGTCGGGCAATTTCGAGGTCGGCGCGAACGTCAGTGCGGTGGTGATCGCCGCGGCCGCGTCGACTGCCGGCAAGTACAACAAAGGCACGGCGATTTTCATCATCTCGAAGGGTGGCCTGATGTACGAGGCCTCTGTCTCGGGGCAGAAGTTCTCGTACAAGCCGTTAGGCAAGAAGTAGTCGCGAGGCGAACTTTAGCGGTCGCACACCCTGCGGCGGCCACTGCCGCGGGGTGACGTGCGCGATTCCCTGTGATGGGTACCACCTGATTTCCTGAGTTCGAAACCAACCAAGCTCGACAGGCGGCCTAAACGCTACCGCACAGCTGTCCAAAGTCAGTGGGTCACTCCAGCTGCCGGTCAACGCTGCACGCCCGTTGACAACGCAGGAAGATCAAATCAGTCGAACAATGACTTCGATGCCTCGAAGTGCGTGTCTGCAACTCCATCCAGGCCGGGGCGGGGCCGCATGTAGCTGAAGTACGCCACCCAACGCTCCTGCTCGCTGGCGTTGGCGAGGCCCCGGTGCAGGATGCGGTCGTCGAAGATCAAGCAATCCCCCGCCGACATCGCCTGCACGGACGGCTGTGCCCCTGCGTCCTCCGCCTTCTCGGCGGGCCGCAGGGCCGCGGGCGTAACCTCCGTCTCCGACTGATATAGCAGGCTGTCCCGGTCCAGCCACGGCCTTGTCAGATGATTCGTCCAGAGGTGCGTGCCGCGCGCCACTTCGGTCGGGCCGGCCGCGAGCGGGATATCTGCCAGCGCCAGCAGCACATTCACCGCATGCGCCGGCCGAGTTTCCGCCGCCTCGTGTGGAGAGTCGATGTGCCACTGCTGCGCGGGCGCGCCTGGACGCGAGAACACTACCCCGCAAAACGACGGCTCCGCATCAGGGCCCAGCGTCGCCCGGACCAGCCCCAACCAAGGCACCTCGGGCGCAGTGGAGCCATGCGCGCCCCAAATCGGCACCAGGTCCTGCTCGCGCATGGGGACGTCGAACCTGCCAGGCGACCGCTGAACAAGCTCGTAGTACCCGTTCCGGCTGCCGATACCGATCGGCCTGGTGCCTAGGGCTTCCATCACGCGCTTTGCTCGCGCGCGCATCACTTCGTTGATCGTGCGAAGCAGCGACGCAGGCACGAGGCCGCGCGCCAGTGCGACACCGTCCGCCGCGAACTGCTGGGGGCATAGCAGCATGGTCATGCGTTCGCTCCTGCCCGAATGTGAACGGGCGCCGACGACTGACCAGATTCCTCCTGAGGTGGTCAACCTTGGGCGCCTGCTGGTCAAAGTCGGACGATGGCTGACACGATGTCTCTAGCGCCGTGCGACGGTGTCTGACCGGCCACGTCCATCACGGCGCGTTTTTCGCTCGCTGGGGTCACGCTCGGCGCGAGCATCGCCCAGCCCGTGGCCCTGGAACGGGGATCCCCGAGGGCTCTTTGCGGGTCTCTTCGCCAGGCTGCGCATGAACCGGCGCTGAAGATCCTCGTGGGTCTCCGGCGCGATGGCGCCGATCCCGATCCACGCCAGCAGCATGTCATCCCAGTCTCGTTCATCCGTGTGGCTTGCCTGACCCATGCGCTCCATCAGCAGACGCATCTGACAGTCCCGACGCAGCGCCTCATCCTCGGATGGCGTCGGCGTCGAGCTGAGGATTTCGCAGCGAACGCACAACGTCCGCAGCGCTCGCTCACGCGCCTCGTCATCCGGATCGGATGCGGAGTCCGCCCGGGCCAATGCCTGTTTCAACGCCTGCAGACCGCCCTTGGGCCAGCGCGAAACGCCGGCAATGAAGCCTTCGGCAGCGGTCCGCAGCGTCTCGCGTTCCGCGGGCGGTGCGTTCTGCATCACGGCGCGTTCGTATGCCCGGATGTGCCGCCCGGCCTCGAACAGGTTTGAGTCGGCTGCTTCGGCATCCCGCAGGCCCTGCTGAGCCAATCCCGATTCATACCGCGAGATCGCTCGCTCAAACCGGTCTCGTAAGCCACGCGCGTCGGCGCGCGGCATTTCTCCGAGGCCGTCGAACGCGGCGCGCCACTCCCGGATCTTCGCGCTGGCCGCCAGGCGCTCCGTCGGCGACGCGCTGTCCGCCTGTTCGACCTGTTCGCACAGGGTCACGGCTCGTGCCTTCGCAGCCTCCAGGCCGGCGGCATACTGCACGTAGGCCTGTTCGCGTCGCTCGTAAACCGCGTCGCACAGGCTGCGAAATTCGTCCCACAAGGCCTGGGCCTGGTCGCGCGACACCGGGCCGGTCTCCTTCCACAGCGCGTGCAGCCGCTTCACGCCATCGATGGCCTGAGTCGTGTCCTCTGCAGTCGACAAGTGCTGCGCCTGCGTGATGAGGGCGCGCTTCTCCGCCTCGTTGCGCTCGTACCAGGAATTCAGGATCTTCCGCAGGCGGTCCAGCGAGCGGTGGAAGTCGATCTCAGCGGAGCGACTGGCCTCGCGGTCCACAGGCGAATGACTTCGCCACTCCCGCGGCGCCTCGCGCAGCACTTGCGCGATCAGACCGTAGTCCGTGTGCTCGGCGTCCTGGCTTGCTTCGAATGCCTGCAGGCGCTCGAGCACCCGCTTGCGGGCTGCCACGTTCTCCCGCCGGATCGCGGCCTGTGATGCGAAGTACGCCTGGCACGGCTGGTAGGCGGCCTGAAACGCCTGCTGAAATCTTTGCGCATCCTCCGACGCGTCGCTCGCGATCCCCTTGTTGATGGTTCGCCATTCCTGTTGCAGCGCGTGGATATGCTCCGCGAGTGCTTCGGGCTCGTCCTGCGAGCCCACCAGCGCTTCCATTTCCTCGATCAGCTCAATGCGCTTCGGGGCGACGACATAGTCCTTCCATTGTCTGAGCTCATTCAACTTGTCGTCGAGCTGCTGCAGGTTCTGCGTCAGATAGGGCGGCATCGCGGGGGCCGCCTGCAAGGCTTCCTCGACGCCCAAGCGAAACCGGGCCGCCTTTCTGGTATTGCCTGCCTGCAGCGCGTTGCCGGAGAGGCGGATCAGACGGCCGATCTGGCCGTGAGCCTGCGCTTGCGCTGCCCATTGCTCGGCCCGGGCTCGGTCCTCCGCCTCGCGGGCCGCAGTCGCCGCAGCCAACGCCCGTGCCTCGGCCTCGGCGCGCTCCGCGGCGGCCCGTTGCTCGGCCTCAAGCGCTCGCTCGCGTGCTTCGCGTGCTTCCCGCTCGGCCGCGCGCTCGGCGGCTTGCCGCGCAATTTCCCGCTCATGTGCGGCAATGACTTCCCGGCAACGCTCGATGGCTTGCTGGCCCCGTTGCTCGAGCTGTGGGTCCGGGCGCGTGGTAAGCGCGCGCCATCGCGCCGTCAGTACCTCAAGGGTCGCAGCGTAGAGGGGATCATGCGTCCTTGCGCTGTGTGCCTCGAGCGACGCGCACAGCGCGGTGGCCTCGCGAGCTGATTCTTCCGCCGTCCGTCGGTCGGCGATGAGCGCATCGCACTTCTGCTTGATGAGCCTGTAGACCGTCTTGTCCTTCCCGCGGACGCGCGGGAGAAGGTCGTGCAACTGCGCCGGGTCATCGATCGCCGCTGCGGCCGACTGCCGCACCCGGCTCGATGGACCTTCGATTGCCAGCCTCGCGAGTACGGCCGGATCGTCGATGCGGGCCAGCACCTGGCGCAGGCGGTCGGGGTCCTTGCAAAGCGCGGCCACCGTCATCGACTCCGGCCGATGCTCCCGTCCGCTGCAGAACGCGGCGAAGTCGATCGATCCTTCATCGACGAGTTGCGCCAGCCTTTCGTGCGCGGCCTGTCGCACCGCTGGCGGCGTGGGCGCTTCGACACCTTGGGGCGGATCCGCAAGACCGGCCAGCACCCGCAGGGCATCGCTGTCAGGCAGCAGGCGAATCGCGCCGACTCTCAAGCTCGCGTCATCGCTGCCGAGCGCCGTATCCACGACGACTTCGGTGGGCGCCGTCTGCAGTGAAGCGATGCGCTGCGCCAGTGTCGGCGGCGGTGGGGGCGGTGTCTTGCGCAACAGACGTGAGAACGGCTTCATCGCACGGCCCTGCGGGCAGCAATGCTCCGCACCAGGATGATCGCGGCTGCTGCTACTGGCATGCCCAACACGGATGACGGCCTTTGCAGAGAGTGCCGGAAAATCATACACGATCGCCGCTCATCAGGAGGCTGGGTCGATCCGCTACACGAAACCCACACGTCGGCTCGCACCGTGCCCGCTCGGGCCATGTGTCGCCGACCGCCAGCCGGCATCAACAGCGGCACTCACCTTTCTGGTCCGCGGCGAGTCGCCTCCGGCAATTGATCGGTGGCGATCACGAGGCGCGTGGCTGGGGCGTGCGGCGTGCGAAAGACCAGCGCCGCAGCGCTTCCGCAGCTTCCCAGGTGCCCCAGGCGCTCGGTTCCCGGCTCACGAGCGGGGCGAGCATGGCGTCCAAGGTGGGGCGCGTGGTGGTGGTTTCCCAGAAGCTGAAGACCTGCATGCCACGAGTGGTTTGCCATTGGCGTCGCTGCTCGGGATCGGCGACCGACATCGGATCAACGGGCACCAGGGCGCGGTAGCCTCCCTCCTGTGAACACGCGCCCACGGTTGACCGGATTTCAGGCCGAACCGGCGTCGAACCCTGACCAGGCTGTACGCTCCAGAGGAACAGAGGATCCGTCGGTTACATTGTGCGAGAGTGGTCAACCTTGGGCGGTCGGGGGTGCGGACGAAAAGTTGGACGCCCGTTGACACCTGAGGAAACCGTCCGCGCGCCACTCGAGGGGGGAGACTGATGGATCGACGTACAGCAACCGCTGGCCTGGCCTTGGCCAGTCTGTTCCTTTCGTGGCCAGCGCTGGCGGCTCCGGCGGCCGACGCCGCGGCGCCGTCCGCAACCGGGGCCACGACGCTGCGCTGCGGCACGCTCATCGACGGCGCGGCCGCGGTTCCCAGGCACGACGTTGCGATCCGCATCGAAGAGGGCCGCATCGTCTCGGTCGGTCCCTTCCAGCCGGTCGCGGGCACGGTGATCGACCGCTCGCACGACACCTGCCTGCCGGGCCTCATCGACGCGCATGCCCACGTGCTGATCAAGACCGACGACTACCAGGTCGATCACTTGCGGCGGTCATCGGCCTACAAGGCGTTGCGCGGTCTCGCCGTGGTTCAGGCGATGCTCCGCTCCGGATGGACGACGGTTCGCATCCTCGGCGACGCGGACGTGTTCTACGCGCACCTCGACGTGCGCACGGCGATCCAGGAGGGCCTGTTCACGGGTCCGAGGATCACCGGCGCCGGTCACTACCTGTCGATCACGGGCGGTGGCGGGGACTTGAACTTCCTGGCGCCCGAGCACGAGGTCGTGGCCGACGGCCTCGTCGTCGACGGCGTGGATGCCGTGCGCAAGGCCGTGCGCGAGGAGATCAAGCACGGCAGCGACTGGATCAAGGTGCTCGCCAGCGGTGCCATGATGTCGGCCGGGAACGATCCGAACAAGGCGCACTTCAGTCCCGAGGAGCTGCGTGCGATCGTCGAAGAAGCCTCGCGCCTCGGCGTGCCGGTGGCCGCGCACGCACACTCCGCGGCAGGCATTCGTGCGGCGATCCTCGCCGGTGTGCGCACGATCGAGCACGGTACCTTCGTCGACGACGAGGGCATCCGGCTCATGAAGGAGCGGGGCGTGTACCTGGTGCCGACGCTCTACGTCGGCGACTACTACCTCAACGAGCAGCCCGGCAGCGAGGCGCAGGGCAAGATGAACGAGCTGACGCGCCGCTACCGCGCCCAGCACGTCGCGGCCGTGGGCAAGGCGATCCGGGCCGGGGTGCACGTCGGCGTCGGCACGGACTACGTCGGCTTCCCGGTGAAACAGGGCGTGCGCGAACTCGCGGTGCTCGTCGAGGCCGGCATGACGCCGATGCAGGCCATCCAGGCGGCCACGCGCGTGAATGCAGAACTCCTCGGCTGGCAGGATCGCGTGGGCACCGTCGAGCCGGGCAAGCTCGCCGACATCATCGCAGTGCCCGGCGACCCGCTGCGCGACTTGTCGGTCCTCGAGAAGGTTTCGTTCGTGATGCTGGGCGGCAGGGAGATTTCCGCGGCGGACTGACCTGCTGGCACATGGAACGCTTTGCGCGGCAATACCATGCTTCTGGTCTTGCGTGAGCGAGTTCGAGAGGCACAGAGGATCAGCGGGTCACATTGTACGAGTGGGGTCAACCCTGGGCGCCGCGTGGCTCAGCCCGCCGCCGAACGAGGCCAGAGATCGACTGCTCGGTAGCGGCCGGTGGCGGTGAGGTCGGCATGGGCAGCGCGCTCCGCCCGCAGTCTGGTGCGGCGTGCCATGAACGGCGTCTTCGCCACGACATCGAGCGAGCTCGAGTTGGCAAAGAGGAATCCCTGACCCGCGACACAGCCGAGGTCCAGCAGGGTCGCCGCCTGGTCCTCGTTCTCGATGCCTTCGGCGATCGTCTCGAGCCCGAGCGTTGTACCGAGCATCACGACTGCGCGGGCAAGTTCCGGGCCGCCGTCCTGTTCGGTCAGCCGGCTGACGAACGCGCGATCGATCTTCAGGATGTCGATGGGGAATCGGTGCAGGTAGGACAGGGACGAGTAGCCTATGCCGAAGTCGTCGATGGCGAGCCGGACGCCGAGCGCCTTCAACTCGCGGAATCGTTCCAGGTTGACCTCGGTGTTCTGCATGATCGTGCTCTCGGTCAGCTCGATCACCAGGTTGCCGGGGTCGAGGCCGGAGATCTCGAGCGCGTTGCGCACGTCCGCAACCAGGTTTCCCTGCTGCAGATGGCGGCCGGAAATGTTGACCGCCACGCGCAGGCCATTTCCGGCGGCGACCGATTCGCTCAACGCCCGGACCTGAGTGCAGGCGTCGAGGAGGACCCGACGACCGAGTTCGACAATCCGGCCTGATTCCTCGGCGATCGAAATGAAGGCTCCGGGCATGACGATACCCCGCTGCGGGTGCGCCCACCGCACCAGGGCTTCGACGCCGAGCAACTCGCGGTGCGTCAGGTCGACGACCGGCTGGAACTCGACGAAGAACTCATTCCGTGCCAGCGCCAGGTCGATGTCCTGCTCCAGCAGCAGGCGGTCGTGCAACTGTTCCTGCATGTGTGGCTGGAACAGTACGCAGCGCGCCTTGCCGGCCGCCTTCGCGTTGTACATGGCAATGTCGGCGTTGCGCAGCAGCTGCTCCGCGTCGTCACCAGGCCGCGAGCAGGCAACGCCGATACTGGCAGACGTGTCGATTTCCCTGCCATCGAGCAGCAGCGGCCCGTTGAATGCCGCGGTGAGCGGCGTGGCGATGCGCTCGACGTCCGTCTCGCTGCGGATGCCTTCCAGGAGGATTGCGAATTCGTCGCCGCCGAGGCGTGCCACGGTGTCGGACGGGCGGGTCGACTTTACCAGCCGTTGCGCCGCCGCCTGCAGCAGGCGGTCGCCGGCGTCGTGACCGAGCGAGTCATTGACGTTCTTGAAGTTGTCGAGGTCGAGGAACATGACCGCCACGTGCTGCTGCGAGCGATGCGCCAGCGCCAGCGCATGCTCGACGCGGTTCCAGAACAGGCTGCGGTTGGCAAGCAATGTCAGCGGGTCGTGGAACGCCAGCTTGCGCAACTGCTCCTCCAGCACCTTGCGCTCGCTCACGTCGCGGAAGTTCAGCGCCAGCCCGGCAACTGCCGGGTCGTCCGTCAGGTTGCTGCCCACGCACTCGAGGGTACTGCGTCGGTCGCCGGTCTCGACCACTAACTCGATCGGTCCAATGACGCGGCCGCGTGTCGCGGCGGCCACTTCGGCGAGGAACGCGGCCAGCCGCTCGCGGTCCCCGTCGGTCCAGAGCGCGAAGAGATTTCGACCGACCAGGTCATCCGGTCGTATCGCAAAGGCGCGCTCGGCGGCCGGCGAGGCGAATTGCAGCCGTCCGTCGGCGTCGGTGATCATGATCACGTCGGAGGCATTCTTGATCAGGGACGCGTAGCGGGCCTCGACGATGCCGGCCGCCCGGCGCTCCCGCAGCAGCGCGTCGTCGCGCGAGAGCACGCCCTGGCGCACCATGACGAGCGAGGTCAGCACGAAAATGATGACGGTCATCGTGTTCACGGGGCTCGCGACCGCGCTGCTCTCGACGTAGACCAGGACCATGAACGAAATCATCATCGCGATGTATGGCATGCTCTGCACGAGCGCGCCGCTGAATGCGCTGGGGGCGCGTCGCACGGCGGGCGTACCGCGCAGCTGTTCGCGCGCGGCGGCCGCGAGCCAGATGTAGCACGACAGGTAGATGACGTCCGAGGCGCCACCTGGAATATAGCTGCCGTCGACCTTTGACATGGCCCAGACGATGTCAGCAAGGGACATCGACGAGAAGCCGAGCGTGAGCAGCATCAGTGCCCGGCGCTGGATGGGCGTGGCGCCGGAGTGCATCAGCAATACGCCGCACGCCAGCAGCATGATGCAGTTGAGGGCGATGTAGCTCTGCGCCAGAACATACTTGAGCAGGTCCGGGTCGCGTTGGGCGGCTGCCGTGGGCGCGATCACGCAGAACCAGAAGAACGCGCCGAAGCCCAGCATCAGGATCGTCGTGTCGAGCCCGAGCCGGGCCCATTGCACGCGAACCGCCGCGGCGCGGATGACCGTCAGTACCGCCGCGAAGACGAGCGGGTAGAACCCAAGGAAGAACACGTCACCGATCGACGGGAATGGATCCGCGCCGAACAGCCAGTAGGTCGCATTCAGCAGGTTTCCCGCGGTGTAGACGCACAGCGCGGCCGTGAGGAGCCACCAGGTGCGTCGCGCGGCCGGGTCAGAGGAGCCCCGCGCTGCCGCCCCCGCCAGGATGGCCACGCCGATGCTCGCAAGCGAGTCGGAGTACAGGTTGAATACGTCGAGGGGCGGCCATCGGCTGCCGTCGACGAGGATCAGCAGGATCGCGAGCGCGACGTAGGCGAACAGCGCGACGGCAACAGCGCCGGTCCAGCCTGAACTGAATCGCTCACGCCTGGTCATGTCATCGCTCGTCTGCCGCCCTGGCGACACAATCTTCTGCGTGCATCTCCCACTCGTGGCGGCTCTTGTGGACCTGACACATCTAGCCTCAGTCCACGCGGATCCATCTGTGAACGCCGTGCGAAAACTCCGGCCCCGCCCGTGACGTGGTTCACAGACCGATCCGCCTGCGGCCGCGGTCCCCGGGCGAGTGACCGCTCGGCGGGATGGTTGCCGAACGTGAAGGCAGGCCGAATGGAGCAATGAGATCCAGGTTTCTTCGGGACGCCTCCACTTCGTCGGCAACTCACTTCAATGCAGCTACGCTGCCGCCGCTCGAGAATGCCGTCGAATTGCTCCAGGCGTTCGCGCCAGTGGATCGCTGCAGTTCAGGCGTGTTGCCTTAGACGACAGCGCTCAGGCGAGCGCATGGTCACTGCAGTTGGACCGACGTCGCAATTGTTTTTTTCATCGAGGGGACAGGTTGTGGGCCGAGCAGGATCGGTTGACTGGAAAGCGCTGGCGACGGAGCTGTTCGTCGTGTTCATCGGGCTCGTCGGGGCTGAGTTTGTCGCACATCTCCCGTCGGTGAACAGGCCGAGGGCTGCGTACGACGAGATGGTGGCGTGAGCAGCCCATACAGGTTGAAGCGGCACTGCAGGCGTTCGTCGAGTACTGCTCCGACGCTGCAGAGCGGGTGCCTTCGACGAATTGCAGCCCTGGAACGGAGGGCAGGCGCGTCCGATACGACTTCGAGCAGCTGCGGAGCCAGCCTGTGATTCGCAACGGTTTCTACTGGCCGAGGATACCCATAGCGACTGGGTCGAGTGGTCAAACAGGCTCCTGGAGCTGGCTGTTGCCGCCGAGGCAATCGTGACGACAGAGTTGAAGGGACGACGGGGTGCGCCCTGACAGGGGCTTGCACCAGTCAATCGCGTCTGTCACGTCTCGTGCCGGAGCACAAGTGTTTCTGCGAGGCATGTCTCATTATTTGCCCCGCGTGACCGGTTACTTTCCACGTCGGTACGGACCCGCATGACACACGCGCGGCCTGGCGCTGCGGAACCCGGGAGCAAGCGAGAGACCTCATGCATTCACGCCGGACAATTGGTTTGATGGCGCCGGCCCTTTTCCTGCTGGCCGTTCTCGTACCCGTTGCTGCCTCAGCTGCCCCGCACGACGCCCTGCAGCCGCAGGTGAGACCGGACGTGCGCTCCCACGCGTTCTACGTCCTCGACGAGTCTGACTCGTCGGTGCTCGCGGCCCGCCACGAGCGCATTCCCGTGCCGATCGCCTCCATCACGAAGGTGATGACCGCCCTGGTCGTGCTCGAGGCCGGTCAGCCGATGGACGAGATGCTGACCGTCACGTCCGATGAGGTGCGCGGCACTGCCGGCGGACGCTCGCGCCTCGCGCCCGGCGCCACGCTGAGCCGGGGGGACCTGCTGCGCCTCGCGCTGATGTCCTCGGAGAACCGCGCCGCGCATGCGCTGTGCCGCCACTACCCGGACGGCATACCCGCCTGCGTGCAGGCCATGAACAGGAAGGCCGCTGCGCTCAGCATGACCACAGCGCGTTTCGTCGAGCCTACGGGCCTGTCGAGCCGCAATGTAGCGAGCCCCGAGGACCTTGCAAAGCTCGTGCTCGCGGCGGCGCAGAACCCGACGATCCGCGATTACTCGACCGATGCCGGCCATACGGTATACGTCAACCGCCAGCGACTCGAGTACCGCAATACCAACCTGCTGGTCGGGAATCCTGCCTGGCACGTCAACGTCCAGAAGACCGGCTATACCTCGGAGGCCGGCCGCTGCCTGGTGATGCAGGCCGACATCGATGGCCGTCAGGTCGTGATCGTGCTGCTCAACTCCTGGGGCAAGCTCACGCGGATCGCGGATGCCGAGCGGATTCGGACCTGGATGGAGTCGCGGCGCCTGGTCGCCGAGATCTAGTCGTCTGCAGGGCCGCCGCGCAGCCGGGGCCACTCGAGCTGTAGCCGCCTCGAGATCCAGGCGCCAGGCGAGCGCGAAGCCCAGGCGTTCGAAACTCTGCGTGAAGCTTGCGGGCGGCAGTCCCGCCCGGCCCTTGTGTGTCCCAAAGCAAGCCCGGCTTCGGACTTCCTGCTGGATGGCGGCCTGCACATGAGTTTACTGGCTCCTGGCACCAGCCTCGTCTAGCATGCCGGGAAACCCTCCGGAGCCGCCCGTGCACCGATTTACCATTTGCTCGACCCTGGCCGTCCTGGCCGCGTGTTCTTCGAGTCCTGCAGCTACGGCGGCGGCGTCGCAGGAGGCGGGGGCCAGTCGGTACGCCGCGCTGCAACGCCTCGATTTCAACCGCCGCGCCGTCGACTACGCAGTGCCGCTGTTCTGGGTGATCGATGCGGACAAGGACGGGGCCATCGACCCTGCAGAACTCGCAGTGACGTGGGGACCGAACGACGATACGCTCGGACGCTACGTCAAGGCAGGCGTATTCACGCCGGAGTTCGACGCGGTCTACGAAAAGCTCGGCCACCCGGTCCCGCTGGCGGGGCTCAGCGCCGGGGAACGCACCCGGCGGGAGACCGTCCTCCTGGAACTCTCGCAGGGCCGCCCGGCGCTCGTGCAGACGAAGCTCGCGAGTCCACGCGACGTGGCGCTGGTCGGGCACCTGCAGCAAGCGGCGCGGCTGATCGAACGCGTGCACGCGAGACAGAACGGTGTGTTCGGCCTCGACGCCCGCATCCCGGCTGACGACACCGCGTCGAAGGCATTGTTCTTCCGCAACCAGGGCCCGTACTGCGAGGCGGCGAAGACCGAATCGAATCCGGCCTGCAATGCCCTTTCCGACAAGCCGGGAAAAGTCTCGGGCATCTATCCCGCCTCGATCCAGGCGAACCCGAAATTCTGCGAGATCCTCGAACAGCGCAAGGATGCCGATGTGCTGCTCAGCCCGTTCGTGGTCGTCCGTCACAAGGATGGCGGCCGATCGGAGGGCGATCCGGGAACGGACGACCTCGTCGCGATCCCCTATCACGTGGCGTTTGCGCAGGACATGAAGGCCATCAGCGCGGAGCTCAGCGCAGCCGCGGCCGCCCTCGCCGGCGATGCCGCGGAGGCGGCTTTCAAGTCGTACCTCGAGGCAGCCGCGCGGGCATTCCTCGACGACAGCTGGTTCGCGGCCGACATTGCCTGGAAGGCGATGACCGCGACGAATTCGAAATGGTACCTGCGCGTAGCCCCGGACGAGGTGTACTTCGAGCCCTGCTCGCGCAAGGCCGGCTTTCACATGAGCTTCGCGAGGATCAACCAGGAATCCCTCGCCTGGCAGAAAACCCTCGATCCCGTCAAGGCGGACATGGAAAGAGCACTCGCTGCGCTCGCAGGGCCGCCCTACGAGCCTCGCGCCGTCGGTTTCGCGCTGCCGGACTTCGTGGATATCGTCATCAACGCGGGCGACAGCCGCTCCGCCCTCGGTGCCACCATCGGGCAATCGCTGCCGAACTGGGGCCCGGTGGCAGAATCCGGCGGCCGCACGGTTGCCATGACCAATCTCTATACCGATCCGGACAGCGAGGTGGCGCTCCTCGAGGAAACCGCGTCGCTGTACTGCAAGGCGACGATGGAACGCTTCGACCCGAATCCGCGGCACCAGATGTTTGCATCGCTGCTGCACGAGGCAGCGCATAACCTCGGGCCGACGAGCGTATACCGGGTCAACGGCAGGACGGCCGACCAGGTTTTCGGCGGCCCCCTGGCATCGACGATGGAGGAGCTGAAGGCGCAGACCGCGTCGCTCTATTTGCCGGACTGGCTCGCCGACCGGGGCCTGCTCGACAAGGCGGACGTCGAGAAGACGCACCTGACGGACGTGGTCTGGTCGTTCGGGCAGATCGCGCAGGGCATGACCGACGCGCAGGGCAAGCCGAAGCCTTACTCGCAGCTCGCGGCAATTCAGATGGGCTACCTGAATTCGAGGGGCGTCCTGGTCTGGAGGGCAGCGGAGAGAGCTGCCAACGGGAGCGACGTGGGCTGCTTCGACGTGGACATTGCGAAATGGAGGCCCACGGTGGACGAACTCGCTCGCATCGTGTTCGGCGCGAAAGGCCGGGGCGACAGGCAACTCGCCGAGCAGACGCGCGACGCCTGGGTGTCCGACGGCACGCCCTGGGCGGAGCGGCGCCAGGTGATCCAGGAGCGCTGGTTGCGCGCGCCGAAAGCCTCGTTCGTTTATGGCATCACGTCGCAGTGAACGGGTTATGAGGCGCTGACCTCGAAGGCCGCGGCGAGGCAGGCTCGTCAATGTGGATGAGCAGGGCCTTGCCTGACGGCGGCATGCGACCGGCCCTCAAGACGCTTGCCCGGCAACATCGTCCTCATTGCACGCTGCGCAGCGACAAGCACTCGCGATCGGCCTGCAGCGCCTCCCGCAAGAAGCGCAATGCGGTGCTGTTCAATCGCCCTGATTGCTCATCGAGCAACTTCTGCATCAAGGCGCCGCTTTGCTCGACACACATCGGCGTCAGCAGGATGCCTGCGAAGCTGCTCATGAAGTAAGGATCACTGGTCTCGCTGAGATCCGGCAGTGCGTCGAGTATCTGGGGCAGAAGCTCGAGCTGCAGCGCCGTCTGGTTCGACGGAAACAGCCCGGCCATGACGGCTCTCTGCTTCGCAAGACCCTTGAGCTCGTGCGGGGACTGCAGTTCCACCAGCCATTTCGCCTTCAGCGCTTTGTCCGGCTTTGCAGCACGGGCAGTCAACGCACGCTTCGCGCCGTAGTCCGAGACATCGGCAGCAATCTCCGTGTCCAGCAGCTTATCGATGTCCGCCGCGCCGTTACGGCTGAGAATGCCGAGCATCTGCCAGCGAATGTCAGCTGATATCTCGAGCCCCGGGATCCGTTGCGAGCCGTTCAACAAGGCGCGGACCGTTTCGAGCCCGGTCGGCGTCGCTACAACGCCGGCGAAGGTGTTGAACCAGTTGCGCCTAAGGTCGTCCGTAGTCGCACTCGCCGCGTAGTTCAGCGCTTGCCGCTCGAGATCGGGCAGCAGCGTCGCGAGCGCCGCGTCGGTCTGCGGACGCAGCCGTTGCATCAGGTTGACCGTCGCGACGATGGACGATGAAATCTGCTGCTGAACGCGAATGCTCCGTTCGTACTGCGCAAGACGCATGGCTTGGCCGACATAATCGGCGAGCGGCATGTCTCCGGCCATGGCCCGATCGAGCAGCGCTGCGAGGAAGATCGACCGGCTCAGCGGCTCCGGGATATTACCGAGTTGCTCCGCGAGCACCGCGACGCTGCGCTCGTCCAGCGCAATTCGGGCGTAGGCCCAGTCATTGTGATTCGGGTTTACCAGAGCCGGGCATGGCCGCTCGCCCGGAACCTGGACCGTGGTCCGCGGGCCATCAATCTGCATGGCGATTACGTCCGCCGGCGCGACTTTTCCGTCATGGTCAACGCTGTAAAGGGCGACGTCGATCTGATGCTGCCTCAGGTAGGGATGTTCCTGCGGCGCCGTTTGCATCACGGTGAGCGAGCGCAACGTGCCGCCTTTGCAATCGGTGGTGACGCCGAGCGTGTTGAATCCCGGCGTATATAACCAGTCCGCTGACCAGCGCCCGAGATCGATAGCGGCACTGTGCTGCTGGTGTTCGACAAAATCCTCGAGCTCCGTCGTGCCATAGGCATTGTCCTTGAGATAGCGGGAGACACCGCGGCGATAGTTTTCTTCACCGACGTAATGCGCGAGCTGCTTCAGTACCGACGATCCTTTCTCATAGGTAATGGCGTCAAAGACATTGAAGAAATCGGCCGTGCTGTTCACCGGTCCTTCGATCGGGTGCGTGGTTACACGACTGTCGCGCTCGTACGCGGCGTGCTTGTCGATGGTGAAGAACCCATGCCAGGTGTCTTTGAACTCGGTCACCTCGGCAGCGGAGATCGCAGCCATCTGGGTGGCAAAGCTCTCGTTCAGCCACAGCCCGTTCCACCACTCGTGCGTCACCAGGTCGCCAAACCACATGTGCGCCATCTCATGAAGAATGACGTTGGCACGGCGCTCGCGCTGGGTGCGGTCGCTTGGCTGGCGCTGCACGTAGGCTTCGGAAAACGTGACCGCGGCGATGTTCTCCATGGCGCCAATATTGAAATCCGGCACGATCAGCTGATCGTACTTTTCAAACGGATACGGAATATCGAAGTATCGGCCGTAGAACGCCAGGCCACGCCTGGTGAGATCGAACCATTCATCGACGGCAACGAATTGCGCGAGCGACTGCCGGGCCAGGAGTCGGATCGGGACGCCGCCGGCATCGTCCTGCCAGACTCGGTAGGGCCCCGCGTGCAGCGAAAACACGTAGCTCGACATCGTCGGAGTGGTACTGAAACGCCATAACGTGGAGCCGTTCCCGGACGCCGTGGTGCTGGCCGTGCCGGTGGATACGACGATCCAGTCCTGCGGTGCGCGCACGCTCAGCGAGATCTTTGCCTTGAGGTTTGGCTGGTCGAACGCAGGGAACAGCCGGTTGGCGTAGTAGGGCCAAAGGTAAGTGTAGAGGTAGCTCAGGCCGTCGGCGGGATCGACGAAGCGGTGCAGCCCGGTTCCATCGGCATCGTACGGATGTTCGTAGCTGATAGTTATCGAGTTGGCTCCGCTTCGCAGCGACGCCGATGGCAACGTCAGGAAGAAGCCGTTGTAGTCGACAGCGATCGGGTTGCCGTTGACGAGAAGCCGATGCACGGTCCCGCCGCCGAAGTCGATGGTCAGATCCGCTGCTGGATCGGACAGGCTGAAGCGGATCGTGACCTCGCCGCTGAAGCGGTCTTCGCGGCCCTGCAGGTCGACGAACAAATCGTACTCGACAGCGGAAACCCTGGCCTTGCGCGAATCCGCCGTTTGCCGGTCCAGCGCGTCCGCGATGGGTCGCGATGGCGCAGGCGGCCCGACAGCGCCGGAAGCCTGGACAGCCGGGTTCGACTGGCAAGCGAGCAGCAAGCCGGCAACAGTGACCGCCCCGATGACGGCTCCAATGCGTGGTCTTCCCTGGAGCATGCGAAATCCAAAGCACGGAAGTGATGCCTGAGTGTACGAAACTGGCGTGTGAGAGCATAGCAATTGCAGAGGAACGTTCTTGCCCTGCGCGCCGGAAGCGATACCGCTTGATCTACTCACTCGTCGTCGCGCCGGTGTGATTGCGCGCACGGCCGATCCCGAGCTGCAGTTCGCTGCGCCTGTAGTCGATGACCAGCGTGTCGAGGACGCCGAGTACGTCCATGCCGATGATCAGGGCCGGTCGCGAGTTGAGCTGCCAGTGGTCGAATATCTGCAGGTCGCTGAACATGATCTCGGCGTTCTTCACGATCATCTGGCCGGCCACGATGTTCGGGATGCGTACGCGCGTCGCCTGCTGGATGTCCTCGGTGACGCCGATGATGGCGTCGTCGTAGCTGTCGCGCTCGCCCCGCCTGCGCGCCAGCGCCTCCCGCAGCGCGAGGTTGCCCACCGTGGATTGCGCGCCCGTGTCGATCAGTGCTGTCGTCCTGACCGACCCGACCATGACGCTCACACGCATGCCGCGATGCAAGGCGTACGTGAAGGGCACGACCGAGAACCCGGGCGGCGCCGGCGCGCCACTCGAGCGCGCGATGCTGATCCGGTCCTTCAGGAACTCGATCAGGATGCGCTTGTCCTTCATGCCCTCGCCGCCGAGCACCCCGTCGGCGCCGCCAAAGGCGTCGGCGACGATCGGCATCGTTGCGTTCTCGACCAGTAGCTCACCGAACGCGAGCGTGTCGGCCTTGACGGCGGAGACCACCGCAGAGCCGGTCACGCCCCGCAGCTTCACGGCATTGGCCTTGACGGGCAACGCGACCTCGTCGACCACCCTTTGGGTCACCGCGGAGCGGCTCGCGCCCGTATCGAGCACGAGCCGATAGGGTCCTTTGCCGTTGATCAGCACCGGCGTCCAGATGCGGCCGATGCGGTCTCGCGTCGTCGGTGCGACGAAGCGCGGCTCCGGCGCAGTGACGACCACTTCCTCGATGCGCGGGGGCGGCGCGGTGCCGATTGCCTGCGAGCGGACAGGAGTGGGCAGGAGAATCAGTAGAGTCGCCGCGAGCGGCGCGAGCGCAAGCAGATGTCGGTCAATGCACGATCCGAAGGCCATGGTGAGATTATCGTCGCAGCCAGGCGGCCCGAACGTTTGCCGCGGAGAAGCTGTATTCCTGCGACGAGTGATGATTGACGTGGGCAGCCCACCAGGGCCGGCACTGATGCCTGATGCGATGGCACCAGCAGTGCGCGAAGTCGTCGAGCACGACGATCGCTGCCCACGCGTACGGCGAGCTGATCGAGATGTCGAACAATCGGAATGCGTAGAGATACGCGAAGATCGCGACCGTTGATCCGGCGAGCAACAGCCCTTGTGCAGTCGACAGGGTCATCGTGGACATGCGCGCTCCCCGGCGGACGGTGTATCTACTCTAGCAGCCTGTTGAGGCGGGAAACTCCGGACCGCTGCGCGCCGCCTGCGATGAAGATGCCTCGGCGACGGCGGCCTCGAAGGGCAAGCGCTCTCCGGCCTGCCAGGCGGCCTCGGCCTTCGCACCCAGGGCAGCGCGTGCCTGGCCGAGGTACCGGTCGAGCAGCGCGGTCCAGAAGGGGACCACGAACTGATGGCCCAACGATCGGAGCTGCGCTGCGGCGGCACCTCCGATCCGAAGCGCACGCTCGGGCCGGCCAAGGCCCGCGCTTGCCATCGCCACGCCCTGCAGTTCGAAGCAGGTCTCGATCTTGTCGCCGGATCGGGCGGCCGCGTCCAGGCTGCGGGCGTAATGCGCGGCGGCCGTGGAGCAGTCGCCCTGGATCAACGCGCAGTCCGCGAGGTAGTGATCCGCGAAGTGCTCGGCCCAGGGGTCGCCCAGCGATCGGGAAAGCTCTCGTGCCTCTGCACAGAGCGATGGGACAGACTCGAGCTCGCCGACGCTGACGAGGACCTGCAGCAGGCCGAGCTGCGATCGATTGACGAGCGCTGGTTCCTCGAGACGCCGGCTGATGGCCAGGCTCTCCTGCATGCATCGGCGCCCGGTCGCAACATCGTCGACGAAGAAGCAGCCCCAGGCCAGGTCGAAGAGTGTCAGCGCCAGGTCACGCTCGCGCCCAAGCTCTCGCCAGATGTCGATGGCCTCGTCGAACATCGGGCGGCCCGACACGAGATCACCATGGTAGCCCGCCAGGGCGCCCGCGGCCGACAGCGCGCGCGCACGGTCCTCGTCGGGTTCCGCACGGCCCGCCAGCGCCTCGGCCAGGCGCCGACGGCCCTCGGCCAGATGCGAGTGAGCGTGCCAGAACCAGCCCAGCTGGCCGGCCATCCGCAGCCGGCGGTCAGGATCCGTGGCGCCCAGTCGGTCCAGGGCGGCACGCAGGTTGTCGTGCTCGCGCTCGAGCTCGTCCGCGCGTCCTGCCCGGCGCGCGATGGGCTCGGCATGGGCGGCTGCGGTCAGCTGCTCGAAGAAACCCGCGTGTCGGTCGCGGAACGCCGCCTCTTCCCCGGACAGCTTGAGCTGGTCGAGCGCGTAGCCACGAATGGTCTCGAGCATCGCGTACCGCTCGCCGTCCCGACGGACGAGGCTCTTGTCCACGAGCGAACCGAGCGTGTCGAGATCGGCGTCGCAGACCACCTCGGCCGCATCCAGGCTGAAACCGCCGACGAAGGCGCCCAGCCGTGCGAAGAGCCGGCGTTCGTCGTCGCCGAGCAGCTCATATGACCAGGCGAGCGTCCGCTCGAGCGCCCGGTGCCGCTCCGGCGAGTCGCGATGACCGCCCTTGAGCAGCTTGAGCGGCTCGCCCAGGCGGGCCAGGATCGCGTCCGGCGACAGCGACCCGACGCGGGCCGCGGCCAGCTCGAGCGCCAGCGGCAGGCCGTCGAGTCGAGTGCAGATGGCCGCGACCGTGGCAGCGTTGGCATTCGTGATCGCGAACGAAGGATCGACTGCCCCGGCGCGTTCGACGAACAGAGCGACCGCATCGCAGCGGGCGATGTCGGCGGCCTCGCCTGGCGCCCGCGGGTCGGGCAGGCCGAGAGGAGGGACTGGATAGACCCGCTCGGCGGCCACGTGGAGCGCCTCGCGACTGGTGGCCAGCAGGCGCACGCGAGGCGCCGCCGCGAGGAGCCGGGCGAGATCGCCGGCGGCCTCGACCACCTGCTCGAGGTTGTCGACCACCAGCAGCAGTTCCTTGGTGGCGAGGTAGGCACGCAGGTCCTGGCCGGCGCTCTCGTTCACGCCGAGGGCGTTGGCGACCTGCGCCAGGACCAGCGATGGGTCAGTGATGGCTGCGAGGGGGACGAAAAAAACACCATCGCCACAGTCGTTCGCCAGCTCGGCCGCCGCCGCCAGGGCCAGCCGCGTCTTCCCCGTTCCACCCGGCCCCTTCAGCGTCACGCACCGGACGTCGGGGCGGCGCAGCAGCGCGACGATCTCGGCCAGCTCCCGGTCACGGCCGACCAGGGGTGTCACCTGCTCCCCCGACAGGTTGGCAAATGCGCGAACTGTGATCGAACGTAGCTCCCGGCTGGCCGTGTCGACACCCAGTGCCGGTGAGGCGACAGCGATCGGCGGGGAAATGCCGCCCTCGAGGATTGCCCTGACCCGCTCCGCAAACGCCGGCAAGGCCTCACCGCCCGACAGACGGGTCCATTGCCGCTCGCGAAAGCGGTCCGGCACGCGGGCCGTCGGTTCGGGGGTGGCATCGATCAGCACGGGTAGCAGGAACGCGCGGTCGTCCGCCATCAGGTGCGAACGGTCGACAGAGAGTTTCCACTCCAGCCGGAAGTAGCCTTCGCTGCGGGCGTCGGTGTTGGCTGAGATGAGCGGTATGAAGAGCGCACACTCCCGGATCTGCCTGCGGATCGAGGCATCCCACGCGTCGCCTCCGCGCAGCTCGCTCTGGTCGAACCAGACCTCGAGCCCAGCCGCACGTAACGCTGCGCAGATGCGCCATGCGGCCTCCGCGTCCTGCGAGGCGTAGCTCAGGAAAATGGCTTGCGTGGATTCGGTCATGCGTGTGGAGCGATCGGTCGTATGGATCGACGTCAGAACGGCTTTCTACAGCAAATCGCACTGCACCGCAGCCGACTCCGGCGCATCCCCGCCGAGCGCATGGACCTGCGAGGGCAGTGCGTCGTGCCGATGTCGGGGAAACGGCGCGTATGATGACAGTCGTTCCAATCGTCGTGACCATCGCCGGGAATCGACCGCCACGAGCATCTGGAGAATGCCATGACTGAATCTCCTGCCAACCGAACTGTCCGCACGCCACGGCACCTGTGGGTGATCGGCGTCATCGCACTGTTGTGGAATGCCATGGGCGCATTCGACTACGTGATGACGGAGACCAGGAATACCGCGTACATGAGCGGGTTCACTCCCGAGCAACTGGCATTCTTCTACGGAATTCCAGCGTGGGTGGTTGCTGCCTGGGCCATCGCCGTCTGGGGCGGCGTTCTCGGCGCGCTGCTGTTGCTGCTGCGCAGGCGTCTCGCCGTCTGGGTGTTCCTCATCTCGTTTGTCGGGCTGATCATCACTACGTTCCGCAACTATGTGTTGTCCAACGGCCTGGAGATCTTTGGAGATGCCGCTTCGCGGGGCTTCACCGCCGTGATATTCGTGATTGCACTGGGGCTCCTTCTCTATGCCCGCGCAAT